>Ga0208185_1000354_pt1 | contig 23158 bp, 25 predicted proteins | sample EasRivMeERMLT700_FD_187532 | JGI IMG/M metagenome (GOLD analysis project Ga0208185, IMG submission 187532) | Soil microbial communities from meander-bound floodplain in the East River, Colorado, USA - East River MetaG ERMLT700 (SPAdes) (version 2) | ecosystem: Environmental > Terrestrial > Soil... | reverse complement strand
AGTCGTTCGCGCGCGCCGGCGCGCTCGGACTCCCGTTGATGGTGGCGATCATTGGCGGCGAGCCGCGGCGATTTCGGCCGCTGATCGATCTCTACCGGGACACCGGCCGGCAACACGGGCATCCCGCGGATCAACTCAAGGTCGGCCTCCACATGCTCGGCTATGTCGGCGACACCACGCAGGAGGCGGCCGACACCTTCTTCCCCGGTTACGCGAAGGCGATGACGGATGTCGGCAAGGAGCGCGGGTGGCCGCCCATGACGCGTGCGAGCTTCGACGCGCAGCGAGGTCCTGACGGCGCGCTACTGATTGGCAGCCCGAGCGAAGTGGTCGACAAAATCCTTCGGCACAGTGAGGCACTTGGCGGCGTCTCGCGAATCTCCTTCCAGATGAATGTTGCGTCGTTGCCTCAGATCAAGATGATGCGCGCGATCGATGCGATTGGAGCCGCCGTGGCGCCCGCTCTACATGCAACTACCGCGGCTAGAACGACGCGAGAACAGCAGCCGAGCGGCGTGGGGATGGCGGAAAATGGCCCCGTGCCACTTGCGTGAGGTTCGCCGGCTGCGAGTTCACATACGAGCGAGGCTTACATGACTGACCTAGCGACGCTTGCGATGGACGCGCACGGAGGTCTCGAGCGATGGCGCCAATTGAAGACCATTTCCGCGCGCCTTTTGCAGAGTGGCGTCTTGTGGAAACTGAAGGGTCAGGAAGGCGTGCTGGACGATGTCCACGTGACCGTCGATCTGCGCAAGGAGTGGGCCTCGCATCGACCATTCGGACAGCCGGATCGACGCTCGTCCTTTCAACCCGGCCGAGTCGCGATTGAAAAGAGTAACGGCGACGTCGTGGAGGAGCGAGCCAATCCACGCGAGTCCTTCAGAGGTCACAAGTTCGACACGCCGTGGGACAGCCTGCAGCTGGCGTATTTTGCGGGTTATGCCATGTGGACTTACCTGAATACGCCGTTTCTCTTCGCCATGCCTGGCGTCGAGACGGAGGAACTCGAATCGTGGCAGGAAAACGGCGAGGCATGGCGCCGCCTGAAAGTCACATTCCCGGAAGGCATCACGACCCATTCTGCCGAGCAAACGTTCTACTTCGATCGGCAGGGCCTGCTCAAGCGGCACGACTACGAGGTCGAAGTGGCGGGAGGAGCGGCGGCCGCGCATTACGTCTCAGGGCTCACAGGTGTGTCAGGAATCGTCATGCCAACCAAACACATGATCTTTCCGCGTCAGCCTGACGGAAGCTCGGCGCCGACGCCGGTCGTCGTGTCGATCGACATCAGCGACATTGAAATCAGCTAGGCGGGGTCCAGAGCACGGCAATCAGGAGGGTTCTTGCCACTGGGCGCAAGAGGTTGAATCACAGTCGAATGATGTCCGATCTGCCCGAGCGACAGTCTGCGAGGTTCGCCTTGAAAGGTGCGGATTCGCATAGGATCAGGCGAGGCGCTGATGCGCTGGCAATTGCCGGCCATCGCAGGAGCAGTCGTGAGGCATCCCGAGTCATCCTCGATCTCGCCGTCCGTTCGCGACGCGCTGGCTAGCATCCACCGGCAAGCGCTTGAACTGATCGTCCAGGGCGCCTCTCTGGAGACGGTCCTGGGCGCCCTCTGCGACGGCATCGACGCCCTCGATCCAGACCTCATTTCGAGCGTCCTGCTCGCAGATCCCGACGGCCAGCGCCTCTGGCCGAAGGCGGGACGGCGAGTACCTGAGGACTGGAAGCAATTCATCACACCACTTCCGATCGGGCCGTGCGTGGGAGCGTGCGGCACGGCGGCGTTTCGGAAGGAGCGCGTGATCAATCAGGACATCGCCACCGACCCGCTCTGGTCTGGCGCCGCGGAGAAGTACCGGGCGTTCGCACTGCAGCATGGTTTTCGGAGTACATGGTCTGTCCCTCTCCTGTCGAAGGACGGTAACGTGCTCGGCACGTTCGGCTTGTATCACACGAAGGCGAATGCCGTTCATGCGGACGAGATCGAGGTCGTCGAGCAGGCGGGCAACATCGCACTCCTCGCGATCGAGCGCCATCGCGCCCAAGCGGCGCTGACGAGTGCACTCGCTGCGGTGAGAAAGTCCGAGTCCGAGCTGAGGACCATGGTCGACATGATTCCGCAAATGATCGCGGTCCTGGCGCCGGACGGCCACGCGCTGTACGTCAACGAACTCACTCTCGAATACACAGGCCTTGCCGCCGACGAAGCGAGAGGTGCGGATTTCCGTCGGCGCGTCTTTCACCCGGAAGACGTGGAACGGCTCAAGGAGGAGCGCGCCGGCGCGCTGACGCGCGGCGAACCGTTCGAGAACGAGCAGCGCGCCAGACGGCACGATGGACAGTATCGATGGTTCCTCATTCGCTACCGTGCCTTGCGCGACGAAGAGGGCCGCGTCGTGCGCTGGTACTGCACGGCCACCGACATCGACGATCGTACACGCTCTGAAGAGCGGATTCGCAATGAGAACGTCGCGCTGCGTGAAGAGATCGATCGCTCGTCCATGTTCGAGGAGATCGTCGGGTCGTCCGCAGCGCTCCGACGTGTGCTGACGCTCGTCGAAAAGGTGGCCGACACGGACTCAACCGTCCTCATCACGGGCGAAACCGGCAGCGGCAAGGAACTGGTCGCGCGAGCCATCCATAGGAAGTCGCGTCGAGCCGCTCGCGCGTTCATTCGGGTGAACTGCGCAGCCATCCCGCCGTCGCTCGTCGCGTCGGAACTCTTTGGCCACGAGAAGGGCGCGTTCACGGGCGCGCTGCAGCGACGTCTGGGGAGATTCGAATCCGCCAACGGTGGCACGATTTTCCTCGACGAAATCGGCGATCTGCCTGCGGAAACCCAGATCGCATTGCTCCGCGTCCTTCAGGATCGCGAGATCGAGCGCGTGGGCAACAGCCACCCGATTCCCGTGGACGTTCGCGTCCTGGCAGCGACGAACCGCAACTTGGAGAAAGCGGTTGCCGCAGGAACATTCCGGCAGGATCTGTTTTACCGGCTCAACGTCTTTCCGATTCATGTGCCGTCCCTCCGCGAGCGTGCGGAAGACATCCCACTCCTGGTCGAGTATCTGATTGAGCGGTATGCCACTAAGGCCGGCAAACGCATCCGGAAAATCAGCAGGTCCGCGCTGACGCTCTTCCAGACGTACGACTGGCCAGGGAACATTCGGGAACTCCAGAACGTCATCGAGCGGGCCGTGATCTTGTGCGACGGCGACACGTTCTCCGTTGACGAGACGTGGCTCACGCGCGACGCCAAGACCGCAGGCGAGCCAAGCATTGCGATCGGCACCTCGTTGGCAGAACAGCAGCGCATCCAGTCGGAGACCGAACGGCAGATGATCGAGACCGCTTTGGCTGCGACGCGAGGGCGGATCGCCGGACCCAACGGCGCCGCGGCAAAGCTCGGAATTCCGCGTCAGACGCTCGATTCGAAGATCACGGCGCTAGACATCGACAAGCATCGGTACAGGAGCCGCTAATCCTCACCGCGCCCACCGCACAATGCCCCTTTCACCTCGCTAGAGCAACCGGAGCGGTGCCGACAAATCGGCAAATTCTGAACAATCAGCACGTCGTGTTCCTGTAAGTCATTGACTTCACGCGATCGCCGCAGGTCTGGCGATTGCACCATCGCCAGGCATTTGCCAGGCCGCGCTCATGACTCTCAGGATCGTCGCGGACGTCAATGAAGACGGGACAACGATTCGTCTGATCGGTCACTTGCAGGCGGAACACATTGCTCATGTGCGCGCGGAAATTGCCGCGAGTCGTGTTCCAACGGTCTTGGACCTTGATGAGGTCACGCTAGCCGACGTCGAGGCGGTTCGCTTTCTCGTCGCGGCCGAGCGGGGGGGCATGGTCCTGCATCGCTGCGCGCCGTTCATCCGCGAGTGGATGAGCAGAGAAGCCGACCGATGACTGACGCGCGTGACCACAACGAACGCCAACTGTGGAGGAATCTTATGCAGACCAAGCCAAGTATCGTGTTCGTCCACGGTCTGTGGGCCGACGGGTCGTGCTTTAGCAAAGTGATCCCGCCGCTTCAGGCCGAGGGGTATGAAGTGATGGCCAGCCAGCACAGCCTCGACTCAGTCAAGGGTGACGTTGCCACTGTCAAGCGTACACTCGGACGCGTCAGCAGTCCCGCCGTCCTGGTCGGGCACTCGTACGGGGGTACGGTCATCACGGCGGCGGGAACAGACGACCGTGTGGCGGGGCTTGTCTACATCGCTGCGCTCGCACCCGACGCCCACGAGACATCCCAAAGCCAGCAGAATCAGTTTCCTAGGACGGACGTCTTCTCTTACATCGAGGTCGCGGACGGTCGCGTCTGGATGCGGCCGAGGCACTCGCACGAACAATCCGCGTGCAAATCATCACTCCGCCAGGCGCGTTGACGAGAAGCGGCCAGAAGCAACTGGTGAAGGACGTAACCGCAATCATGGCAGACATCTGCGGCGACCCGACGCAGAGCCAGCGCACGTGGGTTCTTCTGACGGAAGCGGCGGAAGGTGGCTGGGGCATCGCCGGTACGGCGTTCGGGCGTGAAGAATTCGCCGCGTTGGCAGCCGCAGGCGCAGCAGCAAAGAAGTGAGGTCCGGCGAAACACATGCCTGATGTGCAGCCCAAGCGGTGTTCCTGGGTCAACGTCGACCATCAACTGCTGCGCGAGTATCACGATCGGGAATGGGGTGTGCCGAGCCACGATGACCATGCACATTTCGAGTTTCTCATTCTCGAAGCCGCACAGGCGGGACTCAGCTGGTCGATCGTGCTCAATAAACGCGAGGGCTACCGCCGCGCATTCAGCCGGTTCGATCCGGGGAAGGTCGCGCGATACTCCCGGTCTCGAATCGACAAGCTAACGACCGATCCGGGAATCGTCCGGAACAGGATGAAGATCGCAGCCGCGGTGAAGAACGCCCAAGCGTTTCTCGTCGTGCAGGAAGAATTTGGAAGCTTCGATGCGTATTGCTGGCAATTTGTCAATGGCCGGCCACGGCAGAATCGCTGGCGCTCTCTGCGCCAGATTCCTGCAACGACCGCCGAGTCGGACGCATTCAGCCGTGATCTCAAGCGCCGCGGGTTCAGCTTTGTCGGATCGACTGTGATCTACGCGCACATGCAGGCGGTCGGCATGGTCAACGATCACTTAGTCGACTGTTTCCGATATCGAGACGTCCGCCGGCTCGGCATCGGCGGCAAATTGAAAGTGTGAATCATGACTGACGCTCGCGGCGAAGAAGGAAGTAATCACGCAGACCGTTGTTCACCAGGCAGTCGGTCTTGCCGACGGAAGGATTGATGGGGTGACCAGAGGAATCGTTGAAGAGCAGCAGCCGTTCGAAGTCGCGTGGCGGACCATCGACGGACTCAAGGTCCGCTACGCGACGAACGGCAGAGGCGACGAGAAGGTTGTGCTCTTCAGTCCGTGGCCGGAGAGCATCTTTGCGTTCGCCCCTGTCTGGGGCGGGCTGACGAGGCAGTTCGAAGTGCTGGCGGTCGACCTTCCTGGCTTCGGGCGCTCGGAGGCGCGCGATGATCTGTTCGCGCCTCAGAAGATGGGCGAGTTCATCGCGAAGGCGATCGACGCGTTCGGGCTCGCGTCGGTCCACGCCGTGGGACTTGACGTCGGATCGCCGTCGGTCCTCTTTGCCTCGCTCGCGCGGCCAGAACTCTTTCGCAGTCTCATCGTCGGTGCCGGCGCCTCGACGTACCCGCTCGTTGTTGAGGGCGCGCTCAAGTCGATGATCGAAGCCGAAGCGTTACCGCCGCTCAATGCCGTCGAAGTCGTCGGCAGGTTCCTAGGGTCTATTCGCGGGTACGCTGTGCCACCTTTCGTCCGCGAAGACTATCTCGCGTCCTACGAGGGCGAACGGTTGACGCGGTCCGCGGCGCTCGTCCGCGCGTACCCGAACGACTTGGCTGCTCTGGCGCCGCGCCTTGCGTCGATCAAGATCCCCGTCGCAATCGTTGTGGGCCGGAACGACCCGTACGGGCTCGCTCGAGACGCAGCGCTTCTACGCGACCGACTGCCGCATGCACGCCTGGATGTTCTCGAGGCCGGTCACTGCGTCTGGGAAGAGCGAGCCCCCGAGTTCGAGTCGATCGTCACGCAATGGGTGAGCGGCGGCTTTCGAGGAGAGACCGATGTCATCAACCAAGACGACGAGTAACACGACTGCTCCCACGCAGTTCCTCCAGGTCAATGGCCAATCCTACGCGTACCGGAGGTTCGGCGATGGCTCCGGGCTACCGTTGCTCTGCCTGCAGCACTTCACCGGGACGCTCGACAACTGGGATCCTGCGGTGACTGATCCGCTCGCCTCTGGAAGAGAGGTCATCCTGTTCGACAACGCTGGCGTGGGGCGTTCCACAGGCGACGTCCCGGAGACGATCGCCGGGATGGCGGGCCACGCGATGGCCTTTCTTCACAAACTTGGAATAAAGACGTGCGACCTGATCGGGTACTCCCTCGGTGGGATGGTCGCACTGCAAATGGTGCAGGGCCGGCCGTCGATCTTTCGGCGGATGATCCTCGTTGGGACCGCGCCGCGAGGCGGCGAGGACATCATGCACCTCGAGAAACCGAGCCTGGCGAAGCGCATCCAGGATCCGACGAACCGAGGGTACGATGTCTTGAAAAAGATCTTCTTCACATCGTCGCCCGCGAGTCAGACTGCGGGTGAGGCGTTCATCCGGCGGATCTCGCAGCGTAAAGACGATCTCGATCCAGCCTCGGGTCCGAAGGTCGCGGACGCTCAGATGGCGGCATTCCGTGAGTGGGAGAAGTTTGACGGCCAGCGATTTGCCGAGCTCAGGGCTATCCGTCATCCTACGCTCGTCGTGAACGGTGTCCACGACGAGATGATTCCCGTCTCCAACTCCTACCGATTGAGCGAGAACCTGGCAAACGCCGTGTTGCTTACGTACCCCGACGCGGGGCACGGTTCTTTATTCCAGTATCCGGAGTCTTTCACGAGAAACGCGGCGGCGTTTCTGTCCTCCGACTCCGAGTCGGCCGCGTTCTGAGCGCGAGCGGTAGGTGCAATGAACGCGATCAACGCCAGTGCCTCCGGCCAGTTCAGAATCGGAGACACACGGTCAATCGCCTCGGTTATGGTGCCATGCGGCTCACTGGCCGCGGCATCTGGGGAGCGCCTTCCCACGTCATGCAGCGGAAGTCCGAAGCAACAACTGACAAACTTGGTCGAATCCTGCAAGAAGCGCTCGACCCGTCCTCGTAGGCTGACGTCTAGGAGGATTTGTTATGAGTCAGTACACCCATCAGACCGCACCGACACAGTTTTTCGAAGCCAACGGCATCCGCTTTGCCTATCGCCGGTTTGGCAAGGCTAACGGCATGCCGCTTGTCTTCAACCAGCACTACCTGGGCACCATGGATTACTGGGATCCGATGGTGACGGACGGCTTGGCTCGCGACCGTGAGGTGATCCTGTTCAACAACGCCGGCGTTTCCAGCAGCTCTGGCGAGGTCCCGACGACGTTCGAGCAGATGGGCGCCAACGCGGTGGCGTTCACCCGAGCACTTGGTCTGAGCAAGGCGGACATGCTCGGCTTCTCGATCGGCGGCATGGTCGCGCAGGAAATCGCGCTGCAGGCGCCCGATCTCGTTCGCAAGTTGATCCTCGTGGGCACCGGTCCGCGCGGCGGCCAGGGCATGGAGTCGCTGACGCAGGCTGCAGGGCGGCTTTTCGGCGCCACCTACGATCCGCCCGAGCACGTCTGGCTCGCGGTCCAATTCAGTCCGTCCGAGACGGGCCAGGCCGCGGGGCGGGCGTTCCTGAAGCGCACGCATCTTCGTCAGGATGGGCGCGATCCCGAGGTGAACGACAAGGTGTCGCCCGCCCAGGTCGAAGCGATGGAACAGTGGGGCGTTCAGCGAGAGGGGTCCTACGACTATTTGAAGACGATCAAGCAGCCAACACTCGTCGTGAACGGCAGCAACGACGTGATCATGCCCACGATCAACTCCTTCATCATGGAGCAGCACATCCCGAATGCGCAGCTGATCATCTACCCCGACTCCAATCACGGCTCGCAGCACCAGTACCCGGAGCTCTTCGTTGAACACGCGACGCTGTTCTTGAACGCGTGAAGTACTTCAGGGGCCAAGAGTAATCGGCGAAAGCGCCATGAATGCATCAGGGAAGCGCGAAAACGAGACGGCCCGCCTCAGCGGCGAATTGCTGATCGGCGACGATTTCCTCGTGGCTCGGCTCGGACTGGGTACGATGCGGCTCACCGGCAAGGGAATCTGGGGCGAACCCGCGGATCGGAGTGAGGCCATTCGCGTCGTGAGACGCGCGGTCGAACTCGGGGTCAATTTCATTGACACTGCGGATTCGTACGGCCCCGATGTCAGCGAGGGCCTCATTGCTGAGGCTCTGTATCCCTATCCGGAAGGCGTCGTCGTCGCCACGAAGGGTGGTCTCGAGCGGCCGGGCCCTGACCAATGGGTTGAAAACGGAAGGCCGGAACATCTGAAGTCGGCGTGCGAAGGAAGCCTTCGGCGGCTACGCCTCGACCGGATCGATCTCTATCAGTTGCACAGGATCGACCCAAAGGTGCCGATGGAGAGGCAGCTCGGCGCTCTGAAGGATTTACAAGCGGCGGGCAAGATCAAGCACATCGGTCTATCGGAAGTGAGCGTGCGCCAGCTTCATGACGCGCGCTCGATCGTGTCCATCGCCAGCGTACAGAATCGCTATAGCGTGACCGATCGCGGCTCGGAGGACGTGCTGGAATATTGTGAGCAACACGACATCGTCTTCATCCCGTGGTTTCCCTTGGCGGCTGGCCAACTGACGGGCGCGGAGAGTCCTCTTCGTCGTGTGGCCGCGCGAAAGAACGTGACGCCTTCACAGGTCGCGTTGGCCTGGCTGCTCGCACGATCCCCAGTCATTGTGCCCATTCCGGGAACCTCCAACGTCGCCCACGTCGTCGAAAACGTGGCAGCCGCACGCGTTGGTCTGACGGAAGAGGACATCAACGCCGTCAATCAGACTCTGCGGTTGGAGCACTAGGGAGCGGTCTGGTCGCTAGAGTTGGACGGCACCATCGCAGCGTGGTAGCGTTCGAGACGGACCGGTCAACTCGTCTGGGGGCACATGATGAGCAGCTTGGTTGATGACGCACCGGTGAAACACCTTCACCTGAAGGAGCGCTCATCGATCCCGTCCGTGTTGCGCGGTGCAGACGCATTCATGATTACGCGCCTGGAGTCCTCGAGCGGACTGGCCGAGCGCATCACCAAGGTCTCGAGCGTTCCCGCACTGCTCGTGGCGGTGTCGATCAAGTCGTTGGCGATCGCGGATTGTCAGTTCTGGGTCGACGACAAGCCCGTACCAACACCCTACGTTCCATCGTTCCGATCCAACGTCATCGATCTTGATGCGCAACCCGGTTGCTGGGTGGGAAGCGCCTTCGACTACGTGCTGTTTCACGTGCCTCGCAAGGGCCTGGACGACATCGCGGCAGATCTCGGCGTTGGTCCTGTGGAGACCTACCGGGTGTCGGTTCTGGAAGAAGATCTCGTTCTGAGCCAACTGACCAAGAGCATTCTTCCCTACATCGGGCGGCCAGGCTGGCCGTACCCCTTGGCACTGGACCACCTCAATCTGATCCTCGGCGCTCATTTGCTCCAAAAGTACGGAGGATTGCGAAAACCGCCCACGGTCTCGCTCGGCGGTTTGGGGCCGTGGCAGAAGCGTCGTGCGACAGAGTTGCTGAGCGAGAATCTGTCCGGTCGAATACGGCTCTCTCAGGTGGCACAGGAGTGCGGCCTTTCGATCAGCCACTTTGCCAGGTCATTCAAGGCGAGCTTCGGCGTCTCTACTCACCGATGGCTGGTGCAGCGCCGAATTGAACGTTCGCAGGATCTCTTGATACACACCCGCGAGTCGCTGTCCGACATTGCGGAACAGGCAGGCTTCGCGGATCAAGCAGCGTTCACTCGCACCTTCCATCAGATCGTGGGCGTCAGTCCGGGTCGATGGAGGCGAGATTATCAGCGCTGATCCGCACAGATAAAACCAGGACATACGACATGGGCTTGCGTGCGTTCCCTCGGACCGATCGATAAATCTCCGCTCATCACGCGGTCATCACCGACCCAAATGCGACGCAACAACCGACAAAACCAGCGGAATCGTGCAAGAACCGTTCGACCCCTTCTCGTAGGGTGACGTCTGTGAAAAGGAGGGCGCTCACGGATGCGGGTGCCCCTTCGTCCCGAAACATGGCGTGGGTCATCCTGTGGATTGGACTAGGGTTTGCGGTAGGGCTGTGGGTCGCGGCAACTCACGGTAGAAGCGTCGCGACGGAATATTTCGCGGCGTACCTGCTCGAGGAGTCGCTGTCGGTCGACAACATCTTCGTCTTCGTCGTCATCTTCTCTGAGCTTCACATTCCCGCCGAATACCAGCGTCGCGTGCTGTTGTTTGGCGTCGCAGGCGCCCTCGTGTTCAGGGCGCTGGCGATCGGCGCCGGGCTCACGCTCATCGAACGCTTTCAATGGATCACCTATCCATTCGCAACCCTCATCCTGTTCGCTGCCTGGCGGCTGCTGTTCGGCGCGGAACGTGAGCGAAAGGTCGTCAAAGAGGCTTGTGATGCGTGCGGCACCTGGATCGCTCGAGTCGTGCGCGTCAGTCCTGTGTTGCACGGACATGACTTCTGGCGACGCGAGGGCGGGCGGCTCGTAGCGACGCCGCTACTCGTGGCGCTTGTCGTCATCGAAACGACCGACATCGTGTTTGCGCTCGATTCCATCCCTGCAGTGTTAGCCGTGACTCGGAATCCGCTCATCGTCTACAGCTCGAATGTCATGGCGATGCTGGGACTCCGCTCACTGTATTTCGTGCTGTCGGACGCAGTCTATCGATTGCGATATCTGCGCATTGGCCTTGCGGCGCTCCTCGTGTTCACCGCCGCGAAGATGCTGGCGAGTGAATGGGTGCATATCAGCGCTGGCGTGTCCGTGGCGGTCATCGTCGTGGTGCTTCTCGCGACGATTGCCGCATCCATATGGCCGAATTTCCGCTGGTCACCTGGACACAATGCGAAGCAATAACTGACAAGCCTGGCCGAATCGCGCAAGAAGCGGTCGACCCCTTCCCGTAGGCTGAAGTCTGCAACGAGGAGGGGATGATGACGACTCAACAACACGATCTCGACGGCCTGAAGGCCCTCGTCACGGGAGCGACGTCCGGCCTCGGCCGCGCGATCGCCTTTCAACTCGCGCGGGATGGCGCCGACGTCACCGTGCATGGCCGCGACGCGGGGCGCGGTGTCCAGACGGTCGAAGAAATCCAGTTGCAGGGCGGTCGCGCCCACTTCGTCGCCGCTGACCTCGCCGACGCCGCGAGCATCGCCCGTTTGGCCAAAGAGGTTGGCGACATCGACATCCTGGTCAACAACGCCGGGTTCTCATTGTGGGGACCCACAGAAACCTTTGCGCTCGCGTCCTTCGATGCGATGTTCGCCGCCAATGTCAGAGCGCCGTTCCTCCTTGTCGCCGCATTTGCTCCAGGCATGGTGGCGCGTGGGACCGGGAGCGTCATCAACATCAGCAGCATGGCCGGCCGCCTCGGTCTCGCCGGCGGCGCGGCGTACGGCGCCACCAAAGCGGCGCTGGTGTCATTTACTCAGGCATGGGCGGCGGAGTACAGCCCGCGAGGCATCCGGGTCAATGCGGTCGCGCCTGGCCCGATCTACACACGGCCCGAGGCGCGGGAACTTTTCGACTCGCTCGGCGCCGCCACGGCGATGAAGCGTGCCGCCGACCCTCCGGAGATCGCCGAGGTCGTGGCATTCCTGGCCTCGCCGCGTGCCAGCTATATGACCGGAGCGATCGTGGCCGTCGACGGCGGCCGAACCGCGATTTAGCAATCGGGAGGTACGTCATGAGTCAGAGCACAGAAGCACAGAATAAGGCGATTGTCCTTGAAGCGTTCGACACCCTGTTCAACAAACGTGACTACGTCGCGGCGGCGCGCGTCTGGTCACCGAACTACCTGCAGCACAGCGCCCACATTGAGCCCGGTCGCGTCAACGCGAAATGAACGAAGGAGAAAGTTCAATGATTAACGTGGTCAAGAAACACAGTATCTCTTCGGAGCTGGCACAAAGGATGGTGGATGAAGCCGTTGCGAAGGCAAGAACGATTGGGGTTTCCGAGAACGTTGCGGTGCTCGATGACGGCGGCAATCTCAAGGCTTTTCGCCGCATGGATGGGGCGCCGATTCTGAGCATCGAGATTGCCCAGAATAAAGCGTACACGGCTCTGTTCGGCGTGCCCACGCAGGACTTCTTCGACTTCATCCAGCGCGATCCGTCGCTGTTGGCCGGCATCCCCACGCTGGCGCGTGTGGCGGCGTACGGGGGAGGGTTTCCAATCAAAGTGGACGGGGAACTTGTCGGGGCTATCGGAGTGAGCGGAGCGCCCACGGTCCAGAACGACATCGACTGCGCGAGAGCAGCCTTGGCGCTCGTAACCGATGAGGTGCTGACTGACTAATTTGTCGGGGAATCAACGAGGCGCCTCCCCTTCACCGGGAGCACCCGCGTGACCGTTAACGCACCGAGCGCGATGTCGCGGCCCGGAAACGACTCGAACTGATGTTCGGTCGCCCCCAGTGCGACGCAGGTCTCCGCCGCGACAATCAGCTCCGCCATATGGGGCCTCGCCCTCAGATCATCATAGCGACCGTTTCGGCCTCAGTCGCAGGAGGTTCAACTCGTTTGAGGTGCCTAGTCGAACGCGAGACATGTACGTCCCGGCTCCTTGCGATACGAACACCTGCAGAGGGTCTCGGCGATGCAGACCGCGAGTGAAGGGAAAAATCGCCGTGGCGACGAGCGTGCCTGGGAAGAACTGTCCGCCGTGTGTGTGGCCCGCAATCATCAAATCGATTCCGTTCGCGGCCGCATACTGAGCGCCGGCCGGACTGTGGTGCAGGAGCACCGACGGCATGTCGATCTTCAGGTGGAGCGACGCAAGTACGGACTTGATGGTGCGTGAGTCGTCGGACGGATGCAGGTCGAACGTGTCTTCATCGGCGTTCATGTAGTCGAGGCCCACGAGCTGGAGTCCGTGGGTTTCGACTACCTGGTTTCGGAGGACGTTCACGCCGTACTTCTTCACCAATGCGAACGCGCGTTCCGCATCGACATACTTCTCGTGATTCCCTCCCACGTAGTAGACGGGCGCCGAGAATCGAGCCAGCGGCTCAAGCTCTCCAGGCACGAATGCTGCCTCGGAGTCGATGAGGTCACCGGTAATCAGCACGATGTCAGGCTTGCGCTGATTGGTCTCTTCAACGATCTTCTCGAGGTACTTCCCTCCCCGGTGGTGGCCCAGGTGGATGTCCGAGAGCTGCATCGCTACGACGTCGCGGTTCAGGCCGGGGAGTGCAATCTCGGTCTCCACAACCGAGAACGCATTGGCCCACATGCCGCCCACGAGCGTCGCGCCGGCTGCCAGAAGCAGCGCCGCCGCACCCACGCGGGCTTTCGGTATGTGCCACGCCCTCTCGATGACGTGCAGGAGTATGAACGCGAGCGTCAGGAAGAGGTAGCCAGCGAAAAGGTATCCGCCAAGGACGTACGACAGGCCGGCTACCACATCAGCGGACTTCGTCGTGGGCACCATCAACATGAACCAGCCAACGAGTGCCGCCATCACGAGGACACGCAACAGCCACCGCCGCCGCAGCCCGAACGTCGTCCGCACGCGGAAGGCGATGTACCAGGCGGAACCGAAGAGCGCGAGCGCAAATAGCAGCAGGACACCGACCCGCAGCACAGTGTTCATAACGCGTCAGCGCCTAAGCGGTGCCGGCTGAAGCGGACTCGTGTCCGAGCATCTTCTCGATCGAGATCGGCAACGACCGGATCCGCATGCCCGTCGCGTGATAGACCGCATTGGCGATCGCAGCCGCCATTCCCGCAATGGCGAGCTCCCCGATTCCTTTTGTTCCAAGAGGGGTCATCGGGTCAGGGTCTCCGACGAACAGGACGTCGACATCGCGCACGTCCGCGTTGACCGCGACGACGTACTCGGCCAGCGACGTGGTCGCCAGACGGCCGGTACGGTCCGACACGCTTTCCTCCAGCAGCGCCATGCCAATGCCCATGGCGATACCGCCGATGATCTGACTGCGTGCCGTCTTCGGGTTGAGAATCCTGCCGCCATCGACGGCCGACACGACGCGAGCGACCCGCACCGTGCTGAGATCCGGGTCGACGTGGACCTCGACGAAGTGGGCGGCGTATCCACCCGCATGTGCACGGGTGCCCGTTGATGGCGCTGTGTACGGGATGAAGCGACCGGCCTGGACGATCATGGTGGCCGAGGACGTCTCGCCCGGCGGCGCACTCTCGCCCTCAATCGTCAGCTCGTCCAGACCGTGCCGCGTGAGGATGTCGGCGTAGGTTTCAAAGCGCCCCGGATCGTCGCTGATCTGAATGCCTCCATTGCGAACGGTGATGCCTTCTAAACGACACCCCTTCAGAGGCGACACCTCGTCGTCACGGACAAGATTCACGAAGGCGCGGACGAGACTTACGCAGGTGGCGTGCACGGCGTTGCCCAGGGCGCCGGTCAACCCGGATCCGCCTTCCTGCGGCGCCCTCGGCATGGCGCTGTCACCCAGACCGAACCGCACGCGCTCGATCGGCACGCCAAGACAATCAGCCGCGAGCATCGTCATCACGGTATAGGGGCCCGGCCCGATATCGGTCGCGCCGCTGCGAACGAAGGCCGTTCCGTCCCGCCGTATGGAGGCGATGGCTTGACATGGAGGCTGGTATGCGAACAGTGCCCCTCGTGCCATGCCGTATCCCACGAGTTGCCCGGCCTGTCGCGTCGATCGGGACTCCGGATTGCGGGCCGACCAGCCGAAGCGCTGGGCGCCCTGTCGGTAGCACTCGAGCAGCGCGTTGCTCGACCACGGCAAGCCCGAGTCCGGGTGCACGTGGGCGTGATTCCTGACTCGCAACTCGATGGGATCGATGCCCAGGGCGTACGAGAGCTCGTCGATAGCCGACTCCAGCGCGAACGAGCCTTCGGCTTCTCCTGGTGCACGCATCCATCCAGGTATAGGGATGCTCTGGCGAATCTGGGTTGCGCGAGTCGACACATTGGGGCACGCGTATGAGTGGAGAGTCCCGTACGTGATCAGATTGATCAACTCGTCTGCCATGCCGATCGACGAGGTCGAGACATGTTCAATGGCGGTGAGCTGTCCGTCTCGGCCTGCCCCGATGGACACCTGCTGAATCGTGTTGGGCCGATGGCCGACCGAGGTGAACATCTGGGCGCGTGTCAGCACCAGCTTCACCGGGCGCCTCGTGATCCGCGCGGCAAGGGCCGCCAGTGTCACATGCGGCCACGCGCGCAGCCCGGCGCCGAACGCCCCACCTACGAAGGGCACCAGCACGCGCACGCTGGCCGGATCGACGCCGAACGCGGTCGCCAGCATGTCGCGCACGCCATGTGGATGTTGTGTCGTGTCGTGGACCGTGAGCACGTCGCCGTCCCACACCGCCACGGTGGCGAACAGGCCGATCGGGTTATTGGTGTTGTCGGTGGTTGTGTAGGTCTGCCTGACTTGCACGTCGGCTGCCGCCAGCGAACTGGAGACGTCCCCACGCGTGTAATCGGGCGTCCATGCATGGGAGACCCGAGATGCTCGCGGGTCGTCGAACGAAAGCACCGGCGCGTGGCGCTCATACGTGACCTCGACCAGCGCCGCCGCCGCGTTCGCTTCTTCCCTCGTCTCGGCGACGACCATCGCGACGTGCTGGCCGTAATGGAGCACGGCGTCGCTTTGGAACGGCGGCAAGGGCTGCGGACCGATCGGGTCTCCCATTCTCCCAGTGGCTGGCGCATGCGCCAGCCGGGGCGTATTGACGTGCGTGATGACGGCCAGCACGCCAGGTGCGCGCTCGGCGGCATCGACCGCGATGTGGAGGATTCGCCCGCTTGTCACGGTGCTCCCGACCAGGACGGCGTAGGTGACGCCGGGAGGATTCACATCGATCGGATAGGTGGCGGCACCCGTCACCTTGAGCCGGCCGTCAACGCGATCCAGGGGAGTGCCGACGACATCAACGATGGTTGCGGTGCTCATAGGTTCGCATCTCTCGCGGTGGCAAGCGCGCGCACGATGGTGCGTTTCGCCAGCTCGATTTTGAAGTGGTTGTGTTCGCGTGCGACCGCTCCCGCTAGCGCGATCTCGGCTGCGTCGCGGAACGCGTCGTCAGTCGCCTTGTGGCCCATCAGGATTTGCTCCGCTTCGACCGCGCGCCATGGCTTCGTGGCGACGCCGCCTAACCCCAGCCTCGCACCTCGAATCGTGTCGCCGTCGAGGTCGAGGACCACGGCCGCCGATGCGAGCGCGAACTCGTAGCTCGCCCGGTCTCTCACCTTGAGATAGTGCGAGCGCCGGGCCGCCGCCAGGTGTGGAATGACGACGTGGGTGATCAGTTCGCCGTGCGCCAGCGCCACCTCGACGTGCGGCGTGTCGCCAGGAGCCTTGTGGAACTCACCAAACGGGATCGAACGCGTAATGCCATCGGCCCGTACCGTGTGAACCTCGGCATCCAGAACAGCCATTGCCACGCACATGTCGGATGGATGCGTGGCGATGCAGTGGTCGCTGACGCCCAGCACCGCGTGGCCGCGATTGAAGCCATCCAGCGCATCGCAGCCGGATCCCGGTTGTCGGCGGTTGCACGACGCGTGCACGTCTCGGAAATAGGAGCAGCGCGTCCGCTGCAGGATGTTGCCGGCGACCGTCGCCATGTTGCGGATCTGTGTGGTGGCGCCAGAGAGTATCGCCTGCGACAGCACGGGAAAGCGCTCACGTACGGCCGGGTGCCACGCCAGTTGACTATTGGTGACGGCCGCGCCGACGGCGATCGCATGATCCGACACGTCGATGCTCGATAGGCCGAGATGCCGAACATCCACAACGGTGTCTGGTGTCAGCACGTCGACCTTCATCAGATCGACGAGCGTCGTGCCACCAGCCAGAAACATCGCGCCCGGGCGCGCGGCCACGGCGCTGGCCGCCTCCGTCGGGCGAGACAACCGTTCAAAGGTGAAGGCGTTCATGACCGCACCTCGTTCGCATCCGCTTTCGCGCTCTGCGCTTCGGCGGCTGAAAGCACCTGCCTCACGGCGGCCACGATGTTCGGATAAGCGGCGCAGCGGCATAAATTCCCGCTCATCCGTTCGCGGATTTCCTCGTCGGTCAGTGTCGTGCTGTTGACCGTCTGTCGAACGTCTGGTGTGACGTGGCTGGGCACGCCAGCGTGCACCTCCTGAACCGCGCAGACGGCAGAGAGGATCTGCCCAGGCGTGCAGTAGCCGCATTGAAAGCCGTCGCAATGCAGGAAGGCGGCCTGCATCGGGTGAAGCACGTCGCTTCTGGCGAGGCCTTCAATCGTAACGACGTGCTGGCCTTCGCACGCCGCCGCCAGCGTGAGACATGACAAGACACGCTGGCCGTCGATGATGACGGTACACGCGCCGCATGCGCCCTGATCGCACCCCTTCTTTGTGCCTGTCAAACCGAGCACATCGCGGAGAGCGTCCAGTAGTGTCAGGCGCGAGTCCACCGAGAGTTCGTGGGTCGTGTCGTTCACGCGAAGACTTGTTCTCACGCCGACTGTTTCCCTAACAGTGAGGACTCTCGGACTCATGACACGCCTACCTTTCTCGCTGCGCCGTGGCCTTGACGGCCGTGACGAAGTCCGGGTTGTCCCACGCGTTGATCTGTCCACTGCGTGCGACGTACTTCGCATGCGGCGCGTACCTGTGAATCTCGGGGATCAGCGGGCCGTTTGGACCCTGTGGCACGGATGCGCTTGTGATAACGGGGATCTTGGCCAGGGTTGCCACCTTGGCGAGAGTCGTGCCGTTGGCGCGCAGTGCCGTCATCTCCATGTCCTTGACGGTTTGGAACAGGCCACTCTGATGATCGATCAGAAGCAACACGGCATCGTCGGCTTCGATGACTGATCTCTGCCCCTTGAAATTGGCGACGGTGTTCATGTCGAAGTCCTCCCATCAGAGCTGAAGAATCCGATTCGAGATAGTCGGCTGAACAGCACTGGGCGCCACATCGGGCCGCGGAACGCGACCCTGATGTGGCCTGCCTCAATCGCTCGAGTCATCGCGTCGATTACCGCGTCGCGAGCGCCACGCTGTTCGCCGCCTTCGCGATGAGGTCAGCAACGGCCCGCGGTTGCGACACGTAGACGGCGTGACTCCCTTTGACTTCGACGACGGTCGAACCAGCGCGCTTGGACATGCCACGCTGCGCGTCGGGCGGGATCATCTTGTCTTCGGTCGAGACGAGGTACCAGCTTGACTTCGTCTTCCAGGCCGGCTCGGTGACGGCGCCGTTGAGCGCTTCGAGACCCCACGGGACCTGCGAGTCCGCCATGAATGCAGCCGCGTCAGCGCTCACATCCGCAGCGAACGACGCTCGGAACTTCGTCCGATCGAGCAACAGGAAGCCGTCTTGCGGCGGCAGGATCGGAGGTACGGGCGCACCCGGCGGCGAGTTCTTGATCAGGGCCGACACCGACTCGCCCTTGTCCGGAGCAAAAGCCGCGATGTAGACCAGTCCCGCGACTTTAGGATCGTTCCCGGCCTCCGTAATGACGACGCCGCCGTACGAATGGCCGACGAGAATCGCCGGACCGTCCTGGGCGGTCAGGGTTCGCTTCGTCACCGCCACATCATCGGCCAACGAGATCGTCGGATTCTGGACGATGGAGACGGTGTAGCCGTCTTTCTTGAGCATGTCGTACACGCCCTGCCATCCAGAGCCGTCGACGAACCCGCCGTGTACGAGCACCACATTCCTGATACCGCTCTTTGCCTGTGACATAAACACCTCCTGATAGCCGAGCACCAGTGCGATGATCGGCAGGACACTGAACACTGCCCGTCGCGTCTTTGTTGCTCTCGACATCTGATTGCTTTTGCTCTTGGCTTGCTTCCTATGTATCGCACTGTTCCGCGTCGATCCAACGACGCACGTACTCGGGGCAATTGACGAGGACCGCGCCTGCCGCTTCCACACGTGCCAGAAACGTCATCGCCTCCCGATCCACGAGCGTCACATCGGCAAGATCGAGAGAGATATGGCGATCGGACTCTGACGTCATAAGTGCCTCCAGGTCGGCGACATGACGGCTGTCCATGTCTCCGCTGAGAAGGAAGGTCACGCCCCGGCGATTGGTCGAGCGTTCGATTCGATGTGTCACGCCTGCTCTCCAAGACCCGCTGAACCCGCTCCCGATCCCGTGAAGCAACCCCACGCGGCCTAACCGAACGAGAGATTGGGAACCCCGCCTCGTGATCGTCTGCGCCAGTGAAGAGCAACGCGAGCGCCAGCGCTAAGTGATTGATTCGAAAGCAACGAGGCCGTGACTGTCGACTCCGACGGGTCGCCATTTGGCGAACTCTCGCCAGTCGGCCAGGCGCGTTCGACGTTCACCCAACCGGCTTTAGTCGGTTCATGGGATTCGGAACGAAGACGATGGACTCGATCGGACGAACGGGCCGCATGAGCGACTCGGCGGGCAGAACCGTGCGCGTCGGACCGGATGAATGATGAGGCAGTCGCAGGGATTCGCTAGGAGGCCGGCGGGGCGAAGCCACGCGCCCTAGTCTAGGTTTTGAAACGGTTCTTGTTAAGACCGAGCGAACGGATCTTGGATTCGAGCGTCGATCGAGGAAGACCCAATTTCGCTGCGGCGCCAGACGGTCCCGACACACGCCCTTTCGTCGCCGCAAGCGCGGCTTCAATCATCGCCCGTTCCCTTTCGCCGAGGGTGTCGCCCAACGGCGGTTTGCTCGCCGGCGATTGGGTCGATTGTCCGGCCAACCAACGCGAGTCCACGGTTAGTAGCTCGCCATCAGAGACGATCACCGCGCGCTCGATCACATTCTGCAGCTCGCGGATATTGCCAGGCCAGGGATACGACTGAAGCAACTCGAGCGTCTTGCTGCTGATCCCAGTGATCTTTTTGCCTGCCCGCTTTGACAAGCGGTGAACGAAGTACTCGACGAGTATCGGAATGTCTGTTGGACGTTCATGTAAGGGTGGCATCTCGACTGGGAAGACGTTCAGGCGATAGAAAAGATCGGAGCGGAAGGCACGCTCAGCAATCGCCGTTTGGAGGTCTCGATTCGTCGCGGCAATCACCCGTACGTCGATACGGATTGGGCGGCTGCCGCCAACGCGCTCGAACTCGCGCTCTTGCAGGACACGAAGCAGCACCACCTGTGTATCTGCGGGCAGCTCGCCGACTTCGTCGAGAAAGAGAGTACCCCCATCGGCGAGCTCGAATTTTCCTTGTCTACGTTGCAGGGCCCCCGTAAATGCGCCTCGCTCGTGACCGAACAATTCAGAGGCGATGAGCGAGGCCGGCACCGCCGCGCAATTCACGGCCACAAACGGGCGGGCCGAGCGCGCTGAACGCTTGTGAATCGCGCGGGCGACGAGCTCCTTGCCGGTACCCGTTTCGCCCGTGATAAGCACCGTGGAATCTGTAGGTGCCACTCGGGCGACCTGTTGCAGCACCGTCCTGATTGGCGCCGATGACCCGACAATTTCTTCGAACATGGAAGCGCTGCTGATCTCATCGCGAAGCGCCGCGTTTTCGTTCTTGGCCTGCTCTTTGGCCCGCTTGAGGTCGTCGATATCGCTACCCGTCGCGTACCACCGCGTCACGTTCCCGTCATCATCCAGAAGGGGGTTGTATCGAATGAGAAAACAGCGGTACGTACCGTCCGAAGCACGCCGAATTCTCACTTCGCTCTCGAATGGTGCGCCTCGCGCAAGCCCCTCTCGCCTGGCATCGGCGAACGCTTCGATGTCGTCGGGGTGGTAGACCCGTTCACGCCAGCCGTCGCGTTGGAAGTCCTCCAGCGACAAACCGCCATACGTGAGTGAGAATCGATTGGCATAGAGAAGCCGGCCTTCCGCACTGAAGACGATGATCGGCAGCTGAGTGGCGTCGGTCATCTGCCGTAGCTCTTTCTCGTCCTGACGCAGCTTCATCTGCGCCTGCTTCAGATCATCGATGTCCGTATTCGTCCCGTACCATCCCAGCAGCGCGCCGGACTCATCGCGAATCGGCACCATGCGGATCAAATACCACCGGTACTCACCGTCGAATCTTCGAACGCGCGCTTCGGCCTCCTTGGGTTGTCCCGCCTCGAGGACGCGCCGCCACGTGTCGAGCAGTCCCGGCCGATCATCGTGATGAATCACCGAGACCCACCCCCAGCCTTGACTGTTCTCTTGGGACAGGCCGGTGTAGTCCATCCACTGCTGGTTGACGAATTGAACAGCCCCGTCTGGCGCGGAGCGCCAGATGTGCGCCGGGATGGCGTTGACCACGCGAAGATCGTTGAGTTCCGGAGGTGTCACGGAGCCTTTTCTCGGGGCGAAGCTACCACCAGCCATCGGCTTGGGCAAGCCGGGAGGTACAGGACGACCTGCTTGATCATCCGCCCATGATCCGAGGAGAGTTGTTGGGGTCGATGCGGCAAGTCACGGGTGTTGGTTCGACCGTCTCTGAGGTGCCTTGCGTGAAGAGGATCGGATTTCTGTCCTTCGGCCACTGGACGCCGGCGCACCATTCCGAGGTGCGCACCGCGGCCGACGCCCTTCTGCAGTCGATCGAATTGGCAGTAGCCGCCGAGGAGCTGGGCCTGGACGGCGCATACTTCCGCGTGCATCACTTCGCACGTCAGCTCGGCTCGCCGTTCCCACTCCTCGCCGCCGTCGGCGCGCGCACGAAGCAGATCGAGATCGGGACAGCCGTCATCGACATGCGCTACGAAAACCCGATGTACATGGCCGAGGATGCTGGTGCCGCGGACATCATCGCTGGTGGGCGTCTGCAACTGGGCATCAGCCGCGGATCACCGGAACAGGTGATCGACGGCTGGCGGTATTTCGGCTATGCGCCGCGTGACGGCGAGACGGCCCCCGATATGGCGCGGCGCCACGCTGAAGTGTTTCTCAAGCTGCTGAAGGGCGAGGGCTTCGCGGAACCCAACCCACGGCCCATGTTTCCCAATCCGCCGGGGCTGCTGCGCCTCGAGCCCTATTCAGAAGGATTGCGCGAGCGGATCTGGTGGGGCTCGAGTTCCAACGCGACGTCCAAGTGGGCCGCGAAACTGGGCATGAATCTCCAGAGTTCGACGCTGAAAGATGATGAGACCGGCGAGCCGCTGCACGTACAGCAGCGCAAGCAGATTGAAACGTATCGTGAGGCGTGGAAGGAAGCCGGCCACGCGCGTGAGCCACGCGTGTCTGTCAGCCGAAGCATCTTCGCGCTCGTCGATGACCGCGACCGGGCGTACTTCGGTCGCGACGCCCGCGACCAGGATCAGGTCGGCTACATCGACGCGAACACGCGGGCCATCTTCGGCCGCTCGTACGCCGCGGAACCCGACGTGCTGGTCAAAGAACTCGCGGGCGACGAGGCTATCAAGGTGGCCGATACGCTGCTTCTCACGATCCCGAACCAGTTGGGTGTGGACTACAACGCCCACGTGCTCGACAGCATCCTCAAGTACGTCGCTCCGGAACTCGGCTGGCGCTGACCGCGAACGCTGGTGACTGCGCGAGGCCGACGCCGAGCCACGTGGCCCTGCGTACCGGCAGCTATCGCCGGAAGCGCACGTAGCGATCGACCGATGACACTTCCGCGGGGTGGCTTCAGCGCGAGCCTCGCGGATTGCCATTTCACCCACGCCCGGGAGATGAAAGGCGCGTCGAAGGTCATCGGGCACTTCTCGGCACGCGGCCGGAACATGAAATCCGGCATCAGCAGGTCGCTCGCGTAGCTGTTTGCTGTGGTCTCTGCGTTCGCGTCACCGCTACCAAGTTGTGGCGGCGATCCTCCTGGCGCGGTCCGTCACCGGCCGAGAAGTGGTTCTCCGCCCGCCTCGCGGAACGCGGCCAGCGCCTGCCTGCGGCCCGCTTCCGCTTCCGTGAGGAGCGCCCGGAAAGCGGGAAGGCTTCGCAGCGCGTCGAACTGCCGGCTGCTGGCAAGTGTCGGAGCCACGAAATAGCCCTTGGCG
>Ga0208185_1000352_pt1 | contig 23284 bp, 21 predicted proteins | sample EasRivMeERMLT700_FD_187532 | JGI IMG/M metagenome (GOLD analysis project Ga0208185, IMG submission 187532) | Soil microbial communities from meander-bound floodplain in the East River, Colorado, USA - East River MetaG ERMLT700 (SPAdes) (version 2) | ecosystem: Environmental > Terrestrial > Soil... | reverse complement strand
GGGCGCGCGCTCGTCCTTCGTCTTGTCCCACCAGATGGCGCGCCCCTTGCGCTGCGACTCCACCTCCTCGGGGTGCTCCTCGAGGAACTTGCGCATGAATTTCGTCAGGTCGGATTCGTACATTCAGCCGCCTTGATTACCTCTGGTCGATCGGGGTCCACTGCATGTTCTCGGGCCCGGTGTAGTTCGCTGCCGGGCGGATGATCTTGCCGTCGGCGCGCTGCTCGATGATGTGCGCCGACCAGCCGCTGGTGCGCGAGATCACGAACACCGGCGTGAACATTGCCGTCGGCACGCCGAGGCGGTGGTAGGACACCGCGCTGTACCAGTCCAGGTTGGCGAACATGTCCTTCTCACGCCGCATCACGTGCTCGAGCCGCTCGGCGATGTCGAACAGCTTCATGCTCTTCGCCTGCTGCGAAAGGCGCTTCGCGACGCCCTTGATCACCTGGTTGCGCGGATCGCCGGTCGTGTACACGGGGTGGCCGAAACCGATCACGATCTCGCGCGCCTGCACGCGGCGGACAATGTCGGCTTCAGCGTCATCCGCATTTTTATATCTTGATAGAACCTCAAAGGCGAACTCGTTGGCGCCGCCGTGCTTCGGGCCGCGCAGCGCTCCGATGCCAGCGCAGATCGCGCTGTAGATGTCCGAGCCCGTTCCCGCGACGACGCGGCAGGCGAAGGTGCTGGCGTTGAACTCGTGCTCGGCGTACAGGATGAGCGAGGTGTGCATTGCCCGGACCGCCGCCTCGCTGGGTTTCTTGTTGTGCAGAAGTCTCAGGAATTGGCCGCCGATGGAGTCATCGTCGGTCTCGGTGTCGATGCGCCTGCCGCGCTGGCTGTAGTGGTACCAGTAGAGCAGCATCGAGCCCATCGAGGCCATCAGCCGGTCGGCGATCTTTTGGGCGCCCGCCTTGCCGTGGTCGTCCTTCTCCGGCTCGATTGTGCCCAGCACCGAGACTCCAGTGCGCAACACGTCCATCGGGTGCGCCTTCTTCGGCACCCGCTCCAGCGCGGCTTTCAGCGCCTTGGGCAGCCCGCGCATCCTGCGCAGCGAATTCTTGTACTTCTTCAGCTCGTCCCTGGTCGGCAGCTTCTCGTGCACCAGCAGATAGGCGACCTCCTCGAACTCGGCCTGCTCGGCGAAGTCGAGGATGTCGTAGCCGCGGTAGTGCAGGTCGTTGCCGCTGCGCCCGACGGTGCACAGCGCGGTATTTCCGGCGGGGATGCCGGACAGCGCGACCGATTTTTTCGCCTTAGGAGCGGCCGCGGGTAAAGAGCTCATCGAGCTTTTTCTCGTAGGAGTGGTAGTTGATGATGTCGTACAGCTCCTCCCGCGTCTGCATGTCCGCGATCACGCCTTTTTGCGTTCCCTGCTTTTTGATTTCGTTGTAAACCCGAAGGGCAGCCTTGTTCATGGCGCGAAAAGCGCTCAGTGGGTAGAGGACCATGGCGACGTTGGCCGAGCGCAGCTCCTCGACGGTGAAGAGCGGCGATTTTCCGAACTCGGTGATATTGGCCAGGATCGGGACCTTTACCGCGTCCGCGAACTTGCGGTACATCGGCAGGTCGGTAATCGCCTCGGGGAAGATCATGTCCGCGCCGGCTTCCACGCAGGAAACGGCGCGGGAGATTGCGGAATCCAGTCCCTCGTTCGCCAGCGCATCGGTGCGCGCCATGATGACGAAGCCGGGGTCGGTGCGCGCATCGACCGCCGCCTTGATGCGGTCGGCCATCTCCTCCTTCGACACCAGCTCCTTGCCGGGACGATGGCCGCAGCGCTTGGCGCCGACCTGGTCCTCGATGTGCATCGCCGCGGCGCCGAACTTGATCAGCGATCTGACTGTGCGCGCGACGTTGAAGGCGCTCGCGCCGAAGCCGGTGTCCACGTCGACCAGCAGCGGCAGGTCGCAAACGTCGGTGATCCGGCGGATGTCGGTGAGCACGTCGTCCAGGTTCGAGATGCCGAGGTCCGGCATGCCCAGCGAGCCGGCGGCGACGCCGCCGCCGGAGAGGTAGATCGCACGGTAGCCGACACGCTTCGCCATCAGCGCGTGGTTGGCGTTGATGGTGCCGACGATCTGGAGTGGCTTTTCCTGCCTGACCGCTTCCCTGAACTTCTGACCGACGCTCATGAAAGAAGCTGCTTCACGCTATCGCGTTCTTCGTGTAGTTCCTTGAGCGTGGCGTCGATGCGCTTGCGGCTGAACTCGCTGATCTCGACGCCCTTGAGGATCTGGTACTGGCCGCCGCGGCAGGTGACCGGGTAGCCGAAGATGACGCCTTCGGGGATGCCGTAGGCGCCGTCGGAGGGCACCCCCATGGTGACCCAGTCGCCGTCGCGGCTGCCCGAGATCCAGTCGCGCACGTGATCGATCGCGGCGTTCGCCGCGCTCGCCGCCGAGGACAGGCCGCGCGAGTCGATGATCGCCGCGCCGCGCTTCTGCACCGTCGGGATGAAGCTCTGCTCGAGCCAGGCCTGGTCGTTGATCATCGGCCACACCTTCTTGCCCTCGCATTCAGCTTGAAACAGATCCGGGTATTGCGTCGCGGAGTGGTTGCCCCACACCGTGACTTTCCGAATCGGGGTGACTGGCTTGGAGATTTTCTGCGAAATCTGCGAAACAGCCCGGTTGTGGTCGAGCCGCATCATGCCGGTGAACTGGCTCGGCTTCAGGCCGGGGGCGTTCTTCATCGCGATCAGGCAGTTGGTGTTCGCGGGGTTGCCGACTACCAGCACTTTCACGTCGCGCCTGGCGACGCGCTCGAGCGCCTTGCCCTGCGGGGCGAAGATCCTGCCGTTCGCCTCCAGCAGATCCTTGCGCTCCATGCCGGGGCCGCGCGGCCGCGCGCCGACCAGCAGCGCGACGTCCACGTCCTTGAACGCCACCATCGGGTCGGAAGCGGCCACCATGCCCTGGAGCAGCGGAAAGGCGCAGTCGTCGAGCTCCATCATCACGCCCTTGAGCGCTTTTTGCGCTTTCTCGTCCGGGATCTCGAGCATCTGCAGGATGACCGGCTGGTCCTTGCCCAGCATTTCGCCGCTCGCAATGCGAAACAGCAGTGAATAACCGATCTGGCCGGCCGCGCCGGTGACGGCGACGCGAATGGGGCTTTTCGACATGAACGCTCCGCAGTGGGTACCGCGATTTTAACGCGCACCACCATTGGTGGTGTAAATTGCGCTGACCCCGCGTTGATCCTTTTCTGACCGGAGGGCATGTGGACAAGAACAGCCGACGCCATTTCCTGCGCGCTGGCGCGCTCGCAGTGGCCGCTATCCCGCTCAGCAGGGCGCTCGCGCAGATCGGGCCGCAGGACAAGTTCGATCTCGTGATCAAGAATGCCGACGTTCTGGACCCGAGCCAGAACCTGCGCGGCCGGCGCGACATCGGCATCCGCTTCGGGCGTATCGAGGCCCTCGAGCGCGAGATCCCGGCCGATCGCGCGCTGAGAGTGCTCGACGCGGGCGGCAAGCTCGCGACGCCCGGGCTGATCGACCTGCATGCGCATGTCTATCCGTACGGTTCGGCGATCGGCATTCCCGCCGACGAGCTGATCCCCTACCAGGCGACGACGACCACGGTCTCCGCCGGCGACGCCGGCGCCAACAACTTTGCCGCTTTCAGGCGGCTCATCGCCGGCCAGACGCGGACGCGCCTCTATGCTTTCGTGCACATCGCGAACATCGGCCTCGCGGGCTTCCCGGTGCCGGAGCTTTTCAACATCGGCTACGCCGACGCCGCGGTTGCCGCCAAGGCGGTGGCGGAGAACGCCGACATGGTGATCGGCATCAAGGTACGCATGTCCGAAAACGTCATCGACAAGCACGGCCTCGAGCCCCTCAAGCGGGCCATCGCCGCCTGCGAGGCTGCGGGCGGCGGGGCGAAGGTCATGTGCCACATCGGCGGTGTGCACACGCGCGAGCTCATGTCGCAGATCCTCGATGCACTGCGCCCCGGCGACATCCTGACGCACGCTTACTCCGGCGCGCCCAACAACGCGGGACAGGGCACCAATATCGTGCAGGACGGCAAGCTCCTGCCAGCGGCGCTCGCCGCGAAGCGGCGCGGCGTCATCTTCGACGTCGGCCACGGCGGCGGCAGCTTCGACTACACGATGGCCGAGCCGGCGATCGCGCAAGGCGCTCCGCCCGACACGATTTCGTCCGATATCCACGTGTTCTCGGGCAATACGCCGGGCATGCCTTACCTCACCTGGGTGATGAGCAAGTTCCTGAACCTCGGCTTCTCGCTCGAGCAGGTCGTGGCCATGGCGACCGTGAACCCGGCGCGCGTCATCGGCCGCTCGCCAAAGCTCGGTACGCTGCAGGTCGGCGCGCCGGGCGACGTCTCGATCCTGGAAGTGGTCGAAGGGCCGGTGCGCTTCGTCGACACGCGCAAGAACGAGCGCCAGGGCAAGGTGCACCTGCGGCCGGTCCAGGCCGTCGTCGGCGGCGTCGCGTTCGGACGCCCGTACAGCGCGCCGTTCACGGTTCGCTGACTCGTTATAATGAAGTTGCCCGGATCTAGGGGCCGGGCGGCTTCCATGGCGAGCGCGTCCGCGAAAAAAATCCGTCCGAAGTACCTTAGCCTGCCCGCGCTCCTCTTCGAGATCCGCCTGCCGGTTCCGGGCTGGGTTTCGATCCTTCATCGCATCTCCGGCGCGCTGCTCTTTTTCCCCTTCGTCGCGTGGGTCCTTTATCTGCTCGATACGAGCCTCGCCTCCGAGCAGGGATTCGATTACATCCGCAATCGATATCTCGCGTTGCCGCTGGTGAAGCTCGGTATGCTCGTGTTCATCTGGTCCTACTGCCATCACTTCTGTGCCGGCATCCGCTACTTGCTGCTCGATCTCGACCTGGGGGTCGACCTGAAGACCGCGCGCCTGACGAGCTGGATCGTGATCGTCGCCGGGCTCCTGCTCACCGCTTTCTTCGGGGCGAAGCTGTGGTGAAGCGCCTCGTCGTCGGCGCGCACTACGGCTTGCGCGACTGGCTCGCGCAGCGCATCACCGCGGCGATCATGGCCGTCTATACCTTGATCATGGCCGGGATTTGTCTGAAGGGTTCTTTCACCTACGGCGCGTGGAAGGACCTGTTTGCCCAGGGGTGGATGCGCGTGGCGACGCTGCTCTTCGCCGCCAGCCTCGCCTGGCACGCCTGGGTCGGCGTGCGCGACATCCTCATGGACTACGTCAGGCCCGACGGCGTGCGCCTGACGCTCCAGGTGCTGGTTCTCCTCTTGATTGCCAGCTACGTCGGCTGGACGGTGCAGATCCTCTGGCGATGATCCCGGTACGTCGGTTCGATGCGATCGTGGTCGGCGCCGGAGGCTCGGGAATGCGCGCGGCGCTCGAGCTCGCGCGCAGCAACCTCAAGGTGGCGGTGCTCTCGAAGGTGTTTCCGACGCGCTCGCACACCGTCGCCGCGCAGGGCGGGATCGCGGCGCCGCTCGCCAATTCGACCGAGGACAACTGGCACTGGCACATGTACGACACGGTCAAGGGCGCCGACTACCTCGGCGACCAGGACGCGATCGAGTACATGTGCCGGCGCGCGATCGAGGTCGTGGTCGAGCTCGAGCACATGGGAATGCCGTTCGACCGCATCGAGAACGGCAAGATCTACCAGCGGCCCTTCGGCGGCCATACGCAGGGCTACGGCAGCCCGAAGATGGCAATGCGCGCCTGCGCCGCCGCCGACCGCACCGGCCACGCCATGCTGCACACGCTCTACCAGCAGAACGTGCGCGCCAACACCCAGTTCTTCGTCGAGTGGATGGCGCTCGACCTGATCATCGACGCTCAGGACGGCGCCTGTGTTGGGGTAGTGGCGCTGGAGATGGAGACCGGGGAAATCAGCATCCTTCAGGCAAAGGCCACCCTGCTCGCCACCGGCGGCGGAGGCCGCATCTACTGGGCGACCACCAACGCCTTCATCAATACCGGCGACGGCCTGGGGATGGTGGCGCGCGCCGGGTTGCCGCTCGAGGACATGGAGTTCTGGCAGTTCCACCCGACCGGCGTGGCCGGCGCCGGCGTGCTGATCACGGAGGGCGTGCGCGGGGAGGGCGGCTATCTCCTCAACAAGAGCGGCGAGCGCTTCATGGAACGCTACGCGCCCAACAACAAGGACCTGGCGAGCCGCGACGTCGTGTCGCGCGCGATGACCACCGAGATCAAGGAAGGGCGCGGCTGCGGCCCGCACGGCGACTACCTCGAGCTCAAGCTTTCCCACCTCCCGCCGGAGGACATCATCAAGCGCCTCCCCGGAATCCGTGAGATCGCGATCAAGTTCGCCAACGCCGACCCGATCCGCGATCACATCCCGGTGGTGCCGACGGTGCACTACCAGATGGGCGGCATCCCCACCAACTACATGGGGCAGGTGGTCGTGCCGGAGGGTGCGAGCAAGGAGGCGATCGTGCCGGGGCTGTACGCTGCCGGCGAATGCGCCTGCGTCTCCGTGCACGGCGCCAATCGCCTGGGCACAAACTCCCTGCTGGACCTGCTGGTGTTCGGCAAGGCCTCGGGCGAGCAGGTGATCAAGGACATGCGCGGGCAGCCCACTCCCCACCGCACGCTGCCGAAGGGGGCAGGGGATGCCACTCGATCCAGGATTTCCAGACTGGATAGTGCAAACACCGGTGAACGCGTCGTCGACGTGCTGAACGACCTGCGCCGCACCATGCAGGCGCACTGCGGCGTGTTCCGTTTCCCCGACGATCTGGTTTCAGGGGTGAAGAAAGTCACGGAAATTGCCGAGCGCGCTTCCCGGATGTTCATTGCCGACAAGTCGAAGGTCTTCAATACCGCCAGGGTCGAGGCGCTCGAGCTCGAGAACCTGGTCGAGACCGCCATGTCGACGATCATCTCGGCCGAGGCGCGCAAGGAGAGCCGCGGAGCTCAGGCGCGCGCGGATTTCCCGGAGCGCGACGACAGGAACTGGATGAAGCATACGCTGTGGTACAAGGAGGGGAACCGCCTCGACTACAAGCCGGTGCACCAGAAACCGCTCTCGGTCGAGACGATGGAGCCGAAAGTAAGGACGTATTAGGAGAAATGAATTCGATGAAGCTTTCGATATACCGCTACGACCCGGACAAGGACGAGAAGCCGTACCTGAAGGACTACGAGGTGGCGCTCGACGCGGCGGATCGCATGCTGCTCGACGCCCTCGTGAAGGCGAAGGCGCTGGACGACTCGCTGTCCTTCCGCCGCTCTTGCCGCGAAGGGGTCTGCGGCTCGGATGCGATCAACATCAACGGCAAGAACGGCCTCGCGTGCGTCACCAAGATCGCCGAGCTGCCCGAGCACGTGACGCTGCGCCCGCTCCCCGGGCTCCCGGTGATCCGGGACCTGATCGTCGATATGACCCAGTTCTTCAAGCAGTACCACTCGATCAAACCGTATGTGATCAATAACGATCCGCCGCCCGAGCGCGAGCGCCTGCAGTCGCCGCAGGAGCGCGAGGAACTGAACGGGCTCTACGAGTGCATCCTGTGCGCCTGCTGCTCGACCGCCTGCCCGTCGTTCTGGTGGAACCCGGACAAGTTCGTCGGCCCGGCGGGGCTGCTGCAGGCCTACCGCTTCATCGCCGACACGCGCGACCAGGCGACCGCCGAGCGGCTCGACAACCTGGAAGACCCGTACCGCCTGTTCCGCTGCCATACCATCATGAACTGCGTCGATGTCTGCCCCAAGAACCTCAACCCGACCCGGGCGATCGGCAAGATCAAGGAGATCATGGTGAGGCGCGCGGTCTGATGGACGCCGCTTTGGATACCGTTTCGCGCAACCGGCTGCGCTGGAAGTGCCGACGGGGTCTGCTTGAACTGGATCTGGTACTGGAGAGGTACCTGAAAAAAAACCCCGACGACGCTTCTCTCGCTCCATTGCTGGAGCTGCCCGACAACGATCTGTGGGACATCATCGCTGGACGCAGCGACGAGTACGACCGGAGATTCGAGGAAACCGTGGTGCGCCTTCGCGCCGTCACTTTGGCGCCCTTGTATCGCGCCGCTTAGAAGGCAATAGCTATGGCTGACAAAACCGCGACCCTGAAGCTTCCGGACGGCAAGACGCTCGAGTTCCCCGTGCTGCAGGGGAGCACCGGCCCCGACGTGGTCGACATCCGCGCGCTCTACGGCAAGTCCGGCTGGTTCACCTACGACCCGGGGTTCCTCTCGACCGCGAGCTGCAGCTCGGCGATCACGTTCATCGACGGCGACGAGGGCATCCTTCTCTACCGCGGCTACCCGATCGAGCAGCTCGCGCAGCACTGCGACTTCCTCGAGGTGTGCTACCTGCTGCAGTACGGCGAGCTGCCCAACCGCAAGCAGAAGGACGAGTTCGTCGACATCGTCACCCACCACACCATGGTGCACGAGCAGCTCGCGCGCCTGTACCAGGGGTTCCGCCGCGACGCGCACCCGATGGCGGTAATGGTCGGCGTGGTCGGCGCGCTGTCGGCCTTCTACCACGACGCGCTCGACATCAACGACCCGCACCACCGCGTGATCTCGGCGTTCCGGCTGATCGCCAAGATGCCCACCATCGTCGCGATGTCCTACAAGTACTCGACCGGCCAGCCGTTCATCTACCCGAAGAACGACCTGTCCTATACCGCCAACTTCATGCGCATGATGTTCGCGGTGCCGACCGAGGAGTACAAGGTGAATCCGGTGCTGGTGCGCGCGCTCGACCGGATTTTCATCCTGCACGCGGACCACGAGCAGAACGCGTCGACCTCGACCGTGCGCCTGTGCGGCTCGTCGGGCGCCAACCCCTACGCCTGCATCGCCGCCGGCATCGCCTCGCTCTGGGGGCCGGCGCACGGCGGCGCGAACGAAGCGGCGCTGCAGATGCTCGAGGAGATCGGCGACGCCTCCAAGGTCGGAGAGTTCATCAAGAGGGCGAAGGACAAGAATTCAGGCGTGCGCCTGATGGGCTTCGGCCACCGCGTCTACAAGAACTACGACCCGCGCGCGAAGCTGATGCGCGAGACCTGCCACGAGGTGCTGAACGAGCTCGGGCTGCACAACGACCGCATCTTCAAGCTCGCGCTGGCGCTCGAGAAGATCGCGCTCGAGGACGACTACTTCGTCTCGCGCAAGCTGTATCCGAACGTCGACTTCTATTCCGGCATCGTGCAGCGCGCGCTCGGCATCCCGGTGGCGATGTTCACCTGCATCTTCTCGCTCGCGCGCACCATCGGCTGGATCGCGCAATGGCAGGAGATGATCACCGACCCCGAGTACAAGATCGGCCGGCCGCGGCAGCTCTACAAGGGCGCCACGAAGCGCGACGTAAAGCCGATCGACAAGAGGTAAAGCCTCATGTTGAAGGAATTCCTGAATAACTCCTATCTGTTCGGCGGCAACGCGCCGTTCATCGAGGAGCTGTACGAGAAGTACCTGGTGAACCCGCAGTCGGTGCCGGACGAGTGGCGCAACTACTTCGACCGCATGCAGGACCTGCCCGGGGCCATCGAGAAGGACGTGGCGCACGCGCCGGTGGTGGAAAGCTTTGTGCAAAGATCGAAACGGGGCGAATTCGCCGCCGCGCGCACCATGCCTGCCGAGCCGGTCACCCCGGAACGGCTGCAGGTCGCGGCGCTGCTCCTCGTCACCGCGTATCGCATCGCGGGCTCGCGCTGGGCCACGGTCGATCCGCTGAAGCGCATGCCGCGGCCCACGATTCCCGAGCTCGAGCCGGCGTACTACGACCTCAGGGAAGCCGACCTCGACCAGGTGGTGAACGCCGGCTCGTTCGTCGGGCTGGAAAGGACCTCCCTCCGGAACCTGGTTCAGGCCCTGCGCGATACCTACTGCAGGAACATCGGCTTCGAGTACATGTTCATCTCGGACCGCGCGCAGCGGCAATGGATCCAGGAGCGCATCGAGCCGACGCGCGCCGCGCCAAAAGTCTCCGCAGAGGAGCAGAAGCGCCTGGCGCAGAAGCTCACCGAGGCCGAGCACCTCGAGCGCTACCTGCATACGCGCTATGTCGGGCAGAAGCGCTTCTCGCTCGAGGGCGGCGAGAGCGTGATTCCTTCGATCGACGAGCTGATCCAGCGCGCGGGCGCGGCCGGCGTGCAGGAGATCGTCATCGGCATGGCGCACCGCGGGCGCCTCAACGTGCTGGTCAACGTCCTGGGCAAGATGCCGAAGGACCTGTTCCAGGAGTTCGAGGGCAAGACCGCGCAGGAGCTACCCTCGGGCGACGTCAAGTACCACAACGGCTTCTCGTCCGACATCACCACGCCGGGCGGGCCGGTGCATCTTTCGCTCGCCTTCAATCCCTCGCACCTCGAGATCGTCAATCCGGTGGTGGAAGGGTCCGTGAGGGCGCGTCAACGCCGCCGAGACGATAAGACGGGTGACCAGGTCCTGCCGATCCTGGTGCACGGCGACGCCGCCTTCGCCGGCCAGGGCGTGGTGATGGAGACGCTCAACCTCTCGGGCACGCGCGGCTACGGCACCGGCGGCACGGTGCACCTGATCGTCAACAACCAGATCGGCTTCACCACCTCGGATCCGCGCGATGCGCGCTCCACCATCTACTGCACGGACGTGGCGAAGATGGTCGAGGCGCCGATCTTCCACGTGAACGGCGACGATCCGGAGGCGGTGCTGTTCGCCACGCGCCTCGCGCTCGACTTCCGGCAGGCGTTCCACAAGGACGTGGTGATCGACATCGTCTGCTTCCGCAAGCTCGGGCACAACGAGCAGGACGAGCCCGCGGTGACGCAGCCGCTGATGTACAAGAAGATCGCGCAGCATCCCGGCACGCGCAAGCTCTACACCGACAAGCTGGTGACGCAGGGCGTGCTGCGCGAGGACGAGCCCGAAGCGCTGATCAAGAAATACCGGGACACGCTCGACGCCGGGCAGCAGACGGTGAGCCCGGTGCTGTCCAACTTCAAGTCCAAGTTCGCGGTCGACTGGGCGCCGTTCCTCGGCTCGAAGTGGACCGACGCCGCGGACACGCACGTGCCTCTTTCCGAACTCCAGAGATTGGCGGAAAGAGTGACTTCCGTACCCGAGGGCTTCAAGCTGCACCCGACTGTTGCCCGCGTGATCGAGGCGCGCAAGCAGATGGCCGCGGGCAAGCTTCCGGTCGACTGGGGCATGGCCGAGACGCTCGCCTACGCCTCGCTGCTCTCGAACGGTTACGACGTGCGGTTCTCGGGCCAGGACTCGGGCCGCGGCACCTTCGCCCATCGCCACGCGGTGCTGCACGACCAGGACCGCGAGCGCTGGGACCAGGGCAGCTACATCCCGCTGCAGAACATCGGCAAGGACCAGGGCCACTTCGTGGTGATCGACTCGGTGCTGTCCGAGGAGGCGGTGCTCGGCTTCGAGTACGGCTTCGCCACGGCCGAGCCGAACGCGCTCGTCATCTGGGAGGCGCAGTTCGGCGACTTCGTCAACGGCGCCCAGGTGGTGATCGACCAGTTCATCTCGTCGGGCGAGACCAAGTGGGGGCGCGTGTGCGGCCTCGCCATGTTCCTGCCGCACGGCTACGAGGGGCAGGGGCCCGAGCACAGCTCGGCGCGGCTCGAGCGCTTCCTGCAGCTCTGTGCCGAGCACAACCAGCAGGTCTGCGTGCCCACGACCGCGGCGCAGATCTTCCACCTCCTGCGCCGGCAGATGCTGCGCCCCTTCCGCAAGCCGCTGATCGTCATGACGCCGAAATCGTTGTTGCGTAAGAAGGAAGCTGCGTCGTCGATCCAGGACCTCGCCAACGGCTCTTTCCAGACGGTGATTCCCGAGGTCGAGGCGCTCGAGGCGAAGGACCTGAAGCGCATCGTCGCGTGCAGCGGCAAGGTCTATTACGACTTGGTTTCCAAGAGAACCGAGCTCCGGAAAAGCGATACTGCAATTGTTCGCGTCGAGCAGCTCTATCCGTTCCCGCACAAGCAGTTCGAGGCGCAGATGAAGCGCTATCCGAACGCGCTCGAGGTGGTGTGGTGCCAGGAAGAGCCGCAGAACCAGGGCGCGTGGTACCAGAGCGCGCACTACTTCCGCGAGAACATGCGCGAGGAGCAGAAGCTGTACTATGCCGGCCGGCCGGCTTCGGCCTCGCCTGCCGGCGGCTACATGGCGCGGCACAACGAGCGGCAGAGGACACTCGTAGAACAAGCCTTTAGTCGTTTCAAGTGAAAAAGCAGTAGTCCCGGCGAGTTACTCGCTGGTTTTTCGATAACCCGGGAAAGGCTAAGCCGGCACCGGGGAAAAACTGAACGGGAGATGGTGATGATCGTGGAAGTGAAGGTGCCGCAATTGTCGGAGTCGGTCGCCGAGGCGACGCTGCTCGACTGGCACAAGAAGGAAGGCGAGCGGGTCTCGCGCGACGAGAACCTGATCGACATCGAGACCGACAAGGTCGTGCTCGAGCTGCCGGCCCCGGCCGACGGGGTGCTGGTCAGGATCCTGAAAAAGGCGCGCGACGCTGTCGGGTCGGGCGACGTGATCGCGCAGATCGACACCGAAGGCAAGGCTGCGGCGGCCGCTGCCCCGGCTTCCCAGGAGAAAAAAGCTCCTCCCCCCGCCGAGAAGCCGCAATCCCCGCCGGTGATGCCCGCCGCCCAGAAGATCGCCGCCGAGAAGGGCATCGACACCTCGAAGGTGCAGGGCACGGGGCGCGACGGCCGCGTGACCAAGGGCGATGTTCTCGAAGCACGAACTCAAAAAACACCCTTGCAGCAGCCGACTCCGCCGGTCAACGTCGACCAGCTCATGTTGGGCCGCCCCGAGCAGCGCGTGCCGATGTCCCGCCTGCGCCAGCGCGTGGCCGAGCGGCTGGTGCAGTCGCAATCGACCGCGGCGATCCTCACCACGTTCAACGAGGTGAACATGGCGCCGGTGATCGGGATGCGCAAGACCTACCAGGAGCGCTTCGAGAAGGAGCACGGCACGCGCCTGGGCTTCATGTCGTTCTTCATCAAGGCCTCGCTGCACGCGCTGAAGCGCTTCCCGGTGGTGAACGCCTCGATCGACGGCACCGACATCGTCTACCACGGCTACTTCGACATCGGCGTCGCGGTGGGCAGCCCGCGCGGCCTGGTGGTGCCGATTCTCAGGGACGCCGACCGGATGAGCTTCGCCGAGATCGAGAAGAAGATCGGCGACTTCGGCAAGCGCGCGCCGGACGGCAAGCTCGCCATCGAGGAGCTGACCGGCGGCACGTTCTCGATCTCGAACGGCGGCGTATTCGGCTCGATGCTCTCGACGCCGATCATCAACCCGCCGCAGTCGGCGATCCTCGGCGTGCACGCCACCAAGGACAGGGCGGTGGTGGAGAACGGACAGGTCGTGGTGCGGCCGATGAACTACCTGGCGCTCTCCTACGATCACAGGATCATCGATGGGCGGGAAGCGGTCTTGTTTTTAGTTTCTATTAAAGAAGCGTTAGAAGATCCTGCCCGGCTGATCCTCGAGATATGAAGTCCTTCGACGTGGTGGTGATCGGCGGCGGCCCCGGCGGCTACATCGCCGCGATCCGCGCCGCGCAGCTCGGCTTGAACACCGCCTGCATCGACGAATGGCGCGGCGCCGACGGAAAGCCGGCCCTCGGCGGCACCTGCACCAACGTCGGCTGCATTCCCTCCAAGGCGCTGCTCCAGTCCTCGGACAACTTCGAGCAGGCCGGCCACCATTTCGCAGAGCACGGCGTGAAGGTGAAGGGCCTCGAGCTCGACCTCGCGCAGATGATGAAGCGCAAGGACAAGGTGGTGAAGTCGAACAACGACGGCATCGTGTATCTCTTCAAGAAGAACAAGATCACGTTCTTCCACGGGCGGGGCAGCTTTGTTAAGGCAAACGAGATCGCCGTGTCGGCCCCCTCGAATGAAACCCTGGTGGCAAAGCACGTGATCGTTGCGACCGGCTCGAGCCCCCGGCCGCTGCCGGGCGCCGAGTTCGACGAGAAGCTGGTCCTGAGCAACACCGGGGCGCTCGCCATCCCGGAAGTGCCGAAGCGCCTCGGGGTGATCGGCGCGGGGATCATCGGCCTGGAGATGGGCAGCGTGTGGCGCCGGCTCGGTTCAGAAGTGACCATTCTCGAGGCGCTTCCCGCCTTCCTGGGGATTGCGGACGAGGCGGTCGCCAAGGAGGCGGCGAAAGTCTTCGCGAAACAGGGCCTGAGGATCGAGCTCGGGGTGAAGATCACCTCGGTTGAGAAGAAGAAAACCGTTAAGGTTCAATATACTGCATCCGACAACTCATCCAAAACCTTGGAGTGCGACCGGCTCATCGTCTCGATCGGGCGCATCCCCAACACCGACGGGCTGAATGCGGCCGGGGTCGGACTGAAGCTCGACGAGCGCGGCTTCGTGGCGGTGGACGAGGACTGCCGGACGAACCTGCCGAACGTGTGGGCGATCGGCGACGTGGTGCGCGGCCCGATGCTCGCGCACAAGGCCGAAGAGGAAGGCGTGGTGGTGGCCGAGCGCATCGCCGGCCAGAAGCCCCACCTCGACTTCAACACCATCCCGTCGGTGATTTACACCAGCCCGGAGATCGCCTGGGTGGGCAGGACCGAGCAGCAGGTCAAGGCGGCCGGCGTGGAGTACCGGACGGGCGTCTTTCCCTTCTCGGCCAACGCCCGCGCGCGCGCCCTGGGCGATACCAGCGGCCTGGTGAAATTCATCGCGGACGCGAAGACCGACGAGATCCTCGGCGTGCACATCATCGGCCCCTTCGCCGGCGAGCTGATCGCGGAAGCCGTGGTGGCGATGGAGTTCCGCGGGTCGAGCGAGGACATCGGCATGATCTGCCACGCCCACCCGTCGCTGTCGGAAGCGCTGAAGGATGCGGCGCTCGGCGTCGACAAGCGCTCGCTCAACATCTGATTTTGGACGTTGTCTCGGTCTACCAGCAGAACCTCAGGAAGCGCGGTTTCGTCCAGGACTCGTCGCAATGGCGCGCGGTCGAGCGCCTGCAGCAGCTCTACGAGGAGTGGAGCGCCTACAAGAAGCGCCGCGACACCGCGCTGAAGCGCCTGCTGGTCAAGCCGCCGCTGCCCAAGGGCGTCTACCTCTGGGGGCCGGTCGGGCGCGGCAAGAGCTTCCTGATGGACGCCTTCTATCGGTGCGTGCCGCTGGTGCGCAAGCGCCGGGTGCATTTCCACCACTTCATGCGCGAGATCCACCGCGAGCTCGACGAGCTGAAGGGCACCGAGGACCCGATCGCCGAAGCCGCCGCGCGCACGGCCCGGCGCCACCGGCTGATCTGCTTCGACGAGTTCCATGTCTCGGACATCGCCGACGCGATGATCCTGGGGCGGTTCCTCGAGCAGGTCATGGACCGCGGCGTCGAGTTCGTCATGACCTCGAACTACCACCCCGACCAGCTCTATCCCGCCGGGCTGCAGCGCGAGCGCTTCCTGCCCGCGATCGAGCTTCTAAAAACGAGGCTGGACGTGGTGGGCGTCGACAGCGGTACCGACTACCGGCGCCTGAAGATGGAACAGGTGCGCGTTTACCACCTGGAGGAAGCGCCGCTGGCCAGGATCTTCCAGGACCTGAAAGACGTCGAGGAGGAGCGCCAGCCGCTCGACGTCGAAGGCAGGACCATCGCCTACCGCAAGCGCGCGGGCGGGCTGGTGTGGTTCGATTTCCAGGCGCTCTGCGGCGGACCGCGTTCCTATGCCGACTACGTCGACCTCGCGAAGCGCTTCCACACCGTGATGCTCTCGGGCGTGCCGTGCATGTCCGCGAAGCAATCCGACGCGGCGCGCCGCTTTACCTGGCTGGTCGACGTGCTCTACGACGAGCGCATCAAGCTCGTCGTTTCGGCCGAGGCGCCGCCCGAGGAGCTCTTCGTAGAAGGCGAAAACTCGGCCGATTTTCAACGCACGGTGAGCCGGCTGCACGAGATGCAGTCGGCCGAGTACCGCCTATTGCCAGTACGGCGGGTAGTCGGAGCTGCCGCTCTCGGCGGCTAGCAGCCGCAGCATCGCGGGCCACTCGAGCACGCCGTACGGACGGCGCGTGCCGGGCTGGTAGAGGTGCGCCGTTTTTTCCAGTATTTCTTTGGAAGGAAAAATCAATTCTGTCCGGGCGGCCATGGCATCCGCCTGCGCGCGGCAGGACATCTCGAGCTGGTACATCGTGTTGAACGCCTGCTGGATGGTCGCGCCGCAAGTCAGTAATCCATGATTTCTAAGAACCATGGCATCGTGCGAGCCAAGGTCGCGCACCAGGCGTTCGCGCTCCTCGAGATCGGTCGCCGGCCCCTCGTAGTCGTGGTAGCCGATGTGGTCGACGAAGCGGATCGAGGTCTGGTTGAGCGGCAGCAGGCCGCATTTCATCGATGCCACCGCCATGCCGGCCCGCGTGTGCGTATGCAGGACGCAGGCGACGTCCTTGCGCGCGCGATGGATCGCGCCGTGGATCACGTAGCCCGACTTGTTGATGTCGTAGTCGGTGTCGGGCTTCCACACGATGTCGCCGTCGAGGTCGATCTTCACCAGGCTCGAGGCGGTGATCTCCTTATAGAGCAGCCCGTACAGGTTGATCAGCAGGTGGTGCTCGGGCCCCGGTACGCGCGCGGTGATATGGTTATAGATGAGGTCCGTCATGCCGTAGCGGTCGACCAGGCGGTAGCAGGCGGCGAGATCGACGCGCGCCTGCCACTCCGCGGCGCTCACCTCGTCGCGGATCGAACGGAAACTGGTCTTGTAGTTCACCGCGGTGCATATTACTAGACATGAAAACCGTCCTCGCAGTGCTGCTGGCCGTCTTCTCGAGCGTTTCGCTCGGTCAGGCTTATCCGACAAAACCGATCAGGCTGATCATCCCGTTCCCGCCGGGAGGCAGCAACGACGTCGTCGGCCGCGCCATCGGCCAGCAGCTTGCCGAACGGCTCGGGCAGGGCGTGGTGATCGACAACCGCGGCGGCGCCGGCGGCATCATCGGCACCGACCAGGCGGCGAAATCGCCGCCCGATGGCTACACGCTGCTCCTCATCTCGACCGCATTGCCGGTAAGCATCGCGTTCAACCGCTTGCCGCAGGACGCGATGAAGTCTTTCGAGCCGGTGGCAATGCTCGGCAGCGGGCCCGCGCTGCTCGTGGTGCCGGCGAGCTCGCCGGCGAATTCGGTCAGAGACCTTCTCGATCTGCTGAGGAAGAAGCCCGGGGAGTTGAACGCGGCCGCCGCGGGCATCGGCAGCTTCCAGCACATGGCGACCGAGCTCTTCCGCCTGCAGTCGAAGACTGACTTCGTGATCGTGCAGTACAAGGGCGGCGGACCGGCGCTGACCGACGTGATCGCGGGGCAGGTGCAGATGAACCTCGGCAGCCTGGTGCAGATGGTGCCGCACGTGCGTTCGGGGAAACTCAAGGCGCTCGGCGTAAGCGGCGCGAAGCGCAGCGCCGCCATGCCCGAAGTTCCGACGATCGCGGAAGCCGGCGTGCCGGGCTACGAGGTGAGCAACTGGTGGGGTATCCTCGCGCCCGCGGGAACGCCCGCGGCGGTGCTCGACCGGCTGTACAGGGAGATAACGGCGATTCAAGATTCGCCCGAGACCCGCAAGCGCTTCGAGCTCGAGGGAGCGGAGGTCGTGCGCATGAAGCCGGCCGAATTCGCCACTTTCGTCACGCAGGAGACGGAGAAGTGGACCCGGGTGGTGAAAGACGCAGGCATCAAGCCGGAATAACATAGCAGACGCATGGAACGCTTCAAGGCGTACAAGCTCACCGAGGTCGACAAGAAGATCCGCGCTGAGTTCGTCGACCTGACGCTCGACGACCTCGACCCGGGCGACGTCGTCGTACGCGTCGCGTATTCGGACGTCAACTACAAGGACGCGCTCGCCGCCACCGGCAAGGGCAAGATCCTGCGAAGGCAAAGTTGCGTCGGAGGGATCGATCTCTCCGGCACGGTGGTCAGCTCGCAGAGCCCGCAATTCACGAAGGGCGACGCGGTGATGGGCATCGGCTTCGACCTGGGCGTCTCGCACCACGGCGGCTACGCGCAATACGCGCGCGTGCCTGCGGCCTGGCTCATGAAGCTGCCGAAGGGCCTGTCGCTGTGGGAGGCGATGGCCTACGGCACCGCGGGCTACACCGCGGGCATCGCGATCGTGCGCATGGAGCACGAAGGGCTCAAGCCCGCAGCCGGGCCGGTGCTCGTGAACGGCGCGACCGGCGGGGTCGGCTCGATCGCGCTGTCGGCGCTCTCACGGCTCGGCTATCACGTGGTCGCGCTGACCGGCAAGGAAAGCGAGTCGGACTGGCTGAAGAAGCTGGGAGCGAAAGAGATTCTCTTGAGGCAAGGCTTGAATCTGGAAAAGATCAAACCCCTGGACAAGTCGACCTGGGCGGGCGCGGTCGACAATCTCGGCGGCGAGGTGCTGGCGTGGATCTGCAGCACCATGAAGGAGAACGGCGTCATCGCCTCGGTCGGCCTCGCGGCGAGCGCGAATCTCAACACCACGGTGATGCCCTTCATCCTGCGCGGCGCCCGGCTCCTCGGCATCAACTCGGGCGAAAGCTCGAACGACGTGCGCGACACGGTCTGGCGCCGGCTCGCCACCGACCTGAAGCCGCCGCTGCTGAAGGAAATGGCGCGCACCGTGCCGCTCAGCCAGCTGCCCTCGGTGTTCGACGACTTCATCAACGCGAGGGTGACGCGCCGCGTGGTTGTGGATCTCGCAGAATGAACCGCTAGCGTGTCCGCAACGACCGACCTGCCGCAACGGCGCGTGCTGGTGGTCGACGACTCAAGGTTCGTCCGCACCACCTTTGCCGGCATCCTGAAGGCTTCGTTCGGCGTGCGCGAGGAAGCCGACGGCGAGGCGGCGTGGGCGGCGATCGAGAGCGATCAGACGCTGGTCATGGTGTTCACCGACCTCGACATGCCGAAGCTCGACGGTTTCGGACTGCTCTCGCGCATCCGCTCGTCCACCACTCGCCGCATCAAGGAGCTTCCGGTGGTGGTGATCTCGGGCAACGAAGCCGCGGCGATGAAGCAGCGCGCGCGCGAGCTGGGCGCGAACGACTTCATCGCGAAATCCGCCGACGCGCCGGAGGTGCTGTCGCGCCTCGACAACCTGCTGCGCCTGGTGCGCACCAACAACGAGCTCGAGGTCACCCGCAAGGTGGTGGGCAGCACCGCGACCCACGATCCGCTCACCGGCACGCATACGCCGCATTACCTGGTGACGGAAGGACGCAAGCATTTCGCGCACGCGCGCCGCCACGGCGGCGAGCTGTCGGTCATGGCGCTGCGGCTCGACACCTACGACGACATCACGCTCACCGCGGGCAAGGACATCGCCGACGTGGTGCTGACCCGCATCGCAAAGCTGATCCTGGAGAAAGTGCGCGCCGAGGATTCCGTGGCGCGCGTGGCGCACGCCACCTTCATGGTGGTCGCTGCCGGCACCGCGGCGTCGCACATGCTGGCGGTGGGGCAGCGCCTGCGCCGCGAGCTCGACGACGCGAAGGTCCGGTATCGCGAGCAGCCGCTGAAATTCGTAAGCAGCCTCGGCGTGGCGTCGGCTTCCGGCGATCCGGCGACCTCCATCGAGGACCTGATGCGCCTCGCGCTGCAGAGGCTGCAGCGCGCACCGCTGGTGGCCCCGGCGCCGCCGCCGGCCGAGCAGCGGCCGGCGGGTCTGCCCGGTGAGCTTGAGCGCGTGCTGCGCTTTCTGGAGAGCACCGACATCGCCCGGATCGGCCCCGCCGCGGACGAGTTCGCCCGGCGGCTGAAGAAGATCGCAAAGGCGATCCAGGCCAAACGGGGCTGATCTAGAATCGACGCCGGTGACGACTTACCGCGATTTCCACCGGCGCTCCCTCGACGATCGCGAGGGCTTCTGGGCCGAAGAAGCGAAGCTCGTGCATTGGGGTAAGGCTTTTTCCAGAGTCCTTGATTATTCCCGGCCGCCGTTCACGAAATGGTTCGTCGGCGGCGAGACCAACCTCTGCTACAACGCGGTCGACCGTCACGTCGCGCGGCGCGGCGATCAGAACGCCCTGATCTGGATTTCCACCGAGGTGGACCAGACGAAAAGCTTCACTTTCAAGGAGCTGTTCCAGGAAGTGAACCGGGTCGCCGCGATGATGCAGTCGCTCGGCGTGAAGACGGGCGACCGGGTCATCATCTACATGCCGATGATTCCCGAGGCCGCGTTCGCGATCCTCGCCTGCGCGCGCATCGGCGCGATCCACTCGGTGGTGTTCGGCGGCTTCGCCGCGGCCAGCCTCGCGGCGCGCATCGACGACGCCAGGCCCGCGCTGATGATCACCGCCGACGGCGGCAGCCGCATGGGCAAGGTGGTGCTCTACAAGCCGCTGGTCGACGAGTCGCTCAAGCTCGCGAAGCATCCGCCGCGCAAGGTCCTGCTTTTTTCTCGCGGTCTGGACAAGAGCATGCCGGTCGTCGCGGGCCGGGACGTCGACTGGAACGAGCTCAGGCAGCAGCACCTGGATGCGAAGGTGTACTGCGTCTGGCTCGAATCGAACCAGCCCTCGTACATTCTCTACACCTCGGGCACCACCGGCCAGCCGAAAGGCGTGCAGCGCGACGTCGGCGGCTACGCCGTGGCGCTCGCCTCGTCGATGAAGCGCATCTTCTGCGGCGAGGCGGGCGAGACCATGTTCACGACCTCGGACATCGGCTGGGTCGTGGGGCACTCGTACATCATCTACGGGCCGCTCATCGCCGGGATGACGAGCATCCTGTACGAGGGCGTGCCGATCCGCCCCGATGCCGGCGTGTGGTGGAAGATCGTGCAGGACTACAAGGTGGCGGTGATGTTCTCCGCGCCGACCGCGATCCGCGTGCTGAAGAAGCACGACCCGGCGTACCTGAAGAAATACGACTTGTCGTCGCTCAAGCACCTGTTCCTCGCCGGCGAGCCGCTGGACGAGCCGACGCATGTCTGGATCAGCGAGGCGCTCGGCCGGCCCGTGATCGACCACTACTGGCAGACCGAGACCGGCTGGCCGCTGCTCTCGGCGCACCCCGGCATCGAGAAGACCAGGCTCAAGATGGGCTCGCCGAGCTTCCCGGTGTACGGGTACGACGTGCGGCTGTTGCACGAGCAGACCGGGAAGCCGGTGTCGGACGGCGAGAAAGGCGTGGTCACGATCACGCCGCCCCTGCCGCCCGGATGCATGAGCACCGTCTGGGGCGACGACGAGCGCTTCGTGCAGACCTATTTCAAGGACTTCAAGAACATCTACTCGACGTTCGATTGGGGCATCCGGGACAAGGACGGCTACTACTTCATCCTCGGCCGCACCGACGACGTGATCAACGTCGCCGGCCACCGCCTCGGCACGCGCGAGATCGAGGAGGCGGTGAACATGCACCCCAACGTCGCCGAGTGCGCGGTCGTGGGCGTCGCGGACCCGGTCAAGGGTCAAATGCCTCTCGCCTTCGCGGTGCTGAAGGACACTTCAAAGAGCACCTCGCAGGACGAGGTGATGCAAACCGTCGACAAGCAGCTCGGCGCCATCGCGCGCCCAAAGGCGGTGCACTTCGTCACGCTGCTGCCCAAGACGCGCTCGGGCAAGACGCTGCGCCGCTCGATCCAGGCGCTCGCCGAAGGGCGCGACCCGGGCGACCTCACCACCATCGAAGATCCCAACGCACTGGAGCAGATCCGACAGGCCCTGAGATGAAAAACCGACCCATGCTGACGCTGGAGGATTGCCGCAAGATCACCGCTGCCGCCGAAGCCGAGGCGAGGAAGAACAACTGGAATGTCTGCATCGCGATCCTCGACGACGGCGGGCACCTGCTGTACCTCGCGCGCATGGACGGCGCGACGCCCGCCAACGCGCGCATCGCGGTGGAGAAGGGCCGCACCGCGGCCGAGTCGCGCCGCTCGACCGCGGTGTGGCAGGAGCGCATCAAGCCGCGGCCCGAGATGCTGCGCATGCCGGGGATCACGCCGATCCAGGGCGGCCTGCCGATCGTGGTCGAGGGGACCTGTGTCGGCGCGGTCGGGATCTCGGGCGTGCAGTCCCACGAGGACGAGCAGATCGCCGCCGCCGGCATCAAGGCCGTAGTCGGTTAAAAGGGCAGGGGCTAAACCGCATCAAGGTCTTGATTGCCGGCGCCGGGATCGGTGGTCTGACGGCCGCGCTCGCTCTGCTCAAGCGCAATATTGATGTGGAGGTCTACGACCAGGCCGTCGAGCTGAAGGAAGTCGGCGCCGGCATCCAGCTCAGCGCAAACGGCACGCGCGTGTTCTACGAGCTCGGCGTCGGCGAGGAGCTGAAGGCGCTTTCCGCCGAGACGGCCAGCAAGGAGCTGCATCTCTGGAATACCGGCGAGACCTGGAAGATCTTCGATCTCGGAGGCGTGTCCGTCGAGCGCTATGGCTATCCCTACTTCACGGTCTACCGTCCCGACCTGTTGAGCGTTCTCGTCGCTGCCGTGCGGCGTCAAAAGACCGATGCCATCCACCTGAGCTCGAAGTGCCTGGGTTTGGTACAGGATTCAAGCGGGGTGACGCTACGGCTCGAACACGGCGAATACAGAGGAGACGTGCTGGTCGGCGCCGATGGGGTGCATTCGCGCATCCGCCAGGGACTGTTCGGCGAGGACCAGCCGCAGTTCACCGGGATCATCGCCTGGCGCGGCATCGTGCCCATGGAGCGGCTCCCTGAGCACATGGCGCGCATGGTCGGCCACAACTGGGTCGGCCCCGGCGGGCACGTGGTCCACTATCCGCTGCGCGCCGGCAAGGTGATGAACTTCGTCGGCGCGCTCGAGCGCAGCGACTGGCAGGTGGAGTCCTGGAGCGCGCGCGGCACGACCGAGGAGCTGGCGGCCGATTTCCAGGGATGGCACGACGACATCCAGACGCTGATCCGCGGCATCCCGGTGCCCTACAAATGGGCGCTGATGGTGCGCCCGCCGATGCCGCGCTGGACCGTCGGCCGTGTGACTCTGCTGGGCGACGCCTGTCACTCCATGGTGCCGTTTCTTGCCCAAGGCGCGGTCATGGCGATCGAAGATGGGTTTCTCTTTGCGCGAGCCCTCAGTGAGCTCGATGCGGACATTCCGTCTCGCCTGGCGAGATACGAGAACGCGAGGCGCGAGCGCACGCGGCGCGCGGTGGAGGGCTCATCGGACAACATCGGGCGCTTTCACAACCCGGCGCTCGCCGATCCGGCGAAGGCCCGCGAATACGTCGAGCGCGAGTGGGCCGGGCAGAACGTGGCGTCGCGCTATGAATGGCTGTTCAAATACGATGTCACCGCCGCAGGTATATTCAGAGAGAACTTATGAGAGCCGATGCCGCGCTGATCT
>Ga0208185_1000351_pt1 | contig 23354 bp, 28 predicted proteins | sample EasRivMeERMLT700_FD_187532 | JGI IMG/M metagenome (GOLD analysis project Ga0208185, IMG submission 187532) | Soil microbial communities from meander-bound floodplain in the East River, Colorado, USA - East River MetaG ERMLT700 (SPAdes) (version 2) | ecosystem: Environmental > Terrestrial > Soil... | reverse complement strand
GAGGCCTGGTCCTTGGCGAGCGCGACCCGGCAGGAGGTAATGCCGTCGGCGAACCGGTCGAGCCGCTGCACGCGCTCGAGGATGTAATTTTCGACCCAGGCGGAGCGCTCGACGTCGTGGAAGATGCCTTCCGGGGCGGTTTGCATACCTGTTCGACACCCCCGACAGCACGGCGAGTTCCCCGCTTTTTACAGCTTGTGGGACACCCCGTTGCGCAGGCGCACCATCTTCCAGAACAGGTTCACGCGCGACACGTCGCCGTTCTGGGCCGTGGGCACGAGCTTGCGCAGGTCGACCTCGGGATCGAAGCCGATCTGCGACGAAACGCTGCCGAGCGCGCGCTCGAGCGCGCCCATGACGCGGTTCTCGGACCCGAAGTGGTTGACGATGAAGATCTCGCCGTCGGGACGGCAGACCCGGTGCAGCTCCTCCAGCAGCTTGGCCGGTTGCGGCACCACCGACACGACGTACATCGCCACCACCTTGTCGAAGGTCGCATCGGGAAAGGCCATCGCCTCGGCGTCCATCTCGAGCAGCGCCTCGACGTTCGTGAGCCGGGCGCGCGCCACCCGCGCGCGCGCCCGCTCGAGCATCTCGCGCGACACGTCGATCCCGGTGATGCGCACGCCGCGCGGATAGAGCGGCAGCGAGATGCCGGTGCCCACGCCCACTTCCAGGACGCGGTCGCCGGGCTTGAGCTTGAGCGCATCGAGAACCGCTTTGCGCCCCGGCTGCAGCACCGCTCCGAAGACTACATCGTAGATTCTGGCGTAGCGCCGGTAGGCCGCTTTGACGGCTTCGATGTGCATTTCGGCGAATTCTGCCAGCAATCCGCATTCCCGGCACGCCGAGCGTGCCGCCGAGGCTTCACGGGAGGCGTTTCGAGGAGCGCCGACGCTCTGGTCCGAACGGACTACCCGGTTTACGGAGTTTCCCGACAATCCCGGCCCCGGCATGAGCCTCCTGGAGGATCGTCACGTCTGCCCGCCACACGCGTAATTCGTCCATGCCGGGACGCCATCTGCTGACGTTCGAGGTGTCGGAGGAAGGCGATGAGCTCTCCATTCACGGCGATCCCCCCGGCCTGAGGCTGCTCGCGCAGCGCATCTCCGATCTCGCCGGCAAGTGCGAGACGCAGAGCAACCCGGGCGTCGCCCAGCTCTCGACGAGCGTCTGGGGCGGCAACGAGCTTTCGCTCGAGCCGCAGGGGAACGACACGCGCCTCATCTACCAGGTGCGGATCGTGGCGCGGCCTGTCAAGCCGAAGTAGACTTCGCGCATGACCAGCCCCCGGGAGGGCGGCTGCCTGTGCGGCGATCCGGGCTGGATCAGGATCGAGCGCCATACCTGGACGCGCCCCAGGCAGCACTGGGTGCCGATCCCGCCCGCGGTCGAGCAGTTCGAAAAATCAGCCGTGCAACGGCCCCTGAAGCTCGACTAGTCCTTCTTCGAAAGCAACTCGGCGCAACCCGCGCGCGTCGCCCAGTACTCCCAGGCGCGCCAGGTTTCCGGCGAATAGGGCTTGTAGCCGGCGTTGCGCGCCTCGATCTCGCCCGGGCTCAGGGGTTTCAGCTGGCCCAGTTGCAATGCCTTGTATTGAACACGCGCATTGCGCGGCACGTAGACCGACATCCGCACCACTTCGATCAGCGAGCGCGCGGCGGCGACGAAGCCATGCCCGCGCATCAGGGCGACATTGTTCTTGTCCAGTGACTGCGCCAAGTCGCGCCCCTGTGCCATGTTGGTGACGAGGAGGTTCGTGTCGCCGAACCGGTCACGGATATCCCACACCGGCACGCGCTCGCCCATGAAGCTGCCGGAATGGATCACCGGCCTGAGCGGCGCGGACGTAATGCCGAACGGCAGCACGTCCTCGGCGTGCGCATGCACCACCGACATGACGTCGGCGCGCGCCTGGTACACGGCGGCGTGGATAAAGCGCTCGAGGTAGGGCTGTCGCTTGTCGCCGCCTTGCGGGTTGCCCTCGAGATCGAACTCCATGATGTCGCCCGGCTCGACCAGCTCCGGCGCGAGCGAGCGCGCGAGGAAGAAGCGCTTCGGGTCCTCGGGATGGCGCAGGCTGACGTGGCCGTACGCGTCCACCACGTTCTCGTTGGCGAGGATGCGGTTCGCGACCACGAGATCGTTGAAGCTCACTTCAGTAATTTCCAAATTTTTTCTGCCGTGAGCGGCATATCGACATGCCGCACGCCCAGCGCGTTGACCACGGCATTGACCACCGCCGCGGGCGCGCCGACCGCGCCTGCCTCGCCCGCGCCCTTCACCCCGAGCGGATTGGTCCTGCAGGGCACGTGGTGGAATCCGCAATCGAGCGCCGGCAGGTCGTCGGCGCGCGGCATGGCGTAATCCATGAACGAGCCCGAAAGCAGCTGGCCGCTCTGCGCGTCATAGACCGTGTGCTCGAGGAGCGCCTGGCCGATGCCCTGCACCGTGCCGCCCTGCACCTGGCCTTCGAGCAGCTTCGGGTTCATGGCGCGGCCGAAATCGTCGACCACGGTGTAGCGCTCGATCGCGGCGCGCCCGGTGTGCGGATCCACCTCGACTTCGCAGATGTGGCAGCCGTTTGGGTAGGTGTAGTCCGGCGGCGCGTGCGTCTTGGTTGACTCCAACAAACCCAGGTCGAAGAGACTTAGCTTCCGATCCGTCCCACCGATGCGAAACTCGCCGTCGCGGTACTCGATGTCCGATGCAGCCGCTTCGAGCCGTCGGGCAGCTTCCTGCTTGCCCTTCTCGACCACCTCGTCCGCCGCATTCACTGCGGCGACGCCGCCGAGCGCGAGAAAGCGCGAGCCGCCGGTCAGGCCTTCGGCCGGCACGACGTCGGTATCGCCCTGCACGACCTTGATTCTCGATGCGTCGACGCCCAGCTTGTGCGAGAGCAATTGCACGAAGGTCGTCGTGTGCCCCTGCCCGTTGTCCTGCATGCCCGAGTAGAGCGTTACGTCTTTGGCGTCGACCCGCAGCCTGACCGTATCGCCCGGGCCGCCGCCGCAGCGCTCGATGTACATCCCCAGCCCGATCCCGCGCATTCTTCCGTTCTTCCTGGAGAGATCCTTTCTTGCGGCAAAACCGGCCCAGTCCGCCTGCTGCATCGCCCGGTCCAGGATTCCACCGAAATCGCCGGAGTCGTAGCGGCTCTCGACCGGCGTCTGGTAGGGCATCTCGGAGGGCTTGATGAAGTTGCGCCGCCGCAGCTCCTCGGGCGCGAGGCCGAGCTCGCGCGCCGCGACGTCGATCACGCGCTCGACGAGATAGATCGCCTCGGGCCGCCCCGCGCCGCGGTAGGCGTCGACCGGCACGGTGTTCGTGATCGTGCCTTTGATGTTCAGGAAAATGCTTCCGATCTTGTAAACCCCCGAGAGCATCGGCGCGGCGAGCTGCGGAATGAACGGGCCGAAGTTCGACAGGTACGCGCCCATGTTCGCCCAGGTCGTGACGCGCAGCGCGAGGAAATGCCCGTCGCGGTCGGTCGCGAGCTCCGCGATCGAGTAGTTGTCGCGTCCCTGCGCGTCGGAGAGAAAGCTCTCGCCGCGCTCGGCGGTCCAGCGCACCGAGCGCTTGAGCCGCCGCGCCGCCCACACCACTGCGGGCTGCTCCGGATAGAGGAAGATCTTCATGCCGAAGGCGCCGCCGACGTCCCCCGACACCACGCGCAGCTTGTCGCGCCCGGTCTTCAGCACCGCGTCGGCGATCTGCCCGTGGAGATGGTGCGGCCCCTGGCTCGGCGTGTAGAGCGTGGTGCGCCCGCTCGCCGCGTCGTACTCCGCGAGCGCCGCGCGCGGCTCGATCGGATTCGCCACCAGGCGGTTATTCACCAGCTCGAGCCGCGTCACGTGCGCAGCCTTCGCGATCGCCGCCTCGACCTTCGCCTTGCTCTCGCCGAGGCCGATGTCGAACGCGACCTCGCCTTTCTTCGTTTCGGTGACGGCAGGAAGCGGCTCGTACTCCACCTCCACCTTTTCAGCCGCGTCCTTCGCCTGCGAGAGCGTCTCGGCGATCACCATCGCCACCGGGTCGCCGACGTGCGCCACCTTCTCGAGCGCAAGCACCGGACGCGGCGTTTCCTTGAGGCCCGGCACCGGAATCAGGCACGGGATGTTCCCCAGCCCATCGGCCGCCGCGTCCTTCCCGGTCAGCACCGCCACCACACCCGGCGCGTTCGCGGCACGGACGATCGAAATGCTCCTGATCTTCGCGTGCGCATGCGGCGAGCGCACGAAGCACACGTGCGCCGCGCGTGCCGGCGCGAAGTCGTCCGCGTAGCACCCCGCGCCGCGCAGCAGCACGTCGTCTTCGAGCCGCTGGATGGATTGACCGAGCGCGAATTTCATCGGGCGGCTGCTTTGAGGCTAATCAAAGAGTTGTTCCAAAACCGGCCGGGTATCAGGACGCGGGGTGGTGCAAACACTTGATCGAATTGCCTTCATCAAGACTAACAGTGATGATATCCGGCGTCTAATCTGACTATTGGACATTAGGTCTCACCGCATGGGCGAGGAGAAAATGTGAAGCCTCATGATCTGGTGGCAAGCTTCGCGGCAGCAGTCAGTCGCAGCGAACCCATGGCCGCGGCGCGAGCGGCCCTCGAGGAGCTAAAGGACGACATCGCTGAGGTGGACGAGGCGCTGCGCTACATCTCCGGCGTGGGCGGCAACGCGCGGCAAGTGTTCTACCGTTCGCCCGACCTCACCCTGCTCAAGGTCTGCTTTCCCGCCGGACGGCGCACGCCGCCACACGACCACGGGACGTGGGCGACGATCCTGCTCCTTTCCGGCGAAGAGAAGAACACCCTCTACCGCATGGAGGATGGAGGGCTGCGCAAGGCAAGTGAGGTCACCATCAAGCCCGGCTCGATCCTAGGTATGCGGGCCGACACGGCGCACGTCGTCGAATGCGTGGGCAATGCACCCACAATAGGTCTGCATGTCTACGGCGGCGACATCTTTGAACTACCCCGCCGCATGTGGCATCCCCAGACCCTCGAGGAGCACCGGCTCGACTGGACACTCTACGAGAACTTCGCGCGCATTGCGTCCGAGGCGCCCGCGCCGATAGTGAAGACTCATAAGGACAGTGAAGATGGATGACAACGCGTCGGAGCGACGTTAGGGATCAAGTATGCGCACCGCTCTTTTCCTCATCGCCGGGTTCTTGCTCCTGGGAGCATCGCTCTTGTTGGGCAAGCTCTTTTCCGCGAACTATCCCGGTGCCACATTTGCAGCTACGGTGGCCTATATCGCGCTATGGCTGGTCATTGCCGGCGCCAATATGTGGGTCGGCGTTGCAAAGGCTGGTTACTCGGTCACGGAGGAGCTGCCGATTTTCCTGCTGATCTTCGCCGTGCCCGCCGCCGTGGCCGTCCTTCTGAAGTGGAAATTCCTGTAGATGGCGAGAGAACCGGACGAGCCGAGCGAGTGGTGCGTGCTCGACACGTATGCCGACCGCCTCGCTGCGGAAGCGGACGCAGGATATTTGCGAAGTGAAATGGTGGCGGCGAAGGTGGAGCTGATCAGCGACTTCCCCGGCCAGGATCGCGGCGCCCAGCTCTGGGTGGACGCCGCGTTGGCCCATCGCGCGCGCTGGCTGCTGAAGCTCGGCACGGTGAGCGAGGCCGAGCTCGAATACCTCGCGACCGGGAAGCTCCCGAAAGCTCCAGCGGACGACACGCAATGACGTACGCTCGCCGGCTTGCGACGCTCGCGTTCCTCGGTCTTGCACCGTTGGCCGGCGCCAACGAGCTGCTCTGGGCCCGCATCAAGACGGAGCCCAACATCGTGGTCCTGACACGGCACATGCAAAGCTTCGGCGGCAAGAGGCTCGTGTGGGACGAAACCGGCGGCTGCAAGGGCGAGGCCCGCCTTACTCCGGTCGGCCAGACCGATGCCCGGAAGCTGGGGGAGCTGTTTTCCGTGCGGTCGATCAAGCCCTTCGTCATCAGCTCGCCCATGTGCCGTTGCCGTGATACCGCCACGATCGCGTTCGGGGACGCGCTGCTGGATTCCGACTTGCGCGAGATCGCCAGCGCGGATCCGGCGCGCACCGGGGTGTTTGACCGGAAGGCGGCCAGCCTTCTCGTCAAGCACCGGGGGAGCGCTCCGATCGTTTTCGTAAGCCATCGCCCGAACATCGAACTCCTGACCCTGGAGCTCGTGGACGAAGGCGAGCTCGTGGTCGGCAAGATCTCCGATTCCGGCGAGATCAGCGTGCTGGGAAGGATATGGCTGCGGGAGTGAGGCAGAACCCATGCGAGCGGGTCGGTGTGCTGATCGCCTTCCTGATCCTGAGCGCCGCGGCGTACGGGCAGGCGTTCCCCGAACCTCGGACAGTCAGGGTCAGCGAACGAGTCCACGTTCTTCTCGGGCCGGTACAGCATGCGAACCGGCTGAACCAGGGCTACATGATCAATTCGACGGTCATCGTGGGCGACCGTGGGGTGATCCTGGTCGACTCCGGCGGCTCGGCGGAGGTCGGCCGGCACATCGCTAGCGCGGTACGCCGGATCACCGACAAGCCGGTGACCCACGTCGTGAACACGCACCACCACGGCGACCATCACCTGGGAAACGTCGCGTTCGAGGGAGCGACCTTCATCAGCTCCGAGATGTGCCGCAGGATGGTTCTCGAAACCGGCGACGACTGGCTGAGGCTGATGGAGCGGGATGTCGGGCGTCCCCTGCCGGGAACGAAGCCTCTGGCCGCCGAGGTCACCTACGCCGAGGGCGCGAGAACCGAGGCGCTCGTTCAGGGCGTGCGACTCGTGTTCTGGGTTCCGCCCGGATCTCACACCGCCGGCGACCTGCTGGTCCATTTGCCGGACGAGAAGGTCCTGATCGCGGGCGACGTGCTCGTCAATCGAATCGTTCCTACGTTGCAGGATGGATTCATCAAGAACTGGATCCGCACGCTCGGGGAGATCCAGGCGCTCGGCGTGGTGGTCTTCGTGCCCGGCCACGGGGATCTGATGGCTCTCGATGACGTCGCCGCCCTGCGCAACGCCATGCTCCAGTTCTATGCCGGGGTCAAGCAGGGCTTTCGCAGCGGCCAGAGCGAAGAAAAGATCCGCCATTCGCTCGATTTTTCGATATGGGACAAGCTCGAGCGGTCATACGTCATCGGCAGAAACGTCAATCGCGCGTACCTTGAAATCGAGGCGGATAGCTTTGATGAATGACGTGGAAATCGCGCTGGGAACCGTCACGATCGCAGTTCTGCTGATCGTCAATGGCTTTGCGACGCGCGAAGTGCTGCGGGACAAGCTCGCCGAACGCCACCAGAGGGTGTATCAACTGCTTGCGCTCTGGCTGGTGCCGGTGTTTGGCGCCATTTTGGTCTTCGCGCTTCATCGGAAGCCCGAGGAGCCGTCGGGGAAGTACCCGGAGACTCCGGATCCGGGTGATGACTTCGGCGCGTCCGGGCAAGTGGGTCGATCGATAAAGACCCCGGCGGATGACTAAGGTCACGGCATCTAGTGCGTGCGCCTGCGGCGGGGTCGTGCTGCTGGTCCTCGCCGGCGTCGCGCCGCCCGGGTGGTATCCCGAGATCGCGCTGCTCGCCGGCCTTGCCCTGCTCGTCGTGTCGCACGTGCTGACGCCATGCCTCGACCGGATCGCCGTATGGCGAAAGCAGCTGCTCAAGTAGCCGAGCTGCACGCCCCGGCGAAGCTGCTGCTCGACTACGGCGCCGACGTGTCCGCGCTCGACCTTGAGAACGACGCCATCGCGCTCAGCTGGGCGGCGTTCTTCGGGCGGACGGAAGTGGTGGCAGTTCTGCTCGCTGCAGGATCAGAACCAAGCCAGCGGAACAAGCACGGCCTGACGCCGCTCGGCTGCGCGCTGGGCGGCACCGAAGGAAGATGGCAGAAGTTTTCCAACGCGACGATCGACGACTGGCGCGCAGCGGCCGACATCATCCGCGCGCACGGCGGTCGGGAGTGAAGGTGAGCTTCCCGGCAGCCCTGAGCCGCTCGTAGTCGTCCTTCGATGCGAGCAGGCGGTTCTGCAGGCTGACCAGGGCACTGCCTCTCACGGCGCCGGCAAGGATCCACGTCGCGACCACCGCCGCGCCGCCCAGCAGGTGCAGCGGGCCGGCCCAGATCGAGACCGCGACGCCGATGAGGCCGCACGCCAGCCACGGCGAGCCGGCGACGAGATTCAGGCCCGGCCGCGCGGCGGTAAAAGCGAGCACGCCCGGAACCAACCAGCCGAGCGCGCCATAACGCTCATGCGCTGCGGACCACGCCGCGATCGCGAGCGTCGGCGACAGGGCGAGAAGCGACGCCAACGCATACCATGCGAGGCCGCCCGTGCCCCATAGCGCGAGCACCGCGCTGCCGACCCCGCGTACGCCCCAGAGGAGCGAGTTTGCCGAGTTCCGAGCTACGAATTCGTTGTGCTCCATGCCCCACTCGAAGTGTAGAGTAGCCGCCGTGAAACTACGCACGATCCGCTGCGCATTCCTGCTGCTCGCCGGGGGAATGACAGCGAGCCATGCGCTGGCGCAGGCCTATCCCAGCAAGCCGGTGCGCTTCGTCGTGCCGGCGAGCCCCGGCGGCGCGAGCGACCTGATCGCGCGCATGATCGCCACGCCGCTCGGCGACACCCTCGGCCAGCCGTTCATCGTCGAGAACCGGGTCACCTCCGGCGGCATCGTCGGCACGCAGCAGGTCGCCGAGTCGCCGGCCGACGGCCACACGCTGCTGGTGACCTTCGACACCTTCGCGATCAATCCCTACGTGTTCAAGAACCTGAAATGGGACCCGGTGCGCGACTTCGCGCCCGTGATGCAGATCTGCCGCTATCCGCAGGTCCTGCTGGTGCACCCGGGGCTCGGCGTGCGCTCGCTCGGCGAGTTCGTCGCGCTCGCCAGGCAGAAAGGCGCGAGCCTCAACTACGGCACCGCCGGGCCGGCCTCGTCGAGCCGGCTGGCGTACGAGATGTTCAAGGACGCCGCGGGCATCGAGACGGTGCCGGTGCATTACAAGGGCGCCGCACCGGCGATCCAGGACCTGCTCTCCGGCCAGGTGCAGGTGATGCTGGTCCAGGGCGGCGGCTCGATCATCCAGCACGTGAAGACCGGCAAGCTGGTCGCGCTCGCGATCAGCTCGCTCGAGCGCTCGAAGTTCTACCCCGAGCTGCCGCTCATCGCCGACACCTATCCCGGCTTCGAGACCGAGTCGTGGGTGGCGATGTTCGCGCCCGCCGGCACGCCGAAGGCGGTTCTGGAAAAGCTGCACGGCACGCTCGCGCGCCTCCTCGGTGACGCCTCCATGAAAGAACGCTTCGAGGCGCAGGGCTGCGATCTGGTCGCGAGCACGCCCGAGGCCCTGGGCGCCCGCGTGCGCTCCGACCAGGCGAAGTGGAGCAAGATCGTGCGCGAGAAGAACATCTCCGTCGAATGAGCCCGCGCCTGAAGCGTCCCTATCCAGACCTCCACGACCACTTGAAGGCACTGGAGGCGGCGGGATTGCTCATCACCGTCGAGCGCGCGATCAACAAGGACACCGAGATGCACCCGCTGGTGCGCTGGCAGTTCCGCGGCGGTATCGAGGAGCGCGACCGCAAGGCCTTCCTGTTTACCAACGTGGTCGATAGCAAGGGTCGCAAGTACGAAATCCCCGTGGTCGTCGGTGCCCTGGCGGCGAACCGCGAAATCTATCGCCTCGGAATCGGCTGCCCGCTGGAGAAGATCAACGAGACCTGGACGCGTGCGATCGCCAATCCGGTCGCGCCGAATGTCGTCAAGGACGCGCCCTGCCACGAGATGACGGTCGAGAGCCTGGGCGACCTGCCCATCCCCATTTCCACACCGGGCTGGGACATCGCGCCCTTCACCACGCTGTCGCAATACATCACCAAGGACCCTGATACCGGCGTGCAGAACATGGGCATCTATCGCGGCCAGGTGAAGGGGCCGCGCAAGCTCGGCATGAACCCCTCGCTCGAGCTGCGGCCCGGCATCTACGTGCACTGGGAAAAGATGAAGCGCCGCGGCCAGAAGCTGCCGGCCGCGGTGGTGCTCGGCGCCCCGCCCTGCGTCGCGTTCGCTTCGGCGCAGAAAGTACCCGAGACGCTGGATGAATTGCACGTCGCTGGCGCGCTGGTCGGCGCGCCGATCAACGTGGTGAAGGCAAAGACCGTCGATCTCCTGGTGCCGGCCGAGGCCGAGATCGTGGTCGAGGGGCTGATCGACACCGAGTACCTCGAGCCCGAGGCGCCGTTCGGCGAATCGCACGGCCACGTGAATCTCCAGGAATACAACGCCTTCATGGAGGTGACCTGCATCACGCGCAGGCGCGACGCGATCCTCACCTCGATCATCTCGCAGGTGACGCCGAGCGAATCGAGCCTGATCAAGCGCGTCGCACTCGAGCCGCTCTTCACCAGCCACCTGCGCGACACGCTCGCCATCCGCGGCGTGAAGCGCGTGTCGATGCACGAGCCGCTGACCAATCTGCGCAAAGTGGTGGTGGTGGTTTTTGAAAAAAATGTGCCCAGAACGGAGATCTGGCGCGCGCTCTATGGCGCGATCGCCTGGAACCGCGCCGCCGGCAAGTACGTCATCGCCGTCAACGACGACATCGACCCCGACGACGCCAATGCGCTCCTCTGGGTGATGTCGTACCGCGCGAACCCCGCGCTCGACATCCAGATCCTGCCGCACCGCGACCAGGGCCACGGCCCGCGCAGCAAGAGGAACAGTGGCGAGGACGCCGCTGTCCTGATCGACGCCACCATGAAGGAGGCGTTCCCGCCGATCTCGCTGCCCAAGCGCGAGTACATGGAGCGCGCCAAAACGATCTGGGAAGAGCTCGGGCTGCCCAAGCTCAAGCCTGAAGCACCGTGGTACGGCTACTCGCTCGGCGAATGGCCCGAGGACCTCGCGCGCGCCGCCGACCTCGCCGTCAAGGGTGACTACTTCGAGACCGGCAAGGCGCTGGAGAAGCTGAAGCGCAAGGACGTCGGCATGAACACCGAGGTGCGCGACCTCGGCCGGAAGCAGGACAGCGACGAATAAAAAAAGGGGTCAGGACCCTTTTCCGAGAAAAGGGTCCTGACCCCTTTTAGAGCACTTTTAGAGCAGATCCTTCCACTTCGCGCGCGTCTTTTCCTGCAGCTCCTTGGACGCTTCCGCCACCGGCGGAAATTCCTCGAGGTGGTCCCACGGGCGGCAGGCATCGATCACCGCCTTGGAGCTGAGCGGCGCGTCGTACTGGTAGGCGACGAACATCGGGTCGTTCTTCGATCCCATGCCGCGGCGGATGATGTCGATGTCGACCGCCGGGTCGCTGCGCGTCGCCACCGCCCACATCACCTCCTGCAGGTTCGCCGGGTCGATGTCGTCATCGACCACCACCGAGTAGCGCGACATGTAGGCGCCGACGCCGCACTGGCTGAGCAGGTGCCCGGCCTGGCGCGCGTGGCCGGCGTAGCGCTGCTTGATCGCCACGACGTTGAACATGCGCGCGCCGCCGATCTCGTGCGCCCACACCGACTTCACTTCCGACAGGCCCGCGGCGACGAGGGCGTCGAGCAGCAGCGCCGAGCGCATCACCGCCTTGGAGTACGAGTAGTCGTTGGGCGGCTTTGCAGGCGGGCTCCCCATGAGAATCGGATTGTTCCTGTAGTAGACCCTGGAAACCGTGACGCAGGGCGCCGTGCCGGCCTTGCCGGGGTAGTAACCGTGGAACTCGCCGAACGGCCCCTCGGTGCGCTCGTCGTTCGGCTCGACGAAGCCCTCGAGCACGATCTCCGATGCGGCGGGAAATGGCAGCTTCGTCAATTCACCCTGAATCACTGAAACCGGTTGCTTCAATATGGCCCCAATGTAATTCCACTCGCACATGCCGAACGGGATCTCGATGCCGGAAATGAGATAGCCGAGCGGGTCGCCGCCGCATACGATGACCACCGGGAAGCGCTTGCCGGCCTTCTTGTGCTTCTCGTACTGGATGCGCCCGTGCTTGCCGGGCACCATGTCGAGCGCGACGTGGTTCCGGTCCAGCATTTGCACGCGATAGGTGCCGACGTTCACCCAGTCGGAATCGAGATCGCGCGTCACCACCGAGCAGCCAGTGCCGATGTAGCGCCCGCCGTCCATCTCGTGCCAGAAGGGAGAGGGAAAGGTCTCGAGATTCACCTTGCCGTCCTTCTGCACGTTCTCGAGAGCCGAGCCGGAAGAAGCCACTACCGGGTCGTATTTCGGTGCCTCGGCCTGCCATTGCGCCGGCTTGCCGCGCAGCGCCTCGACCAGTCCGCGGTGCGTCTTCTGCACCGGCAGGCGCAGGATCGAGGACAGCCGCGCCGGGCTGCTAGTGCTACAGGTGAGGACGCGAAAGCCTTTCGGATAGCCCTTGATCTCGTCGAAGAGCAGCGCCGGCGGCAGGTCCTTCTTGACGTTGAGCTCGCTGATCGCGCCGAGCTCGAGATTCCAGTCGGCGCCGCGCACGTCTCTGAGCTCGCCCAGCTTGTCCACCTCGGACAGCCAGGCACGCAGATCGAGAGGATTCCCGCCCATCGCGAGCCCATTATAAGATTCGTGACCGCATGAGATTCCTCGTTTCGCTCTCGCTCGCGCTCTTTGCAACTGCCTCTTTGGGACAAAGCTATCCCAGCCGCCCCGTGCGCATGCTGGTCGGGTTCCCGCCGGGCGGCGGCACCGACATCCTGGCGCGGGTGCTCGCGCCGCGGCTCTCCGAGTCTCTCGGCCAGCCGTTCGTGGTCGAGAACCGGCCCGGCGCCACCACCAACATCGCGAGCGACCTGGTGGCGAAGAGCGCGCCCGACGGCTATACGCTGCTCTTCACCACCTCCTCGCTGGCGATCAACGCTTCGCTCTACAAGAACCTCACGTATGACGCGCTGCGCGATTTCGCGCCGGTCTCGGTGTTCGCCGAGAGCCCGAACCTGCTGGTCGCGCACGCGAGCGCCGGGGCGAACGTGAAGGAGCTGCTCGCGCAGGCGAAAGCCAAGCCCGGCGCGATGAACTATTCGTCAGCGGGCGCGGGGACGTCGCAGCACCTCGCCGGCGAGCTGTTCAAGGCGCGGACCGGAACGAACATCGCCCACATCCCTTACAAGGGGACCGCGGCTTCCCTCACGGCTGTGATCGCCGGCGAGGTGCACTTCAGCTTCGCCAACGTCCCCGCCATCCTCGGCCACGTGCGCAGCGGCCGCATCCGCGCCCTGGCCGTCCTCGCGCCGAAGCGCTCCGAGCTGATGCCGGACGTGCCGACGATGCAGGAAGCCGGCGTGGACGACGTCATCGTGCCGGTCTGGTACGCGCTGCTTGCGCCCGCGGCGACGCCGCGCGAAATCGTCAAAGCGTTGAACGACGCCACGGTCCGCGCCGCGCGCGCCCCGGATCTGCGGCAGAAGCTCGTCGAGCAGGGCGCAGATCCGGTCGGCAACACGCCGGAAGAGTTCGCAAAGCTGCTGCGTGAAGAAGTGGCGAAGTGGGCGGAGATCGTGAAGGTCTCCGGCGCGAAGGCCGAGTGACGATGCGTTTGGCTTTGCTTTTCATCAGTTTGATCGTTACCAGCTGCGCCGTAGCCCAGGACTTTCCCACGAAACCCGTTCGCATCGTGGTGCCCTGGCCGCCGAGCGGCAACGTCGACATCACCGCGCGCACCGTCGCGCCGGCCTTCGGCGAAGCGCTCGGCCAGAACGCGATCGTCGAGAACCGGGCCGGCGCCGCCGGCGCGATCGGCAGCGCGGCGGTGGCGAAAGCCGCCGCCGACGGCTACACCCTGCTCCTCGGCTCGAGCGGCACCATCACCGCCGGCCCGGCGGTGTGGAAGAACCGCCAGTACGACCCGGTGAAGGAGCTGGTGGCGGTCGGCGGCATACAGTCAGTGCCGATCGTGCTCACCGCGGCGCCGAAAACGCCGGCAGCCAACTTTGAGGAGTACCGCAAATTGGCGAGTTCCAAGAACGGTCAACTCTCCATTGCGTCAGCCGGCAGCGGCTCGTCGAACCACCTCGCGATCGAGCTCCTCATGCGCATGGCGAACCTGAACCTGCTCCACGTTCCCTACAAGGGCAGCGGGCCGGCGCTCACCGACCTGCTCGGCAGCCAGGTCGAGAGCATGATGGACCAGCTCACCGCCTCGATCGGCCACATCCGCGAGGGCCGCATCAAGGCGCTCGCGATCTCCTCGGCGAAGCGCTCGCCACTGCTGCCGAACGTGCCGACGCTCGACGAGGCCGGCGTCAAGGGCTACGAGGCGGCGACCTTCACCGGGCTGTTCGCCCCCGCGGGCACGCCGGCGAATACCCTCGAAAAGCTGCACGCCGCATTGCGCAAGGCGCTCTCGAATGAAACGGTGCGCGAGCGCTTCCGCGGCATGGGCGTCGAGATCATCGAGCTGGGCCAGCCCGAGTTCGCCGCCTACGTGCGCGCGGACTACGAGAAGTGGCTCAAGGTGGCGCGCGAAGGCAACATCGTCGTCGAGTGAGCGGCGCCGACGTCCTGGCGCCGGACGCGCGCCTGCGCGCCCCGCGGCGGCCGCTTCCTCCCGGCACCGTCGATCGCCACGCGCACATCTTCGATCGTTTCTCCCGATATCCTCTTTCCGGGGAAAGAAAATACTCGCCGCCCCTCTGCACCCGGGAAGCGTGGCTCGCCCTGCACGCGGCGCTCGGCGTCGAGCGCGGCGTGCAGGTCCACGGCAGCCCCTACGGCTTCGACAACTCGATCACCGAGAACTTTCTCGAGGAGCACCGGGGCCGGTTTGTCGGTGTTGCAGCTCTCTCCCCCCAGGTAAGAGAAGACGAGCTAAAACGTCTGAACCAATCCGGTTTCCGCGCCGCGCGGCTGATGGACCAGTTCGCCACCGGCGCCACCACCGCCGACCTGGAGGCGATCGCGCGGCGCGTCGCGCCCTACGGCTGGCATATCGAGATCAACATCGCGCGCTCCGCCGACTGGGTGGACCTCGAGCCGCGGCTGCGCCGCTGCCCCGTGCCGCTCGTCTTCGACCATCTGGGCCGGGTGCGCGGCGGCGAAGGCATCGACGCGCCCGGCTTCCGGGTGGTGCGCCGTCTGCTCGCCGAGCGCGACGACTGCTGGACCAAGATCTCGAGCTGGTACCGGCTCTCCGACAGCGGCCCGCCTGACTTCGCCGATATGAAGATTCTGGTCAGAACGTTGTTAGAAGAGAGACCCGAGCGCTGCGTCTGGGGCTCGAACTGGCCGCACCCCGGGATGACCAAGTACATGCCTAACCACGCCGAGCTCGTCGACCAGCTCGACGGCTGGCTGCCCTCCGACAGCGTCCGCGAACCGCTGTTTGCGCGCAACGCCGCACGACTCTATCGTTGGTAGATGCACAAGAACGTAAAGCGCCTCGCCCGCCTCGACCTGCCGGGCGCCGGCCAGGTGACGGTGGACGGGAAGTACGCCTATGTCGGCCACATCACCAACAAGCAGAGGCTCGCCACCTCGATCCTCGACGTGTCCGATCCGCGCAAGCCGCGCGTGGTTTCGCAGATTCACCTCGACGACGGCGACTCGCACAGCCACAAGGCGCGCGTCGCCGGCGACCTGATGATCGTGAATGTCGAGCAGAACATGGGGCCGCTCGGGCGCAAGGCGGCAGACGGTGTTTCGCAAAATAGTAATTATGGAGAAGGCGGGTTCAAGCTCTACGACGTTTCCGACCGCAGCAAGCCGAAGCTGATCGCGCATCACCGCACCTACGGCCGCGGCGTGCACCGCTTCGACATGGACGGGCGCTACGCGTACATCTCCACCGAGATGGAGGGCTTCGTCGGCAACATCCTGGTGATCTACGACATCCGCAACCCGGCGCGCCCCGAGGAAGTGTCGCGCTGGTGGATGCCGGGGCAGCATGTCGCGGGCGGAGAAAAGCCCACCTGGATCGGCCGCCGCAACCGGCTGCATCACGCGCTGCGCTTCGGCGACGAGCTCTGGGCGGGCTGCTGGCACGCCGGCGTGCGCGTCATCGACATCTCCGACATCCGCAAGCCGCGCACCATCGGCGAGTACAACTACCACCCGCCCTTCCCCGAGCCCTCGCACACGTTCATGCCGGTGCCCTCGCCCATCAACGGCCGCCGCATCGCGGTCGCGATCGACGAGGAGGACCATGCGCACAGCGCCGAGGAGATGGAGCGGCGCCGCGGCCGTCCCCATGGATGCTTGTGGGTGCTGGACGTAACGGACTTGGAAAAAATCCAGGCGCTCTCGATCTTCGAAGTGAGCGAGCTCGACTCGCCGTGGAGCCGCGCCGCGCCCGGCCGCTTCGGCGCGCACCAGTTCCAGGAGCACATGGACGGCACGCTCGTGTACTGCGCCTGGTTCGCGGGCGGGCTGCGCATCGTGGACGTCGCCGACCCCGCCGCGCCGCAGGAAGTCGGCCACTTCATCCCCGAGCCGGCGGCAGGAAAGGTCGCGCCGCAGACCAACGACGTGGACGTCGACTCGAACGGGCTCGTCTATATCGTCGACCGCTACGCGGGCTTCGATATCCTCGAATTCAACCGCTAGGAATTCGGGGTCAGGGCCGCAATTTGTTTTTGCGTCCGCGAAAACGAATTGCGGCCCCGACCCCGAATTCAATCGGCCCTGGCGCCCGAGTCCCTGACGACCTTCGCCCACTTCGGGATCTCGCGCGCGATGTAGTCGGCGAAGTCGCGCGGCGTGCCGGTGAGCACCTCGGCGCCGAGCCCGGCCAGCCTTTCGCGCAAGTCCTTTTCGTTGAGCACGGAATTCAAATCGTCATTGAGACGCTGGACCAGCGGCGCCGGCGTCGCGGCCGGAACCACCACGCCGTGCCAGGTCGTCGCCTCGAATCCGGCGAGCCCGGCTTCGGACACCGTCGGCAGCTCGGGCACCGAAGGCGAGCGCTGCGCCGTGGTGACCGCGAGCGCGCGCAGGCGCCCGGCCTTCACATATGGAATGACCGACGCGGAAGTCGCGAACATGAGCTGCACCTGTCCGGCGATCAGGTCGGTGAGCGCCGGCTGGGCGCCTTTATACGGGACGTGCACGATGTCGACCCCGGCCATCGTCTTGAACAATTCGCCCGCGAGGTGCGCTGCCGCGCCGGCGCCCGATGAGGCGTAATTGAGCTTTCCTGGACTTTGCTTTGCCAAAAGAATCAAATCGGCGACCGTTTTCGCTGGCACCTCCGGATGCACCACGAGGATGTTGGGCTGCACCGCGACCAGCGCGACCGGCGCGAAATCCCTGACCGGGTCGTACGGCAGCTTGCGGTAGAGGCTCTGGTTGGTGGCGAGGATGCTGTTGTTGCCGAGGAGCCAGGTGTAGCCGTCGGGCGCGCTCTTCGCCACCGCTTCGGCCGCGAGATTGCCGCCGGCGCCGGGGCGATTCTCGATCACCACCTGCTGGCCCCAGCGCTCGGCGAGCTTCTGCCCCAGCGCGCGCGCGAGGATGTCGCTCGGCCCGCCCGGGGTGAAGCCGATCACGAACCGGACCGGCTTGTCGGGAAATGCGCCCGCGGATGAGGCCGCCAGAGCGAGCACTGCCGCAACCAATGCGTATCTCATTTGCGGATCTCCTCGAGTACCGGGCGCAGGTAGCCGAGGAACGCCTCGGGGTTCTCGCTCATCGGGAAATGCCCTAGGTTCTTCATGGAAACAAACTTGACTCCTTTCACGCGGGCCACCACGGCCTCCGTGTCGCGCGGCGAGGCGGAGTAGTCGTATTCGCCGGTCAGCAGGTAAAGCGGGCAGACGCTGGTATCGATCGCGCCGAGCCGGCCGCGGATATCGCCCTCGACCTGATAGAAGTACAGGTCTCCGGTGAAGATGCCCGGGCCGCCCTGCATGTAGTGCCACACGGTCTCCCAGCGCTCGTTCTCCGGGCTGAGCGGCGACATCAGTCCATAGGCCACCGCGCCGCAGGCGCGGCCGCCGTGCACTTCCGGATGATCGAGCCACGCCGCGTCGTAGTAGCGCTCGACGTAAGCCCCGGTCTGCAGGCCGATCAGCGCGCGCAGCTCGCGCGCGTGCTTGAGCGCGAGGTCGAGCACGATGCGCCCGCCGATCGAGCAGCCCATCACCACCGGGCGCTCGAGACCAAGAGCGCGAACGAAATCCATGATCATCGCGGTGTAGGAGCCGGTGGTGAGCCGGTAGTCCTCGTTCTGCCACCCAGCCGGCGGCGACGACTTGCCGTGCCACGGCATGTCGAACGCGATCACTCTGAAGTTTTTTGTGATTGAAGAATCATTCAAGACGGCGCGGTACTGTCGCCCGTCGGAGCCCGCGGTGTGCAGGCAGAGCAAAGGGATGCCCCGCCCGGCCTCCTCGAAATAGATCCGGTGCCTATCGATCTGGGCGTAGCGCCCGACGATCGGCTCGAGCTTCATGCGTTGCGTGGAGCGGCGAGAACGAGCTTCACGTAGAGCAGGTACGCCATCAGCACCCTCTGGTCGCCCTCGAACTTCACATCGCCGCGCCTCAGCAGCGCGAAGAGATCGTGCCAGCCCGGCGCCGGCGTCTTCTGCCAGAACTTCTCCCAGGACTCGCGGCTGGCGCGGATGGCGAAGCGCCAGGGGCGCATGACGAAGGGGCCTTTTTCGACTTTTTGAATGAGGCCATTCTCTATTTTCAACAGGTACTGCAGGTCTCCCACCTCGACCATGAAGGTCTCGTTCATGTTCCGGCCCCAGCGCACGATCGCCGGGTTGTCGTTCACGAGCTCCGCGAGGGCTTCGATGCTCATAGGTGGCTGAAGAAGTCGGGCGCGCTCTGCCAGCGGTCGTTGCGCCCATCGATATAGGTGATCGGGACGCGCGAGAGCTCTTCGTCGGAGACGCCTTCCAGGCACCCGATGTTGACACCGTACATCTTGCCGATGGGCGTTTCGTTGCCGACGCCGAAGGCGCGCACGCCGCAGGGCTTGCAGAAGTAATGGTGATTCTTCCTGGTGTTGAAGACGTACCGGGTCAGCTCGGCCTCTCCCGACAGGAGGCGAAACTGCTCGGGCTTTGCCACCGCCACCCAGAAGCGGTTTCGCCGGCAGATCGAGCAGTTGCATCGATACGTGCTCTGGGCAAGGTCGAGCTCCGCCTCGAACCGGACGGCTCCGCAGTGACAGCTCCCGCGATAGGTCTTCAGCATGCTCAGCCGCCGCGCTGGGGAAAACTGCGCCCGAAGACGCCCTCGGCGATGCGGTTCTTGAGGATCTCGATCGAGCCGCCGGCGATCATCCAGCCGCGGCAGCGCCGCACGCAGTACTCGACCAGCTCTTCCTGGCTGTAGCCGAGGGCGCCCATGACCTGCAGCGCCTCGTTCGCGACGTCGAATCCGGCGCGGTTGCAGTACGCCTTGGCGATCGCGGTCTCCTCGGCCGACGGCAGGCCGCGGTCGGCGTTCGCGGCGGCGCGGTAGAGCAGGAGCTGCGCGGCGTCGAGCTGCATCTTCATGTCGGCGAATTTCCACTGCAGCCCCTGGAACTCGGCGAGCAGCCGCCCGAACTGGCGCCGCTCGAGCGCCCAGGCGCGCGCGCGCTCGAAGGCGTAGCGGCCGAGCGCGAGCGAGCGCGAGGCGTTGCCGATGCGCTCGACGTTGAAGCCCGCCATCTGCTTCTTGAAGCCGCCCGCAGGCAGCAGAACCATTGCCTTCGACACGTGGACGTCTTCAAAGTGGAGCTCGGCCCACTCCTCGCCCGACATGAATTTCGACGGCTTACCCCTCCGGACGCCTGCTGCTTCTCGCTCTATCAGCACAGAACCGATCCCGCCGACGCCGGGGCCGAAGCGCACGTAGGCCAGGATCACCTCGGCGTAGGCCGAGTGCGTCGTGAAGACCTTCGTGCCGTTGATGCGAAAACCGTCGCCGTCGGGCGTGGCGCTGGTCTGGAGGTCGGTGACCGCCGAGCCCGCCTCGGGCTCCGTCATGCCGACGGAGATCACCGCTTCGCCGGACAGAAGTTTTTTCAGGAATTTCACCTTGTGAAGCGGTGAACCGTATTCGCCCAGCACGCGGATCGGGCCGAAGTTGCCGGCCTGGACCACGTCGGCGCTGCGCGGGCAGACCGAGGCCACGGTCTCGATCGCGATGACCGCGTCCATCAGGCTGCCGCCCTGCCCGCCGTCGGCTTCGGGCAGCGTGATGCCGAGGAGGCCCTGCTTGGCCATCAGCCGGGCGACGTCCCACGGGTATTCGGGCTTGTGGGCGCGCTCCCGCGCCCCGGCGGCCAGGTGCTTGGTGGAAAAAGCGAGGACCGAGTCGCGGAACTGCGCCTGCTCGGGCGTCAGCTGGAAGTCCATACGGGCGGATGGTAGCCGAGCGGGACCGGCGGCCTTGCGAAATACGGCGGCGTTCCGGAAAGGCCGAGCACCGGCTTGAGATACCGGATGCGGCCGTCCGGAGCATCCATCTCTCCGAAGAGCGGCCGCAACTCGCTCTCCGGCAGGTCCCCCGGCAAATTGCTAAATTCAGAAACTTCGCCACGGTCGACGATCCACTTGCCGACACGCGCCAGCGCCACGCGAACCAGCCAGCTGCCGCCTTCGCTGGCGCGCCGCGCGAGCGCGACGCAAACCCCGAACGCCATCAGGTAGCCGCTGACGTAATCGATCGCCGAGACCGGCAGGAGGCGCGGCTTCCCCTCAAAGCCCGCTTCTCTTCCCTCGGCCTGCGCGATGCCGCTCACCGCCTGCACGATGCTGTCGAACCCGCGCCGCTCGCGCCACGGCCCGGTCGCTCCCCAGGCGCTCAGCGAAGCGCAGACGATTCCGGGGCGCAGCTCCGCCAGCGCTTCGGGAGAGAACCCGCGCTTGGCCAGGGCATCGGGCCGGTAGGACTGGACGAAGACGTCGGCATCGCGGGTTAGAAGTTGAAGAGTTTTCACTTCCTCGGGATTTCTAAGATCCAGGCGCCCCGAGCGCTTGCCGATGCCGGTGTCGAGCTCGACCAGGCCGGAGTCCGGCAAATGCGCGGCGCTGATCTTGAGGACGTCGGCGCCGTGCTCGGCCAGGCTCTTGGCGCAGGTCGGCCCGGCGAGGACACGCGTGAGATCGAGCACCCGCACGCCCGCAAGCGGACGTGAGCCCCGGTTCATGGCTTCAGGCGCGGAGTCGCCGAAGCGCTCGATCTCCACCAGGGGTTGCAAAGCGACCGCCCTCGCCTGCGCGTGCTGCAGCCATTGGGAATCGCGGCGAACGTAGCCGGCGCAGCCGCCGGCGGCGTGGACGGCATCCTCGAGCGCCTCGCCGTTCCAGCCGCGGCTCGCCGCTTCCGCTCGGGCGCGATCGGCGCCGGCACCGAGCACCCCCATTGCGGCATCGCGGTGGTTCGGGAAGTTGCAGTGGATGCTGACCCAGCCGTCGCGCACCGGGTAGAAGCCGCTCAGCGGGTCCCAGACCGGGGGCAGAGGCTTGCCGTTGACGCGCAGATAGGTCGCGCTGCGCAGCGAGATCGCGGCCGCGCGCGCGTTCACGCTCACGCGCTGGGTCTTGCCCCAGAGATTTGCCACCGCGAGACCGAGCGCGCCGAGCGATGCGGAAGCCGCGGACGCAACGCGATAGCGGATCGGCAGCACCGGGTCGTTGCCGGCGATTTCGGCCGTTTGTCCCGGTTCAAAGCGCGCTGCCTCAAGAATTTCTTTGAGACCCGCTTGCGGCATCAGATCGTCTTCACCAGCACCGGGAAGTATTTCTTGCCGTTGCCGGCGGCGCCGGCGCGCTCGAGCGCCGCCAGGGCGAGCTTCGCGCCTTTCACCTCGGCGCGCGCCTGCTTGGCGAACTCGAGCAGGTACTGCATGTCCTTCAGCGCGTATTCGACCGAGAAAGCGCGCTCCGGATATTCGTCGGACAGCATTGCCTCGATGCCGTGGTGGCGCAGCGCGAAGCTGTCGGCCGAGCCCAGCATCAGGGTCTCGAACACGCGCGTGGCGGAGAGGCCCGCGCGCCGCGCGAGCGTCATCGCCTCGGCGAGCGCGACCACGTTCTGGAACAGCACCATGTTGTTGATGAGCTTGGTCGCCTGCCCCGCGCCGGGGCCGCCGCAGTGGGTGATGTCGGTGCCGATGTGGGCGAGCAGCGGCCGGATGCGCTTGTACACCTGCTCGGTGCCGCCCACCATGATCGAGAGGGTGCCCTTCTCCGCCGCCGCGCGCGTGCGCGCCACCGGCGCATCGGCGAAATACACGCCGCGCGCGGAGAAGCGCGACTGCAGATCGCGCGTCAGCGCGACCGTGACCGTGCTGAGATCGATGATGTAGCTGCCCGCGAGCATGTAGAGCATCAGGCTTCCCGGTCCGACGCAGACGGTCTTCACCTCCTGCACGCCCGGCAGCGACAGGAAGATGAAGTTGCAGCGCTCGGCGATCTCGCGCACCGAGGCCGCCGCCTCGACGCCGTCTTTCTTCAAGCGCTCGAGCGGCGCCGGGTCGACGTCGTAGGCGAGCACGTGCTCGCCGCTCCGGGCGAGGTTGCGGCATATCGGCTCCCCCATCACGCCGAGGCCGATGAATCCGATCATGCGGCCCCCTTGAGCGCCACCAGCGCATCGACCGCCACCACGCCGTCCGCCTTGACGATGAGCGGATTGATCTCCGCTTCGCGCACCGGCGTGCCGGTGACCAAGGCCAGGGTGGAAAGGGCCGACACGGCCCGGGCAAGCGCCCCCAGATCGCCGCGCGGCAGGTTACGATAGCCGCGGATCGCGGCGAATCCTTTCACCTGTTCGATCATCTCCCCCGCCTCCCTCTCGTTCACCGGCGCCATGCGCAGCACATAGTCGCGGTGGATCTCCGTCAGCACGCCCCCCGCGCCGACCAGCACCAGCGGGCCGACCACAGCGTCGTCGCGATAGCCGACGATGGCCTCGGCCAGACCCGACTGCATTTCCTGTACAAGGACCCGGTCCGCACTCATCTTTCTTGCTTGTTTTTCGAATTCTGCACGGTCGCGGATGCCGAGCACCACTCCGCCACGCTCGGTCTTGTGGGCCTCGAGGCGCTTGAGAGCCACCGGGTATTCGATTCCGTGGGCGAAAGCGGGGGCCTCGGCGATGGCCCATTGCGCGACCGGGATGCCGAGCGCGGCGAGGAGCTCGAACGGGTTTTCGGGAAGATCCGCGGGGACGGCCAGCGCCGGCGGCTTCCTCGGCGCCTGCCACGAAAGAAAAGCCGCGATCGCGTCGGCGCACGCTTCGGGAGTGCGGAAAGCCGCGATGCCTTCGGCCGCCGCCAGGGCGAGCGAGCGATCGGCCTGCGGCGTGAAGAAGGCGACCAGGGGTTTCGCCCTGGGACCCTGAACGATGGGTCGAACGGCCAGGTCGGGGTGAAACTGCGCCGAGGAGCCGACGCAGGCGAGCACCGCGTCGCAGTCCGTCTGTGCG
>Ga0208185_1000350_pt1 | contig 23363 bp, 37 predicted proteins | sample EasRivMeERMLT700_FD_187532 | JGI IMG/M metagenome (GOLD analysis project Ga0208185, IMG submission 187532) | Soil microbial communities from meander-bound floodplain in the East River, Colorado, USA - East River MetaG ERMLT700 (SPAdes) (version 2) | ecosystem: Environmental > Terrestrial > Soil... | reverse complement strand
CGATAGAGGAGGTGTGTCGGCGGATTCGACTGTGACGACTATGCACTCGGGGTCCGTCAATTCGATGAGGGGACCGACGAGGCGTTTCGGGACTATGAGTTCGATGCGGAAGCGGTCAGTCATGGACGCTGCTCCGGGCTTGAGCGGTGGAGAGGGAGAGGGATTCGCCGACGGCGCTCTCGCCTTCGGCGGAAGCCCTTTCAGCGGAAGCCCTCTCGGCGGAAGGCCGCGTGGCGGCCTGTTCTTCGCGTGCGAGGTCGAGGATAATCTTGATCGCCACGTCGAGCTTGGCGCGGTGTTCGCGGAGGCGCTCGCTGTTGGCCTCGCCGGCAGTGCGCAGGGCCTCGCATTCGGTGTTGAGCATGGTGTTGGCGGTTTTCACCGTGGCGAGTTCGCCCTTCAGTTCGTAGACTTGGGTTTTGAGGGCGTCTACTTCGATCTGGTAGCGAGCTTTGGAGTCGCGGACTTCGTGTTCGAGGTCTTCGACGTGTTGAGCCGCGAGGGCGGCGGCTTCGCTGCGATAGCGGGAGGGGGCGGGCGCTTCGCGCCCTGGCTGCGAAGCAGCTAGGAAGCGGGGGGCGGGGATGTTTTCGGCCATGAGGGGTTCCTTCCGGTTGGGGTTTCCGACGTCCTTACGCCGGCCAAACATGTCGGGGATTGACATCATGTTGCAACTCCTTGTCTGCACTTATGTTATTCGGCGTTTTTGCGTCAGTCGGTTTGCGCTGGTTTGACTTCGGCGAGTTTGGAGGCGTCGATGCGATAGATTTGATGAGGTTCGGAGTCCCAAAGGACGCGGACGTAGCCGAGGGAGTCGATGCCGATGACAGTGGCGGTGTCGGCGTCGGCGTCGTCGGCTTCCCAACGGAGCTTGACGCGGAGGAGGCGCGGCTTGATGGAGGTGATGTCGATCATTGGCTTTTCACCTTTACTGGAGTCCCTTCCTCTTGCCAGCGCTCGCGCTGGGGTCGCCGATGAAGCACTCGGCCGAATTGCAGCTTTCCTCTGTCGTCGGCTTTGCCACTCGACCCTGCGCCGTCATTTGCGGAGATCCTTCAGCTTGGTTTGCCAGTTGAAGAAGTCGGCGCGGACCTTTTCGTAGGCGGCATAATCCGCCTCGGAAAGGTCGATAGGTCTGGCGCCCGCGGCGTTGCGTCGTTCGAGGCGCCAATAGGGGTAGAGTTCGTCGGCCCAGACGTAGAGGTGGATCATAGTAGGACCTCAAGCATGAAGGCGTCGGAGAGAGTGATGGCTTCGACTATGACGTCGCAGCCGGACAGCCAAAAGGCGAACCATTGGTTGTCGAGGAGTTGGAGGGCGAAGAGGGTCATTTGGAGATTCTCCAATCGTGGTCGTGGAAGAGCCTGATGGTTTCGGCACCGTCGTAGGAGTCGATGCGATAGACGGTGTCAGGGGAAAGGAGGTGGATTTGGAGGTCGGCGCAGCCGCCAGCGGCGGTGTGTCCGAGCGCCATGATGGTTCGGATTAGGTAGGGGTCTTCGCGGTCGACGTTGTCGTGGGGGTGGAGCCGCTTCGCGGCTCCTATGAGGTTGTAGTGTTCGATTGCATTTTTGGAGAGGGAGAAGCCGCCGTAGCAGGCATTGTAGACGATGGGAGAGACGCGGCGGATGTAAGGGGTTTCATAGCGCATTTGGAGTGCTCCGATTTGCCCTGCGTGCTCCGATTTGCCCTGCTAGAGCATGTCGACGGTTGGGATGTTGCGGACTTTTGCCTTGGTCCGGGGTTGGGATTGCATTCGCGAGGGGCTCGGTCGGTAGTGATATTGCGCTTGTGGCTGCGAAGCAGCCGGGGGTGGAGTGTAGCGATAGTTGGAGGTGGGTGGCGGAGGCACAGGGGCTGCGAAGCAGCCGTCGAAGGGGTCACCGATGACGGTGACCTTTCCACGGAGGAGGGACTCCCAGTCTCCGCCGAATTTTACCAACTCTGCATTGGCTTTCCGAAGGAAAGCCAGGGCCTCCGCGTCGTTGGACGAGGTGGTCATCTTGAGCAATTTGATGAGCTTACTCAGATTGGGAAGGTCTTCAGCCATTGGACTCTTCCACATGCTCTTTTGACGAAGGCGGGGAGGCTGTCAAAAGGCCGCCGAACTGGGTTTGCTCGCCTTCGGTGAAGTGCATCTGTTCGCCGTAGAGAGCGTAGCGGGCGCGCTTTGCGGCGAGGTTTTTTGCGGCGTCGGAGAGCAGGGCTTTTTGGACGCCGATGGCGGAGGCGGGATTGCCGCCGAGGAGGGAGGCGGTTTTGCGGTTGTCGAAGTCGCAGCCGATGAAGGTGACCTGCCAACCTTTCGCTCTCATCCAGTCCAGGATGCGTTTGGCGTCCTGGAGGGAGGTTTTGGAGGCGAACTCTTCGCCGTCGGTGACGATGGTGGCAGCGGCGCGGGGAGGGTCGATGTCGCGGAGGCGCCTGCCCATGGCGTTGATGGCGTCGTAGAGGGGTGTACCGCCGAAGGGGGCGCCGACGCCGACGGTGCAGAGCGGCGTCCAGTCGTGGATGGGGAGACAGCGCTCTTCGTTGAGGAGGAAGCGGCGGTCGTCGTCGGATGAGAAGACGGAGAGGATTATTTGGGTGTTGACGTGGGCGATTTTCAGGGAGTCGACGTAAACGTCGATGGCGGCCAGCGAAGGCCACCATTTGGGGAGCATGGAGCCGGAGCCGTCTAGTAAAATGTAGTCGTGTTGGGAGGTGGTTCCAACGAGATCTTGAGTCATGGGGACACTACTTTCTGCCCTTGGGCGCTTCAGGGCGCTTCGCGCCCCTCAGAGCATGTCGAGGGTTGGGGTGACTTTGGGTGGGCGCGAAACGCCCCCCCCGTTGTCGGGTGATGCGTTCTTGCGCATTAGGGTCTGTTGCCAGCGACGGTGGGCTTCGTGGTCGGGGATGGCGCACGCCGCGTCGGTGGAGAAGCAGCCGTGGCAGATGACGATGTATTCGATGGGGAGGGAGATGGGGACGAGGCGGTAATCCGAGGGAATGGCTGATAGAGAGTGGGCAGGGAGGTACTGCTTGGTGCGCCCTTTGGTGATGCACTCGAAGACGGCGGACCAGGTGTGGGTGGAGCGGCATCCGAGACAGTGTTGGGTGTGGGTGTGGAGGACGATGTGGGGGATCGTCATGTCGAAGTCGGGTTCGGCGAGTGGAATGGTGGTCATGGGGTGGGCTCGGTCTGCGAAGTGGCTTCGGTGGGTGTGAGTTGAGCTTTGTCGTGCCGCCAGTTGGCGGATATGTCGGCGGGGGAGTCTGGGTGGACGCGGGTGGCGATCCATTCGGCTGTAGGGCGGTCAGTGTAAGCCCAGATGAAGTAGAGGCGGGTGTGGGTGTCTTGAACGGCGTAGAGGGTGGTGCCGATCTTGATGTTGGTGCCGCGCACGCGGCGGCGTTTAGGGCTGGAGAACTCGATTATGCGGTTCATATGTGGCTCCGAGTGGAGGACGCGAACGGGCGCGGGGTGCGCCGACTAGTGGATCACAAAAGGGTCCTTTTGTCAATTCACGGTTTCGTGATGGTGCGGTGCAGCATTTTGTGGTATTTGGGTAGGGGTCTCCGACGTCAAGATTTGGTTGGAGGTTGTGTGGATTTTTAAGGGGGACTTTAAGGACGCGGTTAAGGGGGCTCTTTGATCAGAGTAGCGTCTCGGTGGTCATTTGGGTTCGTCCTTCTGTGGTGCGGCGGCGCCGAGGATGAGGGTTTCCCAATCGGAGTCGGTCATGGCGACGGCGGGAGCGGTGGCGGCAATGACTTGCTCTTCGCCGCGAAGCGGCTCGTCGAGGGCTTCAGAAGCCGCGAAGCGGCTGATACCAAGATGAAGTTTGACGTTCTTACGGTTGTTGTTGAGGCGGCGCCAGGATTTGTTGTAGCAGCGAAGAGAGCAAAAGGTGTGTTTGTGATTGTTTGGTTCGAATTGGACGTTGCAGTTGGGGCAGGTGCGAAGAGGAAGAGGAAAGAGGGGTGAGAGTTGGGGAAGGATGGACATGTGGAGTTCCTTGTCCTTGTTGGGTGGGGTGGGGTATCATTGCTTGCAATCATGCAACATTTGGGGGTGGGCATGGGGTGGATAGGTGCAATGGACCCGTTGGGATGGCGAGGCGAAGTCGCCGCGAAGCGGCGGGGAAGGACTCTTGTAGACGTCTCAAAAAAAAATTCTATGAGCTATAGAGTTGTGCTTCCTCTTCCCTATCGCTATAGGGCATCGCTATATGGCAACCCCCCCCCTGAGTGTTGCATGGATGCATCGAATGATCGGAAATGGGGTCTTTACACTTAGGCGAAGGGTGCAGCGGTGGCTTGGCGAACTGGCACTTGCGCCAGGGTGGCATTTCCGCAACGAGTGGCATTTCCGCAACGGTGGGGGCTGTAATAAAACGTGATAGTGCACAGCGAAAAAGTTCTTGCGCCCGCCGCAGTGGCGTGCCATATTCGCGGCGTGGCAATCACGCCACAATGGAGACTGCAAATGGCTAAGGAAAAAAGGTCGATCCGTGACTATCTGGGAACGGGTGGCACGGTGGTTGATACCGCAGAAGGCGCGACCGGCGCCCGATTCACGCTGGTTGAAGCTGATGGCGAAGACTACAAGCCTATCAAGGCTTGGGACGAGCAGATGGGACCGGCCGGCAAGTTGCCGACTATGTGCGCCATCCTGGGGTTCCACACCAAGCTAGGCAACGTGGCGAATACCGTGCTGAACGACAAGGACGCGCCCGGATCGCTGAAGGACGCGGCTGCCGCCATTGACTTGTTTTTGGAGTCGGCCAAGGCGTCTCCGCCTGTGTGGGCAGAGCGCGGCGTTGGCGCTGGTGTCACTCGCTACGATGCTGACACCATGCTGGCGTGTATCTTGCAAGCCACGGGCAAGGATCGCAGCGACCGCAAGGACTGGCGGGTGGACGCGAAGGGTAATCAAGTCCAGCCGGATGCCAAAGGCGAGTTCCCGAAAGGATCGAAGTCCTACCTCGCCTTTGCGTATGAAGTCGCGGCGATTCGTGAGGCGTATAACAAAGCCCGCGGGACCGGCGCGAGCGTCGACCAACTCTAGCACCAAGAGCCGCTTCGCGGCTAGCCGTGAAGCGGCTGTGAAGCGGCTGGGGCGCCCTGCGTTGGGGCGCCCCATGCTATTAGTCGGCGCGTAGCGAGTCGGCGCGTAGCGCCTGCCTCCCATCCCCCCGCGCGGGGTGGTTTGGTCGATATCGCAAAGCCACTCCCGCCGCGCCAAGAACTTCGAGAAACGAAAGTCCCCCTGCGCGCAAAGAGCGCGCACTCCACCCCCCACTGAGATAGACTATCCGCATCATGAACAGCCGCTTCGCTGGTGCCAAATGCAACCCATGTTTCCGATAAACGACCTGGGCCGCCCGCCGCGACCGATCTCCTCCGGCCGTTACATGTATTGGCACGATCATATCATCGACCTCATGCTCGCGGAGCCCGGCATTACGCAAAAGCAGATCGCCGCGCGCCTCGGCAAGCATTTCACAACGATCTCGATCATCGTCAACAACGACCTCTTCCGAATGCGCTACGAACAGCGCCGCGGCGAACAATCCAGCCGCCTCGTCGCGGCTATCAACCACAAACTTTCCGGCGTGGCGCTCTCCGCTCTCGACATTGTCCAGGAGACTTTGGACAAGAAGCGCACCTCCCTCCCGTTCGAGGAACTCACCGATGTTATGGATTCTGCGCTCGAGCGTCTGGGGTACGGTACAAAGGCGGCGTCTAGCCCGACTGTTGTTGTCAATACGAATGCGCAGATTGTGGCGCCGATTTCTGCTGAGGATCTAGCGGCGGCGCGGGCGAAAGTTATCGCCCATGAGAACAAGCTCTTGGATGTCGGTCAGAATGCAGCTCCGCCGGCGTCTGAGCCAGCGGCAGGGCTTGAGAGCGAGAGGCGCTCTTGCGCCTCGGAGGATTGAGGGATGCTCCTCGGCGGCGTATCCGAAAGTGGCGGACCTGCGTCGTCGCTTGCTCTCGCCCCGCCGCCCGGCTTTTCCAGATGCACTAAGCTCCATTGGGTTTGCAAATGTGAGAATCCGCACCACAAGCGGAGCAGAAGTTCTCCATCGCAAAAGGCCGGACTCGCATACGAGAAGAAAGCGGTTGCGTATCTGCGTGGGCTGTTTCCAGATCTGATCGTCGGTCAGTGGTTCAAGTTCAGCGACGGGCGCGACACGCGCTTCTGTCAGGCAGACGCAATCCATTTCGACGGTGAAACCGCCGCAATCTTCGAGATCAAAATCCGGTGGACCGCGACGGCGTGGTGGCAACTCCACGAACTCTACCTGCCCATCGTGGTGGCGGCGTATCAGCCGAAGCGAGTCCGGTTGGTCTGTGTAACGCGGTCGTTCGACCCCGCAATCCCTGTTCCTGGACGAATCGAGTTCGCCGACAACCTAAAGGATGTTGACGCCGCGGGCGTCGCCGTCCACATATGGAGACCGTGAAATGGCCACTCTCGAAGTTACGGAGTTTGCTGGAATGGCGAATGCAGGCGGGCATATGGTGCCCACTGGAAGCCTTCCTGCATTGAACACGCAACTCATCGCGTTCAGTGGAACGGCGACGAATTTTGCCGCCTTTTCCACAAACACGACCTTTGTGCGTCTGCATACGGACGCGTCTTGTCGCGTCAATGTGGATGCGCAGCCGACGGCGACGCAGAACGGACTTCGACTTGCAGCGAATCAGACGGAATATCTGGGCGTCCGCCGCGGCGGCGTCCTCTCCGTCATAGCCAGCGTATGAGGATGTCATGCCCATCAATCCGATCGCAAACCTTCCCCCGCAGGACGTACAGGGAGTGTACGCGCTCTGCGCTCTCGCGGCTGACCCTGTTACTTCCAAGAAGCGGCTCCAAGAGCTTGTCAAGGCGACAGACGAAGCTCAGTCCGCTATCGACGAACTCACGAACGCCCGTCAAGCCGCCGACAAAAAGATGAAGGAAGTCGAGGGTTTGGAGAAGAAATTGCAAACCGCCTTCGACGAAAAGGCAAAAGAGCAACAAGCGCACGAGTTGAAGATCCAAGCACGCGAAGAGCAACTGGCGTTGAGTACTCGCGCCCTCATCGCACGCGAGACCGCGGCGGCGGAAGAGGAACGCTCGCGGCGCGAGGCGATAGCGGAGCACGGAAAGAGGTTGGCGGAGGTAGAGAAGCGGGAGGCGGAACTCACTGGAAAGCTGGTGGACATCGAGGTTCGCGAGCGGGAGATTGCGGCGCTCAAACATGATCTTGCCGAGAAGCTGGCGAAGCTTCGCACGATCGCCGCGTAGCGGCGGGGGAAATGAACCATGTCCAAGTCAAACGCCTTTGAAACCGACTTCCTATCGTTGATCTTCAACGCAACTTCGATTCCGCTTGTGGCGAGCGGAATTGCAGGAAGCTTGTGGCTTTCTCTTCACTTCGCCGATCCGGGCGAGACTGGAAATCAGGCATCGAGCGAGTCGGACTATGTGAACTATGCTCGAACGAGTGTGGCGCGGACGACCGCCGGCTTCACCATAACCGGCTCGAACGCGACGCTCACAGCGAGCATCGCCTTCCCGTCGTCGTCCAGTGTGGCGTCCACGATAACGCACTTTGCGATTGGAACGGTGTCGGCGGGCAGCACGTCCATGCTCTTTAGTGGGACAGTGACGCCGAACATAACGGTCAACACCAACGTCACTCCGCGATTGACGACTGGCACGACTGTTAACGAAGATTAAGTGCGAAGCGCGGCGCTTCCGCGCCGAGGCTTCTGATGGCCTTTGCTGATCTTGGTCAAGTCGGAACGGCGTCGAACACTGGTAATAACCAGGCAACGACGACTATCTTGACCACTGCGTCGTGCGTGTCGGGCGAATTGGTCGTCGTCCTCGCCGCCGTCGACAACAATCAGACAACGGACGGAGACGCTACTCAAGTCAGTGACATCATTGACTCGGGTGGGAATACTTGGACGAGGGCGAAAGAGTTCGCCAACGGACAAGGCTCAGCGCAGGCGGGCGCCGAGATCGCAATCTTTTACTCAAAGCTGACTAACGCGGTTGCGAGTGGTGGCACGATCCGCGCCACCTTCACGTCGGCGACGACCTGTGACGCCTCCGCATTGACTGCGCGGCGCTTCTCGATGGGCGCCACGAAAACGCCGGTCGTTGTTTCGAGCAACACTGCCGCCGTCGATGCAGCGTCGAACGTTGGGTCGTTGGTGGCGACAACGGCGGCGGTCGAGAGCCTTCGCGTCAGGGGTATTGCGAGTGAGGCAAACGTAACGACGGTATTGACGCCCACGTCGACATGGACGATCTTCACGCAAGCGATTTCCGGCGCCGGAACCTCCGCGACGGAGATGGGCGTCAGAGGTGAGTTTAAGATTGCGACGTCGACGAATTTGGCGTCTGCTCCGACTGGAGGGGCGGGCGCCGTCGATCATGCGTCGGCCGTTGTTGCGTTTGTGGAGAAGTCGTTCGATCAAACGCTAGCGGATTTCCGCTTCTATGAAAATGGGACAGAGGCGGGATCCACGGCGTCGGCGCCGCAAGGTACGAATATTGAGGTTGATGGAAACGTTTTCGACACGGGGCATCTTCGCATCCGGATACAGGAGTCGGGAGGAGTATCGGGAACTGCGACAGACGACTGGAAGCTTCAGGTCAGCGAAGCTGGTGGAACGTATACTGATAATCCGGGAACGATGATCGAGCAGGCCACCGCCGGATTGGCGGGTGGCGCCACAACGGAACGTCTAACGGGTGGAACGGGATCATTTGTTGCAGGTGTCCAGCAGGGATCATTTGGAGGTCCATCAAACTTTCAGCTAACAGCGAATAATTTCACGGAGGGAGTTTGGGGCTTCCAAATCATTCCGACCACGGCGGTCGAAGACACGACTGTCGATTTCAAGGTCGTGGTGAATGTTGGGGCTGGGTTTGTCGATCTGACGACACTTACAGTCATTCCGCGGTTGACCATTCGGAAGTCGAACTTTTCGCAGGACGCCTTCCGTTTTTATGAGGATGGGACGGAAAGTGGCGCCGTTGCGATTGCGGCGCAGAACACGAATATTTCGCGGAACACGACGAACAGTCCACAGGTCCAGGTTCGATTCCGCCTCCAGGAGAATAATACGTGGGCGTTCGTAGAGCAGACGCACGGGCTTCAGGTTTCGAAGAATAGTGGAGCGTTTGTGGCGCTCGCCTCCAGCGATTGGGCACCATTCACTGGAAGTGCGTTGGCGGATAATGGTGCGACGACGAATAGGCTCGGGGCGGGGACTGGAAGTTTCTTCGCCGGGCTTCAGGAGGATCAGTCTGGGATAACGGACGTCCTGGCGGTTGAGGCAGGGAACTTTACAGAGATCGTTTTTGCGATCGAAGCGACGGGCGCCGGCGCATTTGTTGGAGGAAATACTTACGACTTCCGGATGATTTCGTCCAGCAAACAGCCGGACACACTGTGGGATTCGTATACGCAAATTCCACGGATTACGATTGTTGGAAGTGATGCGCCTGGGTCTACGAGCGGAGCGAGCGTCGTTACCGGCGTTGGTGCGTCGACTGCCGCCGCAGCGGGAAGCGCGACAGGCGCTTCTGTTGCAACTGCGAGTGGAACGTCGGTTGCAGCAGCGGTTGGAAGTGCGACTGGACTCAGCACGCTAACTGGGCGCGGTGCCGCGATCCAGTCTGCTGTGGGAAGTACGACTGGCGCGAGCGTCGTCACTGGGCGAGGCGCCGCGACGACTGCGGCGGCAGGAAGTGCTTCTGGCGCGAGTGTGGTGACGGCGACGGCGGCGTCGCAAGTGGCGGCGGCTGGAAGCGCTGCGGGCGCGAGTGTCGCTACTGGGCGGGGTGCTGCAACGCAGTTCGCGGTTGGAAACGCGTCTGGCGCCAGCGTGGTGACAGGAGTTGCGGAAGTTGCCGCGACGGATACAACTGGAAGTACGAGTGGCGCGTCCGTTGTGACTGCCGTAAGTGCTCCAGTTCAGTTTGCGGTTGGAACGGCCTCAGGTGCAAGCGTCGTTACAGGCATCTCGGCCCAGGATGATGCGACGACTGGAAGCGCGACCGGCGCGAGTGTTGTCACGGGTGTTGGCGCTGCGACGGTTGCAGCCGCTGGGTTCGCGATTGGGACGAGTACGCCGACGGCGGTCGGAGCGGCGACGCAAGCGGCAGCAGGGAGCACTACTGGCGCGAGTGTGATCAGCGCCGTAGGCGCTCCGGTACAGTTTGCGGCCGGAACGGCCGCTGGAGCGTCGGTAGTGACCGCTGTAGGCGGTCCTGTGCAGGCGGCAGCAGGGAGCACGACCGGAGCTAGTGTCGTTACTGGACATGTGACGGCGGTGCAGTTTGCTGCTGGAAATGCGAGTGGGGCGAGCGTCGTTACGGGTGTCGGCGCCGCTGATGTGGAGGCGACGACAGGAAGTGCGAGTGGAGCGAGTGTTGTGGAGGGGCGGGCGTCGGCTGTGCAGTTTGCGGTGGGGAATGCGAGCGGAGCGAGTGTGGTGACGGCGGTTGGAGAGGATGCAACGCCGGCGACGGGCGGTGATGCGAAGATGAATCCGTATATGATTGTGACAACTGGAAGATTGAAGGCGGCGGCATGACCACCACGATAAACGTAAAGGAACTGGTCAACCTATGTGCGGTTGATGATGGGCTATTCGCGAAAACGTTCTTCCCTCATGCGGCGAGACAGCCCTCACCGCCAATGCATGGAGAGGTAGATGCGAAACTCAACGATCCACGCTCCAGGTTGCTCAATCTACTCCTTCCGAGAGATTTTGCAAAGACGACGAAATTGCGAATCTTTACCGCGAAGCGGATTGCATATGGACTCAGCAGAACAATTCTCTACGTCGGAGCTAGCGAAGGACATGCAACCCGGAGCATTCAGTGGTTGCGGAGTCGTATCGAGCCTAAGCGCGGCGCGACTGGGAGTGCCGTTCCGGAATTGCTCGCACAAGTCTTCGACCTCAAGCCGGGTAAAAAGTGGACTGATACGGAGCTGGAGATATTCCATGGAACTGATGTCAAGCCTATTTGGGTTCTTGGTGCTGGCATTACTGGTAATATTCGTGGCATCAATTTCGATGACTATCGTCCTGATCTCATCGTTCTTGATGATATTCTCACCGATGAGAATGCGGCGAGCAAGGAGCAGAGGGAAAAGATCGCGGACTTGGTGATGGGGGCGCTGCGGAACAGTCTGGCGCCGGCGTCGGAGATGCCGAATGCAAAACTTGCCATGCTCAATACGCCTCAAAATGCTGACGATGTTTCATCGAGAGCAGAAAAGGATCGAGAGTGGACTACTGTTCGGTTTTCGTGCTGGACGAAGGAGACCGAAGACCTTCCTGTTGACGCTCAGGTCTCCGCTTGGCCTGAACGGCACCCGACTGAAACGCTTCGAGAAGAAAAGCGCGCGGCGGTGGCTGCAAATCGCCTCTCTGTATTTGTTCGAGAAAAGGAAGTTAGAATTGTCTCGAAGGAAAGCTGCATGTTTCGCAGCGAATGGTTGCAGTATTACAACTCGGCTCCGGGTTCTGGCATCACAGTTCTCGCTATTGATCCAGTTCCGCCTCCGAGTGCTGCGAAGGAAAAGCGCCGCGATGTCATCTCGACGGATTTCGAAGCGCAGAGTGTGTGGCGGAGGTATGGGGACAAGTTCTACCTTTTGGAGTACTCGTTGATGAGGGGGCATCAGCCGGGATGGACCCTTGCTAAGTTTTTTGAACTGGCGACGCGCTGGCGGATCAATAGTGTTTCCGTTGAGGGTGTAGCGTACCAGAAGGTGCTCAAGTGGATATTGGAACAGGAAATGACGCGGCGTCAGCAATGGTTTACGATCAACACGTTCGACGATATAAGGTCCAAGCCTGTGCGAATCAATTCGATTCTTGCAGGGCCTGCGTCTAGTGGAAGGTTGTGTGTGAGGCCGGAGCATGGAGAGTTCGTTACGCAATTTTCCGAGTACCCGAATCTGGAACATGAGGATTTGCTGGATTCGAGTGCGATTGCTGTGTCGGCGTTGTCGAAGCCGTGGATGGATGTTGTGGATGAGCGCGGCTTCATTGATAATAAAAACGTTCCGAAGCTAAAACTGGTGAGGAGCTGTCCATGAGTTTGCGAGAGGTAAGGCGGAAGGATAAGACGGAATGTGTGTTGATCGTTGGTGTTGTGGCGGCGGCGTTCGTTGTGTTTATCGGTATAATGGTCTATGAGGCAAGGGATTTGAAACCGTATCTGGAGCGCGCTTGCAAGTCGCTCCCAGTGGATGAAAGGGTGGCGCTCAAATGCCCAGTATGACACGGAAGATTCCAAAGGACAGTGAGCAACACAAGCGATTGGTGAAGGCGCTCGAGGTCCGGATCAAGTTCGGGTTGCGAAAGCAGTCGGAGTTTGTGAAGCAGTGGGAACAAGCAGAGGAGAGCGTCCTTGCATACCTTCCTGAAAGCGAGTTTGATGCGCTCCGGCGCACTGATCGAGAACGTGGACAGCCGCGTTATACCACACTCCAAATTCCGTACAGTTATGCGTTGCTTCTTACTGCACACACCTATTGGACCAGTGTATTTTTCGCCCGGTCACCAGTCCACCAGTTCGCCGGAAGGCATGGGGAAAGCGAGCAACAAGTCCAAGCGATGGAGGCGTTGATTTCCTATCAGGTAGAGGTGGGAATGATGATGGCGCCGTACTACATCTGGTTGTATGATGTGGGAAAGTATGGGGTGGGCATTCTCGGATCGTATTGGTGCGTAGAGGACGTTCAGTATTCGAATCTTAGTGAGAGTGTGGATGGAGTGACTGGAAAGGCGGTAAAGGTACAGGAAACCTTCCGTATTCCTGGATATAAGGGAAATAAATCGTACAACGTTTCTCCGTTCGACTTCATTCATGATGCGCATTTTCCGATCGGGAGGTTCCAGGAGGGGGAGTTCTGCGCCGTCCGTAAGGTGATGGGATGGAATGAAATTGTAAAGCGGTTGGAGCAAGGATATTATATGAACACGGAGTTCATTCCGAAGGCGACGGAGGCTGGAAAGGTCAACGCGGGGTCGAGTGCGTTGATCCGGCCGGAGGAGCCGGGGACGTATGCGGAGATGGGCGACGCGAGCGTTGATCACCCACAGTCGGTGACCTTTTGGGAAGTTTATGTGGATTTGATTCAGAGTGAGTGGGGACTGGGTGAGTCGAAGTATCCGGAAAAATGGGTGTTCACGATCACATCCGACTATCACGTCGTGATTGGGGCGCAACCTTTGGGAGCGGCGCATGGACAATTTCCCTTCACGGTGGCGGAGGCCGAGGTGGAAGGATACGGTGTGTTTAACCGTGGCATACCGGAGATCATTCGCCCAGTTCAAAATACCATGGATTGGTTGCTTAACACTCACTTCTACAATGTACGAGCTTCGCTCAACAACCAATTCCTCATTGATCCGTCAAAGGTCATTATCACTGACGCTGAAGACGGCGGGCCGGGTTTCATATATCGTCTTCGGCCCGAGGCATATGGTTCCGATGTTCGAACTTTCTTCTATCAGATCCCCGTCCAGGACGTAACGCAACAGCATATGGTGGATCTGAACGCCATGTTCGGGATCGGCGAACGCGTCATGGGCATCAACGATCAGATGTTTGGGGCGATGAGTGGAGGGAGGAAAACGGCGACTGAGGTAAGGACGAGTACGGGATTCGGCGTCAACAGGCAGAAAACGCAGTGCGAGTATATGAGCGCTGCGGCGTTCTCGCCTCATGCACAGATGCTCGTCCAACAGTCGCAGCAATACTATGACGGGACCACGAAGTTGAAAATCGTAGGAGATCTGGCGTTGATGGCGGGGCCGCAGTTCGTGGATGTGACGCCGCAGTTGATTGGGGGGTTCTTCGACTTCGTGCCGGTGGATGGGACGCTTCCGGTGGATCGGATGGCGATGGCGAATCTGTGGCAGGGTATCATGAACCAGATGCGGGCGTATCCGATGCTCTTGACGCAATTTGACATCGCAAAGGTGTTCACACATGTCGCAGGACTCGCCGGGATCAGAAATATCAATCAGTTCAAGGTCCAGGTTATGCCGAATGGAATGTTGCCTCCCCAGGCGCAAGCTGGGAACGTTATTCCTTTGCGTGGTCCTGGGGCTCCTGGCGCTGCGCCACAGGGAGGAGGTGCGCCAGCTCCGACGCCGCCGTCTCCGAGTCCGTCGAATGGAGGAGATTTGAATGCTGGATACTAGGATGCCGAAGTTGCCATTGTCGAAGGATGACCGCGACCATCTGCGAATGGCGAGAGAGCTGGAAAGTCTGATCGCTGGTCCGGGGTGGAAGATATATGTCCAGCTAATCGAGCATCATTTGCGCACGAAGTGCACAGAGGCGGAGGTGCCGTGTAGAAGTATGGATGAGGCGGTGTTCCAAAATGCTGCCAAGGGGGCCATTGCCGCGTTTCGCCTGTGTCTGGGGTTGCCTGAGGGTATTATTCGGGTGGCAAAGGAAATTCGAGGTAAGAGCGACGAGGACGTTGAGTGATGCTTTTCGGACAAGATAAGAGGATTGCGTTTGGACCAGAAGAGGGCGGTGCCGTCGGGGCCGCTACTCCCGCCCCTTCCACTGCCGCAGTGGAAACGGCGCCGTCCTCTTCACCGCAGCCTGTCACGCCGTCGCAAGTGAGTGGGGAAACGGTGGAAGGCGCTCCTTCGGCGCCCGGAAATGAGTTCGATGCGCTCGGACTGGAAGAGTTCGAGGTTGAAGAGACTCCGAAGCCGGATACGGGTCCGGCGCCGGAGAAGCCGGTTGTGCCGCAAGCGGAACCTGCGAAAGCGCCCGTCACGGAGCCGCCCGCTCCGTCTCCGGTGCAGCCGCAGCAGACGCAGGCGGCGCAACCGCCGGTGCAGCAGGGAACGACTCCGATCCCGGCGACGCCGGAGGCGATTATACAAGGGCTCGAAGTTCCAGAAACGGCCAAACAACTCCAGGAATGGATGGCTGGGAACACGTATGCCCTGACACAAGCGGAGAAGGATGCACTGGACACTGATGCGGTAGGAACGATTCCGAAGCTGATGGCGAGGGTGCATCTGGAAGGGACGAAGAATGCGCTTAAACTGATCTCCACGCTGGTTCCGCAGTTGGTGGAGAGTGGGGTGAGCCGCATATTGCAGCAGAGGGAAAAGGGTTCGGAGGCGCTGAACGAGTTCTTCAAGTCTTGGCCACAGCTAAATGCGGGTGAGCATACAGCTCTGGTTAACGATTTTGCAAGACTCTATCGGTCGTCGAATCCTGGAGCGAGTCGCGCCGACGCGATCAAGTTCGTGGGTGCGGCGGTTCATGCCCATCTGGGGCTCCAGCTTGCTGCGCCTCCGTCATCGAATGGCTCGGGCGCTCCTGCGCCCCAGGCGGCGAAGCCGCCACCGTTTGCTCCAGCCCGATCGGGAGCGCGGCCGATTGCACAAGTCCAGGTGGAGGAGAATCCTTGGATGAACCTCGGCAAGGACTTTGAGGACTAGCCTGATGTGAGGCGGCGAAGCCGCCGGAAAGGGACGCCAAAATGAGTGGCGTAGCCGGACTAAGAGGGACTGGCGATTGGGGGACAGACGAGCGCCCCAAAGATTTTCGCGAGTCGATCCTCTTCTTTTCGCCGAATGGCGATTCTCCAATCTTTGCTCTAACGAGCAAGGCGGGAAAGAAGACTGTGACTGACCCTGAGTTCTCGTGGTGGGCTGAGTCGCAGAACCATGTGAGGTTGACGAATAGCGTGGCGCTGACGTCGACTGATACGACGATTACGGTTGCCGCCACGTCGATTGATCCGACGGCGACCCAGATGGGAAACCTCTATGGAACAGCGACGCATTTGAAGGCTGGAGACATCCTTCAGGTGGAGCCGGCGACTGACTCGAGTGTGTATACGCCGGAGTTCCTGGAGGTGACTGGAGTCCTGTCGGATACCAGTTTCACCGTGACGCGTGGCGCCGCCGGCACTACTGCCGTTTCGCAGACGGCGACGGCGGTGTTTACGTTGATCGGAAGTGCGTATGCGGAAGGAACGGCGGCGCCGCGTGCCGTTTCGAGGAATCCGGTCAAGTTCTTCAACTACACGCAGATCTTCAAGAACACGTATGAGATCAGCGGGACGGCAGATGCGACGACCGCCAGAACGGGAAGTGCTTGGTCGAATGACAAGAAGCGGAAGAGCTTCGACCATGCACGGAACATTGAAATGTCGATGCTTTTCGGAATCCGGGCGGAGACGACCGATCCGGTGACTGGAAAGCCGAAGCGTTTCATGGGCAGCATGCGGGGCTTCATTCCGGCGTCGAACACGACGGTGTTCGGGACGGCGGTGACGGCGGCGCTGTTCGCTGACGCGGTGGCGCCGGCGTTCGACTTTGATCTGGGTGGAGGGGATACGCGGATTGGGTTCTGCGGGAACTTCGCCAGAACGGAGCTTGGAAAGGTGATCCAGGCGACGACTGGAATCCGGATCGAGTTGGGGAATCCGGTGAAGCTGTTTGGGATCAACTTCCAAGAGTTCATCCTCCCGATGGGAAGGCTTTTGTTGAAGAGCCATCCGTTGCTCTCGAGGCATCCACTCTGGAAAAAGAGTCTGTTTGTGCTCGACTTCAGCGCGGTGAAGTATGTCGCTCTAAAGGGGCGGGATACGAAAACGCTGGATGATGTGCAGACGAAGGACGAAGATGTCCGTCGTGGGTTCATCCAGACCGAATGCTCGATGATGGTTGACGGGGGCGGCCTCTCGTGCGCGTACCTCGGCAACATCTCGGCGACGTGAGGAGGATGGACAATGAGACAGCGATTGGATGATCCGATCCTTGAGGGTGCGGTTACCTGGAGAGGAACGGCGAGTTCGCGTGTGGGCTTCTTCGGCGCGACGCCGGGGGCGCAGCCTGCGAGTGCGTCTCAGGCGGCGGTAGCGACGACGGCGGCAACGAACTTGTCGTCGCAGTTCGGCTACACGACTTCGACGCAAGCGAACGCGATCGTGACGCTTGTGAATCAGCTTCGGGCGGACTTGGTAACGCTCGGAATCATCAAGGGCTCGGCTTAACGCCCGACTGGAAGGGGGCGCGTTGCCCCCTTCCCTTTTTGCGGCACGAAGTGCCGGGCACGAAGTGCCGGGGAGTAGGAAATGAAGAATGGGAAACAGCGACAGGTCTTTATTGCGATTGCGAGCTATTCGCAGAAGACTTGTACTGCTTTCACGCACTCGCTGTTGAAAACGATACCGGAGTTGAGCGCGAGAGGTTATGTTGTCCATGTGGAGACACTGTGTAATGATGCATTGATCGCGAGGGCGAGGAATACGTTGTTCTCCGTCTTTTGGCATCGTGGATACGACGATATGGTGTTCATTGATGATGACATGGGGTGGGAGGATGGGGCGGTGAATCGGCTATTGGACCATCCGGTGGAGTTGGTCGGAGGGCTTTATCCTGTGCGGAAGGATAAGGAACAGTATATGGTGAGGTGGGAGGAGGGGAAACAGGTTGCGCAGCTTGATACAGCGAATGGATTGCTCGAGGTTGACAGTATTCCGACAGGGTTTATGCGGATTACGAGGAGTTGCGCGGAGAAGATGATCGAAGCGTATGCGGATCGGTGGTATCATGAGGATAGTGGAGCTGTTCCAAAGTCGTGGTGTGTATTCGACACGATGATGATTGACAACAGGTATTGGGGAGAGGATTTTCTGTTTTGTCAACGTTGGAGGAAGATTGGTGGAAGGGTGTGGGTGGACCCGTGGCTCAAGTTTAAGCATGTGGGGGAGAAGATTTATGAGGGCTGCTTTGGAACGTATAAGCGGAGGGAAGTTCTTGCGAAGATCGCCGCGGAGAAGCGTGGCGAAGTGGTGGAGCCGGATGTCAAGGGGAATGCATGTCCGGCTCCAAATCTGGAAGGAGAGGTGATCGCGAATAGGCTCGAGGAGAGCCCTGGAAAACTCTCCTCTGAGTCTGTTGTGCAAAAGGAGGTAGCAGCATGAGCACGTCAAAGAAAAGGTCCGCGGAAAAGTCAGTGGAAAAGCCCGCGGAAGAGGTCGTGGTGGAGGCAACGCCCGTCGATGTTGGGCAAGAGTATGCGTCGCGCCAGTCTCATCGTCCGGAGGTGGTAGCGGTAACGCTACGGGAGGGCGGTGAGTGGGTTGATTGGGTGGTGAATAAAACGGCGCTCAATCAGGGTGGATTGGTCCATTCTCTCAAATTCGAGGATGGTAGCATTTGGGACGTGTATGGTGGATGGCGCTCATGAGCATAGTTTTCTGCTGCCCGACGAGAGGGAAGCCGGAGTATCTCGACGACTTTTTGGCGCAGACGATTGATAAAAGTCGTCTGCCTGACATGACGTTTGTGGTCGGGGTGGATAAGGATGAGGAGGAAATGTATGCCAAATCGGGACTTCGAGATCATAAACAGGTCATTTGGAGTGTCGAGCCAAGAGAAGATTCGCTTGGAGCAAAGTTCAATCGGTGTGCAAAGGCGGCGCCCGGAGCAGACTGGTACATTATGGGAGTCGACGACCTTGGCATACAGACAATTGCCTGGGACGTGTACGTCTCGCAACTTGCTGAACACTATGATGATGGAGTCGGGATCATCAATTTTGGTCGCCAGTGGAATGAACCGGGGCTACCTGCATTCCAAATGAGCAGTGCGAAGTTCATCGAGATGCAAGGTTGGTTCATGGCGCCGTTTTTTCCCTTCTGGTGGCATGATACATGGAATGTGGAGATGGGGCAATTGATCGGAAGGAATTTGTATATCGACATTGAGGTCCGGTATCCGAAAAAGGAGCCGATGACGCCGCGGCGGGATATTGAGAAGTGGGCGCTCTTTTTCGATTTGACGAGGCCGTTGCGGGTGAATAGGGCGGCGGCGATGATGCAGAAGATGAATATTCCGGGATGGCGGAGGTATGAGTTGATCCAAATGGTGCCGCAGTGGATTGTGGAGAGGGAGAATACAAATGCTCGGGTGAGAGATCCGTTGTGGGGGCTCAAGTTCCAGGCGGAGAGAGTGACTGACGTTGTTGATGAAAGGCATCAGCGATTGCAGGAGCAGGCGCAGGCGATTCTGGAGAGGATGGAGAAGGAGCAAAAGGCGAGGGAGGAGACGGTAGAGGCGAAGGCTGCGTAGGGGGACATTAGGGGTAGGTTGAAAGGGCCATTTCGATGACTGGTGCAGAGGCGATCACGCAGATTCAGCAAGGGCTCGGGTGGCGGTCGGATAAGGCCGTCGAGATTCTTGCCGCGTTGAACTTTGCGCAAGATGAGAGGGAGCAGCCGGGAAAGACGCTGCCGTGGTATTTGCTGGCGGAGGATCAGCCGTTGGTGGTTTCCAGTGGTGTCCAGGCGGTGGCGCTGCCGACGGGCTTTATCAAAGAGGTAGAGGAGAGGGATGGAAACCTGCGATATCAACCGAATGCAACGTCGAGGACACTCTTTCTCACGAAAACTTCCTATGAAAACGCGGAGAAATTCTTCTTTGGTGATTGGCGGGTGGAGGATCTTTCTGCAACTGCGAGTGTCGCCACCGTTGTCATTGGGGCTCCTCGAGCCTACGTCCTTCGGGGGAATACTATCCGGGTATATCCGCGTCCTGATACGGCTTATACGTTGACGTGGAGTTACTGGAGTCATGATGTCGATGTGACGAATGGAAGTGAGACGAATCAGTGGTTGACGTATAATCCGTGGGTCATTGTGGGAGAGGCTGGGTTGAAGATGGCGGCAGATCTGCAAAATGCGGCGGCGGTGCAGAAGTTTGCTACGATTTTGCAGAGAGCGGAGGCATCCCTCATGTCTTCGATCGTCGAGCGGGAGCTTGCTGGACGACGATTGACTATGGGGAGCAGGTTGTAGAAACCTGAACGGAAATGGGATTGGAAACGCCGACGTTTGTTTCGGACTTGGTGCCGACAAATCCGATTTCGACAGATTTGCGGAGTCAGGGTGACGATCATATTCGGAATTTGAAGATTGCGTTGCAGAATACGTTCCCGAATGCGAGTCGGGCGGTTTTTCTGCCGTCGACGACAGTAAAGACGACAGATTTCACCGTCACGTCTACTGACATCAATAAGACGTTCTTAATTGATACGTCGATACCGTCGACGTCGTTGAATGTGACGTTGCCCATCTTGACGGCGTCGAATGATGGATGGTTTTGTCATTTTGTGAAGACGAATTCGCAGGCAACGCCGTATTTGATAGTGCCGGGGACAGGGACGTTGCAGAGTGGAGCGTTGACAGGGTTGGCGAGGACGAGGAGGTCGATTCCTGGGGCGATTATTGCGGCGTTTTGGACGGGAAGTGGGTGGATTGTGGAAAGAGCGGTGAGGAATCCGGTTGGAGAGGTGTTGGATTTTTCTGGTGGAACGCTGCCAGTCGGCTATGAATGGGCAAGTGGGCAGACACTCACGAGTTCTCAACTCTATCCTGACTATTTTGCGGTGTTTGCGAATCTAGGGGTGGTTGATCGAAGAGGGAGAATTGGTGCTGGCCGTGACGATATGGGTGGAAGTGTTGCGGGAAGGATAACGGCGGCGGGGAGTGGTATAACTGGGTCGTCGTTAGCGGCGGTGGGCGGAGCGGAGAATGTGACGCTGACAACGACGCAGATTCCTTCGCTTCAGATAACGACAACGGTAACGGACCCAGGACACACCCATACTTTCACCAATAATCCTGTGTCTGGCACTGAGGGCGGCGCTGCCGGTAATGCGACTCGGAATCTGGATGCGTCTGCGAGCACTGGTAGTGCTGTCACTGGTATAACGGTGTCGGCGGGCTATGTGAATGCGGGGCAAACGGCGGTCAATAAAATGCCGCCGACCATTATCACGAATAATATCATCGTCGTGGAGTGAGAGGAGAGTGGAATGGCTGATGGAAATGAGGTCAAAAAGCCTGGCGATTTCGGAAAGGATCATGGGATCAATAAAATGCCCATCCGAGATGGCTATGAAAAAGAGTTGCGGAAGGAGAAGTTCGTCGGTGATGAACTGCATAACTTTCCGGACACGCTAAAGGAGAACTTCAAGAGGTGAAAAATGCGGATAGCGGTGGCGCTTGCAATATGGCTCTTGATGGCGGTTGGCGCCGACGGCGCTATCAAGCACAGGAATCCGATCACTGAAGGACCGGATTTGCCGTATTCGTGCACCACCGTCCGCTTTTGGGCGAGTGTGATGACGGTTGAGCAATTGGAGGCGTGGGGAAAGGCGAATGGAGTTATACTTACAGCGAAGCAGAGGCGACAGGCGCGAGCCTGTTTGGGAGTGCAATGAGTTCGGAAAGGCCAATGTATTCGCTGATGTGGCCCATTTACGCGAAGTATTGGGACACAATGAAGCTTTCGAATGCGAATGCACCAAGAGTGATAAAGGCTTGTGAGAGCATTGTCAGATATAAGAAAAGATATTTGAATGCGGAAAAGGATTCGGGTGTCCCGTGGTATATGATTGGACCGCTCCATATGCGAGAGAGTGGATTGAGCTTTTCGACGCAGCTCGCGCAGGGCGATCCATTGAATCGTGTCAGCGTCCATGTGCCGAAGGGGCGTGGACCGTTTAGTAGTTGGGAGGAAGGGGCGTACGACGCCTTAGTGCGACTAAAAGGGTTGAATCGAGTGATTGATTGGAGGTTGGAGAAGATCCTCTACTATTGCGAAAACTATAATGGGTGGGGGTATTGGCTTTATCATGGAAGGATGCCGAGCCCTTATGTTTGGGGAGCGACGAGTGTGCAGAAGCCTGGAAAATATGTGGCGGATGGGGTGTGGAGTTCGACGACGATGGACACGCAGATTGGGTGCGCCGTCATGATACGAGTGCTCTCGCAAATGGAAAAGGTAACACTAGTCCGAGAGGACTGAAAAGGGAGAATGGAAATGACACAGGATCAATTCGGTGGGTTAGTGCGTGCTGCCCTCCAAGTGGCGGGTGCCGCAGCGACGATTTTCGGCATCATGAGTGTGGATCAAGTGAGTGTCGTGACGACGTGGTTGCTGGATATACTTGGTCCAACATCGGTGCTTGGTGGTGCGATCTGGTCGTGGATCTCCAACTCGAAGAAGTCGCTAATCCAGTCGGTTGCGGCGATGGATGAGACAAGCGTGGATGGGAACAAGATCACGGTCCATGATCGGACGTTGGCGACAGCGGCGGCGGTGGCGGCCACGCCGGCGAAGAAGTAAAATGTCTTGGTTCGCGATCATTTCTCTTGTCTTGAACCTGGTGTCGACGCTGGTCAGGCTGGGGCAGGAGAAGAAGTGGATCACGGAAGGTGAAGATCGCGAGATTGCAAAAAATCTGGCGAAAACACTGGAGTTGACACGTGCTGGGAAAATCATCATGGAGAATATTACTCAGCTTAGTGATGATGAACTCGATGACCTCTTGCAGTCTCTGGAGGGAAAACAGAGCGCAAACAATAAATAGCTTTTGTGATGCGTATCAGCGCGTCATCGTCGATCCGGGAGATGGAAAGATTGTGGCGGCGAGGAGGGTGAAGGAGCGGTTGGCGGCGAATGAGACTCTATATCAGTGTAAGTGCGTGAATGCAGAGTTGCAAGTGTGTGAGAAGCTACAATGAGATCGACAAGTGTTAATCCAGATGGTGGCGCGCTGCGTCAAGATGTGGGTCCTGGGATGCCGTCCCAGGATCCAACCGCAATGACGTGGCAAGCGTTGTTGCGAGAAAACTTCTGGTTGAGGGAACTGACGGAGGAGCAACGGAATACGGTCGTCCAGCGATTGGATTCGATGGACAAGGCCGTCTCGTTGCTCCAACAGGTTGCGGATCGTACACCGACCACGATGGATGTGCAGAATCAGGTAGTGCAGCTTCGAGAGGTCATGAAGGTTACGATTGAGGCCATAAACAAGGCTGTCGATGCGGCTTTTGCGGCTTCAAAGGAGGTTGTGTCGGATAGCAAGACTTCATTCACTAAACAGATTGATAGTATTGTCACACAGGTAGACACCAAGTTCAAGGCTCTCGATGACAAGATTGGTGATATGAAGGAACGGATCACCATCATCGAGAGTAAGACAAGTGTGCTCGATCCGACGAATGCGATCGCGCTTGCCGAGTTGAAGGAGAAGGTGAGTCGACTCACGACGACAACGGATATTACTGGTGGAAAGTCGGCGGGGGCGAATTGGTTGTGGGGAATCATCGCAGGCGTTCTTGGGCTCGGATTCGGTTTCGGCGCACTTGTAGGAGCTATGCTGAAAATCTTCGCAGTAAAATAGAGGAGAGTGAAAATGTACATCGGAACGATTTTCTGGCTGATTATGATTCTCTCGCTCATCTTCTGGGGATGGGGACGCCCTTGGGAGGGTGATCGGACGGTGG
>Ga0208185_1000347_pt1 | contig 23499 bp, 33 predicted proteins | sample EasRivMeERMLT700_FD_187532 | JGI IMG/M metagenome (GOLD analysis project Ga0208185, IMG submission 187532) | Soil microbial communities from meander-bound floodplain in the East River, Colorado, USA - East River MetaG ERMLT700 (SPAdes) (version 2) | ecosystem: Environmental > Terrestrial > Soil... | reverse complement strand
AGAGATAGAATATGTTGATCATGTGAACCTCCCAAGGGAATTCTGGCCCCGCCATCACGGCAGGGCCAGAAACGGGCCGGGTAGTAGATTAAGCGACGGAGATAATGTCAGCGTCGATCGCGTAACGCAGATCGCCGGCCGAGTACTTTTCATTCTTGTCGCGGAATTCCTGCACGGTCTTGCTGGCGAGCAGGTCGGTCAGCATCTCGTGACGATAGGTGCCTTCGCGGGCGGCAATGTCCTTCGCCTTGATGAGCGGCTTGATCTTCCGCAGATCAGGGCCACGCGGTTCGCGGGCAGCGCGTGCCTTCGCGAGATTGTCGGCGTTGCCCTTGCCGCCAACGGGGGTCTTCTTAGCGGCCTTCTTCAGACCTTCGGTGTCGGCGCTGGCCTTACCTTTGAGTTTCGCAGCCATATTGTCCTCTTCTTTCTTTGTGAATGGTTTTGTAACCTTCGCAATTAGCCGGATAGCGTCCGGCGTCGCACCACTTTCCAAGGCTCGGTTACGAAGCCATGAAACGTGAGTCTGGGCGAGCTGGTTTGGTCCACCCATGACATGATTACCGTCAACGTAAAATTGCTTCTGCCCGTTAGGGTCAAGCGATATTTCGCTGACAGGAATAAACACGACCTCAACTCGGTCGAAGGCGAGGTTGTACGTCGGAGCCGCTACCGTAGGCACGTTGACAATCTCCGCGCCTATGAACGCCTTGCGGATATACGCTCCACGATCTCCGATCGGGAACGGCACCTTGGGGAGTTCCGTAAGCGGGGCGTTCTGCCCTGATAGTTCCTTCTTCGCCATGGATTCTCTCTACTCTCCAAAAGACAGACACGCAAGCGATATTTAACGTATTCCGCGCCGAGCTTTTAGCGCGTCGAACAGCGCCTTCTGTCCCTTCGCCTTGTGACGTAGCGCCCACCATCGGTCTTCATCCGTAGTGTCCCGCATGATCGGTATATGGCGGAACACCCGCTTGGCATTGTTGCCGCTTCGCCGAATACGCCGTAAGAGCTGATCCCAGGTCTCCAAGTTCCACGTTATGCTGTACTGTGCCAGATGGGCGGCGTCGCCCTCCTGTAAGTTCAGAGCGTGGGCGATAGCATCCTGCTGGCCCGCCACGTACGGGAGCTCATTCGCATTCCACGCGCGTTCGATCTCCTTGTCGTGCGAGGTCTTGCCTGTGAACATCGGCATTTCAGGCCAGCGCTCAAGGAGTCGGTCGCGGTCGTGTTCGAACTGATAGCCGATAAGTAGCGGCTGACCCTGAAGTTCATCAATGAGGTCTTCGAGCCAATCCGTTTTAACGTCATGGATTTTAAGCGTAGTTCTCTTCTTGCCGCCAATGATACTGGCAACGTCGTTATCAACGTACAAACCACCATTGGCGATCTGCCAGAGCTTGCCGCCAGCCGTCGCAGCATTGGCAGCAGTGACGATACGCTCTTCGATCTTCGCGACGAGATCATCCTCGAGAGTATCGTACAGTTTTCTAGCGTCGGGCGGAAGGTCAAGATATATCGGAACATCGTTTATCTCCGGTAGCTGTAAATAGTCATCGGCGTCCATGCGTAGGGCCAGCGGTTTGAGCTGTTCGTAGATTTCCTCCTGAGCGCCCGCCAGAGGCACCCATTTCCAGCCCATGGTGTCGGGGTTGTAGAAGTATCTCATCCGGTAGTGCGTGATATAGCGGCCCAGCGCGTTGCCGAGGTCTATGACGTAACACTGGCCGAAAAGATCAAGCAGACCGTTGGCGGCGGGGCTTCCAGTGAGACCCCATCGGCGAGTAAAAGTTCCAAGGATAAGTTTGAGAAGTTTGAAGCGAACTCCTCGGGAGTGCTTGAATTTAGTAAGCTCATCAACTGCGAGTGTGTCAAAGTTGAACTTCGCCCACCGACGAGCATCGAAAGACTTACGCGCATTGGAACCGTTGAGGAGCCAAGGGAGTCCTTCGGGGTTGATGACGTAGATGTCCGCTTCCGTGGCAAGTAGCTTCTCCTTATCCTTGCCGTGTAGTACCACCATCTTCAGGTGATTGAAATCCTTCCACTTAGCGACCTCGGCGGGCCAAACTTGGTGGCAAGCCTTTAAGGGTGCGATTACCAGCATTTTCCTTGCGACGCCCTGCTTCTTTAAGAAACTGAACGCTGCGAGAGTAATGGAGGTCTTTCTTAAGCCGGGGTCTAACATCAATATCCCAGCACCGTGTTCCAGGAGGAATTTCACAGCCCTCCGCATGTAAGGCAGCGGTGACCACTTTAAGGGCGATTGCCTCGAGCGCCTCTCCGACATTATTGTGGACTTGGACGTCATACCCTAGTTCCCTCAGTATCTGATGCCAGTATATTTGTTTCGGCGTTGGCGACCACGCACCCCATTTGAATTCAATGAACAGCGGGCGTCCATGGGGGATGAGGAATATGTCATCCGGCCTGCCCGTCTCGCTGCCGGGAAGCAGTTTAAGCGGGATGCTAGGGACAAGCAACTCCTTCAGCGCCCTGTCAACCACAGGGTCTTCGATGCGGGATTTCTCTTGCCTACGCCTCACGTTTCCACCCGCACCGTTTGCAGACCCAGTAGGTCAGCCACGCGTAGTCTGCTTTGAATTCAAGGTCGTGGTTCCCGTGATACATCACGCACCATATCCGTTTCAAAACTTGCATGGGCCTCCCTTCCCCTTGCTATAAGGACACCATCCACACTTGTCGTTCGGGGTGGGCGGGAACCGCTTGTCCTTGAACATGGGGACGACCCGCTTATCCCAATCACGCTGGATGGCGTCAAGCTCCTTGGCTGTGTACACGCGTTGAATCTCATTGCTGTCAGCGGGCTGGTCGGTGTACCACAGACGAGTGTCCACTTCCGTAACCGCTGGGAAGCGACGATACCCTGCCAAGGCGAACAGTTCGATTTGCTCCTCGTTAGAGTAGTACATCTTACCTGTCTTCCAGTCCCCGAGCAGCAGGGTATCGTCTTCATACAGGAGGCGAACGTCGGTCTTGGCACGGAACCAAACGTCATCTCCAAACCAGCCGGGGCGGCCAATCCATTCCCATGTTTGACGGAAGCCCCAGTTCTCCTCAGCCGTAGCCATGTTGTCGCGTAGGAATTCCAGTTCCGCCTTGACGTTTTCTAGATCAGGCGTGATATCCCCCTTTGCGCGGATAAAGTCCTCAGCCGCCTTGTGGATCACGTTGCCTCGGTTCATGGCAGGGCTGCCGGGGTCGGGCAGCTTCATGAGATGCTTGTACTTGAACTTCGCGGGGCATTGCTTGTAATCGGCGTAGCGACTGTACGACCACGCGGTCACGGCTGGGAGGTTAGTCATCTTGTGTCTCACTACTATGGGAGAGTGCTTTGCTGAGCATCGCTTTCGCGTGTTCGAGCGCTGCCCGATGACCTTCGGCGCACGTAGAGGCTGATCCATTGTGTTCGTACCACTCCTCGGCCATCCACAAGACGGAGCCGAGTGCATGGGCCAAGTCCTGCAAACTCATGCAATCGCATGGGCCATTGGGCGAGGCGGGTTCGTTATGGAGCGCGCAGTCGCTCGCATGGGCGTAGGACATAACCTATTCTCCTCTCTTGAACGCAGCGAACCGTTCGATTGCCTTTAGGGAAAGGGCTTTGCTGACTTCGTAGGCTTTACGGAGATCGGCTCCGCTTAGTCCGTATTCGTGTCCGGCAACCGGGTTGTAAATTCCGTGGTTGTCGTCACGGCCATCGGCGAAAAGCTCGCCAGCTTTAGCGAACGGTTTCAGCGCCGCCTCCAATTCAGCTATCCGGCTGGCTGCTTCGCGGCACATGCCTTCGAGGTCGGCTTTGTAGGTTCGATCATCGGCGGCAAGCAGTAACCGCTCTACCAGTGTGTCAGTCATTGCTTTCGCTTTCTTGTTGCGTTCTTCGTCAGCCAATTGCCGCAAGAATGCGGTGCCACCTGTCTTGAATTGCTGCGACCAAGGTGCGTCCCAATGCTCAATCGACATTAGGCGTCTCGCTACTATGGGAGAGTGCTTTGCGGGCTCGGCGAAAGGCTTTGATTGGGAACTCATGCATGAGGGTTGCCCCGTCAGTCATGAAGTCGTTGTCGTCTGCAACCTCCGCAAATGGCCGCAGCGCCTCATCCTTCTCAGCGTTACTGCGTTGTAGTGCTTCGGTTGCGAGTTCGATTGCCTCCCGCATGGCAGATGCGGAGCAAGGAAACTCGGCGTGGTGCTGAAAATGATCGAAGGCACGCCGGACTGTCGCTTCGTCAAACCACTCCACCAGCCCATCGGTTGATACATCAGTGGTAGGGCGGGAGAGATATTCGTTGACACGCTCGACCATAACATCAGCGCCGCAGTCTAGGCACATGCCGTCAAGGCCGCCGCCGCTGCTTTGGCGCTCGTGCTTGCAAGGCCCATCGGTTGATACATTAGGGGGCATATCAATCCTCGTATTTCTTGAGGGCAGCCCAGTTCGGGCCAATCTTACCATCGGTCAACATTAGGACGTCGCATTCAATCCCCTCCATGGAGCGCTTGAGTACGGCCATCTCGTGCTTCACATCTGCCTTCGGAGCTGAGACATTGATTTCATCATATACAGTGACAAGGAACCGGCCAGTACGATCAGGGTCCCTGTGATGCCGTATAATAGCTTCCTTCGTGACATCGGCCGCGCTCCCTTGAATGAGGTAGTTCAGCAGCTTGTACTCGTACGTCATCATGCGACCGTACCGCTTATCGTACCGGGGCTCTTCAGGGTAGTATTGCCGCCCGCCCCACGTGACAATAGGGTCTCCTGCTCGCGCAAGAGATACGATTTGAGCGCTGAGATCGCGGACGCCGGGGAGAGCTTGACCATGGGCGGAGAGGAGTTGCTTGGCAATGTCGATTGACACATTAAGAGCGCTCGCAGTTGCAGGTGCGCCGCCTCCGTAAATCCGTCGAAAGTTGGTGACCTTGACCTGTGTCCTATGATACCGGAGACCGGCGATGTCTTCGATGAGTTGTCGAATGTGGTCGTGAACGTCCATCCGCGGGTCATCTTGGTAAGCGCGCATGAGTCCGGCGTCTTCAAAATGTCCGAGAAGGCGCAGTTCTTGGCCGTTGTAATCGCGATGACAAAAAACATCGCCATCATCTGGTAGAATATAACGACGAACAAGCGGCAGCTCTGGAACGTCGAGGAAAATGGGGTGTTCATAGCCGTCGTCCTTATCATCCCACGTTTTACTGATGTTGAGGAAGTTGGGATTGCTCGTACTGGGACGCCCTGTGCGCGTACCCGTCGGGTCGTTCGTATGATAGCTTTGTCGGACTTGGTTCCAGTTCGTGCTGATGTGCTGATCAGGACGGGCCGTGGCCTGCCGCTCCCACGGGAGCATGAACATCTTCAGGCAAGTATTAAGCCGATTGCGGTAGCCAAACGCCGCAGCCACTCGCGGATCGTTGTACATGCTTGGAAGAAGGTTCTTCTTACTAACGGAGCGTTGTCCAGTAGGCGTAAGTACCCACGCGTCATCATCAACGATCTTGCAACGAGCGAGAGCGTCGGCGACATCAGCGTCACTATCCAAATTAAGATTAGGCGTCTTAAGACGCTTGCGAAGCCAGACGTCTGCGGCTTCGACGACATTTCCGTAGAGCTTAATGTCCTTCCGCAGCGCACGCACATCGGCCCGTATTCCCACACGCTCGTTGTCAAGCAATATGGGCAGAAGTTCACGCTCCCGGTCATAGGCCTCTAGCATACCCCTGTCGGCGACTCTCGGCCAGCCGTACTTGAACAGCTTTTCGGTGCGGTCGCAGTCGCCGTTGGCGTAGGGCGCTACGATGTCCCCCGGCGCATAGCTTATGAACGCCCCGCACTTGGCGCGGCTGTTGATCATAGGCTTGCCTTTAGAGTCCTTGTAGCGGTCTATGCCGAACGTGGCTATCAGCTCCTTGCGGTGCGCCCATATCCAGTCCATGACAGCATCCTGCTCCTCAGGCGGCATCCCAAGGATGCGCTCGCTGCTGGGCTTGAGGCTGAACGTCGGCGCATGAGGGTCTAACAGGAACAGGATGAACATGGTGTCGTCCATCTGATCCCAGTTAAGTTCGGGCATCCCCATGTGTTCCATCGCGACGTCGTAGTCGAACTTGGCGTTGTGAAAAAGGATACGATCGGTTCCCCATACCTCGTTCAGAGCGCGGATGCCGTCTTCCTTGGTGCAGTTGTTCCCGCCCGTATGGTGTCCCCATGCGTAGTATCGGGCTTTCTTGCCGGGTCGCTTGATGCTGACCCCAACGGGCTTCGGCGGATAATCCGGCCTAGGCTCGATGGGGTCAGTCTCAAAGTCGACCACCGTGACAGTTGGTGGCCGCTTCATCCTTAGCGCCCCCGCGCTTTGGAACCAGTCTTACCTTTGATCTTGTTGTTGGCCTTCACAGGCTCCTCCGCTTCCAGTGGAGGACTGTAGGGGAACCCGATGCTGGCGTCCTCGGTTTTGTGCCGTGGCATGACGACGGGGAGCAGGTCGCCGCCCAGCGTATCCACGAGTTCGAACTTCACCGCGAACTGGGACTTAGGATCGGGCTCCAGATAGATGTTGGTAATCACACCATGCGGCGGGCGGCGCAAATCAGCGTTGAGCTGCTTGACGTACTTGCTGTAATTCTTCACCGACATCACAGGCACCTTGAGGAAGGCGACGTCAGCCTTCTGGAAATGCGTGGGGTCATCGTAGAGCTCCAGCTCATAGGTCACGTTGCGCCCCTTGCCCGTCGGCACGTACTGGCCCGCAGGGATCATCGCAAGGCGCATCACGTTCTTGCAGTCTTTACCCCTGCCAGTTTGTGCGCTCCCCCATTCGTTGCGCGGGCAGCCGTTGCACGCCATGGCTTGACGCTCGAAATAAGCGTCGTTGTCCACCGCCTCATGGGGTTCCAGATCGGCTTCGTCGTGGGCGAACGCGAAGCACTTGGGGCTCGCCGGAGTAGAGGGATCGTACGGGCCGTCGTACCACGAGTTCTCAATAGTATCAGCCAGAATGATCACAGCCATCTGGTTCCCCGGCAGCGGGTTGTCATCGAAGGACAGCACGCCCGCCTTCATGCTAAAGAACTTGCCGCCACCGCCAGCCGAGCGCTGAGCGCCCGCTGCGATTTCGGCCTGCTGCTGCATCTCCTTTTCCCAATCCACCACATCGGTGCCGGGGGTCTTGCTCTTTGCCTTTGCAACCATGGTCTTCGCTCCTTATGCGTTTAGATAGATAATCAGGAAAATAAAAAACAGTATCCAGCCGAGGCATCCGCCGCAGCCTACCTCGTTGTCCATGCTACACCTTTGTCAGAGAAACGGTGACGTAATCGAACGGCTCCACGCCGGGGAGCTTCGCAGCACGCGGGGTCTCCATGTGGTCGCGGACAGCAGCGTCGTTAATCCGCTTCTGGAGCATGTCATAACGCTTGTTCTTACCGACCCACGCGAAGAACTTGTTCCAGTTCTCAGGGTTGACGCGGTACTTACGGTCGCGTTTGACCTGAACGCGGTGATGCTTGCCAGCCGCGCCAGTGTCGTCCTTCTTAAGGTTGTCGATGATGTGGGTCTTGATGCGCTCTTCCTCGGACTTAAGCGAGGCTGCGTACTTGTCGGCGTCTAGGCGCTGCTGCCGCACATCAAAGAGCAGGTCAGCGCACGCCCCCATGGATTTTGGGAGCGCTTTCGGCTTAGATACTTTGGGCATGAGAACCTCTTTCTGTGAACGAGTAAACGAGTTGACCCTGCGGATTGGCCGTTCCTGGGAGGGAGAGGAGTCCGCAGGGTCAGTTACTTTCTACCCCCATAGCGGCTGACTTGCAAGGCTTTACGCTCCTCCTCGAGGAATGCCTTGGCCGCCTTGGTCGTGGGGAACTGTCGCATAGCGCGCACGGCGCGGTCGAAGCCGTACTCCCCTATAAGTGCCGCCTCTTCCACTGTGAGACTGTCGTAGAAGTCCATGACTGCCTTTATACGGGTCATGTACTGCGGTGACAGCCCAGTGGGCGGATCAGACGATGGCAGTTTCGATGGGGAGCGTTTCGTCTTCCGTACCGAACGTGCCAAACGGCTCGCGTAGGATAATCCCCGTGAAGTTTTGCTTGATGAGGGTGGCACGATAGTTCTCCAGTGCCTTGACTGATTCAATGAGCTCGTGATCGACGTACTGTATGTTCGCACCGCACGAGGTGACGAACGGCTGCACGATATCCAAGCGGTCGCGCAATCCATAGCGCTCCGTTGTCCGTAGATCATAGACCCAGAACACGAACAGATGCACTCCGGTCGGGTTATCAACGAACGCCTTGCTGCGCTCGTAGCAATCGGGGGCTGTGGGACTGCCTACGACGATCTCCCCTACGAACTGGGGCAATCCTCCCAGTATGTCGTTGAGCATCGCGTTCTCAGTGCCTTGCGGCCTGCCACTCAGGATGCTCATGGGAACTCCGTGCATCTGAGGACGGGCCAGCTTGTACATCTCAATCAATGTCGTTCTCCTCGGGTTTGCCGCTGCCCGTACCACGACACAGAACGCACATCATGGATAGCGGCACTCCGAAGCCCGTGCGCTTTATGCGAATTTTTCCAGTGCCGCCGCAGGCGCGACAAGCTCCGGCTTCTAGACTGGGGGCTGGCGGAGGGTTCTGCTTGAGCCAGAGCGTAAGCGCATCCTTAGACCAGCTTATGCGCGCCCATTGCGAAAGATGTTTCGGGCCGTGGTGGTCGGGGTGACACTCCTTAGCCTTGTTTCTGTAGGCGCGCGTCAAAACACTGGGGGTCAAGGTGGCAAGCTCAACCCCCAGTGCCTCCGCGGCATCGTGCGCCTTTGCCGCAGATATCATCATTACCAGCGACGATCCTTCTTGGGTGGATCGGCCGGGAGCTGTTCGGCTTTGGCCTTTTCGTCGGCCTTGCGCTCCTTTGCCGTTCGTGCGTCGCCGGCATCTTCGGCATCGGCCACAGGAATTTCTTCCTCTTCCTCGGCCGGTGTACCGCCTTCAATGGAGCCTTCCGTGAAAGTCTGGAAGCAATCCATGCAGACAACCATCTGCTTCGTGGACGTAATGCCCGCTTCAACGACCTCCTCGAGTTCGATCGCATCCTCGTAGGTGCCGTCGTCGTTGAGAAGGATGAAGTTCGCTGGGGCGTACCTCGTCACGACGACTTCGCGCGTGCCGTTGTTGTAGACAGCACCGATAACAGGTGTAGTCATGTCATTTACTCCTTGGGCTCGGGGGTTTCGGGGAGCGAGTTGTCAATCTCAGCATCCTCATCAATGAGGCCTTCGTGATAGTGTTCGAAGACCTCTGCGGTGACCACGTACTTGATCGTGGCCGTCTCACCTTCGCCAACGACGTCGGTGAATTCGACTGCGTCCACCCAATCGCCCTCGGTGTCTTGGACGAGGAAGTGATTCGGCTCGAACCGGGTGACGACATAGTTGTCGCCGCCGTAATTGTAGTTCGCGCCGACCGTGGGCGTGGCGACAGGCAGTTGTTCAGCTTCTGGCATTCTACTTCTCCTCATTAGACTGAAAGCGTCAGTCCCCCCGCATAGGTTGGAGCGCAATATGCTTCGTAAGTATCTTACGATCCTTTACGCGGCTCCATCTATCTGCATTCCTAATCATGTAGTATCGGCTTTGCTTGCCCTCCGGGTTTACCAACGGCCCACCGTTGTAGACTTGTCTGAAGCCTGCGGCCTGTAGCGCCCTGCTCATACCGTTCGCCGTGACCTTGCCCATTTGACGCTCGTTCTCATTTTCGTACATCGCCAGTATCTCATGGCTGGTGAACAAGTCTCGCTGATGGCGTAGCTGGCCCAGCTTGAGATGGGGGGCAGGCGCTTCCTTAAGATCGGCGCACCACATGGCAAGGTCTGACTTGCCCGACATTATCATGCGCTCACGCGCGCTCGTGCGTAGGGCCATGGCCTTCGGATTGAAGTCGCTGAGGTCGCGCTCCATCAACCATTGCATCAGGGCGGCAGCGCCTCCATCCTTCTTGAGCCATTTGTCATAGGCTCGGTAGAACTCGTCGGGCAGGGGAGCGCCCATTACCTCGTGGACAAAGAACCGCCTGTCTTCGTCCTCCAGGAACAACGCGTCAGCGTGGTTGCTGGTCAGGTAGTAATTCACACAGTCGGGGATGCTGAACTGGGGGATATACTTGATGTTGATGTTGATCTCTTCTTGGGTGATCATCGCTTTCATCATGTCGGCTTCGGCGCGCTTGTCAGAGCCCGATATTTCGTCGCCAAGCACGAACTGCCTGTTCTCCGCCCACCATGTATCGTACAAGTCCTTGGATTTGATTTTGATAAAGTTCTGCCCATAGATACGCGCCAACGTGTATCCAACGAGGGTCTTGCCAGTCCCAGTCATCCGTCCGTACATGATGACGGCCGAGAACAACTTCGTTCCCGGGAATTGGATCGGGTAGGCGCACCAGTCCAAAAACCATTCCTTGACTCCCTTCTCAGCTCCCTCAAACAGGAAGTCTATCAGCGCCAGCCACGGCTTGATGTTTCCCTTGGCAGGCTCGCAGCCCCAGCCTTTCCACTGATTAAAGTAGAGAAGGTTCTCCTGCTCGGCAAAGCGCTCCTCGCCGGGGAGGTAGCTCAGCTTGTCGACAACGCGGCGCATGGGCCACTTCAGCCAGATGGGGGCGGCGCTGGCCTTGCTGACTGCCATGGTGCCGTCAGGCTTCATCTTACGCTCAGGCACGGATACGGTCGCCCAGTCGCTATGAGCGCCGAACTTGCTACAGTCCATCTTCTGGCCCGTGCGCTGTGCCACGACCATGCCGGGGTCTCGTATGTAGACGAGCTCGTTGTTCATTTGCCATAAACGCTTGGAGATGCCGAGAGGTTCCGCCCGCTTGAGCAGGGCTATGAGCTCGTCGTCGCCGCGCTCCACCAGAAAATCATCCAGCCCTGTCTTGCGGTTCTCATCATCGTACACGTTTTCCAGCGTCGCAATGAATACAAGCGCGCCTCGCTCCTGTAGCTCGTCAGCCAGCGCGTTGATCGCACCGCAGATCATGGGGTTAGTGACATAGTCGCTATCGTAGACAATAGTCACCCTGCGACGCGACCATTCAAAGGCCTCAAGCTCAGGTAGGAAGAAAATGCCTTGGGCGCTGGCCCGAAAGCTATAGACGCCGCCCAGCCCAATCGTGGGGAAGCCCTCGGCTGTGGCCTTGGTCGCCTTGAGCTCGCCTTCGGTGATGAGTATCGGCTCCTTGGGGTCGGCTGCTATGGCCGCCCAGTCTGCTAGTCGGGGGAGGTAGGCGCAGACCCCGGTGTCTCGGGGCTGAGTGTATCTGCTTGGCTTTGCGCCAGCGGCTTCAGCGAAGCCCTTCACCTGCGATTCGCCTAAGTATCGCAGACGGTAGAATTCCGGCCATGCCTTGTGAGGGCGTAGCGGGCGGCCTCGCGTATCAAAGTACGGGATGACAAGCGCGGGCTGACTTTCAAAGTGTTCGCCCAGTTGAGCGGCGGTGTTGACGCTGTACATTCCGCAAGAGTTCGCCTGCTCGGTTGTTAAACCTGAGGACTCTAGCTTCTGCGTCGCGGCATCGTTGAACGTGCCTGCCTTGATCCTGACCACTTTATTCACATGATACCCTTCCAAGGAGTGTCCACCTAGCGCCGAGTCCTTGGAAGGGCGGGGCGCGCGGGAGGTTCAGACCAACGGCCTTTGCTCGACGCTAGGTGAACGGCCCCTTATAGCGCATGGCCGCTACGAGGGACAAACGGGTAGTTTAGCGGTAAACGGGGAATGCTCCGACATCGCTCCACGTGCAAACGTGATAGCTGCCGGTGCCGTCAACGTCACGGAGGTAAGCGATAGCTTCCTCGTCACGGTGATCCCTGAGCATGGGGCGTCGTACGTCTTCCACGCACGGACCCGGATCAGGCTCCCCTACGTCCCAACGCTTAGAGCATCGGGGGCAGAAGTATTCATCGCCCTCTCGGCGACGCATGTGGGGCATCTCAGCCACCGACTGCTTCCTCACAGAAGTCAAAGGCTTCCTGCAGAGAGTCACAGGCAGAATCGAGAGCGGAGGCCGCAGCTTCTGCCGCCTGCCCCTTCTCCGCGTTCTTCAGCCCATCGCTGAGGTTATCAAAGGACTCCTGCTCTTCGTCGCGCACGGGCTCGAGCAATTCCTTGGCTTCCTCGATCAGCCCCTGAACCTTGGCGATGATAGCTCGTCTGGATTTATTCACGATTGTTCTCCTACAGTCCACAAACCTTACGGAGTAATTTCCGCATGTCGGGGTCGTCAACGAAATGTTCCATAGCTAGTCTAAGACCAACGCGCTCCTCCACTTCGCGCTGGATAATCCGGTTCTCCATATCGGCCAGCTCCTCGGGCGCTGCCAAGCGCGGCAACCCCAGAGGATAGGCTTCGTGGAACTTACGCACGAGCAGACTAGGGTGAAAGCCATAGTCCGGGGCAATGGCAGCGGCAGCCGTCTCCAGAGCCGCCCCATTGCGTATGTCGGCCACAAGGTCGGCCATTGCGTCGGACAGCATGGGTCTTCCCCTAGTTGAGGCTGTGGCCGCGATACGAAGTAGCGTTGGCAGCGCGAGCCTTGACGCATGTAGGGCAGTCGCACTCTGGCTCCCCTCCCATAACGATGACTTGGATACCAGCCCTGAGCGCCTCTTCCAGCGCCGTGCTGACCATGATGTTTTCCAACCCGTCAAGGTTGACCAGCAGACCGCGCAAGGCGTAGAAGGCAGCGTCGCCGCGCACCTTGGGCGGCAAGTTATCAATAACGCTGCCCATCGCCTCACCGACGCGCCTAACGGTCTCCATGAACGCGTTATCCATGGTCGTTGCGTCCTCCAGGCTCACGCCCTTACGCATGAGCGCGGCAACGCGGCGGGCAGTTTGTGCCTCGTCGCTGAAGTCCATGCTCTCCCTATATGCCTTTCCAAACGTGTTCATTAGAACCTCCTAATCCCAGTAAATCACTGGTTAGGACTGCGAAGGGGAGTCGCAGCCCAGAGCAATGACCTAGCGGCGATATCCTTTCTTGTTCTTCGGCCCGAACAGGACGTCGAGGTTGCGAGCGTTGAACTCAACGGGAGCGCCGTACCTATACGGGATGCCGTCGTTCTTGGCGTTTTCAAAGAGCCGCCCGTACTTGTGCTTGACGGGGACATTGGTGACGTCTTCAATCTTATGAACCATTGGAACCTCCTTCGTGTTTGTGCCTCTAGACACATGGCAGTCCTGACATATGCGGCGGGTAGAGTCAACGCTTTGGCCTGAACTCATTAAGCTCGTGTCAGGACTGAGCAGTAGCTAGAGCATACGACTCCTCCCTTGTTGCTGCCTTGCTAGGGCTGGCGGCAGTATAGCGGCAGGGCGAAGGAAGGACTAGCGCCACCTAGTCCTTCACATCGACGAGGGTTTCGCCCGCTGCCTTGTTAATCTGTTGCGCTGCGAACTTGAGCGCGCCCTTCATGGTCTTGCACGCCCCTTGGCTTACGCCGACGCCTCCCAGTAGGAACGCTTCACCCGCGCCTATGGTTTCCGCCAGCTCCTTTGTCAGCGAGCCACAGTGACCATATCCGGGCTGCTGCCACGACCTAGGCGTGCGCTCAATAAGGGCGAAGCCTAGCCGACGGAAGGCGGCAGGGTGAGCGATGCTATAGGCGACAGCACTGAGGTCCAGATTGTCTCCGGCCCGCTTGACCTTCCAGCCGAGGATCGCCTTGCCGCCCCTGAGGCTGTCCACAAACACGACGTCCAGCTCGACCTGACGACCAGTCGCCTCGATCTGCCCGACCATCGCCGTTATGGCAGCTCCGTAGTTACGATATTCGTTAGCGTTGATCATCCCAGCGGCCACAGCATTGATGACCAAGTGGACAACGGGCTTCCGGCCCTGAGGGTGTCCGAAGTTGATCATGTGCATCGGGTCGCCAGCACAGTAGAGCGCGACGTCCGGCATGTATCCTGCGACGTCGTACGTGTACTCGGGTTCGGCGTCATTGGGCGGCAGGACGGCGAGCTGGTTAGCGAAGTCGCGCGCCCCCTCGGTCCAGCCCGTCTCAGCGAGCTGGCGGGCTTTGTCATAGCCCGTGCCGAGGTCCCAGCTATCGGTCGCGCTGTTGGTCGTGCTCTGGCTGACCGACCATTCGCGGGGAGTACGCTGAAGCCACAGAGCGACGTCGTGGAGGTCGCTGCCGAAGCGGACGAATACATCGCCTTGCTGATATTCCTTCATCGCTCAGACTCCCCGGTTAAGGCGGGCTTGGATACGAACCCGATGATTATTGTCCAGACCCTTCCAGACAGCAGCGTCTTCCACCATGGCGCGCTCCATGCCTACTGCGAGGAGCAGCGCTCCGTCGATGCTGGCGCGCGGGCTGACCAAGTGATCAATCTCCTCGGCGAAGACTGCGGCACGTACTGTCTGAACCCATTTCGTCCACTCGTCGTTGCGAGCCCATGCGAACTCGGCCTCTTCGTCGTAGTCCATGACGAACGTGACGTAGCGGTCCAAGGTGGAGCCGTCCAGCTTGTTACGACCGACGTAGCGTTTGTCAGCGCCGCGCCCGAAGGTGTTAGCGCCGCCCATGATCTGGAAGTCCTTGTGGGCGTAGACGATTTCCCCAGCGAACTCGCAGAACCCGTTGGCAATCGCCGAGTTGAGGGCGACGAGCGCTTGCGGATTACAATTGTCCATCTCATCCAGCAGAAACAGGCCGCCGAACTTGAATGCCTTGTAGAAGTCAGTGTGGACGGGCTTGCCGTGGGCGTCCCTGAAGCCGAGCAGCTCGTGCTTCCCTGCTACGCTGTTCGCGCAGTAGAAGTCCTTGCCGATGATCTTGGCGCATTGGAGGGCTAGGGTTGACTTGCCGCTGCCCGCTGGCCCTACGATGAGGGGCTTGACGCCTGCCCGGAGCGCCAGCACGATAGGGGCGAGCATCTTGTGGGCGTCCTTGACGGTGATCGGCTTCGCCTTGGCGGGCTGCTTGAATTCCACGACCCGAGTCGCCTCGTGCATCGTGCTCCGGACAAGGTCGGGAACCTTGGCAAGGAAGGCGTCGGTGACCGAGGCCACGATCGCCTGAGCAGCGGCCTCCAGCTCAGACTTTGTCGGCTGTGGCTTAGGGACTTCCTTGACCTCGGCGCTGTTACCCTGCCACTCAGTGTCAGGCAGAACGCGGACTTCGCCGAGCAGGCGGCCATGACCCATCTGAGCGCGGAGGAAGTACGCCTCGGGCAGCGGGCAGTCCTTGTGGAGGACTCCGTTGACCGAGGGCTCGCCGCTGGTCGTGGCGCGGGCGATGAGGAAGCCCTCGGCAGGGCTGACGGACTTGAGGCAGGAGCGACAGCCGCCCTCGTATTCGTTGGCGCGTGTCAGTGACCGCTTATCGGTCCAGATGCTGATGGTGGACATTGTGATGAACCTCTTCTGTTAGTCTAGGGTGATGTAACCATTGGACACAGCCCAATGGAAGTCCAGCTTGTTCTTGGTGAACTTGGGATTGTCGCATTTTCCATGTGCGAACATTGCATCGCTGATGCTCGTGTGAGCGAGGATCGTGGCGATCATGTAGTGGCGGAACGTGCCGAAGCGGGCGTCGTTGCGCTTGCCTGTCGGGCTGTAGCGTTGGAACCGAGGAGCTCGGCGGCTCCGGCGAGTGCGAGTGGCGGCCTTCCATCCGCCGTCGGTCGCAGGAACGGGCAGCGGTGACCGGAACGGGTCCCGGACGGGCTTGGGCGGCGCTGGCGATGCTTTCAGCAGTTCCCCCAGTGCAACGGCGAGGCCTTTGACATCGGCCTTCTTGGCGAGCGCCCTGACCGCCTTGGCAAGGTCAGTCATCCCAGCCCTCCCCTCCCATGTAGGCGCAGTCCTCAATGTCGAGGGCCATGCCGTTGTCCCAAGTCATGCCGCACGGGCTGTCCTCGACATTGTACGAGGCATAATCCCGGTCGGGGTGGCAGGCCGCCCGCGCGGTCACAGAGCTCAGCGTAGCGCCGAGCAACCCTGAGCAGCCCGACACAGCGGCAATCATCCCTACGATGACCAGAGCGCGCCTCACAGGCCCGACTCCAGCTCGGCGATGTAGCGGTGACCGTCGTCGCGCTCAATGCCGCGCGCCTCACGCTGGTCCAGCGTCAGCAGGCTCGGCACAGTGCCGTCGGTCAGGGCGTCGTAGGCGGTCTCGTGGTCGGCGTACGGGCCGAAGAACTTGGTCTCGCAGTTGAGCGCCCCATGCTGCTTCATTACGATGATATATTGTCCCATGTTATGAACCTCCATTGTTATCCACTGATGTGGTTAGGGGAGTCGGCTTGTGACCGGCTCCCCAGAGCATATCAGTCCTACTTGGTCCAGACGATGTAACCCTTGGCGGCGGCGAAGTTGAAGTCCAGCTTATTGGCGCTGAACTTGCCCGACTTCGCATGGGCGGCCTTGGCGCTGTCCGTGTCCTTGTGGGTCATGACCATGGTCAGCAGATGGTGCCGCCAGCTATCCGGGCGGGCTTCGTTGGCGGTCGTGCCGACCTTGTACGCCCGGTTCGTCCCCTTGGCAGGCTGCTTCGCCTTGGCGGCCTTCGCTGCCTTGGCGGCGGGCTTGGCGGCCTTGGCGGGCTTGGCAGCAGCAGAGGCGTCGCGGGCTGCCTTGGCGCTGTGAGGGGCGGTCCGGCTGGTCACGCCCTCGGCGAGCTTGGCAGGCTTGACAGGCAGGCCAGCAACGAGCCCCTTCACGACCCGGAAGGAGCCGCCGACAATGGCAGCAGCCCGGAGCTCAGGGGTTTCGGCCGTCCGCGGATAATTGACTGTGCCGTCCGGCGCGCAGACCACGACGTAGGACTGCGAATTGTCGTAGGTCACGGTGACGATCCGGTTGCCGTCCACCTTGGCGGCGGGCTTGGCCTTGCGGGCTGCCTTCTTGGCGGCGGGCTTGGCGACGAGCGCCTTGCCGAGGATTGCGCTGGCCTTGGCGAGCGACGGGGTCTTGGCGGAAACGGTCTTGGTTGCGTTGGTCTTGGTCATGGGAACCTCCCTTGGATTTACCCGCCACCATTGGCGGGTCCAGCGTCTGTGCTGGTTAAGCCCGTGCCGTTGCACGGGCCAAAGCAGCACAGCCGCCCGTTGCTAGCGGGCGGGCTGTTGCTTGGCGCTGCCTATGCGCCTCAGTGCCATTTTGCGGGCGGCCATAAACGCCCAAGGTGACACTGGTCTACGGCAGGGTATTGAAGCGGTCCTATGCGCTAACCCCCGGATCGGGCCTGTGAGCCCTCCGCCTGCCGTGTAACTTTGTAACCTCCTTCCATTGCGGCAGCAGCGCCGCCCCCCTCTTCTCTGTCCGCCTGCGAGGGATTGCAATGACCTATCGTCACGGGCGCTGGCCTCGCTGCCATGGGCGGCGCTGGCGCTGGCGCTGTCCCCAGAGGCCGCGCTCGGGACGCGCGACTAAGCGGAAAAACGGGCGCTCGCGATTGCAAGGCGCGTGCCATTCCGAAGTCCCGTTTATCGCTCCGTAAATCCGATTTGAGGAGACGCGTCGTCCCAAGTACCCAGCATGGCCGGAGCGACGATATTTCATCCCTATCGCGATTTCGGGTTTTTGGCACGAGTCTTGCAGGGGTGCAAGAATCATGCCAATTCACTTGGGACGCTTTCGGTAGGCTACCATTTCCAGCGGCGGCTCCGGCTCGCGGGGGAATTTCGGCTGCTTTGGCGGACGTCCTCGCGGCTTCTTGGGCTTAACAATTTGCCGCCGGACAACGGTCAGCACATCAAGCTCACCAGTGATCGGGTTTACTCGGGTCACGTGGTATTGATTACGGTGATGGGCCAGCCTAGAACGAAGACTACTTTCCTTCATGCCAAGGCGCTCGGCTGCCACCGAGTATCCGACTACTATCTCGGCTCCAGTGCTTCGCCACGTGAAAAGAAATTCTTGGCCGTCTCTTTGGGCTTTGGCTTGACGTCTCCGTGCTTCATTGGCTAACTTTATCAGTTCATCTATTTCCATGACGAAGCGTCCTTTACTGTAAGAGTTTACACTTTTGCTTTCACATTAAATGGCTAAAAACTGCCAAATCTATAAGGATTACAGTTTACACTTTTTCTTGAGAGTACTGCTTACTCACTGTAATTACATCTATACAATAACAGTTTACTTCCATTACTGCTAAGAAGAAGTGTAAAGTGAAATAGTGTAAGAATTAGGGGCTCAACCCTTTGTTTTTACTTGATAAAAGACGATGTACACTTTTATTTCACTTTATTCGGCGGCGGTCAAACTCCCCCATAAATGGCAGAAAACCTCGGGTTTTGACTGTAACAAATGGTCGCTGGTCACGACCTTGCGCGCGCGAGTACAATACTCTGATGACTAGCAAATCAACTCGCGTGATACTTAACCCGAAGCACAAAGCCTTCGCCGATCAGTATCTAATACTTGGACAGATATCTGCTGCCGCCCGCAAGGCAGGATATCCTACGAAGTCTGCTCATGTCGCAGGGAATAGGCTGCTAAAGAGACCCGATGTCCAAGCATATCTTGCCGACAGAACTGCGGCGCTCAGTGAGCAGACAGACGACATGCAAGGACGCGTAGTAAAAGAGATGGAGGCGCTCGCGTTTGCCAATATAAAAGACTTCATACGTGTCGATGAGGATGGTCTCCCGCAAGTAGACTTCAGCACAGCAACTGAAGAACAACTCAGGGCTATCAGTAACGTCGCAAGTAAAACGACGACACGGCGGGACAAAGACGGCGGAGTTACTGTGGAGGTGAGCAGTCGGTTCGCCATGGCTGACAAGTACCGAGGGCTCGAGCTGCTCGGGCGCACGATGGGCATGTTCAAGGATGGTGAGTCACGTGTGGTCATTGATGTTGCCGACCGCCTGCTGCACGCACGTCGGAGGCTCAGTGCAATGGGTGGAGAGGACGGAGCGTCGTAATGGCAGACGAAAAACGTCTGTTTTCCTCGGTTTCTGAGGACTGGGGGATCGGAAAGGGGGGGTGCCGGGTACGGGGTCTCGGGGCTGCCGGGGGGCGGGGGGTGGCGCTGTAATAGTGAAGATGAGTCGGTACCCAAATTCAGAAATTTTTTGGATAACAGAGAGACAGAATATCGCAATGGTGAAGGTTCCGCGCCGCTTTTCGGAACCAACGGAGAAAACCAATGGGTATTACCGACATTCTTTTACTGCTCATTCTCATCGTCCTCATCGTAGGGCAGATCCGGAGGTAACAATGTCACTACCCCCCACTCCCGGTCCACCGTTTGACCCTCCCGGCCCGCCGAGTGGGGGGCCACCGGGAAACCCAGACCCGCACGGGAACCCGACGCCCTTTGCAGACGAGCCTATCACGTTCGCCGCGCCCGCACAGGCGCAGGGTCAGTACATTCACGGCCAGCCGGTCACGGCTTGGCCTCCCCATGGTGGCCTTGTCCCCACGCATGGAGCGCCTATCCCAATCACGGACCCGCCCAGCGGTGCGCCCCAGCCGTAAAGGAACGAGACAATGCCGCCTCTCAAGATCGCGCAGTACCCGAAGAACCAAGATGGCACGCCCATGGATCTCGAGGTTCTGGTTCTTACCGACGCCGCTGGTCTTAATGGTGCGCGTCTGGAATTTACCCCCGTAGGGCCGGATGGGGCTCCCATCGACGCGAAAGCGGCGGTCGTCGTAGACCCAACTGGCGCGCTCGTGGTCAACGCGTCGGCGATATCCAACGTCCCTTATGGGCCGGTGTGGGATGGTTCGGGCATGGCGCCGAGCCAGAATACCGTTTACGACAAGATCAACGCGCTCGAGGCGACGATTTCGGGCGGTGGCATCAATTACAAGGGGACTTGGAACGCATCTACGAATACGCCTGCTATCCCAGCCGCTGCCGTCGGGAATAAAGGGTGGTATTACAAGGTATCTGTCGCTGGAACGACCTCCATCAACGGAATTAACGACTGGGGCGTTGATGACTGGATCGTTTCCAATGGCGTAACGTGGGATAAGGTCGACAACAGCGACAAGGTGTCGAGTGTAAACGGCCAGACAGGCGTTGTCACTATCACAAAAGCTGATGTAGGTCTTTCAAACGTCGATAATACGAGTGATGCGAACAAGCCGATCAGTAACGCGACGCAAACGGCGCTCAACCTCAAGTTGGATGATTCGCAGGCGTCGGCGTTTGGGCTTCAGTGGCTTGGCCAGACAGACGCCGCGACGGCCAAGGCGTCCTTGGGGCTCACCAAGGCGGACGTAGGGCTGGATCAGGTCGATAATACGGCTGATATTGACAAACCCGTCAGCAACGCGACACAGTTGGCTTTGAACCAGAAGGCAGGCCTCGCTGTCTTTACTCCCAGCACCAACGGCCTCGCTCCCGCTTCTGGCGGAGGTAGCGTGAAGTTCCTGTGCGCAGATGGCACGTGGAAAGATCCGCTGCTTCTGCTGCCGCAGGCCGGGGTTTCGTCTTTCAACGGTCGTACCGGCGCTGTGGTGCTCACTGGCGCTGATGTGAACACGGCGCTGGGCTATACGGCGGCAAGTACCGCGCTTGTCAGCACGAGCGCTGCTGGTCTGGCTCCCACTAGGCCGGGAGGTACGGATACGTTCTTGCGTGGTGATGGCGCATGGGCTGTTCCAGCGGTTCCGGCGGGCAGCGTGGCATGGGGCGCGATCACTGGCACTTTGTCCAACCAGACCGACCTCCAGAATGCGCTCAACGCCAAGGCAGCGGCGGTTCATACGCACGTACCCGCAGACATACTGACCGTGCCGACTGCCACGGTGTTCTACCGGAAGACCGCTGGTACTGGCGCGGCGGAAACCCAGACGCTGGCGACGCTTAAGACGGACTTGGGCCTCACTGGCACCAACAGCGGTGACCAGACTTCGATCGCCGGGATTACCGGGACGCTGGCGCAGTTCAACACGGCGTTGACTGACGACAACTTCGCTGGTATAGGCGCGGCGAATACTTTTACCGCTGACCAGACGATTAACAAGGCCAGCCCGCAATTCACGCTGAACCCAACGAGCGGCGGTAGCGTCGTCGAGTTGATGGGCGCGGCGGGAACGCAGGCGCTCCGGTTGCAAGGTACGACCGGCATCGGCTATGTTCGGGCTGATACAGTTTACATCACTAACAAGACTGGCGCTGCGAACTATGGTGTCTTCAGCGCGACCGGCCTCGCCGTTACCGGAACTCTGTCGGCTACAGGTGCGGTCAGTGGCTCTAATCTCTCCGGAACCAATACCGGGGATCAATCCAGCATCGTCGGTATCACTGGTACTATAGCGCAGTTCAATACTGCTTGTTCCGACGCGGATTTCTCCACCGTCGGTCACGTTCACGCCACTTTCACCAGCAGCGTAGCGGGCTTTGTCCCTGCCAGCGGCGGCGGCACGGCCAATTTCCTCCGTGCTGATGGGACATTCGCAGCGCCTCCGGGTGGCGGCGGACTAACCGACGGCGATAAGGGCGACGTGGTTGTTAGTGGGGGCGGCACCGTCCTGACGGTCGAGAGCGTCGGCGGGGCGGCAATCGCCACTGTCTCCGCTCTGTCGAACTATCTGCCGCTGACCGGCGGGACAGTGACCGGCCTATTGGCGTGCAGCTCGGGCTTTGACTGCACCAACGGCAATATCGTTTCGCAGGCAGCCGCAGGAGGCAATGCCCAATACGACCTGAAAGACGACCTCAATGTGCGTCAAGGCTTGGTGTTCTGGAACCGTGGTGACGATACAATCAAAATTCGCCGCTATGATGCTGCTGGCACTGCAATTGAGGGCGAACTAACCATTGGCGCGACCATTGCCACGTTCACCAATACAACCTTGTGGTTGAATACCGACAAAATGTATATGCTGCACAACGGCACCAACGGTTATATCCGGACCGCGCCGACCGGCGGCGGCGACCTTTATCTAGGCGCGCAGGGCGCCTCTACTCTTCAACTAATTGCAGGTGGCGCGGCTGCTTTCAGCGGTTCTCTGACAGTAGCTACAACGCTAGCTGTCACCGGGGCGATCACGCAGGGTGGTGTGGCGGTTCTCACAGCGGGCTTGGCAACGTCATCCGGCCTGACCATGGCGGCCACCAATCGCTTCCTTGGTCGCGATACGGCGGGCAGCGGCGCGGTTGAGGAAATCACTGCTACGGCAGCGATGACCATGCTCGGCGCGGCCCCAGATGCTCCGCGTATTGGCACATCAACGAGCAACGCCACGCTGACCCCGGTCGGCACTAATGACATGACTACCCGTACGACACAGACGGTGGCGCTGACCATCGCTGCGCCGACGGGTACGGCTGTAGACGGCTTCGGTCATGTCATACGTATCAAGGCCACCGCCGCCATTGCGACAGTCACTTGGAATGCAATCTATCGCGCTATTGGCGTCACTCTGCCAACTAGCCTAGTTAATGCCAAGACTACCTACATCGGTATCATCTATAACGCTCTCGATACTAAGTGGGACGTCGTCAGCGTAGCAACGGAGGCTTGATCGATGAACCCGTTCAAAGTTATGAGGACGCGCAGGGCTGGCGGCGGTGGCATTGTCTGGAAAGGTTCGACCTACGGCGAGAATTACAACAACGCCGGGACCGTCACCCTCAACTATGCCGGGGGATTTTTCGACGCTGCCAACAATCCCATCACCCCGGTTGCTGATGACCTTATCGTCTGCTTCACCGGACACGCGGGACTCGCGGGTCGGTCGATCGCCCAGCTCGCGCCGGTCGGCAATGTTTCGGGCGGCTTTACCGCCGCCCATGCCGCCGCTTTTGGAATGGCGGACTCCAACTATTTTACGGGCGGCGTTCATTATCAGTTCGTAGGCACCAATACTTCACTACAGATCGTTAACTGCGGCGTTTCGGGCGACGCAATCGGCGTCGCTATTCATGTTTTCAGTGGGGTCAACGCGACCACGGTATTAGATGTTGCATCAGTCGTCACACAGGGCGGTAACACCGGGCAGGTCAATCCTCCTGCCATTACTCCGGTAACGGCGGGGGCTAAGATTATCGTTTGCGGCGGGATGGCTGGCGGTTCTTCCAGCATTCTTCAGAACCCCGGCGATCTCAGTTCGGTCAATGGACATTTTCGCAATTGGAACGCTTTGAGCGGAACGAGGAAGCTACAGATTGCCGCAGGGCTGAAACTCGATTGGACGAGTGGTGCATTCGATCCTGCGCTTTGGACCGGGGGAAGCTCTAATACAACTGATAGCTGGGGCGCGGCTTGCATCGCGCTCCGACCAGCATAGGGGATTTATGACAACAGTTAGTCTTGAGGGCATCAGAGCCATACAGCAGCAGCGGGAGCTCAAGGCTATCGCTGTGAACATTGACGATGAACTCGCCGATGAAATGGCGCTGTGCTATCTCGATCCGTATCGCTTCGTTCTCGTTGCTTTTGACTGGGGCCGTGGGGAACTTGAAAAGTTCACCGGCCCGGATAAATGGCAGACCGCCCATTTGAAGA
>Ga0208185_1000343_pt1 | contig 24071 bp, 26 predicted proteins | sample EasRivMeERMLT700_FD_187532 | JGI IMG/M metagenome (GOLD analysis project Ga0208185, IMG submission 187532) | Soil microbial communities from meander-bound floodplain in the East River, Colorado, USA - East River MetaG ERMLT700 (SPAdes) (version 2) | ecosystem: Environmental > Terrestrial > Soil... | reverse complement strand
ATCCTGCACTAAAGTTGGAAATAGAAACGCTAGACATATAAGGAGAGAAGAAGATGACGATGTCAAAGGAATCCCAGCGAGTAGAGCAAGAGCTGACTAGAGTTCAGAATTCGCTGGCTGCGCTGGAAGCCAAGCTCGACGGTCTTATGCGTAACAATATGAAGGAAGAGGATATTCGGAAGATTAAACTTCCGGAACCCAGAAAGATTCAGCCTATATCTTCTGCCGCACCTTATACCATTAAAGGAGATCCTAATATGAATACAACAGAAGAAGGTTCCGCAGAGGTTGATCCTACTCAAAGCACCATCACTCCTCCAGCCGTACCGCCTCCTGCGGGACAGGAACCTGTTCCTGGATACGACAAGTTGACTGAGGGGGAAGTCCTCAAGCTAGTGAAGAGTGGCTTGCCGCAAGAGCAACTCATGGCGATCTTAGAGTACGAGAAGGCGCATAAGAATCGCGAGCGTGTGACGGAAGCGGCGGAAGCTGAAATTGTTGCTCTCGTGGAAAAGCAAGGGGAATCTGCTACTAATACGGTGGATGATTCTACCGAGCCATCACAGCAACCTTCTTCGCGAATTCCATCACAGCCATCGTCATCTACACCACCCCCTTCACCCACTAGCTCGACAGGGAAGATTTCGTAAGGAGGTCTCATGGCTGAAGAAAACGTAACTGGTGCGTTCCACGATACCCTCATCATCTCGGAGTTTCAGGGTTCCTTCCCCGAAATTCCGCTGTTCAAAGATGTGGATTTCCAGGAACTCACTGACGGTGAAGCCAAGCCTGTCTTCGTTACCTTACCAATTGGTAAGGCGAACGTCTTGTCTGGCAATCGTAGATTTTACGATGAAGCTTTCCTCTTGGAGCTTGAGCGACAGGTTGCAGACCGCAAGCCTATTGGATTAATGGGGCATCTATCCTCAGATCAAAAGGGATGGGCAATGCCGCCAGAAGCAGTTCATTGGGTGGGAGCGATGCGGGTCAAGGAATACCTTTTGGGCAAGGGCTTCTTACCTATGGGTGAATCTCGCTCACGTCTGCAACGTTACCGAGCAACTGGAAGCAAGATTGCTACTTCCATTGATGCCACAGGTGAGGGTGTTTGGGACGATGCGTTAGGCGCACACAAGATGATCGCTTCTACGCTGCGTCTTAATCAAATAGATATTGCTCCAGCAGATCGTGCTGGAATCGCTGACCTTGCTGCCGTTCCGCTTTTGACCCGTGAAATGGCAGAGCAGGGTGGCATCATAGTCGTAAGAACACAAGGAGCTAAGAAAATGACAGAAGAAGAAAAGGCGCAAGCCCTCCGTGAAATGAAAGCGACTGATGCTGCCTCTCTCCCTGCCGAAGTCAAGGCTGCACTTATCCAAGAGTTTACGGCAGACATTCGCAAGAGTCTTGGACTTGGCGACGGTGATATTGTAACCGAAGTTAAGAAAATCCAGGAGCGTGATACTCAACGTGAGAAGGATGCCGTCACAGCTCGTATCGTTGAGATCAGTAGCACAGGCGATAAAGCTGTGAAGGTTGAAAGCATCCGTGAGATGGTGGTAGAACTGGTAGAATCCAAAGCCCCGAAGACAGTGGCAGAGGTAGATACCATCTACGCTGAAGTTCTCAATCGCCCGTCGGTGAAGAAGGCTCTGCAATTGGAACTCCAAGAAACAATGGGGCCGTCGCAAACCACTCCAACGCAGAGCCAGTCTTCAACCCAAAGTGGCGGGGTTCCTGGCATGAAGGGCACTTGGTTCGTCTTACCAGCAACTAAGTAAGACTTTAGATATATCACAAGGAATGAGGAGATAAGAAATGTCCGGACTTCTGTCGTATTTTGACAATGATGGGAAAGCTGTAAACGTCACCCTCACCGCTGCTGTCGCGAAGGGTCAGGTTGTGGTGGCGCAAGGATGGGTAGGCATCGCAGAAAGTGATGGTAAGATCGGTGAAACGATTGCCATCGCGATCGATGATCGTGCCTATCAATTCACGGTTCCTGCTGCTCTGGCCGTTGCGAAGGGTGAGATCATTTACTTGGTCTTGGCTTCTGTGACTGGTCACACGCCACAAGATGCAGCTTACACGAAGGTTCCAGCGGCTGGATCTGTTGCCTTCTTCAAGGCGATGGAAGCTAAGGATGCCAACAACGTCGTGATCGGTCGTATGCTCGCCGCTAACTCAATGGCTTATGCGAGTTAATCTTTTACTTTTGATTTAGTTGAGCTGAGCATAGGAGATAACGAAAATGCCTGTAAAGTATTTAGGAAATTCTGATGTTGTAGACAAACCGTATATGCAATTCGCTCCTGGATTTGATCTTTCCAAGAACCTTCGGGAAATCAATCAGGGTGGGGGACGTAGCGTTTACGAGTTCATTGGTGCAGATGATTTCGCAGCGGATTGGTATACTCGCGTCCGCTATGAGGTTGATGCTGGCCGTGTCCGTGTGCCGACCCTCTATGAACCAATCTATGACATCATCGTAGATTCCTCGCTGCCAGAAACCCTGACCATCAAGAATTGGGGGCCAGGAGGCTTCATCTTCGAGGAAATCTTCGAAGGCGGTGAAGTCAAGTTCGGCCATGTGCGCTCTGCCGAAGCTTCAGTTTCCCAACGTCAGTTCGGTGTTGGTCTGGAGTACAGCAAGAAGCTGACGATGTTCAATCAGCTTTGGCAGATTGCTCGCATCGAGCGTGCAGTTGGTGAAGCCCATAATGCGCTGATGAATCACCTGCATCTTTCGCCCATTCTTACGGCGACCTATGCGGCTGCAAATCAGACGGCGGCTGTCACTTCGGGTGTCACCACCACTGAAGATTGGGCACTCACATTGGAAAGTGCTGTCGTGTCTTCCCAGACCGATCCAGTCAATCCTCGTAGTGGGCCATATATCTTGCTTTGTCACCCTGCCCAGACCTTCATGATTCAGCGCATGTTGACTCGTGTTCCTCAGGAAGGCTTTGCGCTGGATTCGGCAGCAGTCAACTTTGTTTCTAGCGTTATCGGGTACTCTGGCTGGTCTGGTGTGCGTGGTAAGAAGACCGTCGCCTATCCTGGCGTTACGCTCGGCAAGGCTTATCTGATCAGCACAGCTTACAAGGAACAGGATTTCCAAAGCCTTGTGAAGCAATCGCTGGAATCAGTCATGGGCAACGCTGATGTGAGCCGCTTCATTATGGATCAGGTTGTGTGGGATGTGTGGTTGGGCATCTACGCTAACGTCCTGCGTGCCACCGAAGAGATCACCTGGCCTACCTAGTAGTTGAGGAGTAGCTCATGGCTACAACGCTAGAGCAGCAACGATTACGAATGGATTTGGGCTTTCTGCCAGATGATGAGGTAAGTCTATCTAATGAAGTTATAGATGACATCTTCCTGGAAGCTGGCGAGCAGTACAATGACCCTACTTCTGTAACGATAGCTACCAGAGTTATATCGTTGCGCCGTCTCTTGATGCAAGCTGCTAATGAAGTAGATTATCAGAAGAACAGAACATCAGAGAAGGCGTCGCAACGATATGCACAGCTCGCTAAGGAGCTTGAGAGATGGGAAGCCAAGTTAGAGATAGCAGAAATCTCGGCTAGTGAAAGCGGGGCTGTCAGAAGCGGCAAGCCGATGCAACAGCCGCCTCGCGTCAAGGAATATCCTTGGGGATACACATGGTAGATTTACAATCCTGGATAACTGGTATTATAGCTACTCCTAGAAGTAGAGCAATAAGAGAGCAGATTTTTGCTGCTGAATCTTGGCGTAGAATCCAGGAAAATCCTCTGATGGTAATCTTCAAAAACTCTTCTGGCGTGAAGCTTCCTGGACAAGCGGTACGAGTGGAAAGCGACAACACGGCAACACCTTCCATGAGTACAGCAGGTACAGCTCCTAAGCGCAAGGTCATTGTATATGGTATTCGTAATCACGCTACCTTGCCGAACACAGACATTAAGGAAAACTATGTTTTCGTCTATGAAGGTGATCAATATCGTTGTATAGATATCATCCCTACACTTGGCGAAATCCAAACAATTTGGGAGGCATACGGATAATGCAAGAACCAGAAGAACCTTTCGAGGAAGAAGCTCCTCCTATCGAGGAAGAAGAACCTGAAGAGTTCAGCTTCGAGAATCTTAATCGCGATAGCGATATCGATATGGTGTCAGCGCAAATCGAGGAGAAGTATGGATTCACACCCTCGGATGACTACGTATCTGACCTGATCGCTTTCGTGCATGATATGTTGCATGGGACGGAAGATGCCGCCTAGTTATCGAGCGCAGTTAGCTCCAGCCACAACAGTAGAAGAAACGTTTACTGCCTATCTGGAGACTGACTCTGCTCTGATGGCTTTGGCGACTGGTGGAATCTATCCTTACACAAGCCTTCCCAATGAAGGCGTTAACAGAGGTTCCACACCAGCGGCGTATGATGCAGATGGTTACTTGCTGCCGATCATCATTGTTAAAGCCAGAGCACCGATACCTGATACTAGAGTTGCAGATATCAAGGAAAAGATCGTAGGTGTAAATCAAGCTATAGAGTGTTGGGTCTATCAGGACATGGCTTACAATACCATAGAAGCTATCATCAACAGGCTCTTTATGATATTGCATGGGTACAAGTTTCCTAGCTATTGGCCTACACAATGGATTTACACGACTGGTCCTCTGATGGATGATGCAGGGTTATCTGGCGCAAGAATGATGAGAACAGACTTCATGTCCAAACGATTACGGAAAGTTGTATGAGACTTAACTGGATTAGCTACTATCTTCAGTACAATGGCTTTGGTAGATCTTCGGCTTGGATGGTAAAGCATCTACAAGTATTTGGTGTAGATGTTAAACATCTTACTGCTGGTGATCTGGAGAGACCACAGTGGATGTTTAATCAAATGGATGTACGTCCAGATGATCTTAGAATATCTTACTTTGATCTTAGATCTATCATCCGAATACCTGGAAAGCATTGGCTCTTCACGATGTGTGAAGGGAACAAACTTGCGGCAGCAACGGTGAAGAAGATCAAGAGAGCGAATGTAGAACGCTTGATTGTGCCTTCTCAGTTCTGCGCTAATGTGTTTGCCGATAGCGGTTTCAAATTCCCTATATCGGTAGTGCATCTAGGTACTGATCCAGACGAGTTCCCATTGATTACCGAAAAGGTAGATAGACCGTATACTTTCCTTACACTCGCTGATCGAGGAGATCGTAAGGGTTGGCATGAAGTGTACAATGCTTTCTACAAAGCCTTTGGCGGCAAGACCACTGGCAATCAGAACGTTAGGTTAATTATCAAGAGCTTGCCCAATAGCAATCCTATGCTAATGAAGATAGCGAAAGCTGAAGATTGGGATCCACGTATTAAAGTGGATATAAGTGAATATCAAGATATGGCGGATCTTTATCGGCAAGCAGATTGTGTTGCTCTGCCGTCTCGTTCTGAGGGTTGGGGGATGCCACATCGTGAAGCAGCGATGATGGGGCTTCCTGTAATTGTAATGCAGAATACAGGGTTGGATGATGGTCATACGGACGAATGGGCTATCGTCCTGCCGTCTGGAGAGATGCGAGATATTAACGATTCATCCAAATTGGGTGGTGGTGGAACTTGGGAAGTAGCTAACGTCAATAGAGTAACGGAAGAAATGCTGCATTGCTATGAGCATCCGGATTACGGTAGGCACGTTGGTCTACAAGCTAGGAACTGGTTATCTTCCCATCAAACTTGGATGGATGCGGCAGCGAACTTGATAGAGGTAATTGCTAAGGAGACGGATGGCTATGGGAGTCAGATGGACAGTTCCACCCACTATGCGTTTCCCCGAAATAGCAAACGAGTTCATCGATCAAGTGCTCTTGTCGGGGAAGTTCGTAGCGCATGACTATGCACCACAGATTGAGCAATGGATGAAGGACAATGCTCCCTGGACTGATCGTCCAGATGATCAACGGCCAGCAGGTCTCATCCATGCTCGCGAAGGTTTGACCGCATACGTAGATGAGTCTGTGGGGCCGATAGGTGTAATCCGTATGTCCTATGATCCTGATACTGAATATGGCGTCTGGTTAGAGTTTGCCTATCAGGGTAGATGGGGCATCATAGGGCCAGCTTTGGACTACTGGCCTGGAAGACTTCGTGCAGGGCTTCAAGGTATGGCTAATCTGGGTCTTATTGATTGGGTTAAATAGTTAGTCTTAGGAGGAAGAACAATGCCTTTTGAACAGGGATCACCACAATTTGGTCTTAATGATGCCAAAATTGCAGCATGGACGGCTGGCGTCGCACCTGCTTCACCGTCGTATGCCCCTCCCGCTGGAAGTGACATTATGTCTATCCAGATGGGTAGTGTTACGATGGAAATCATCAGTGCCATTCTAACTGGTGATGATACACAGACAGCCATCGCAGCTCAAGCGATTGGCGGTACGGTGCAAATGAGATGGGGTGGTTTGAATCTAGATACCCTAGCCATTCTACTCGGCAAGGCAGTCACATCTTCGTCACCATCCTCAACTCGACAGTTGATGATTGCTGGCGCACAGAAGATGCCTTATGTTGGGATTATCCTCAAGGCACTCTCGGCAGAAACAGGTGATACTTGGCTGTGGTTGCCGAAGTGTAAGGTTATGTCGGGCTTCACGCTGGCACAGATGGAATATGGTACTTTCGCCATTCCCGAAGTGACCATGCAAGTTGTGGACGACAATCGTTGGGGAGCAATCAATATCATCACACATCCTACAGATGTGCCGATCACCGCAATGCCACCTACCAATATCGCAATGCTTCCATAATCATGGAAACTTTACCCGTAACGTCTGGTTCTCAATGGCGCAAGAATCGTGAAGAGGGGGAGCTGATTCAGCTCCCTTATAGCGGCTATCTGGTTCGTATTCGTACTGTACGACCAGATGCTCTGCTACGTCTTGGTAAAATTCCACAAGTGCTGACCACGCTTATGCTTGATCTTATCTACGATCGTGGTGAGGATGATCAGTTTGAGAAGTTCCTAACTACGCCTGAAGATCAGCAAGAAGCTATCAACATGCTGGATAGCTTGAAGATCGTCTGTACGGCAGGGCTGATATCTCCTAAGATCGTGGATGAACCTGTAGGGGACGATGAGATTACGATAGAAGACATGGATCTTGGCGATCGCTCATTCATCTTCCGTCTGGTCTTTGCGCCAGCCGAAGCATTGTCCAGGTTTCGTCCGGGATCGCCAGCAGATGTGGACGTTGTATCAAACGGCATCAGCGAGCCACAGCCGTCCCTCTGATCTTCTTTGTGTTGAAGATCGGCTTGCCGCTTATCTGTTCGATGCTGCCGTCACAACGTTTGGTCGTGTGATCGAGAACGCTGCACAGGAAGAAGTAAATAACGGTTCTCCTACGCAACCAAAATGGGAAAGGAAGTATACGCTCATGCAATTACTTTCCCAGGATTTTAAGTTGCCCTATGAAAGACCCAAGAAGAAGCCAACAGAATTCGGTAACTTCGCAGCACATGGTATTGCTCAAATCCTAGCAGCCGCAGAGCAAGGCACTAGGGGCATCAGAAGATGGGAGTATAAACCAGACGAGCCATGAGCGACGATCTTAGTGGTGGTGGCGGTAGTGACGGCCCAAAGGTCTCTGCCGAGATTGAGTTTGTAGTCAAAGGAATAAATCAAGCTGTAGCTGTCATCAAGGCGGCTACTGCCGCTATGGAAAAAGATGTCGTCAACTTTGATAAGACGTTAGACGCTGTCAATGCTAGCTTGCGGATTATGGGGGCTGAAGCTAGAACTGCCTTCCAAAAAGCTAAAGAGGAAGCTCAGAAGGCTACTACTGAAACCGTCAAAGCGAAGACAGCTTTAACTAAGACGCAAGGTAAGAATCAAGCTTCACGGCAAGAGCATCTTCAGTGGATGAAAGACAAAACCGCTGAAATAAAAACTGATGATAATGCCCATGCGAAGTACATGCAGAATTCTAGAACTAGATATCAAACTTCGCAGCAGAACTTCAGAACTAATTTTCAATTGGTTGATCAGCAAATAAAGAAAGATACTCAAGCCCATAATAGCAAGATGGGATCTCTTAGACTCGTCAGTCAGCTGTCGAGACAAAATCATCAGTTAACAATTCAAGAAAATAATATAGATGCAAAGCAAGTTACTCAAGCCCATCAGCAAAAGATAGGATATATTAAACTCGCTGGTCAGTTGTCTAAGCAGACCTTCCAAGCTTCTACTCAAGCTGTCGCCGTTCAAGCAATGGCAGATACGCAATCTCATCAGCAAAAGATGGGAGCTATGAAGGGTACTACTCAGATTCTTAAACAAAATCATCAACTTACGATGCAGCAATTGACTTCTGCTCATCAAAAGTATATGGGATTAACTGGTCAGCAAAATCTAGCTCTTAAAGCTACGATGCAAACTTCTAAGCAAAACCATCAAGTTACGATGGCTCAGTTGAAACTTCAATTTCAAGCTGCGAAGCAAGCCGCTGGTGGTGGTTTCGGTGGTACACTCGCTGGTATCGGCAAGGTAGCTGGCGGTTTAATGGGGAAGGGTGGTGGACTCGGTGCGGTCGCTGGTGCTGCTGTGGGTGGGTTGGCCGGAGGAGCGTTAGTACAAGGTGTTTCCGCTGTAACTAATGCTATCATAGGCGGTATTGCTGCCGCCGATGAACTGTCCAATGCTTATTTACGGCAGAATCTTGCTGGTAAAACTTTAGCTGGAACCCAAGAAGAGCTTAATGAGCTTCTTGAAGTTTATGATAAAGCTACAGGTGAAGCTCTCTCCAAGAGCAAGCAGATGGCTGGCGTCGTGCGCTTACAGGCTGTCGGGTTTGCCGATTCAAAGCAAGAGCTAGAGCAATTCGCAAAAGCCATTCGTGGTATATCGCTATCCATCGGAGAACCTGCTGATTACGTTACGCAGAATCTTATCCTGGAACTCTTTTCTCAAAGAGGTCAACGTCTTGATCAATTAGGCTTGCAATACGATGATGTGCGTAGGCGGCAAGAAGAATTGATGGAATCTGATAGAACTATGACGAAGCAGCAAGCCTATCAGCAAGCTGTTTTAGATCAAGCTCTAGATAGATACGGTTTACTAGCTGAGAGTACCGAAGGTCAAGCTAGTGGTGTAGAGCAGATGGCTGCCGCATGGAGTGACTTTGGTCTTGCTCTTTCTTTAGTCATCAAAGGACCATTGGATGGCTTGATTGAGAGATTAGCTCAGGTCTTAGATTTGGTAGCTCAGGTTACAACAGGTTTAGCGAAAACAGATCCTGGCGATACAGAATATCCTACACCTGTAGGCGGTCTTCATTATGGTGAAAAGGGCGGTGGAACTACTACTCGCAATGAAGCTGAAGCGGCAAAAGCAGCCGCACAAGCTAGAGAAGCTTTGCTTCTACAATACAAAGCTAATACTTCTATTATGTCTTCTATGTCTAAAACTATAGAAGCTGCATTGGGAATATCTGATGGACTGGAAGAAGCTCGAGATACGATTAGGAAAGCTAATAGAACTCTGGCCGTGATCAACGTCATTGAACAGCGACGAAGTGGCTATAAAGATCCTACTCCTGGTAGTGGAACATATGATGACCAACCTAAGAAAAATATATTATCAGATGATCAGGAAGCGGAAGTTCGTAGCTTTTCACTTGCTCGCAGAAATATAGAAGCAGAAACAAATGCGGCTATCCTAGAAGAGAATCAAGAGTATTCTGATCGTAGGAAAGATATAGAGCGAGATTATCAGCAACAGGTAGCTGAAGAAGCTGAAGATTTTGCTCGCAAGCGTGCTAGAGATGAAGCTGAATTTGCTAAAGATATTGCGAAAGCGCAAGCAGATTCTGCCGAACAAATAGCAGAAATTTGGGAAGATTTAGGTAAGAGCATTGCTAAAGCCAATCGCGATCATGCCCAAGATATAGAGAAGTGGGAACGTGATCATGGCTTAAGAATAAAAGATCTTAAAGAAGATGCTGCTGATGACATCGAAGAAGTAGATGAAGATCTGGCTGAAAAGCAAGAAGATGCTAAAAAGGATTCTGCCGAGAAGTTAACGGAGATGGAAGAAGAGTTCGGCAGGGACAGGGCTAAAGCTGCGAAGGCGCACAACGAAAGTATCTTGCAAGCTGCATCCCATCTAGATGCCGCTGCTATCTTCTGGGAGCAAAAGAAATTTGCTCGCGAAGAAAAGGAAGCGCAAGAAGCTCTTGACCTTAAAATAGCTAAGGAAAAAGAAGGGCTTCAGGAAGAGCTTACTGAAAATGAAAAAGCGGCAGAAAAGCGTAAGACTGAAATTACTGAGAACCTCGCTGAGCAAATTGCGGAAGAAAATGCAGCGCACGAACTTAGACTCTCCGATGCGAATGCCGCCCATGCTCAACAGTTAGAAGATCAAAAAGTAGCGGCGCAGGAAAGAGCAGATGAAACTGCCGCTGAAGATCTTGAACGATTGAATGAGATGAAGCAAGCTCATATCGATCGTATGACTGAAGAAGACATTGATCGTGGGATTCGCTTGCAACGTGATTTCACTCATCATAACAATCAACTTCTAGAACTTGATAGAGTTCATGGGTTGCGTATGACGCAGATCAATACGCAAGCGCAAGCAGAACGAGATAAGTTAGATGAAGAGCATCGTCAGAAAATGCTTGATCTCGGTTTCCAAAATGGACAATGGATGGAAGCTGATCGTAGAGCTAGAAACATTGCTCTTAAGGAACATGAGCTATTTCTAAAGAAAGATGCCTATTTGGATATTGAAGCTCGTAAAGCTGCGATGTCTCTAAAGCGCAATGATCCATCTACGTCTCCTGAAGAAGTAGCAAGACTGGATGCTAGTATTGGATATCTAAATAATGAGCTCATTGCTCTGGGGCCATTGATAGATGCTCTTGAAACTGCAATCCCTCTCATGCCACAACCCCAGACGGACTTGCTGCCGTCATCGCCAGATGCTCCGGCAACAACTTCAGGTCTTGTTAATGCTGCTGGTGTAGATATGGGTGTATGGACAGGCAAGACGGCAGAAGCTCCTATGATTAGTGGGATGGGCAATACATTACAATCTGGTGCTGTTAGCATCAAAGTTGAAGAAGGCGCAATCGTAATCAATGCTTCGGCAGGACAGTCTGTATCTGCACTTGGGGAAGAGTTTGAATCTCGTCTACTAACGGTGTTGAAGAAAGTAGCGAAGGTAGCCTAATGAGTGAATATAAAGTCTTGCCTGGATTCAATGGAGCTACGGCTGCTCTGGTTAAAGTACCCCTTCAACCTATGAGTACTGGCGTTTTGGCTACTCGTCGTACTTTGATGGGAGATGGTAGTATTCTAGATCAGGGGCTTTATGTAGAGTGGACTTACAGTGTGATAGAAGATGCAGCTCAGCTCTTAACAGTTCTGACGCCATTAGGTCTTCATACAGCTAAGTCTGCTGCCGTCACCATATGGACTCGTGATGATCTTTATGCTTATCATCGCTATAATGGTGTAGCACAAAGACCACCTGCTTCTTGGGAAAATTACTTTGCTCGTGGTGTTATTATCAGAATTTGTAACTTAGTACAATTGTCGGACGCATAAATATGACACTTAGATTATATCTTCATAAACCTAAACCGATCATGCAAGCGCAGGTAAATTGGGGTGGAAATGCCGCTGTCTACCCACAGTATCGCATTGTCTTTGACAATGTAACTTTGGGAAATTATACACAGCTCATCAATGGGATGACTGTTACCTTCGGAGCTGCTCCGTTGGGTACAGAGTTGGGCCGTATCCGTTACATCCAAATGGATGTAGATTTTCCAACTAATGTGATGATTGTGTCTAGATATTCGCAAGGTATTGAAGACGGCCAAGCAACCGTTCCGGATAATTGCTATGTAACAGTATGGGATGAATTTAGGGTATGGGCTAAGATTCCTTGGATGCTTGGGGCCGTCATCAACAAAGATACCTATTATCCTGCTTTTGGCAGAGTAGAAAAACCTATCCCTAAAGCAAATGCAGGAACTGGTGTTGCGGCGACAGCTGTAGGTGGATATCATACAGTTACGATGGATGGATCTAAGAGTTTTGCTTTTAGTCTTCCTCTTACCCCTCCCCTGACAACTGTTACTTCTTATGCCTGGGATCCTGCAGATGGGGTGGTAGTATCTGGCGGTCTTAATGCTGCTGTGGTTACTCTTAGATTTACTGTAGGGTTCAGATACGTTAAGTTACGTGTGACGGGAGGGGATTTCGGCAAAGAGCATATAATGGCAGTTCCTGTTTATATACATGATCCTAACTCTCTTGCCGATGAATCTATTACTTCTTTCCAAATTGTGAATCATATGCAAACTAGGACAGGGCAAGAAATTGCCATAGACTTTCTACAAGCTATGCCTAGAAATGTATATCCCGATGGATGCTTAATGATGCTGTGGGATGACGCAATTCCTGTGACGGCAACGCAACGGCATAACATCCAATTCATTGGTTGGCATCAGAGAGATGAAGCCTATATCCGTGCTGAATCAACAGGTACATTGCACGGAACTCATATGGTCTTCTTCGATGTATGCAAAAGACTAGAAACATTACCTGGATTTTCACAGGTTGTGGAGTATAAATCTGCACCTACACAATGGACGCAGACTAATTTCCCTAATGCGATGTATTATCTTTGGTATCTTTTATACTGGCATTCTTCAGCTTTAGAAGTAGCTGATTTCTTGGTGGACAGAGCGGCAGACCTAGCTCGTCTAGAATTTATTATCTTAGGTAGCGATCAGGCTAATCTTTACAGTCAGGTCAATGATCTTGCCGCTATGCTACAACCAGATTATATGCTGGTCTGTTCTAGGCAAGGGCAGATGAGAATTATAGAAAATCCCCAAATCCAGGCTACTACAGATGGCGTTGGAGCTCCTAATCCTAGCCGACCTAATCCAGCTAATCCTGCAGATCAGTGGGGTCTCTTCGACGACAGTCGTTGGACTGAGATTCACTACTCGTACACAAGACCTCCTAGAGTAAATCAAATTCGTACAATGGCTGTTAAATCTACTCGTAATTATGTAGTAGTAGCTGGCAAGAATACAATTCCCATCATTGCTTGCGTAGCTCCTGGAGATGCTAGAGGGCAAGGTACAGAAGAGATTGAAAATAGCAATCGTTTAGTAAATGGGGAAGCAGCTCTGTATGAATTTGAAGGGCATCGGTTCGCTTACTTAAATAGACGATATGGGCCTTTTCTGGTAACAATTCCGTGGGAAAAGTTTAATCAAGCTATGGATGTATTTGATCCTAAATGGATGCTACTGACTATATCTGATATAAATAGAACTGAACGTGAACTACCTACTAGCATCGTGAATAAACCTGGTCAAGTTCTTGAGATAGTAATTCAATATGATTATCAAGAAACAGGTCTACTTCGTACTGTAGTTGTAACCTGGGAGGAAGAAACAAGAGGACCTCGTGCCTTACCTCTTTCTCTTCCAGTTCTAGGTTAAGGGGAACACATGCTAGAAAATGAACTTTCTAAAGTTTTCAGTGATATCTGGTTAAAAGGTAACGAGCGCAATTGGATTGCAGGTCGTCTAGGCGTCTACAATGGTGCAGATGCTAACATTGATATTGTAGGAAAACCAGGATATGTAGTTGTGACGACTGGCTTCGCTGGAGATCAGGGTGTCACGATGGCTCGTGATGCTGTAGGTACGGCACGAACCAACTGGCAACTCATCCGTATGCGTCGTGAAAAAGGTGAGCTAGTAATTTGGGAAGCCGAACTCTACTCTGGTACTGAAGGTACTGGTGGAAGTGATGCTTTAGCTGATCTCACGGATGTTACAATTACTTCGCCCATAAATGGTAATATTCTTAGATATAATGGGGCTGTCTGGGTCAATGCTGTTCCATCAGGAGGTGGTAGCACTACCTTCATGGGATTGACTGATGTGCAAGCGTCAGGTTGGGATAATGGTGAAATCCCTGTTTGGAACGCTTCAATCAGCAAATTGATCCCTGGCTCTCTGCCGCCTGGAACCGCTTATGCGGGTGGGAATGGTATTGGGATTTCAGGGGCCAATATCAGCATCAGACAACAACCTACTGGAAGTGCGCTTGAGTTTAATGGTCTTGGTGAAGTCCTAGTTGGACGTGGCAATGGTATTGGTCTGAGTGGTAATACTCTGATAGCTGATTTAAAGTCAGACGGTGGATTAGAATTTTCTGGCACACAAATCCGCATAAAACTTGCAACCAACAGCGGGTTGATCGTAGATGTTAATGGCATCACGCTGAACTCAGCTATCGCAGGTGCAGGTCTGACTCTCACGGCTGCTAAAGTCATGAGCGTGGGGACTTCAGATACTACGATCAGCGTAGCTGCAGATACTATTGCCGTCAATCAGAATTCCGCCTTTTTATGGACTGGGCTTCATACCTTTCGCACAGATCCTCAAATAGAAAATGATATAGATTTTGTAAGCGCAGTAAATCATAATATTATTGCAACTAATTCACTATTTCTTAAACCTGCTGCCGAGCTCGTTTTTGATCCTGGCACACTGATTACCTATCCTTCCAGCCAAGAATCAAAGATGGTTGGTGCGCTGGATTCCGTGAGTGGCATCAAGGGCTTCCGCATTTGGGACTACTCTCTGCCGTCTGGCACAGCCAATACTATGATGTTGACCATCACAGCTATCAAGGCTGATGAGATCTTTGTGCGTAAGTTTACGGCAGACGAGGCTAGAGTACGACGTGGAGAATGGTTCCTAGCCTACTCTTACGGTGATGTGCAAGAAGATTTCACGATGCCAGCCATCGGAGTAAATGTAGATGTCTGGTTTGAAGAAGCTCCTGGCTTAGGAACGCTATCTATTTTCCAACCCAACGACTGGATCAAGCTACGTACTGTTGATATGACCAGTGTTAATCTGGCTACTTCGGTCTGGTTCCAAGCTGTTGGAAATTATCTTCAACGACAAAATGCTGATGCGGCCAACAACATACCTTCCCGTCAGCAATGGCGTCTGGTTCGCAGAAATGGTGGTGCGACCAATCAAGCTGTGAAGCGTGGCGAAACGATGGTGGATTTCGGTGCAATTGGGCAAGGCATGATTGAAATGTCTGCTCTAGCAGAGAGTGGTGGGCCGTTCATCCGTACCGCTCTCTTTGATTCTGTTGTTTCGCAAGTTCCTAACTTCAAAGCCAGAGTACAGATGGGGCGACTTAGCGGCACAGTAGATTATGCTACCAACGTTAGATGGGGGTTTGCCGCTGGCAATGATTTGAGTCTAACTCCCGCCTTTGGTTTCAGTGGTGTAACCATTGATGATGTAGCTGGCGCACGTTTCTTCAATACGGACATCCGTCTCTACGAAGCTTCCATCATCTCTACCTTTTTATCCCGTACTTATGGGCTGTCAATCCTTAACGATACGGCGATGTTTGCCAACAATCTTCGCAACATTGCTTGGTATGATTCCCTACCTGCGGATGGCAATCTAGCTCCGATTTTTGCAACTGCCAAGATTGGCACATGGGGCGGCACAAGTGATCGCAGGTTACAGTTGGACGCCTACGGCACTGACCTGTCGGCAATCTTCCTGCGCGCGGTGGGTGACAGTGGGGCCGATATGGGCAGTATCGCCATCAAGGGTGGCGGTTGGTATGGATTGACAGGTGGCGTCATTGAAATGGGAGCGCAGTACATCACCAATGTTACTCCCGATGTGCTTGGTGATCAACGTGCTCGCTTCCGTGTAGGTGGTGATAGTGGTTCTACGGCACGCACCAACTTCCATGTTTATGTAAAAGATGGTGGTCAGCTAGATACTACTGGCATGATGATGGAGCAAGCGGGTAGTGGTGATGCATCTTTCCACTGGAAGTTAACAGGTGGACAACAGTTCGTGGCTGGTATTGATCATACAACTAACACGTTCAAGATCAAGGCAGGAAATACACTTCGTGGTGGGTTAGCTTCCATCGAGATCAATCCCACTACGGGTGTCGTCACCATCAATGGGCTGTCAGGCAGCGGCACAGGTACATTGGTCGCTACGGCAGGGGATGGTCTGACGCTAACAGGTACAGAGTTTAAGGTCAATAGCACAGTTGCACGTTCGTATACAACCATTGGTACGCTTCCGGGAAGTGGATTACAGGGTGGTGGTGATCTTGGTGGAAATAGAACATTGTCGGTTGACACGACAGTCGTGCGAACTGGACGAGCTATTATTTCAGATAGCACAGCTATAACGATTGCGGCTCCTGGGACGTTAGTTAGCGATGTTCATATCGGATTTGTTCTTGCGGCCAATTCTGGTCTTAATCAAACTGCTGGATTGGCTGTAGATGCACTAATCGCTGGAACAGGTTTAACCTTCACAGGTGGCAAAATCAATGCTATCGCGGGTTATGGTATCATCGTAACAGCCGATGCGATTTCTGTTGATCCTGGTATCCTGCCTATCCTTAGCAGTTATGTCGCTGGAACAGGTATGACCCGATCGGGGACTGCTCCTAACTTCACATTCGATGTGATCGCTGGCAATACCAGTCTTACGGTGGGAGCAGATAGCATCATCTTGAATGATAGCTATGTGCTGTCTACTGTCATGGGGCAACGGCAAATATCTCCAGGAGCAGGTTTGACTGGAGGAGGTTTCCTCAATGCTACAGTTCTTCTAGCTCTGGATAATGCCTATGTGCTGAGCAATACTTTAGCTGGTCGTAGCATTATCGCAGGTGATGGACTATTGGGGACTGGAACCCTCAACAATAATATTACGATTGATTTTAAGGGCGGCACAGGACTGATCGTTACGGCAGACCTAGTAAAGCTTGATGATGCTTATGTTATCAGTAATATTCTAATAAATCGCAGCGTCATAGCAGGTGATGGGCTTTCTGGCGGAGGTACGCTCAATAACAATGTTACGCTAGATGTCGTCGCTGGAGATGGCAGTTTGACCGTTTCCGCAAGTGCAGTTATTGTCAATCGTGCTTTTGCTTTTGACTGGACGGGCGCACATACTTGGGGAAATACGGTTGCCTTCGGTGGGGCCGCAACCTTCCTCGCCAATGCTACCTTCAATGCCACTGGTATCGTCCAATTCAATTCAACTCCACAGGTCAATGCCAATCTGAATTTCATGATTGATGCTGCGATTACGACCACAGGCGTCTTCAATCTTAATCTTGCTCCTGGTGGAGATATTATCCTTTCTCCGATGGGGACTGATCCTGATGTGCTGCCGAGAGGGAGTAGTGTAGTTGATTTGGGTGACTACAATCGTAAATGGCGTAGCTTCTATGCTGCGGAAATGATTGTCGGAAATATAGTTTCTGCCGATGTCATGGCGACAGTAGGTGGTAATGTCAGAGTAGGACCAACATCTGTTTTGCTTGCACCCTTCCTCATTGGCGCAACAACTATTGATCTCAAGCACAACTCCTTCGCTCAATATACTTACTTGATCCTGGAAACAGTATCAGGAGCTTCCTCTACAGCCCAGACGGAAGTCATTCGGGTCACTTCTGTGACACCAACTACATTGACAGTTGGCTTCCGCTATACAGTGACCCGCAATCATAATGCTCTCGGAGAAAAGGATTGGCAAGCAGGAGATGCGGTCTTTAGTTTGGGAAGAATAGAGAGCAATGGCTACGTAGATATAGCTAGTGTAGATACCGTTTTGGGTCATATTGGGCCTACCGTCACAGTTTATGCACGCAAAGCTGATCCTACGGCTGGCACTATCTCTTCGCAGACCTGGAACAATCTTCGTCCCGTAACAGCGATGGGTAATCTTTCTAGCTTTGCTGGAGTTAGCGGAACTAAATATGGTTTCGCCGCTGCCAATGATCTGACGCTAGGGCCATCAACGGGCTTGTCGGGCATCGTGATTACGTCCACAGGAACAGAGTTGTATAACACAGCGATCAGGATGACGAGCGGAAGCAACGTCACGTTATCCATTGAACCTTCATTGGGTATATCGCTAGAAGCTACTCCGGCATCAGGTTCTCCGTTCAATAAAATGAATCGTATTGATTGGTTCACTGATCTAGATACCCGTGATACTGCTCTGCCGCTGGCGTTTATTCAGACAACGGGAAAAGATGTAGCGAATGATGTGACCTTAGCTCTACAAGCTGGATCGGGAGATTTACCAGATAAGTTTGATGGCATCATTATTCTACGTGCCAATCGCGAAGATCGTCGCATGATGCAATTGTTCGTGCATAGTGCATTTGATGTTGCAGATACAAGTACGGCTGGCGTCACCACTTGGCTGATCCATGCGGCTGACAGTGATGGGATTCAACTAAATCGCGCTACAGTCATTCAAGGCGCACGCAACAATGAAACACAGTTGCGGGTAGCTCGTGTAAGCACTGAAGCAAGCATCATGGGCAATAGCGATTGGCTGGTCATGGATGGTCATCGTGGTGCAAGTGGGCCAGTCGGTATCAATTTTTATTCGTCAGGAAACGTGATTATTGCCTATGGTGGCGGCAAGGTCGGCATTGGCACAGGTACTCCTGGCGTGACCGAACCTTATGATCGGTTGAGCGTTGAAGGCAACAACGCATTAGCGGTCGGCGCGTCGATCATTAACACAGGCGCGGGGCAAGCGGCTCTTGTTCTGCGCCGAACAGGGACAGTGCCTTCGCGTATGGCCTGGTATATCCCTGGTGGCTTTGACGAGATACGGATGTACGCTGGTACATCGGCGCAGGATGTTATGACAATCAATCCGTATGCAGTTGGTATTGCCACGACAACGCCACAGGCAAATTTGGACGTTAAAGGTGTCCAAATGAACAGTTTGCCCCTCTCCCCGAACAGCACGTTCAATTTGCACATGATTGCAGCCACCAGCAGTTATCAAAAGTTTTTCCAAATGATGTCAGCCTACAATAACGGCTACTTCCGCCTTATGTACCCAGTGGACAATAGCTATCGAGCAGACTTTGCGGTCAACACGAGCGGACTTGGCCTGGGAGCATTTTACGACCCGACATCCACAGCGTTGCCCTTCCTCTTTTCAGGAGCATCGTTCCAGTTTGACGCACAGGCGGGTAAAGTCCTTTTTCTCGTCAAGATCAATGTTGTGGCCTCTCAAACCCTTTTGGCGGGGGGAACGATTACTAGGGGAGCGTTCCTCGTTGGCTTTGGCACATCGAACGCAGTATCGTGGCCGATAAACAACGTCATCGGGCCAAACGGTTCGTTTTCGCAGGGCATCGCTGGCGAGACTTACCTATTTACTGCGTCAGGTGGCGGTTTGACAGTTGCACGACAAGGCGGCACAGCAACAAATACCACTATTATGGCATGGATAATGTACGTATAAAGGAGGACGACATGGAACCAACAATGACGGTGGCAGAAGCGGAGTTTATGCACAATCGGGGGACGGCGATTGTGACAATGTTTGCCCAGGTCGCAACGAGCTTTGAGGAATTTGCGGGTATCTTTGAAAGCAGAGGAGGAGCGGCGGGGATGGGGCCGGAGTTTGGGTCAGACACGGAAATTATGATCGGAACCTACAATAACCTAGCGGCGATGTTGGCGGCGAACAACGGCTGGGATCAACAGGTACTCGACAAGTATAGGACGGATTACTAAGAGGATAAAGTATGAGCATAAATACGCTCCAGAAAAGTGCTTTTGTCAACTCAGTAGATTTTGCGGCACAAGTTCATAGTATTGTAGTTACTCAAGCTCTCTATTATAATGATGTATGGACAGAGCAAGAAGTATTAGATGATAATACCCGAACACAGTTAGGGCAAGTGACTAGACAACCTCAAATCTATGGATTTCATTCTACTATTGTTAGCGACAACACTTGGAATTTGGGATTCGACGCGTGGGCGGCTGATCCTCCGGCAGCAAAAGCCGAAATCGAAGGACGTGTACAGAAATATTGGTTACTTCTAACAGGTATTGATACCCCTGTTGCTTCTGAGCCTATGACGGCTCCTACAATCAGTCCAGTTTCTATGACTAATCCCGTTCCCACAACTACTGAGGAGAAGTAAATCATGGCAAATGTAGAAGAACGTAATTTCTCGAAGGCTGAAATGAAGTTGTTCGCCACAAAATACGAAGCCTTCCAAGCGGCACAGAAGTTAGTAGATGAATTCGTGGTGTTCCTGCGAGAACAACATGAAATCCCCGAAGGTGAGGAAGGTTGGCAGATTGGGCAGAATGGCTTCTTCCGTATGGATAAAGAAATTCCACCTGCTTCTGCCGCAACAGTTGATGTTCCTCCTGGGAAGATCAAACGCGAAAACGATTGAGTTGATGAGATGAGAAAGGAACCTGATGAACTGGTTAATCTTCATCATTGTAGCTGTCGTATTGATCGCAGGAGTTGAATATCTATCTCGCTCTTTTCCCCCACCCTGGCGAGTGATCACGCTCGCCGTGATTGTGGTAATTCTGCTGATCTACCTTCTGAATCTAGCAGGGATGGTTGCCCTGCCGTTCTGATCAGGACAAAAAAATACCCTAGAGCAATGAAGCTCTAGGGTATCTTGTATTCTATTGTAGTAGCTTAATCACTACGATACTCATCAACAGCAGATAAGCTATGAAGTGAAGACTAAGCCACACGTTCCACCGATGCTGCTCCATTTTCGCCTTCCTTCAAACCTTTGGCAAGGGCTTTCACCATGCGGATTGCTTCGTTGAAAGCGGCAACCTGACCCTTCATCTCATTGCTTTCGATCTTCGTACGAGTGTTGCCGATAGAATCATTACTTTCATCAGCACGTTGTTCCAAAGCCTCAATGAGCTCGTCAGTGGTGTAATAAATCTTTGCAGCCATTGTAATTCTCCTTATGGTAGTGTAACTTGATAAATAAGAACGAAACCTTCTCGTCCTTCGCAGTAGAGTTTGTACATCGCACGGGTCTTCACCCATTGTCCGCCGTAAGTTCTATTATCTAGTCTTATACACTTCACGTTATCAGGTAATCTAGTCTTCTTAGATCCGTCATTCAGCGTGCTTTGCATATAGACACCGACCATAGAACCTTCTGGGATATTCAACTTAACTTCATACGGTGGGCTATGAATGTAACTCCATATCCACCATCCCGCTAGAAAGACAGCGGCAGCAAGAGTAATCTTCTTCCACTGTGACATCGCCTAGACTAATCCTCTCCGGATATAATAAAGTCCCTAGATTGCTCTAGGGACTCCATTATCCTCTAGCTGGATTACTCTGCGGCTTCTGTGGTTGACTCTTCAGCTTCGACGACAGGTGTCATCTTGGCTCCACGAGTACCTGTGCGACCTGTAGCCTTGCCCTCACCTTCGGCCTTTACTTTCTTTTCCTTAACGGGCTTTGCCAGCTCGCTGAAGGATTCAAGAATGGACTTGTCGAAGTACCAAGCACTACGAGGCCCGTAGAAGTAGGGCGTCCACACGCTACCGAATCCACCCAAAGGTTCGTGACGGAAGCGATCTCCACCCATCGCCTGAGCTACACGTCCTGGCCCGTAGCCAGCTTCTTTTCCGGCAGCAAAGACTTCCTTCACAGGAACCAAGTCAGCTTCACGCTCCTTGAACTCTTCTGCCGTCAAAGTGCGTGAGGTCTTGTAATCCTTCAAAGCCTCACGACGACCGAGCTCATCCCCAAGCACAATTTCAAACTCCTCGTCGCTAAGTGCTTCTAGCTTAGGAGCTGTAGTGCTCAAGTTCTTAGCGAGCTGACGGAAGCAAAGAGGACAAATCCCACGTCGCACGATGCTGCTCTTGCGAACAGGGTTTCCACAAATCGCACAAATGACTGTGGGGCCGCTCTCTTCGACGACAGGAATTGGATTCCCTGCCTCGTCAAGAACCTGATTGCCTTCCTCGTCGAGCTGGTAGGTTGGTTCCTTCACTACCTTTTCTGTTTCCACTTTTACACGCTTGTCCTTTCTTGGCTTCATTTGCTGAACTACTTCGACTTCCTCGATATTACTATTAGCAGGAAGGGTAATGGCTTCAGCCAACTCATCATCCGCAGCAGTCTTCTCTGCGAAACGTTGACCACCATGATCCCCATTGCTAGATGGAAGCAATTTATATCCAGCGGGAACGTTGTCACTGACCTCTTTAGCCTTGACATTCAACTTTCGGGCGGCAATAGAGACAGTTGTGTGATTCCCATTGGCTTCTCGATTCTTGATTAGCTCAACAATCTGGTTCGCCAAGTCGGACTCGGTGAGGGTGGACAGTATGTCTGACATTTTTAGTTCCTTTCTTGGAACGGTGGGTGATGTTTACTGCACGATTAAAGTATAACACAAGGGGACAGGGAGGGCAAATTTAATGTTGCGTTAATCTGATCCCTGTCCCCTGGACTACCGCTTCGGTGATGCTACCTTATAAACTTCTGGCCGCATCGACTCTGGTCCGTGCTTGAGTCCCCTGAAGTGATTGGGAACCCAAATTGGATCTACAAACTGTGGGAGCTTACGGAAGTGACCACGCACAGGATACATTCTTCCGTGTTCTGTGCCTGTCCTGCCGCTCGGTTTAGCATACACTGTCGTCCACTTTTGGATGGTAACAGTGTGATACTCTGGTAACTTTGCCTTCCCCTTGCGAACACGCTTCTCGTTCACTTTGGGGTCAGGCGTCTCCTTCTGGATAATAACATTAGGAGCATTGAGAAACAGATTAATCGCATAGCATAGAGCTATCATCCGCTGTTTATTTTCCAGCGACTCTTTGCTCATCTCAGCTGGATCAGCCATGAACTTGTCCCACTTCGGTTCTGCGGGTTTGTCCGTGCCTTGCCAGACTACACGATTGACGCTGGTGGATTCGAAGAGGATACAGCAATTCATCATGTTAAACACATGATTCGGCAGAGGGTACTTATCATCTTGTAAGGCGTTAGCCATTAAGATTCCCTGCACTCTGTCCTCTAGAAATCCACTTTTTTCTTGGAGCTCATTCTTTTCAATATGCACCATAATATCTTCCTCGCGGATTGGTGTTGTGAATTGAATGAGAAGGTAAGGATACGGCAGCAAGAAGCTTCCGCGAGTGTCGATGCGATCTATATTATGAACTAGATCCATCATGATTGATGACGGCAGCACAATAGTTTCTGATACTGCCATCAGCACTTGCGATGCTCTATAATCTGCGTGCATCCCTTGCTCATGCTTGTTGATTCCAGCCCAGTAATCTCTACTGAGCTGCTTCTCGAGCTGGTAAGCCATCTCGAACATGGGCATCCAATCATCCTTGATAAGTTTCATATCATAGGCTACCTTTCTTTCTGGAAAGAATTTGGTCTGCATCCAGTATAATGCAGACTATTGTACCCTATAAACAGGGGGCAACGTTGCCCATAGCGGGGGTTGGGTAGGTTTATAGCACAACGGGGGGCAACCCCGCTATAAACCCTGTATAAACCCCTTACAGGGGGCAAACCAACCCTATACGGGGGTTGGGTTGCCTTACTTGCCTATATTATAGGGTACAACAGTCTGAATTTACTAGGGAAGATATTTTACGTAGTCAGTAAGTGCGGCAGCAAGGTTGGGATCTTCAATGCTATCTAGTGTAGCCCATTCCCCAGAGGCACGCTTGAAAAGCGCATTCTCCGGAGCATTGTCTATCTCGGCCAGCGCAAGCTGATCCTTGATATAATAATCCATACTATCTACATACTTCCCCCAAGCGACTACATATTTATGCTTGATGGGTGCGCCTCGACTTTTGCGATTCATTGTAATTCCTTTCTGGGATTGTTTTGCTGCATCCGTATGGTGCAGAAGAGTAGGCTCTGCCGAAGCAAAGCCCACCCTTCTGAACTTACGAAACGTTCTCTACTGAAAACTGAAGAAGCTCGGCGTAAGCCAGCTCCTTGTTTTGAGCACGATCACCGAAGAGCGTATTGTAGCTTCGGCTTTCTTCTGCCCATTTTGGCGTAGGGCGATAATCTTCCCATTCCACCACACTGTTATACAGACCCCAAACAGTGTTCTTCATGAGAGGGCTATCCATCCCTGTGCCGTAGCCGTTCCAGAGC
>Ga0208185_1000341_pt1 | contig 24160 bp, 17 predicted proteins | sample EasRivMeERMLT700_FD_187532 | JGI IMG/M metagenome (GOLD analysis project Ga0208185, IMG submission 187532) | Soil microbial communities from meander-bound floodplain in the East River, Colorado, USA - East River MetaG ERMLT700 (SPAdes) (version 2) | ecosystem: Environmental > Terrestrial > Soil... | reverse complement strand
GGTTTCTAACCCCTAACCCCTAACCCCTAACCCCTGACCCCTAATCCCTAACCCTTACAGAGTTAGCTCGCGTCGCGGCGGACGCCGTCGATGACCGTCGGAAAGCACTCGGGGCAGATGCCGTGGCTGAACTCCGCGTCTGAGTGATCGGTCAGATAGCCTTCGAGCTGCTGCCAGTACTTGTCGTCCACGCGAATCTTCTTGCAGTAGGAGCACATCGGCAGGAGTCCGCGCAGCTGCTTGACGCTGGCGAGCGCCTGTTCGAGCTCTGCAAGACGGCGCGCCATCGTTTCCTGGAGCGCCACGATCCGCATACCCACCTGCGCTCGCGCTTTCAGCTCCGCGGATTTGAACGGCTTGACGACGTAGTCGTCCGCGCCCGCATCGAGGCCTGCCGTCACATCGGCCGTCTCCGACGCGCTGGTCACCATCACGATGTAGAGCGGCGGAAAGGTCGGCAGGAGCCGCGCGCTGCGGCACAAGTCGACGCCATCGATGCCCGGCATCATGCGGTCGAGAATCATGACGGTCGACTGCGTCCGTTCCTGGATCTGCTGCCACGCAGCGTGGCCGTCTTCAGCGGTCGCCACATCGGCGCCGCATCCCGCGAGCGCGTGTACGGCGAGCCGGCGGCTGATAGCGTCATCGTCGGCAATAAGAATCTGCATGGTGCTCCTCGTGCATGGCAGATGAGCAGGGAGCGTGCCGGAAACGTTACGCGTCCAATCCGCGATTTCCAGGGTATTCCGTGGGATCGTCAGGGGAAGGTGTGCGGTCAGCGCACGTGAGCGTGCGGTCGGCGCACAGTTGTTTCGGTGGGATGGCCGGCTAAAGCCGGCTCCTACTTGCGCGGAAACCGCCTTCAGGCGGCCCGTCAGCGGGCACCGAAAAACGAGGGCAGCGGCATGTCCCGCATCGTGCGGAGTCCGGGCGCCGCGGTGAGGACCTGCGGAATCGAGTTGACGGTCATCGACGCGGTCGCGACGTCGCCATGAATGCCGCCGTGCACCTTTGAGTAGATCCGCGGCGAGCCGTCGATCAACACCGAGTCGAACGACTCGGGCGCGCCGAGATACGCCTCGAGCTGCAGGCGGATCTTCGCCTCGTTGCCGATGTACCCGACCCCCTCCTGGCTGATTCCGCTGACGTACCCGGGGTCAACCGCGAGCAACTCGCTCACCACTTCCTCTTCCGCGATCCACGGCCGCACCTCGTCGGTGACCCGGGTCAGCTTCCAGCCGAGCGCGTCGGCAATCATCTGGATCGATTCGGCGAAGCCGACGTGACGTACGGCACCGGCCGCCACCTGCTTCTTGAACTGTGCCTCCGTGAGGCCAGCGCCGATCTTCTGCTGGAATGACAGACGCCGGCTGCGCGCGTCCTGGACGCGGCGCACTTCGATGCGTTCGACGTACTCACAGACCGCGGTCATCGCGATGGGCAGCGCGTCCATCGCGAACCCAGGGTTCACGCCGGTGCCAAGCACCGCGACCTTGGCCTTCTTCGCAAGCTCGTCGATGCGCTTCGCCAGCCGCCGATTGGCAGGTGCGGGATACGCGAGCTCCTCGGTCGTGGACACGACGGGCACGCGCTGCTTCAGCAGCTCTTCGAGCTGCGGCATCACCCTCTTGAGCGATGACGCCGTGCAGAGCACCGCGATGTCGGGATTCGAAGCCTTGATCGCCTTGCGGAGATCCGCGCTGACCTTCACCCGTAGCGGCCGCCCCAATTCGGCAACGTCGCCGGCATCTCTGTCCGCCTTGCTTGGATCGATGTCGACCGCACCGACGATGCGGAATGCCTTGCGCGCGGCAAGCTGCCGTGCGACGGCCGCGCCGATCGGTCCCAGCCCGACGTGCAACACCCGAATGGTCATCACCGAATCTCAGTGTGGGGCAAACACTTGATTATATGTAACATTCGGGCGTGCGCGTTTGGCGGGCGGCTCTGATTGTCGCGACAGGCATAGCGGCCGCTGCGTGCGGAGGTGCCCCGATCCCTGTCCCGCCACAAGCCACCGGCGAACCACTCCCGTTCTCATTCGCCGATTCCTGCAGCGACTACGGTGTACTCGACGGGCCGGCTGCCCGGTCACCACGGAACGCGAACTATCAAATCGACGTGCGCCTCGAACCTGCGGATCGTTCGTTGCACGGGCGCGAGCGCATCCGCTGGCGCAACATCACTGCCCATCCCACCAACGAGCTGCAGTTTCACCTGTACTGGAACGCGTGGCGCAACGCTGACTCGACATGGCTCCGCGAGCGACGGCTAGGCGGTAACACCAATACCCCTCGGTCCGATGCGTGGGGCTGGACCGATGTCCGCGCGCTTCGTGTCGCGCGCGGTGGAGTGGCGGGGCGGGTGGACGACCTCACATCCCGGATTCACTTCATCGCACCTGATGACGGGAACACCGCAGATCGAACGGTGATCGCTGTGCCGCTTCCGGCAGCCGTGGCGCCGAACGAGACGATCGAGATCGATCTCGAGTGGAGCGCGAAGATTCCTCGGCCTTTCTCGCGCACCGGCTACATCGCCGACTACTACTTTTTTGGCCAGTGGTTTCCCAAGCTGGGCGTTCTGGAGGATGCCGGATGGAATACGCACCAGTTCCACTCGGGCACCGAGTTCTATTCCGACTACGGCACGTACGACGTGCGGATGACCGTCCCGCGCGGCTTCGTGGTCGGCGCCTCAGGCGGCGAGTTCAATATCGAGAACAACGCGAACGGCACGACGGTCCATCGTTTCACCGGCGAGGACATCCACGATTTCGCGTGGACGGCGAGCCCGCATTTTCTCGAGCGGACGCAGACGTTCGAGCATCCTTCGCTGCCGAAGGTGAAGATGCGGCTGCTCCTGCAGCCGGAGCACGTGGGCCAGGAGGCGCGCCATTTCGCCGCAACCGCCGCGGCGCTGAAGTACTACGGCGAATGGTTTGGCGCCTATCCATATCGCTGCATCACGATCGTCGATCCGGCATTTCAAAGCGCGAGCGGTGGCATGGAGTATCCGACGCTGTTCACCGCCGGCACGCGATGGCTCGCGCCCACCGGCGTGACGGTGCCTGAGGCGGTTACCGTTCACGAGGCGGGCCACCAGTTCTGGTACGGCGTCGTCGGCAGCAATGAGTTCGAGCATGCGTGGATGGATGAAGGCATCAACGAGTTCTCGGAGGTGCGCGTGAACGAGGCAGCCTTCACACCGAACTACGTTGTCCGTCGCTATTTCGGCGGGTTCATTCCATGGGTCTTCCGAGACATCCGCGTCACCCGCCAGATCGACGAGGGGCTGGCAAACTACACCCTCCAGGCGGAATCGGATGCCGAAGCGACGCCCTCGTTCCGCTACTGGCCCTCGACGGGCGTCAACATTACCTATTACAAGACGGCGCTCTGGCTGCACACGCTCGAACGGTTGCTCGGGTGGCCGACGCTGCAGCGGAGCATGTCGACCTATTTCGATCGCTGGAAGTTCCGCCATCCTCAGCCATCCGACTTTTTCCAGGCCGTGAGCGAAGGCGCCGGACGCGACATGACCCCTTTCTTTGACGAGGTGTATCGCAGCTCGAACACGTTCGACTACGGCGTGCAGGAACTGGCAAGCGCGGGGGCGGGCAAGGATCGCTTCCGCACGACCGTTGTCGCACGCCGGTTTGGCGAAGCCACGTTCCCCGTTGACGTGGTCACGACATTCGAGGATGGATCACAGAAGACCGAGCACTGGAATGGTATCGATCGCCGGGTGATCTATGTGTACGACGGGACGTCGCGCGCGCGGTCGGTGCAGGTGGATCCACAACGGATCCTCCTGCTGGACGTGAACTACACGAACAACAGCCGGACGCTCGAGCCGCGCGCATCCCAGGCAACCCTGAAGTGGAGCCTCAAGTGGATGGTGTGGCTGCAGGACGCGCTGCTCACCTATGCCTTCCTGGTCTGACGGCTGGAGGCGCGTGCTCGCTGCCCCCGCGATCATCGCGGGCGTGTACCTCGTGACGCTGCTTGCGGCGCTGCCGCTCGCGGTGTCGCTGCGTGGCGCGCTGCAAAATCATCTCGGGGCAAGCCTGATGGCTGGAGAGGCGGCCGACGCAGTCAACTACGACTGGTGGCAGGAATTCGCGTCGCAGTCCACGGGGCTGGGCTCGACGTTCACGCCGTCAATCATCGGGTTCGCAACGACGCTCGACAGCGTCAGCGGGCTGCTGGACAGGCGGGTGCTCATCACGCCAATCGCATGGGCGCTCGGCATCTATGTGGCCGCGTGGATCTTTCTGTCAGGAGGGATCCTGGACCGCTACGCGCGTGGGCGGCGCGTCGGCGCGCACGGCTTCTTCGCGGCCTCGGGGACGTTCTTCTTTCGCTTTCTCCGTCTCGGCATCGCGGCCGGGATCATGTACTGGTTCCTCTTCGTCTACATGCACGAGTGGCTGTTCGCGAAATGGTACGTGAACGTGACGCGCGACCTCGCGGTCGAGCGCACGGCCTTCTACTGGCGTCTCCTGATGTACGCGATCTTCGGCGGGCTACTCGCGCTCACCACGACCATCTTCGACTACGCGAAGGTGCGCGCGGTGGTCGAGGATCGCCGCAGCATGATGTGGGCGCTCGTCGCGGCGCTCCGTTTTCTCGTCAGGAATCCGCTGCGCGTCGCGGCGTTGTACGCGGCAAACGCCGCGACATTTCTGGTCGCCGTTGCCGTATGGGCACTGATTGCGCCAGGAGCAGGCGGGGCAGGACTCTCAATGTGGGGGGCCGTCGTCGCGACACAGTGTTACGTGCTCGCACGGCTCCTTGTAAAGCTGCAGTTCCTCGCGTCAGAAACGGCGCTCTTCCAGCGGTCGTTGGCGCACGTTGGATACGCAGCGGCTCCGGCGTTCGCACGTCCGCAACCTCCAATCATCGAATCGATTTTCGACAGGTCCGCCTGAAGGACGCTCGCCTAATGAGCGGCCGCCGCCGACACTCTTCCTTTGGGCCGCCGCATGATCAGAATCAACGGAAGCAGCAGCAGGAAGATCATCCCGAGCAGCTGGAACAGCCAGACGAACGACACCATTGATGCCTGCTGGATCAGGATGCCGTGGAGCGCCCCATATGCGCGCTCGCCCGCGGTAACGGCATCCACGCCCCTCGCCATGAACGCGGCCTTCAGCTGCGCCAGCATCGCCTGCGACTCCGGGTCGTAGGCCGTGACGCGCTCGCCAAGCACCGCCGCTACAGTCTGGCGCTGCCGGACCAGCAGCGTCCCGGTCACCGCGATGCCGACACTGCCTCCGATGTTGCGCATCAGGTTGAAAAGGCTCGTCGCGTTGCCCATCCGCTCCGGCGGAATCGCCTGCATCGACACCGTCGTCAGCGGTACGAACGTGAGCGCCATCCCCGTCCCCTGCAGCAGCTGCGGCCAGAAGATGTCCCAGTACCCCGCCTGCAGATTCAACTGTCCCAGCCAGATCAGCGTGACACCGGCAACGGTGAAGCCGATCGCCAGGAGCTTCCGCACATCGACCTTGCTGGTCAGCATGCCGACAATCGGCATCATCACGAGCGATCCGATGCCGCGCGGGGCCATCGCGATACCCGCCGCGATTGCCGGGTACCCGAGCACCGTCTGCAGCATGACCGGTAGCAACACCATGCTCCCGTACAGGACGAAGCCGAGCATCGTCATCAGGAAGACACCGGTGGCATAGCTCCGCTCCTTGAATACACGCAGGTCGATGATCGGATGGTCGGTGGTCCACTCGTGATACAGGAGCACAAGCAGGGTCACTGCCGACACGATCGACAGGATGAGGATCGACCTCGATGCAAACCAGTCCGCCTCCTGTCCCTTGTCGAGCACGTATTGCAGAGAGCCGATACCGACGACGAGCATGCCGATACCCCAGTAGTCGACTTTCTCGACCTGGCGGCGCAGGTACGACGGATCGAAGATGAACAACTGCGTCATGACGATCGACGCGATACCGACCGGCAGGTTGATGTAGAAGACCCAGCGCCAGCTGTAGGTCTCGGTCAGCCAACCGCCGACCACCGGGCCGAGGATCGGCGCCACGACGATGCCGAGGCCCCAGAAGCCCATCGCTTTCCCTCGCTCGTGCGGCTGGAACGATTCGAGAAGAATCGCCTGCGACAGCGGCTGCAGCGCGCCACCGGTCGCGCCCTGCAGGATGCGAAACGCAATGAGCGACCCGAGGTTCGGAGCGATACCGCACAGGAAGGACGTGATGGTGAACCCGGTCACCGACATCATCAGGAGCCGCTTGCGGCCAAAGGTGCTCGCGAGCCACCCGGTCATCGGCAGGATGATGGCGTTGGCGACGAGGTACGACGTCAGGACCCAGGTCGCCTCGTCGATCGTCGCCGACATTGTCGCCGCGATGTGAGGGAGCGACACGTTGACGACCGTGGTGTCGAGCACCTCCATGAAGGTGCCGAACATCACCGCAATCGCGACGATCCAGGGATTGACGTTTCGGTGCTCGGAAGCCATTCGAGATTCGTGATTTCACTACCGCGTATACACCTTTGCGGTCACCGACATGCCTGGCCGCAGCAGCTGCTGCGCATCCTGCTTCTCGTCGATTACGATGTGCACCGGCACGCGCTGCACCACCTTGACGAAGTTGCCGGTCGCGTTTTCAGGCGGCAAGAGGCTGAAGCGCGAGCCGGTCGCGGCCGCGAGGCTTTCGATGTGCCCTTTGAACTCGCGTCCCCCGTACGCGTCCACCTCCACGATCGCCGGCTGGCCGGGCCGCATGTTGCTGAGCTGCGTCTCCTTGAAGTTTGCGGTTACCCAAACGTCCTCGAGCGGAACGAGCACCATCAGCGGCTGACCAGGCTGCACGACCTGCCCTACCTCGATGCCCTTCTTGCTGACGACTCCCTTCGTCGGAGCCTTCACGATCGCGTACTGCAGGTTCAGCTCCGCCTCCTGCACCGCCGCACGTTGCTGCATCACCTTTGCGTCGGCGGACGCCGCGCGCGCGCGGATCGCCGCGATCTGCTGCGGGGCGCTTTGCGCATTCTCCAGCTGCGCGGTTGCCTGTGACGAGCCAGCCCGTGCCTGTGCCAGCTGGCTCTGGGCAACCTGGATCCCTGACTGCGCTTCCTTGACCTGCGAGCGGGCCGAATCGGTGGCCGCCCGTGCCCCGTCGGCGGCAGCGACGGCCGCGTCGTACTGCTGCTGAGAGATCTCGTCCTTCGCGAGCAGTCCTTTGAATCGCTCGACATCCTTGGCGGTCCTTGTCGCGTTGGCTTCCGCCTCGCGCTGACGCGCCTGCGCGGTGACAAGCCGCGCGTCGGCGCCCTCGATGCCCCGTTGCGCCTGGTCGACACTTGCCTCGGCCTGCGCGACACCGCCGCGCGCCGTCGAGACATTGCTGGTCGCGGCCGTCGACGTGATCGGCACGTTGACCTTGGCCACGGCCGCGTCGGCTTCGGCGGTCGCCAGCTCGGCGCGGGCCTTCTCGAGCGCCACCTGATAGTCGCGCGGATCGATCACAGCGAGGACGGCTCCCGCCTCGACTTGCTGGTTTTCCTTCACGCGCACCTCGAGCACCGTCCCGCCAACGCGCGCCGCGATGGGAGTCACATGGGCGTCCACCTGCGCATCGTCGGTCGTCTCGCGTCCGGCGGTCGCCCACAACCAGGCGGACGTCGCCAGCACCGCGATCAGGACCGCGCCAATCGCGATGCGAATCCGTGTGTTCATCAGTTCGCGCCTCCGAGGTACCGCTTGATCTCCTCCTCCGCGATGCCGAGGGAGCCGGCGAGCATCGCCTTCGCCATCAGGAAGCCGTACGTGGCGTCGATGAACTGCTCATTCACCACCGCCACCGCCTCCTGGGCCTGGACAACTTCAATGTTGCTCGCGACGCCCGCCTGGAATCGATCGCGCGCCTGCGTCAGCTGCTGGTTGGCGAGGTCGCGGGACTGGGTCGCGGTTCGGAGCTCCTCCTCGGTTGCCTGCATGTCGAGAAAGGCGTTACGGACGTCGTAGTAAATGTCCGCGCGGATGTTTTCGACCTCCGCACGCCGGGTACGAAGGTCGGCGTCGGCCTCGATCAGGCGTCCTTGCGTGCGGCCACCCTGGAACAGCGGCACGGTGACGCTGCCGACGAGCGTGTATGTGGGGACCGCCGTGGACGGGGACAAACCAATCTTCCCGTAGTCGGCAGTGGCGTGGACCGCAGGAAGGGCCTCACCACGCGCGGCGCTACGGCTCGCCTCCGCGGCGCGCACCCGCTCGATGGCGCTCAGGTAGTCTGGCCGCTCCGTGTACGCGCGATCGAGCGCCTGCTGAAGCGTGATCTCTGGAACGGGCACGTTGGGAAACTGATCGCTCAGCGTGAATTCCTGACCCAGGGGCAGACCGATCATGCGCGCGAGCTGGAGCTTCATCTTCTGCGCATCGTTGTCCGCCACGGTCACGCGCTGGCTCTCCGAGCTGAAGCGCACCTGCGCCCGCAGCACCTCGATCCCGGCGACGATGCCGCTCTGCCTCAGGTCCTGTGCCTGCGTAAAGAGCGCCTGAGCGGTCTCACGTTGAGCACGCGCCGACTGGGCACGCGCGTTGGCGGCCAGCACCTGGAGGTACACGTCGGCCGCCAGCAGCGATACCAGATCGCGCCGGCTCCTGTTGGTGAGACGCACTGCGTTCTCGTTGTGCCCTTCCGCCCGTGCCTCGTGCAGCGCGCGAAGGTCAAAGATCGCCTGGCTCAGAAACACGCGGACGTCGAAGACGCTGAACGGCCCGACGACGCGGGGAAGTCCCGTTTCCGCAACCGGAATCCCGAACGCCTCGAGGTTGACCACCTGTCGCGTGTCGCCGAGACGGGCGCTGAAGTTGGGCAACAGCTCGCTCATGGCGACCCGTCGCGCCCCGCGGGCACGATCCATTGCATCCACGGACGTCACAATGCCGAGGTTATTCACGAGGGCCCGCTGAATGACGTCGCCGAGCGAGAGCGTCAACGGCTCGGCCCTGGCCGTGCCAGCCGGAACGCCTCGCCTGAATGGACTGTCGTCGGAAATCTGTGGCGCGGAGGTTCGGATTTGCGCGAAGGCGGGTGTCGCAGCCGCTGCAACGAGTACTAGCGATGCGGCAAGGGCGAATCGAGGAGTTTCGTTGATCACTGTACGATGTGCCTCAGTAAAAGACTAAGACACGATCGTACCTCAGTGAGGTTCGCGTAGAGGCCGACCCTCAGGTCGGCCTGGAAGCCTCTGTCGGCGCGTCACGCACAGCCGGCGGAAACGGCGACGGCGCGGCCAGAACCGATCCGGCGAGGATCTCCTTGAGGCGATCGGCGTCGACCGATTCGACCTCGAGCAGCTCCTCGGCCAGCGCCTTCACGGCGGCGCGCTGCCGTTCGATGATCTGGCGCGCCGTTTCGTAGCCGCGCATCACGACGACACGAATTTCGTCGTCGACCCGGCGTGCGGTCTCCTCGCTGAAACCCGAAGCGCGATTGTCGCTGTCAAACGCACCCGACGGCCGACGGAAGTGGAGCGGCCCCAGTGGCGACATACCCAGCTCGCACACCATCTTGCGCGCCAGTTCGGTGGCTCGTTCGATGTCGTTCGAGGCGCCGCTCGTCATCTGACGCAGGAAGAGTTCCTCGGCAATGCGGCCGCCCATCAGGATCGCGATCTGCGTCTCGATGAACGGCTTCGAATGCGTATAGCGATCCGCTTCCGGGAGCTGCATCGTGACGCCGAGCGCGCGGCCGCGCGGGATGATCGTGACCTTGTGGAGCGGATCGGCGTCGGGGAGCAACGCCGCCACAACCGCGTGGCCGGCCTCGTGATACGCACACGTGTTGCGCTCGCGCTCGCTCATCGCAACCGAGCGCCGTTCAACACCCATCAGCACCTTGTCGCGCGCGGCATCGAGATCGCGGTTGCCGACGGTCTTGCGCCCCGCACGCGCCGCAATCAGCGCCGCTTCGTTCACGAGATTCGCCAGGTCGGCGCCTGAGAATCCAGGGGTGCCACGCGCGATCGAGCGGAGCTCGACGTCGCCCTCAAGCGCCACCTTACGCGCATGGACGCGAAGAATCTGTTCACGGCCCTTGATGTCGGGATTGCCAACCATCACCTGACGATCGAAGCGCCCCGGGCGCAGCAGCGCCGGATCGAGGATGTCCTGCCGGTTCGTCGCGGCGACGATGATGATGCTTTCGGACTGGGTGAAGCCGTCCATCTCGACGAGCAGCTGATTGAGCGTCTGCTCCCGTTCCTCGTGGCTCAGCGAGTTGCCGCCGCGATTGCGGCCGACCGCGTCGAGCTCGTCGATGAAGATAATGCACGACTTGTGGCGGCGCGCTTCCTTGAACAGTTTGCGCACACGCGATGCGCCGACTCCCGCGTACATCTCGACAAAGTCGGATCCGCTGACGGACATGAACGGCACTCCCGCTTCGCCCGCCATCGACCGCGCCAGCAGTGTCTTGCCCGTGCCGGGTGGCCCCACGAGCAGGATGCCGCGCGGGATACGCCCGCCAATCGATTCGAAGCGCTGCGGGTCCTTGAGGAAGTCCACGATCTCCTGGACCTCATCCTTCGCTTCGTCGACGCCGGCAACATCCGCGAACGTGACATTCACTAACTGCGGATCGATCGTGCGCGCCTTCTCGAGGGTCGGGACGCGGCCGGTGACCGCCCGGAACAGCACGAGGCCGGCGAAACCGAGCAGGACCAGGCCGAACGCCATGGCGCCGTAGCTGCCGGCGCGTGGATCCTCCCCGGCCTTGACGTCGAACTTGATGCCGCGCTCCGCGAGGTCACCGACGAAGGTCGGGTTGGACGCGACATACCCCTGAGGTGCAATTGTCTCGAAGCGGGAACCGTCAAGCCGCTCGAACTGGAGGACGTCCTGCGCCTGAGTGATGTGGCGAACGCGTCCGTCCTGGACGTCGTGGAGGAAATCGGAGAATGCCGCGTTGGTCCGCGCCGACTCACCGGCCGGCCTGAGTACAAAGAGGGCCCCGACGGAGAGAATGAGGACGAGCACGCCCGCAATCATCCAGAAAAGGCGGGTGCGTGGCAGTTTGCCTAGCACGGGGTTACTCCCTTAGCGGCATAGAGGAGTCCTTGGCAGCCCGGGTATATCGGGTGCAACGGGCTCGATTGTCTTAGGAGGGCGCGCCATGAGCCAACGCGCTTGATGATTGTATCGGACGGTTCGCGGACTGTAAACAGTGGCGCAGCTTGCAGTTAAGGAGCTCAGCAACGGTCGGGTGCGGATCGGCTGCTCCGGCTGGCAGTACAAGCTTTGACGAGGCAGGTCTTTACCCCGACAGGGCTGCCGACATTGCGTTGGTTCGCGCACCGGCGCGCTGACGTCCCAGACGCTAAGATCTGAGGTGAATGCCGATCCCGGCTCACCTCGCGCTGACGGCGGAAATCGACGACTTTCGCCGTCAGTTCGAGCAACTGATCGACCAGGCGGACGCACTTGTCCGGCCGCTGACTGATGCGCAGTTCACATGGCAGCCGTCGCCGAACGGCTGGTCGATCGCGCAGTGCGTCGATCATCTGAACGTCTCGGCTCGTCTGTATCTGCCGCTCCTCGATGAAGGGATCGCCAGCGCGATCCGTCAAGGTCTCTATGGCGAAGGGCCGTTCACCTACTGGTGGCTCGCCCGACTGTTCGTCCGCATGCTCGAGCCGCCGCCGCTCTTCCGCACGAAGGCACCTGCGGCGTTCCAGCCGCCGCCCAAACGCACGCGCCAGGAAATCACGGCGGCATTTCGCGCCTACCAGGTGCAATATATCGATCGCCTTCGGCAGGCCAATGGCCTCGACCTCGCCCGGGCGCGCGTCCGCTCGCCAGCCGCATCGTGGATCTACATGCCGCTCGGATCCGGTTTCGCGGTCATCGCCGCGCACGAGAGGCGCCATTTATGGCAGGCGCGGCGGGTGATGGATGCGGCGGGGTTTCCCACATAACCCCAAATTCCCGACTCCCAATTCCCAAGACTTAGGGACCGGGACATCTCGGGAGTTGGAGGCTGGGCGTTGGGAGTTTGCCGGCTACCGTGTCACGGCGGCAACAATGTGGCGCGCGGAGATGCCGTAATAATCGACTAGCTCCTCCGGCTTGCCGCTGCGGGGAATCTCGCGCACACAGAGCCGCTCCACGGTGAAGCCGCCCGGAGCAACGGCAGCCGCGACTGCGTCACCGATGCCTCCTGCGGCATAGTGATCTTCCACGGTGATCACCCGGCCTCTGGTTGCTTGCGCACTCTGCAGCAACGACCCGAAGTCGATCGGCTGCAGTGAGTACAGATCGATGACGCGGATGCTGACGCCGCGCTTCTGCAGCTCCTCGTACGCTTTCAGCGCTTCGAATACGGTGATCCCGCCGCCGATGACCGTCGCCACGTCGTTCGCGCTCTGACGCAGCACCTTCAGTCCCCCGATTGCGAACGGCTCGTCCGGACCGTAGATGACCTCTGTCTTCGGACGCGACGTCCGCATGTACGTGGGGCCCGGGTGATACGCCATGAGCTCGAGCAGCCGCTCGGTGCTCATCGCGTCGCAGGGATAGAGCACGGTGATGTTCGGTTGGGCGCGCATCATCGCCAGATCTTCGAGCGCCATCTGTGACGGGCCATCCTCGCCTATCGAAACCCCTGCATGCGACCCGGCCATCTTGATGTTCAGGTTGCTGATGGCCGCCATCCGTACGAAGTCAGCGGCACGCGTGAGAAACGCCGCGAACGTCGACGGAAAGGGGATCGCGCCTCTGCTGGCAAGCCCCATCGCGGAGCCGATCAGCACCTGTTCAGCAATGTAGCTCTGATAGAAACGCCCTGGGTGTTTCTCCTCGAACTTTTCGCTGAACGTGGAGTTCTTCACGTCCCCGTCCAGTGCCACAATCCGGTCGTCGTCGTTTCCGAGCTTGGCGAGGGCGGCGCCGTACGCCTCGCGGGTCGCAACACTGTCACCGAGCTTGTACGAAGGCGTCCCGACGCTCCCTTTCTTCGGAGCCGGCCGCTGAGTCGCAGGCGGTCCTGAGGCTCCGCCTCGTCGAGGTCCAGGCGGCTGCGCCGGCTCGTCCTCGGCAACGAACTGCGACTCGAGCTCCTTGATCACTTTGTCGAGCTCTTCGCCTTTCTTGAACGCCTTGCCGTGCCACCCGGGCTTCCCTTCCGCAATCGAAATTCCCTTACCCTTGATCGTCCTCGCCAGGATCATCGTCGGGCGACCCTTGGTGCGGCGCGCTTCTTCGAAACCATCGAGCACCGCCTGCACGTCATGGCCGTCGACGACGATCGAATGCCAGCCGAAGGCGCGCCACTTCACGGCGTAGGCCTCCATGTCGTGATCCCAGATCGACGGGCCACTCTGGCCGAGACCATTGACATCGGTGATGCCGCAGAGCGAATCGAGTGTGTCGTGGGCCGCTGTTTCCGCCGCTTCCCACACCGAGCCCTCAGCAGACTCGCCGTCGCCAAGCAGCACGTAGGTACGGTAGTCGGACTTGATGCGGCGCGCGTTGAGCGCAATGCCAATGGCCGCGGTAATGCCCTGTCCGAGCGATCCGGTCGCGACGTCGACGAATGGAAGGCGCGGCGTCGGATGTCCTTCGAGGTCGGAGTCGAGCCGGCGCAGCGTCAGCAGTTGCTCGCGCGCGAGGAAGCCGACTTCCGCCCATGCGGCGTAGAGGATCGGCGCGGCATGCCCCTTCGACAGGACAAAGCGATCGTTGTCTGGATTCTGGGGATCGCGCGGGTCATAGCGCATCTCCGAAAAGAAGAGCGCGGCCACGACTTCGGCGGCCGACGCGCACGTCGTGGGATGACCACTGCCGGCTTCACTCGTCGAGCGGACCGAGTCGATGCGAAGCCGCGTGGCGACGTTCTTCAACGGCGCGACTCGTGATGACGCTTGTACGGGCACGAAAAAGGACCTCCGGAAAGACGCCGCCAAGTCTAGCAGATGGTCGGAACCCGCCCCGACCGGGCAACCTGCGGCGCCCGCTTTCAAATCAAGTGTTCATTTCGGAACAGAGATCCTGTTCTTTATGTCCTACTGTGGTCTGACACCATCCTGAGATCGTTCCCCGCCGGGGAACCGGGGACAGTCAGGGGTAAACAATCGAATGCAGGCGGGCGGGATTCGAAACGACGTCCGCGTGTGGCAGTCGTTGCGCCTGCGGTTACCGCTTCTCCTAGCTCTGCTGATGGCCCTCGTTCTGGCCACTTTCGTCACCCTGGCCTATCGTGAAGTCCGGGTATCACTGCTGCGCACTGGGAGCGAACGCGCGCAGGCAGCGGCTGATCAGATCGCGGATTTGTTCGCACAACCGAGTGTCGAAGGCGCGGAGGAGCGGCGACGGTTCGAGACCGGTCCGGACATTCGAACGTACCTGAAATACGGCACACCTGCGAGCGAGGCGGCGGTCCGCCGCGAGCTCGAGACCCGCGCTACAGCGTCTCCAATGCGGTTCGAACTATGGACCCCCGATGGGGCTCTAATGCTCGATGTTCAGCTGGCCGCTACGACCAGGAACCCCCAGGCGAGACGTCTACCAGGGGGCAAAGCCCCCACGGCTGCCGGACTCAGTGCGCTCCAGACACGGGACAACGAAGTCGTATTCTCTGAAAACGTCACTGCGATTCAGGACGCGTCGACAGCTGGGTCCGGCGCCGCTCCGGGGCTGCTCGGTTATCTGGTCACACGCTCGACGTTCGTCGTGAATCCTCCAGGTATCCTCGACCGGCTCGTCGGTGACGGTGCCCGTGTTGCGATCGGCAACCTGGCTGGTGGCGTCTGGACTGATTTTTCGCGCGTGATTCACGCTCCGCCGGTCGACCTCGCGCACCGAGGCGTGCGCGGATACGGTTCTGGCGCCGAGGGCCGTTACCTGGGCGCCGTCACGCCCATCACGAACACGTCATGGGCCGCGTGGGTCGAGTTCCCGGAGTCGCGCATCGTTGCGCCGGCTCAGCGTGTGCTCAACAGGATGGTCGGCCTCGCGCTCATCTTCCTCGTGGTCGGCGTGGGTCTGGTAGCCGCGGTGTCCATCGGCGTAACGCGGCCGCTCCGCGAGCTGTCCGCTGTGGTCGCGCGCATCGGCAATGGCGACTACTCCGGGCGAATCGTCACGACTCGCGCGGATGAAATCGGCCGCCTCGCCGAAGCGTTCAACGGCATGACGAGCGAGGTGGCACGCGCGTACGGCGCGTTGAAGCAAAGCCACGACGACACGCACTTCGCGCTCGGCGCGGCGCACACGGGCATCTGGGAAGTTGACATCGCGACCAACCGCCTCACCTGGTCGGACACGATGGCCAGCATCTTCGGCCTCACGCCCGGGCAGGCCCCGCGCACGATCGAAGAATTTTATGAGGTCGTGCATCCGGACGATCGCCAGTTGGTTCGTGACGCCATCTCGCAGGCCACTGAGGACCACCAGGACGAGTTCTTCGTCGAATACCGTTCCATCCTGCCCGATGGCAGCGTGCGGTGGATCGAGGAAACTGCGCGAGTGGTCTACGGAGAAGGCGGAGGCGCGGCGAGCTTTCTCGGCGTCGCGATGGACGTCACCGGGAGAAAGACGCTCGAGACGCAGCTGCGGCAGGCGCAGAAGATGGAAGCGATCGGCCAGCTCGCGGGCGGCATCGCGCACGATTTCAACAACCTGCTCACCGCGATCCTGGGGTACACCAAGCTCCTCGACGACTCCCTCTCAGCGGATGACGTGCGCCGGCGGGACGTCCACGAGATTCATGATGCGGCGGAACGCGCCGCCGGCCTGACCCGGCAGCTGCTCGCTTTCAGTCGCCAGCAGATGCTCCAGCCGACACCGGTGAATCTGAACGAGCTGGTCCTGGACACCAGCCAGTTGCTGCGCCGGCTGATTGGCGAGCACATCCACCTGGTGACGAGCCTGAATTCCGATCTCTCGCCCGTGCTCGCCGACAAAACCCAGCTCGAACAGGTCATCATCAACCTTGCCGTGAACGCGCGCGACGCGATGCCGGGTGGCGGCACGATGTCGATTTCGACAGCCAATGTTGACCTCGACGAGACGTACGCCACGCAGCACCTTGTCGTGCTGCGGCCCGGTCCATACGTCATGCTCGTGGTGAGCGACACAGGCATCGGCATGAGCGACGCGACGAGACGCCGTGTGTTCGAGCCGTTCTTCACCACGAAAGAACGTGGCAAGGGCACTGGTCTCGGCCTGGCAACGGTGTACGGCATCGTCAAGCAGAGCGGCGGCTACGTCTGGGTGTACAGCGAGCCAGGCCGCGGTGCCGCGTTCAAGATGTACCTGCCGCGCGCGGAACGGGATGCTGACAAAGCCACGATTACGCAAGAGCCACGGCCCGGGCCGTCGGGTGGAACGGAGACCGTGCTGGTCGTCGAGGACGAGGCGGCGGTGCGTTTCCTGACGCGCTTGATCCTGGAACGCGCGGGCTATTGCGTCATTGACGCGTCGAATCCTGAAGCGGCGGCCGCGTTCTGCACCGACGACGTCGTGCTGTTGATCAGCGACGTGATCATGCCAGGAGCGACAGGGCCGACGCTGTACAGAATGCTCGCCGAACGGCACCCGCAACTGAAGGTGCTCTACATGTCCGGCTATACGGACGACATGGTGAAGCGCGAGGGAATGCTCGATCCTGAAACGGCGTTTCTGCAGAAGCCGTTCAGCAACGACGGACTCCTGCGGAAAGTTCGCGACGTGCTCGATCGATGAGACGTGTCTCACGCGCGATCGTCGCGTCACGCGCGGCGATGACATGTTCTCCATCGACATTCTGGATGGCTGAGCCACTGCGCCAGACGCTCGGCTGGCCCGGACGTCGCCTTCAACGCGCAGTCCGCACGGACTTCCAGAACGAGCTCCTGAGGGCATGAACGCATGACGCAAGTGCCGCCGCTGCTGCTCGTCATCGACGACGAGCCACAGATCCTTGCCATTGTCGAGCGATTCGCCCGTCAAGCCGGCTTCGAGGTCGAGACGAGCGCGAATGCGGTGACCGCGCTCTCGGGCCTCTCCGCGCTCGATCCTGATGTCGCTCTCGTCGATCTCCAGATGCCAGACATCTGCGGCCTTGACGTGCTCAAGGCGATTCGCGCTGCGGATCCGGAGTGTCAGGTGATCCTGATGACCGGGAGGCCGACGATCGACACGGCCATCGACGCCGTGAAACTCGGCGCACTGGACTATCTCCAGAAGCCGCTCGACTTCGATCGACTGATCCGCCTGCTGACGGGCGTGGTCGACGGCATCCGGCGCCGGGAGCGTCTCCTCGCCATCGAGGCGGATGTCGCGGTGGACTTCGAGTGCGAAGGGATGATCGGCCCGAGCGCGGGGATGCAGCAGTTATTCGATTCCTTGCGCCGCTTTGCGCCGCACGTTCGCACTGTGCTGATCACCGGTGAGACCGGGACGGGAAAAGAGCTGGTGGCCAAGGCGCTGCACAATCTCGGTCCACGGCGCACCAAGCGGTTCGTCACGGTGAACTGCTCCGCCGTCGTCGAGAGCCTGTTCGAGAGCGAGTTGTTCGGTCATGTCCGCGGCGCATTCACCGGCGCGATCGATACGACCGTCGGTCTCTTCGAACATGCCGACGGCGGAACGATCTTCCTCGATGAGGCCGGGGAGTTGCCGCTGGCGCTGCAGTCCAAGCTTCTCCGAGCTGTAGAGAACGGTGAGGTGCAGCGCGTCGGCTCGCTCGAGACGCGGCGCGTTGATGTACACGTCATTGCCGCCACCAACCGCAACCTCAGGGCGGAAGCCGCAACGGGCCGGTTCCGCACGGACCTGTTCTATCGATTGAGCATCATCGAGATCCAAGTGCCCGCTCTCCGCGAGCGGCGCGAAGATATTCCGTATCTCAGCGCGCATTTCACCAAGGACTGTGCGCGGCGTCTGAAGCGTCCCGTCACGAGCATCAGCCCGGCTGCCGAGCGCCTGCTGCAGCACGCCGCGTGGCAGGGCAACGTTCGCGAGCTGCGCAATGTCATCGAGCGCGCGTGCATTCTCTGCGAGGCGGGGGTGATCACCGAACGTGAACTGAGCTCGGCGCTGTCAGCACCGCCTGCCATGCCGGCGCCTGATGCGGTACCCGACGATCGACTTTCGACCCTCCAACATCACCAAATCGAACGCGTCCTCGATGAAGCCGGTGGCAACAAGTCCGAGGCGGCGCGCCGCCTCGGCATCAGCCGCAGGGCGCTGTACCGCCGCATCGACGAGATGGCCCCCTGAAAGGTAAGGGGGGCATCACCGTCCGGTGCCGTAGGCGCGCTGTAACCGATTCGCCCAGGTCGTGCGCACCCGCGCACATGTGCAAGGACCGTGCTTCCTGCCGAAGCCGTTTACCGCCACCGCGCTCGCGAGATCGGTGCGCGAGTGTCTCGAAGCTCACCCGGCATAGGCCGCGCCCCCCCAAACTATAATCGTCTGATGCTCGCGCTCCGGTATGTCTACGTGCTCGCGCTCGTCGTCTGGCTGGGCGGAATGGTGATTCTGGGCGCTGTGGTGGCGCCGACGACGTTCCAGGTGCTGCAGGCCAGCGTGCCGGCTACCGGCCGCGAGCTCGCGGGTACCGTGTTCGGCGCGACGCTGGCCCGCTTCCACTACGTCGCCTACATCGCCGGCGGACTGCTCCTCGTCACGCTGGCGGCGATGCGCGTGCTCGGTCCCCGACCAGCGCATGTCGGCGTGCGCGCGATCATCGCTACCGTCATGCTCGCGGTCGCGCTCTATTCGGGCAAGGTCGTCCTGCACCAAATCGAGGCGGTGCAGGCAGAAGCGGGCGCACTCCCGTCGCGGCTTCCAGCGGGTGACAATCGGCGAGCCCGCTTCGACGCGCTGCATGTGCTCTCCACACGCCTCATGATGTTCAACATCGCGGCCGCGCTGGTGCTGCTCTATTGGGAGGCGAGGGAATAGCCGATGCAAGATGGCGGGTGGCGAAAGCCGAATGGCTAAGCATCGCATCACGCTGATCGCCGGCGATGGCATCGGCCCGGAAATCAGCAGCGCCGTCGTCAAGATCCTCGAGACCGCAGGGCTCGACGTCGAGTGGGAATCGTGCTCGGCCGGCGCGACCGCACTCGAGCAACATGGATCCACGCTGCCGGTGGAACTGCTCGACTCGATTACACGGAACAAGGTAGCGCTCAAGGGGCCGGTAATGACGCCGGTTGGCGGCGGCTTCACGAGCGTGAATGTGGGCCTGCGACAAGCGCTGGAGCTCTTCGCGAATCTTCGACCGGTCTGGAACATTCCGTCGGTCCCGTCGCGGTACGAAGACGTTGATCTCGTCATCGTGCGGGAGAACACCGAGGACCTCTACTCCGGCCTCGAGCACGAAGTCGTTCCTGGCGTCATCGAGAGCCTCAAGATCATCACTGAGAAGGCGTCGACGCGCATCGCGGCGTTCGCGTTCGAGTACGCGCGGCGGCACGGCCGCAGGCGCGTCACGGCGGTGCACAAGGCAAACATCATGAAGCTTGGTGATGGCCTTTTCCTGAAGTGCGTCCAGAACGTGGGCGCGCTGTATCCGGACATCACGCAGGACGACCTGATTGTAGACGCGGCGTGCATGCACCTGGTGATGAAGCCCGAGCAGTTCGACATGCTGGTCATGCCGAACCTGTACGGCGACATCGTGTCGGATCTCTGTGCGGGCCTCGTCGGCGGACTCGGCGTCGTGCCTGCCGCGAACCTCGGCGTCGAGATCGGTGTCTTCGAAGCCGTTCACGGCAGCGCGCCGGATATCGCCGGCCGCAACCTGGCCAACCCCATGGCACTGCTGCTGTCCGCGCTGCTCATGCTGCGCCACATCGGCGAAGCACCGATGGCCGATCGGATCATGAAAGCGCTTGGCGCCGTGCTGACCGACGACAAGGTCCGCACGCGTGATCTCGGCGGCACCGCGAGCACAACCGAATTCACCACCGCCATCTGCCGCAGGCTAGCGGCATGAAACGGGCCACGGAGGCACGGAGACACGGAGGTCGAACCAAATAATTCTCCGTGACTCCGTGTCTCCGTGGCTTGTCTCAGGATGGTATAGTCGCCGTTGTCGATGCTCGACGAGATCACCCAGGCGGTCCTGTCACGGGACGAAATCGAGCGTTACCTGCAGGGCAGCCACGGTGGGCGTGCAGCGCGGGAGCGCATCCACGGATACCTCGACGAGTTGCGGACGACGCAGCGGTATTCGATCTACCGCGCGCTCAAGCATCCCCTCTATCCAATCCTGCGCAAGATCGAGCGGCTCGGCGAAAACGTCGAGACCGTCAGGGCCGCCACGCGCGCGGGCCGCGTTGTGTACGCGTCGAATCACAAGAGCCACACCGACTATCTTGCCGAGCCGCTCGTGCTCGACGACAACGGCATACGCCCGCCGATCATTGCCGCGGGCATCAATCTCTTCGGCGGCCCGCTCGGTCTGCTGCATCGCCACATCACTGGCGCGATGCCGGTCCGCCGCAACACGAAGGATCCGGCGTACCTGATCACACTGAAGGCGTACGTGGCGGAGCTGCTTCGGCGGCATGACCTGTTCTTCTATCCTGAGGGGGGCCGCAGCTACAGCGGCGACCTGAAGAGCCCGAAGACTGGACTGCTGAATGCCGCGCTGCACGCGGACGTGTCGCCGATGGTGATCGTCCCGACCGCGGTGGCGTACGACTTCGTACTCGAGGATCATGTCCTCGCCCGCCAGCGCGTGAAGCGGACGCAGCGGCCATTCAGCCGCGAGCTCGCCGAGATGGTGCGCTACGCGGTCGGCTATCGCTCGCGCGCCATCGTCACGTTCGGCAAGCCGCTCTCAATCGACGGGGTCGACCCGAACTCGCGTCGCGACGTTCTGGATCTGGCGCACGCGATCATGGCTGCGATCGGGCGGCTGCATAAGGTGCTCCCGACCGCAGTGATTGCCAATGCGATGCGGCCGTCGATCACGCGACGCGAGCTCGAGTCGCGCGCAGACGCGGTGCTCGATACGCTGCGGTCAGCGGGCGCCAATCTCGGCGTTCAGACCGGCGCCGAGGCGATGGCGGAGGCGATCGAGCCGCTCGAGGCCCGCGGCATCATCGTTGCTGAGCGAGGACGTATCCGTGTTCGCGATCGCAATGTCCTCCGCTACTACGCCCGCACGCTTGACCACCTGCTCGCGTCACCCTCTCGCCGAACCCATTGATCACCGAACCGCGTCCGTCAGCACCCGGCCTCCGGGCCGTGGAGGGCGGGTCGCCGGGTCCAAAAGGACCCGGCCTACCGTGTCCGTAGGGCGGGTCCTTCTGGACCCGCCGGAGCCCTAAATGTACGCGGGTGCGAAAGCACTGTTTTACGCCCTGTCGAACAGTGCCCTGCTGAAGCGCCTCGCGTCGACGTACGGCATGCGGTCGCCCGGAGGCTTCGCGCGCCGCTTTATCGCCGGCGAAACGATCGAGGAAGCGATCGACGCCGCCCGCAGCATCCAGGCGCAGGGCCTGCTCCTCACCCTCGACTACCTCGGAGAGAGCGTGAGGACCCTCGAAGAAGCCGCCGCGGCCACGCGCGAGTACGGACGTCTCCTTGAGGTGATCGTCGTCTCCGGAATCGAGCGGAATATCTCGCTCAAGCTGACGCAACTCGGCGCGGGCGTCGACCGCGCGACGTGCGTCGACAACCTGAGGCGCATCCTCGAGCCAGCCCAGAAGCACGGATTCTTTGTCCGCATCGACATGGAGAACTCGCCGTGGACGCAGCTGACGCTCGATATTTTCGAGACGTTGTGGCAGCAGGAATACCGGAACATCGGTATCGCCCTGCAGGCGGCGCTCTTTCGCACCGAGCAGGACGTCAGGCGTATGAATGAGCTTGGCGCCCGTGTCCGGCTGGTCAAAGGGGCATACAAAGAGCCGCCAACGGTCGCGTATCAACATAAGGCGGACGTCGATGCGGCCTTCATCCGACTCATGCGCATACTTCTCGATTCGGGAACCTACCCTGCCTGGGGTACGCATGACCCGGCGCTGCTGGAAGCAACAGAGAAATACGCCGCAAAGCGCGGAATCACGAAAGATCGATTCGAGTTCCAGATGCTCTACGGGATACGGCGCGATCTGCAGGCGTCTTTGGTGAAAAAGGGCTATCGGATGCGCGTCTACGTCCCGTTCGGCCGGAAATGGTTCCCCTATTTCATGCGCCGGCTTGGCGAGCGGCCCGCGAATCTCGGATTTGTAATCCGCGCGATCCTCAAGGAGGGTTAGCGCCCAACCTCTGCAGCACCGCGGATCGGCATCATGCGTTGGGGCTGCGGGGTTTAGCGGCATTTCTCGCGTAACACTTCAAGAGATACACACGAACCGTTCACACTTCAGACAGCGACCGGCGGAATCCCATCACTGATGTCTCCTTGCCGAAGGACAAATGGAATGCGCAGATGTTCGGTTTTCGTGTCCGATTCGTTATTCATTCAGTGACGGGCTCGTGTCCGATACGGTCGGGCCGTGGCACTGCTCTTGAAATGCCGGGCTATAGCTGAAAACGAGTCCCTGGAAACGGCGAGGCGCAATCCGGCGTCATACCAGTGGCTACTCAGAAAAGGGGAATCGCGGCAAATGGTTACCGACACGCAGCAGACGATAACCGCAGCACCAACCGGCGCCGGCGTGATGACACGCGCCGCCGAGCAGCTCCGGCAATTCATCTGCGGGCTCCACGGGCATGACTCGCTCCTGCATTTCGAGCGGGGGCGGATGTCCCTGCAATGCACGTCCTGCGGCCACGAAACGCCAGGCTGGGACCTTCGAAACGATCGCCGGCCGCAGTCTACCGCCGCGACGGAATCGCCGCGCATCGTCCGGATGCCGCTCGCACGCGAACGCCGCGTCGCCTGAACACCAACACCGCACACACGCCACGAGGACCAGGCGTTACCTGGCCCTCTTTTTTTTGTCCTCACCAGTTAACAGATAATCGCGGCGTGGCCGAACCGAGCTCATCGCTCGATGTGGCGCGCCGTATTGCGCTCGCCGCCCGAGACGCTGGAGGGCGCGCGCTGATCGTCGGGGGCTGGGTGCGCGATCGCCTGCGCGGCCGGGCGTCGAAAGACCTCGACATCGAGGTATTCGGTCTCACGCAGGATCGACTGGTCGAGCTGCTCTCGCCGCTCGGACGCGTCGAGACCGTCGGTCAAAGTTTTCCTGTCTACAAACTGGTTCCCCCGGGCGGCATCCATGGCGAGATCGATGTCGCATTGCCGCGCCGTGAATCCAAGAAAGGCCGCGGCCATAAGGGCTTCGACGTGCGGGGCGACCCGTCGATGTCGATCGCCGACGCCGCGCGGCGCCGCGACTTCACGATCAACGCCATCTCGTGGGACCCGCTGACGGATCAGTACGAAGATCCATTCGAGGGCCGCGCCGATCTCGAGCGGCGGCGGCTGCGCGCCGTCGATCCGCGCACGTTCTCCGACGACAGCCTGCGCGTGTTGCGCGCGGTGCAGTTCGCGGCCCGATTCGATTTCACGCTCGATGAGGCGACCGCCGCGTTGTGCAGGAGCCTCCGACTCGACGATCTGCCGTCCGAGCGGATCTGGGGCGAGGTCGAAAAACTACTCCTGGAGGCGGAGCAGCCGTCGATTGGATTCCGCCTCGCAATGGATCTGGGTGTCATCGAGCGTGTGCTTCCCGAACTCCTGCCACTCGTTGGATGCGAGCAGGAGCCGGAATGGCATCCGGAGGGTGACGTCTGGACGCATACGCTGATGGTGATCGACAAGGCGCGCGAACTGAATAACGACCTCGATCGCGCGCGCCGCGTCAGCGTGATGCTTGGCGCCGTCTGCCACGACCTTGGGAAACCTTCCACGACGGCGCGTATCGATGGCCGCATCCGGTCGCTCGACCACGAACAGGCAGGTGTCGAGCCGGCGCTCAGTCTGCTGGATCGCTTGAACGTCCATTCAATCGACGGCTTCGACGTCCGCGGCCAGGTCGTCGGCCTGGTCGCGCATCATCTGAAGCCGGGCGCCTTCAGGAAAGCCGCGAATGTGACCGATGGCGCGTTCCGCAGGCTGGCGCAGAAGGTCGATCTGGAGCTGCTCGCGCGGTTGGCGCGCGCGGACTGTCTCGGCCGGACCGGCGACTTCGATTGTTCCGCAATGGACTGGTTCATCGAGCGC
>Ga0208185_1000339_pt1 | contig 24300 bp, 22 predicted proteins | sample EasRivMeERMLT700_FD_187532 | JGI IMG/M metagenome (GOLD analysis project Ga0208185, IMG submission 187532) | Soil microbial communities from meander-bound floodplain in the East River, Colorado, USA - East River MetaG ERMLT700 (SPAdes) (version 2) | ecosystem: Environmental > Terrestrial > Soil... | reverse complement strand
GCTCGGTGAGGGCCTGGATATCGTTGATCATCGAGGCGCCGGCGGCCGCGACCGCCTTCATCGCGCCCGGCCGGCGCGTGTCGATCGAGACGCACAGGTCGGGAAGCTTCTCGAGAACCGGCAACACGCGCTCGAGCTCTTCCTTCTCCGAGACGGGCTCGGCGCCGGGCCGGGTCGATTCGCCGCCGATGTCGATGATGTCCGCGCCCTCCGCGGCGAGGCGGCGCGCATGATCGATGGCCGCGGCCGGTTCAAGGAACCGGCCGCCGTCAGAAAACGAATCGGGCGTGACGTTGACCACGCCCATGATGAGGGGCTTGTCGAGCGCGAGCCGGAAGCGCCCGCACCGCAGGATGCCGCTGAGGTTACCGGGTGGGTTCTTCTCTATGCGCTCGGGGCCGGAGCGGTCTCGCCTTGCGCGCCACCGCTGCTGGCGGGCTTGGAGGGCTTCTGCGAGCTGCCCGAGGGCTTGGGCGGACGCGGCGGCTTGCCTGCCATGATGTCGCCGATCTGGTCCGCGTCGAGCGTCTCCCACTCGAGCAGGGCCTTGGTCATCGCCTCGACCTTGTCGCGGTTGTCTTCCAGGAGCTTGCGTGCGAGGCGGTACTGCTGGTCGATGATGCGGCGGATCTCGGCGTCGACCTTCTGCATCGTCGCTTCGGATACGTTCTTGTGCGTCTGGATCGAGCGCCCGAGGAAGATCTCGCCTTCGTTCTCGCCGTAGACCATGGTACCGAGCTCGTCGGACATGCCCCACTGCGTCACCATGCGCCGCGCGATCTCGGTGGCGCGCTCGAAGTCGTTCGAGGCGCCGGTGGTCATCTGGTTCATGAACAGCTCTTCGGCGATGCGGCCGCCGAACAGCACCGCGATCATGTTGAGGAGGCGATCGCGGTCCTGACTGTAGCGGTCGGTCTCGGGGAGCTGCATGGTGACGCCCAGCGCGCGCCCGCGCGGGATGACCGTCACCTTGTGCACCGGGTCGGTCTTGGGCAGGAGGCGCGCCACGATGGTGTGGCCCGACTCGTGGTACGCGGTATTCCTGCGCTCTTCCTCGGGCATCACCATCGAGCGGCGCTCGGCGCCCATGATGATCTTGTCCTTGGCGCGCTCGAAGTCGTCCATGTCGACCAGGCGCTTGTTGCCGCGCGCGGCGAACAGCGCCGCCTCGTTCACGAGATTCGCGAGGTCGGCGCCCGAGAAGCCGGGGGTGCCGCGCGCGATGATGTCGGGCTTGACGTCGGGCGCAAGCGGAACCTTGCGCATGTGGACTTTCAGAATTTCTTCCCTGCCCCGGATATCCGGCAACGGCACCACCACCTGCCGGTCGAAGCGTCCCGGGCGCAGCAGCGCCGGGTCGAGCACGTCCGGCCGGTTGGTGGCGGCAATGACGATTACGCCCATCGTCGCCTCGAAGCCGTCCATTTCGACGAGCAACTGGTTCAGGGTCTGCTCGCGCTCGTCGTTGCCGCCGCCCAGCCCCGCGCCGCGCTGGCGGCCGACCGCGTCGATCTCGTCGATGAATACGATGCAGGGCGCGTGCTTCTTCGCCTGCTCGAACATGTCGCGCACGCGCGCCGCGCCGACGCCGACGAACATCTCGACGAAGTCGGAGCCCGAAATCGAGAAGAACGGCACCTTGGCCTCGCCGGCGATGGCGCGCGCGAGCAGCGTCTTGCCGGTGCCCGGAGCGCCGACCATCAGCACGCCGCGCGGAATGCGGCCGCCGAGCTTCTGGAACTTGGAAGGATCGCGCAGGAAGTCGACCAGCTCCGCCACTTCATCCTTCGCTTCCTCGCAGCCGGCGACGTCGGCGAAACTGACGGTGTTGGTGGATTCGTCGAGCATGCGCGCGCGCGACTTGCCGAACGAGAACGCGCCGCCGCGCCCGCCGCCCTGCATCTGGCGCATGAAGAAGATCCACACGCCGATCAGGAGCAGCATCGGGAACCACGACACGAAGATGTTCATGAGGAGCGACGGCTCCTCTTCGGGCTTCGCCTCGATCTTCACGCCGTACTTGAGCAGGTCGGACACCAGCCAGATGTCGCCGGGCGAGTAGCTGGTGACGCGCTTGCCCTCGGCGGTGGTCGCCTTGAGCTGGCGGCCCTCGATCGTCACCTTGGCGATGCGGCCCGACTTCACCTCTTCCAGGAACTGCGAATACTCCATCGGCGCCTGCGCCGCCTGGCGGGTGTTGAACTGGTTGAACACGGTCATCAGCACCAGCCCGATGACGAGCCAGATGACCAGGTTCTTGAGCATGTTGTTCAAGTACTTGACTCCTTACATTGCGCTGCGCAATGGAAACTCATCTTACTCGGCGAGCAAACCGCGCGCCACCACATAAGTCTCCGCCGATTCACCCCGTGAGGCCGAGGGCTTTACGACCTTCACCTTCTTGAACAGCGCCTTCAGGCGCTCCCGCAGCTCTTCGAAGGCTTCGCCCTGAAACGCCTTGACGACGAAAACACCGTCCGGCTTCAACACCTTGCGGCAAAGATCGGCTGCCGCGAGCGCAAGCTCCAGCAAGCGCGCCTGGTCGACGTTGGTAATTCCCGACAGGTTCGGCGACACGTCCGAGAGCACCACGCCGGCCGGCTCATCGATTGAGACGTGCCGGAAATCTCCCTTCAGCGTCGTCACCCCGGAGATGGGGGCGATCTCGAGAAGGTCAATGGCGATCACGCGCCCGCCCGGCTTCACTTTCTCGGCCGCGACCTGCGACCAGCCGCCGGGCGCCGCGCCCAAGTCGATGACCGTTTGCCCGGGCTTGAGAATGGATTCTTTCTTGTCCAGCTCCAGGAGCTTGAACGCTGCTCTGGAGCGGTAGCCCTGCTTGCGGGCTGCCTTGACGTACGGGTCGGTGACGTGCCGGCGCAGCCACTCCTTGCTCGACTTGGTCACCGCAGGACGCGCGTCTCGCCGTGCCGCAGGACCAGGAAGTCGTCGGCGGCGAGGCCTGCCTTCTTCCTCTCCTCTGCGAGCCGGAGCGGCGGCCCGTCCAGGCTTTCGTCGGTGAGGTTCGCGAACGTGCCCCAGTGCATGGCGAGCGAGCGGCGCGCTCTTACGTCCTTGTGGACCTGCACCGCCTCGGCGGGATCGAGGTGCATGATCTGCATGAACCAGCGCGGTGCGTAAGCGCCGATGGGAATCGCCGCGAGGTGCCCGACCCAGGTCACCGACGGATTGGCGCCGAGCTGCGGCTTCGCCGTCTCGAAGCGGTACCCGCCCTCGGGATCGCGCGGCAGGCCCTCGCGCAGCTGGTCCCACTTCCAGCGCCAGAACCCGCCCTTTTCGGCGTGCGGGTAGTTGTTGCGGAAGCCATCGGCCGCGCGGTGCGGCTTGGCAGGATCGAAGTAGCGGAAGCTCACGGCGCCAACGGCGAGGATCACCCCAAACGCGAGGGCGAGCAACTTCACGCGGGAAGAATACCCTCGATCAGCTGCGGGTCAGGGGCAATTGCTTGTGCAGAGGCGACCCGTGCCGGCTTCCGGGACAACGGAGTTTCCCTTCCGTGCTCGACGCTGGAACAGCCAGAGAAGGATCGCGATCAGCGTTCCGCCAGGCAACAGCGCCTCCACCAGAAGATAGGGGCCTACGCTGCGCGCGCCTTGCAGAAGCTGTTTCATGCTTCCATCCTGGGGCGCGTGCGTCGCGACAGTATTTCCTGGCGATCGCTCCCGGTTACAGCCGAAACAAGGCTAGGCGGTCGCGCGCTCTTTCGAGCCGGGTGGTGTCGCGCGGCGTCGGCGTGCGCAGGTGGAGCCGCGGCGGGTGGCGCAGCGAGCGCCGCGCCAGCAAGGTCCTCAATTGAGGCTCTTCCAATGTCGAATCTGCGAGTCGCCGCACCTGGCCGCCTTCGACCGCGGCGATGGGCAGGCCATCCTTCAGCAGGATGCGGTTGCGGTGAATCGCCGCGACGCGCGCCTCGGGCGTCATGATTCCAACCAGGTTGAGCGGATCGGCGGCGCTCAGCACCACCAGCTCGTCGATCTTCTCGGTCTTGCGCACTGCGCGCAGCCGTCCGACGGCGTCGGGTGCAGCGAACTGCTCGCCGCCGAAGCCGGCGACGAAGCGCCCGCCGCGGATCTCGCCGCGCGCCTCGAGCCGGCGGTAGACGCGCACCAGGTCGCGCCACGGCGGAAGCTGCGACTCGCGCTGCAGGAGCGTCCTGAACACCACGCCGTAGCGCTTGAGAAGCGTTCGCGCAATCGCTTCTACATTGTCCGAAGAATTTGCAGAGAACAAGCTCCAGCGGCCGGCCGTCTCCACGAGGCCACGCCGCTTGTCCGGCGCAGCCAGCAGCGCTCGCAGACCGGCAAAGCTGTCGGCAGTGGCGATGCCGGCGCCGGCAAGCTCGGCGAGGCCGCGCTCGACGAAGGCCGGCAGCAGCGACGTGGCGTTGACCAGCTCATTGAAGAACGAGGCGCCGCGCTTCTCGAGCGCTTCTCGCACTGCTTTCGACTCTGAAGACAAATCGGAAACGATTTCCTTCTCCAGACCCCAATGCGAGGCGTGCTCCCTCAACATCAACGCAATCGGCGAAGTCCGCAGCGGCGCCTTCGTTCCTGGCGTGAGCCGTCCCCAGGCCACGCGCCCGCTCAGGCACAGCTGGTCGATCTGCTCGGCGCCGTAGTCCGCGACGCGCGCGGGCAGCACGTCATGCTCCCACGCCGCGGCGGCGAGCTCGAAGCCTTCGAGCTGCTCGATCACCGCGGCCAGGCCCTCGACCCCCTTCACCAGGTCCTCGCCCGCGGCGTGCTGCCAATGGAGCAGGAAGCGCATGAAGTCTGCCGCCGATACCGGCTCGATCTCGGCGCGCAGCCGGTTCAGCGTGTAGCGGTGGATCCGCGCAAGGAGACGCCGGTCGCACCACTCCAAATCATTTGAAGAAAATCTTCCCCGCAGGATGCGGCCCTGGCTTTCGAGCGCAAGAAGAACCGGATTCTCTTTCTCGGCGACGGGCCCGAGAACTTCCAGCCGGCTGGCCGTGATCTCCACCTCGTCGTCTTCGCTCCGCTCTAGTGCGAACCACGCATTGCCCCGCTTCACCGCTCTTTGACCCAACTCTGAAATCAGGGAAGACCAATGCGGCGCGAGCTCGGATTCCGTGATGGTGCCCGCCACCATGAGCGCGTCGTACATCTCGTCGGCGCTATTCGCGACCGGCCAGGCTTCCTCGCGCACGCGCTGGATCGCCGCCGGGTCGAGCGCGCCGAGATCGTCTGCGCTGCGCGTCTCGGTGGCGCGCCTCGTGTACACCGCGCGCGTGCGGCGCTCTTCCAGCGGCGCGTCGTCGAGGAAGGTGTAGACCGCCGAATTCAGCAGCTCATGGCTGAGGACTGACGGCTCCGGAGTATCGCGGGCCGTGGTCTGAATTTCTCCTGAATGAAGACGCTGCAATTCCCTCTCGAGTCCACGAAGATCAACCGCCTCCTCGAGCGCGTCGCGCAGCGCCTGGTTGACGAGCGGATGGTCGGGAATCTCGCGCGCGCCCTGGATGTTGTCCTGGCACGCGACGGCATCGGGGAACGCCGCCTGCAGCAGGTCCTCGGCGTACATGCGCTGGAGCTGGTTCGGGATGCGCGCGCCGGCGCGGTTGCGCGGCACGGCGAGCGCGAGCGTGGCGCTCCAGCGCCAGCGCGTCTCGAAGATCGGCGAGTCGAGCACGGCCTGCGTCAGCGTCTCGCGCACGGTGTTCGGGTGCAGGTAGCGGAACACCTCCTCCAGCGGGAACGAGTGCGACGAGCCGAGCGAGAAGATGATGCCCTCCTCGGTCGCCGCCGCCTGCAGCTCGAAGTTGAAGCCCTGGCAGAACTTCTTGCGCAGCGCCAAGCCCCAGGCGCGGTTGATGCGGCTGCCGAAAGGCGCGTGCAGCACGAGCTGCATTCCGCCCGACTCATCGAAGAAGCGCTCGAGCGCGATCCTGTCGGTCGTGGGCAGCATGCCCAGACTGCGTTTCGCCTCGGCCAGATACGTTGCGATTTGTTCGGCTGCGGTCCGGGAGAGGGAGTATTCCCTGACCAGAAAATCAATCGCTGGCTCGAGTTCGCCCCCTTTGCGCGGCTCGTCGGGGCCGGGCAGCTTGACGTCGACCGCAGCGCGCATTGCCGAGACCGCCGCGCTCATCTCGTCGCTGCGCGCCGGCGCCTCGCCCAGCCAGAAGGGCATCGACGGCGGCTGGCCCTGCGCGTCGGCGACGCGCACCACGCCGTTGCCGATGCGCAGGATGCGCCAGGAGGTGTTACCGAGCTGGAACACATCGCCCGGCAGCGACTCGATGGCGAAGTCCTCGTTCAGCGTGCCGATGAGATGCCCCTCGGGCTCGAGCACCACGCGGTAGTCGAACACTTCGGGAATCGCGCCGCCGTTCACGATGGCACTGAGCCGGCTACCCTTACGGGAGCGCAGTTTTCGATTCAAAGAATCATGATGGATCAGCGCGCCGCGCCGGCCGCGCCGCGTCGCATACCCGCGGGCGAGCATCTCCACGACCTCGTCAAAGTCTTTCTTTTCGAGATTCCTGTACGGGTAGGCGCCCTTGAAGAGGCTGAAAAGCGCGTCCTCATCCCATTCCTCTTCCGCCGACGTCTCGGCGACGATCTGCTGGGCAAGCACGTCGAGCGGCTTGTCGGGCACGCTCACGCGATCGAGCTCGCCATCGTGCACCGCGCGCACCATGGCGGCGCATTCGATCAGATCGTCGCGCGTCAGCGGGAAGATGCGCCCCTTCGGCACGCCCTTGATGGTGTGGCCGGAACGGCCGACGCGCTGCAGGAAGGTGGCGATGCGGTGCGGCGACGAGATCTGGCAGACGAGGTCGACGTGGCCGATGTCGATGCCGAGCTCGAGCGACGCGGTCGCGACCAGGACCTTCAGCTGCCCGTTTCTCAGCTTTTCTTCGGCTTCAAGCCTCGCTTCCTTCGCGAGGCTGCCATGGTGCGCGGCGACGTGCTCGGCGCCGAGCCTCTCCGACAACTGGTGCGCCATGCGCTCGGCCAGCCGGCGGGTGTTGACGGTGATGAGAGTGGTGCGATGCGCTTCGATCAGGCCGACCAGGCGGTCGTAGATCTCTTTCCACACCTCGTGGGACATCACCGCTTCCAGCGGCGACGGCGGTACTTCGACCGCGAGGTCTACCTGGCGCTTGTGGCCCTTGTTAACGACAACACAAGAAGAAGATGTTAGAAACCTGGCTACTTCCCCGATCGGCTTCTGCGTTGCCGAAAGCCCGATGCGCTGCAGCTTGCGGCCGCAGACATGGTCGAGGCGCTCGAGCGACAGCGCGAGGTGCGCGCCGCGGCGCGATTGCAGCACGGCGTGGATCTCGTCGACGATCACGACGTGCGCGGTCTTCAGCATCGCGCGCGAGCGCTCGGCGGTGAGCAGGAGGTACAGCGACTCGGGCGTCGTCACCAGGATGTGCGGCGGCGTGCGCAGCATCGCCGCGCGCTCGGGCTGCGGGGTATCGCCGCTGCGAACCGCCGCCGTGATCTTCACGGGCGCCAGCGCATGGATCTCCCGCCGCGGCACGGCGAGGTTCTTGTGAATGTCGGCCGACAGCGCCTTGAGCGGGGATACATAGATGACCCGGACTTCATCCGGGAGACCACCTTGCTGGACACCTTCACGGAATAATTCGTCCAAAGCGGTGAGGAAGGCGGCCAGCGTCTTGCCGGAACCCGTCGGCGCGGCGATGAGCGTATGGCTTCCCTGGCGGATGGCGCGCCAGCCCTCGAGCTGGGCCGCGGTCGGTTCCTCAAAGCGGCTCGCCCACCAGCGCTGCAGGATGGGATGAAAATCGAGGGGTAGCACGGCACTCATTTTGACATTAGATTGCCGGATTCATTCATGCTGACGTCGGCCGAACGCAAGGCACTGAAGGCGAAAGCCCACAAGCTCGAGCCGGCTGTTCACATCGGCGCCAAGGGACTCACCGACGAAGTGATCGCGGAGATCGACGGCGCGCTGCGCGCCCATGAGCTGATCAAGGTGCGCGCGGGCAGCATGGAGCGCGATGCCCGCGACGACGCATTTGATTCCATTTGTGAAAGAACCGGCGCCGAAGCGGTCCAGCAGGTCGGCAAGGTGTTCGTGCTCTTCAGGAAGAAGAACGATGAATAAAGCGAGAGGCATGCTGACGCTCGAGCAGCTCAAGGGCATGGTCGCGCAGGGCGAGATCGAGACCGTGCTCGCCGGCTTCACCGACCACTACGGCCGCCTGATGGGCAAGCGCTTCGACGCCGAGATGTTCGTCGACGAGATCGCCAAGCACGGCGGCCACGCCTGCGACTATCTCCTGACGGTCGACATGGAGATGGAGCCGGTGCCGGGCTACAAGTTCGCCAACTGGGAGCTGGGTTATGGCGACGTGCACATGGTCCCCGACCTCGGCACGCTGCGACTGGCAAGCTGGCTCGACAAGACCGCTTTCGTGGTGTGCGACGTGAAGAGCGAGAAGAGCCACGATTACGTCGAGGTGGCGCCGCGCTCCATCCTGCGCCGCCAGATCGATGCGGCGAAGAAGCTCGGCTACACCGGGTATGCCGGCACCGAGCTCGAGCACTACCTCTTTCAAACGAGCTATCGCCAGGCGGCGCAGCAGGATTACCGAAGCCTGGAGCCGGCGGGCTGGTACCTCGAGGACTACCACATCCTCCAGGGCACGCGCACCGAGGGCTTCCACGCCGCGGCGCGCCGCCACCTCAAGCTCTCCGGCGTCCCGGTGGAAACTTCCAAGGGCGAATGGGGCAAGGGACAGCACGAGCTCAACGTGCGTTATGCCGAGGTGCTCGACATGGCCGACCGCCACGTCGTGTTCAAGCAGTGCCTGAAGGAGATCGCGGAGGCCATGGGCATGAGCGTCACCTTCATGGCCAAGTTCGCCGCCGACGGCGCCGGCTCGAGCTGCCACATCCATTTCAGCCTGTGGCGCGACGGGAAGAACGCTTTCGACAAGCGTCCCGACGCCTTCAAGCATTTCCTCGGCGGCTGGATCGCGCATGTTCCCGACGTGATGGTGTTCTATGCACCCACGGTCAACTCTTACAAGCGCTATGTGGACGCCTCGTGGGCGCCGACGCGCCTTGCCTGGAGCAACGACAACCGCACCGCCGGATTCCGGATCGTCGGATCGGGCCAGAGCCTGCGCATCGAGTGCCGCATTCCCGGCGCCGACTGCAATCCCTACCTCGCGCTCGCCGCCTCGCTCGCTTCGGGCCTCGACGGCATCGCCAACAAGACCGAGCCGCCGGAGGCCTTCGTCGGCGACATCTATCAGGCCAAGGACCTGCCGCGGGTGCCTTATACGCTCAGCCAGGCAGTCGCCTTGTTCGAAAAGAGCGCCTTCGCTAAGAAATCCTTCGGTAAGGAAGTGCACGAGCACTACACCCACTTCTATCGCACCGAAGCCGCGGCCTATGACAAGGCGGTCACCGACTGGGAACGCAGGAGATATTTCGAACGCATATGAGACTCAAGGACAAGGTTGCCCTCATTACCGGCGCGGGCAGCGGCATCGGCCGGCAGACGGCGCTCCTCTTCGCGAAGGAAGGCGCGCAGGTTGTTTGCGTCGATGTCAACGAAAAGGCAGCGCAAGAGACCGCCGGAATGATCAAAGGCGCGCTTGCGGTCAAAGCCGATGTTTCAAAAGCGGGCGACTGCGAGCAGATGGTGGCGGCGGCCGAGAAGAAGTTCGGAAGACTGAACGTGCTGTTCAACAACGCCGGGATCATGCACGCGAAGGACGACGACGCGATGTCTACCAGCGAAGAGGTCTGGGACCTCACCATGGACATCAACGCCAAGGGCGTGTTCCTCGGCTGCAAATACGGCATTCCCGCCCTGCAGCGCGCGGGGGGCGGGTCGGTGATCAATACCGCGTCGTTCGTCGCAGTGATGGGCGCGGCCACCGCGCAGATCGCCTACACCGCGAGCAAGGGCGCGGTGCTCTCCATGACGCGCGAGCTCGCGGTGATCCATGCGCGGCAGAAGATCCGCGTCAACGCGCTCTGCCCCGGACCGCTCAAGACCGAGCTCCTCATGAGCTTCCTGAATACGGAGGCGAAGAAGCAGCGCCGCCTGGTCCACATCCCGATGGGGCGCTTCGGGGAAGCCGAGGAGATCGCCAAGGCGGCGCTGTATCTCGCGTCGGACGAGTCGTCCTACGTCACCGGTAGCGAGTTCCTGGTCGACGGCGGCATCACCGCCGCCTACGTGACGCCCGAGTGAAGATTCTCGGGATCTCCGGCAGCTTGCGGAAGGCCTCGTACAACACGGCGCTATTGCGCGCAGCGGTCGCCCTGATGCCTGAGGGCGTGCCGCTCGAGGTCGGCTCGATCAGCGGGATTCCGCTCTACGACGGCGACCTGGAGGCGTCGCAGGGCATTCCTCCTGCAGTTCAAACCTTGAAAACCAGCATTACCCAGGCCGACGGCCTGCTGCTCGTCACGCCCGAGTACAACAACTCGATTCCCGGCGTATTCAAAAACGCGATCGACTGGCTTTCGCGCCCGGCTTCCGACATCGGCAAGGTATTCGGCGGCCGGCCGGTCGGCGTGATCGGCGCCTCGCCCGGCGGGTTCGGCACCATCCTCTCGCAGAACGCGTGGCTGCCGGTGCTGCGGACGCTCGGCACGCGGCCTTTCTTCGGCGGCCGCCTGCAGGTCTCTCGCGCCGGCAGCGTATTCAACGAAGCCGGGACGCTGACCGACGAGGCGATCCGCGAGCAGCTGCGCAAGTACCTGGCCGGGCTTGTCGGCTTTATCGACGGTTCTTAGCTCTCAGGGCCGGCGTAGGCGCCGGCGGTGCGCGGGAACATCGCCTTCACGATCTTGAAGCGCGAGATGTCGGCGGTCGCGTCCATGTGGAGGAAGATCGAGCCGTCGCGGAACAGCTTCTCGATGCCGAAGTCGAGCATCGCGCCATTGCCGCCGTGCAGCTCCATCGCGTGCTGCACGACCTTCATGATTTCCTCCGAGGCGAACACCTTTGCCATGTTGCAGAGCGCGTCCGCATCCGGTGCGTTCGCGTCGACCGCAACGGCAGCTTCCCTGACCAGAGACCTTACTGCAGCCAAGCGGGTGGCCATGTCCGCAAGGCGCAAGGCTACGGCCTGGTGCTTGATGAGGATGCGCCCGCCCTGGACGTAGCTCTGCACGTACTCGGCGGTGCGCTCGTAGGCCGCCATGCCGACGCCGAGGTTCTTCGCCGCCTGGATGATCTTGCCCGGCCGGAAGTAGATCCCGGCCTTGCCGAGCGCGTCTCCCTGGACCAGCAGGTGGTCTTTCGGCACGCGCATGTCCTCGAACACGAGCTCGCCGTTATTCATGAAGCGGCAGCCGATGGTTTCGTTGCAGCGGGCGATGGTAAGGCCCGGGGTGTCCCGGGGAACCAGGAAGCTGGAGGTCCCCTGAAGCATCCCGACTTTCGGGTTGGTGTTGGCGTAGACGACGAACAGGCCCGCGTCGTAGCCGTTGCTGATGAACTGCTTGCGGCCGTTGATCACCCAGTGGTCTCCGGCCTCTACGGCTCGGGTGTGCATCGCGGCTTCGGGGACGTTGTAGGGCAGCCAGCGATCCGAGGCGCCGCGCGGCTCGGTCAGGCAATGGGCGAGGAGGAAACCGGGGTCGGCGGTCAGCTGCGCAAACCACTTTTCCTGCAGGTGGCGAGGCGCGAAATTGCGCAGCAGCACCGACACCTTCCAGTTCTGCACCAGCTTGTCGGCGAGCCCCGAGTCGCCGCGGGCGATTTCCTCCGCGATGATGGCGAAGGTCCGGACCTCGTTGGCGGGGTCGAGCTGCACTCCGCCGAAGGCCTCGGGAACGCCCAGCGTCCGGATGCCGATGCGATCCGCCTGCTCGAGGATCTCGCGCGGCAGCCGGGCATCCGGATCCATCAGCCATTCGCGCTGCCAGTGCTGCCGGATAAACGGCGTAACGACCTTGTCCACGAACGCGCGGCAGCTCGCGCGCATCATGCGCTGTTCCTCGGACAGTCCGCGGTCGATCATCTCCATGGCTGTGGCCCCTGGTTTCAGTTGTAAGACGGCGGCAAGCCCCTGAAATGGATTGCTAAGCCGCCGGCGCAACGATAGCCGGCATGAGCACGCTTGATTACTGGATTTATTCCATCGGCCTGATTCTCGTCACGGTAGCCGTCCTCGCGGTGTAAAAGCTACGCGGTGCTGCGATGCCGCAAATCCGCAAAAGCTGTTGCCGTCGCCGAAGCGACGGGACTAGAGTAGCTTCGCACCCACATCCACGGGAGGAGGCCACTCAATGGTTCGCTTGACCATCAATGGGAAGTCCCACGACGTCGACGTCGATCCGAACACGCCGCTGCTCTGGGTCATCCGCGAGCAGGTCGGGCTGACCGGCACCAAGTACGGCTGCGGCATCGCCCAGTGCGGCGCCTGCACCGTCCATGTCAACGGCGCGCCGATGCGCTCCTGCATGCTGCCGGTGAGCACCGTGGTCGGCCAGAAGATCACGACCATCGAAGGCCTTGCCTCGGGCAAGACGCTGCACAGAGTGCAGCAGGCCTGGATTGCGCACGACGTGCCGCAGTGCGGCTACTGCCAGTCCGGCATGATCATGGCCGCCGCGGCGCTGCTCGCGGCCAAGCCGAAGCCGACCGACGCGGACATCGACGCCGCGATCACCAACATCTGCCGCTGCGGCACCTTCCAGGAAGTGCGCACGGCGATCCACGCCGCCGCGAAGGCGAAGGCATAGGGAGGGAGCCATGAAAATGAATCGCCGCTCGTTCATCGTCACCTCCGCCGCCGTCACCGGAGGTCTTGCTCTGGGGTTCGACCCCTTTGGAAAACAGATCGTCAGGGCCCAGGATGGCTCGCCCGAGCTCACCGCCTGGGTCGTGATCCAGCCGAACGACAGAGTCGTCATCCGCATGGCGCGCTCCGAGATGGGCCAGGGAACGATCACCGGCCTCGCGCAGATGGTGGCCGAGGAGCTGGAATGCGACTGGAACAAGGTGACCTACGAATACCCGACGCCCGGCACGAGCCTCAAGCGCAAGCGCGTCTGGGGTGACTTCTCCACCGGCGGCAGCCGCGGCATCCGCACCTCGCACGACTACGTGCGCCAGGGGGGCGCGACTGCGCGCGTGATGCTCGTCCAGGCCGCCGCCAACCAGTGGAAGGTACCGGCCTCCGAATGCGTGGCGGCGAACAGCGTCATCACGCACCAGCCGTCGGGTCGGAAGACGACGTACGGCAAGGTCGCCGAGGCCGCGGCCCGCCTCGAGCCGCCGAAGGACGTGAAACTCAAGGACCCGAAGGAGTGGAAGCTGATCGGCAAGTCGGTGAAGCGGCTCGACACCGCGGACAAGGTCACCGGCAAGCAGGTCTACGGCTTCGATCTCAAGCTGCCCGGCATGGTGAACGCCGCGATCAAGGACTGCCCGGTGTTCGGCGGGAAAATCAAGAGCTTCGACGCCGGCCGCGTCACCGGCATGAAAGGCGTGAAGAAGGTCGTGCCCGTCGGCGACTCCGCGGTCGCGGTGGTGGCTGACACCTGGTGGCAGGCGAAGACCGCGCTCGATGCGCTGCCGATCCAGTGGGACGAAGGCCCCAACGCCAAGGTGTCGAGCGCGACCATCGCCGAGATGCTGAAGGCTGGGCTCGACGCGCCGCAGGCGTTCGTCGGTAACCAGAACGGCGACATCAAGGCAGGACTGGCAGGGGCGGTGAAGAAGGTCGAGGCGGTGTACGCCTATCCGTTCCAGAACCACGCCTGCATGGAGCCGATGAACGCCACCGCGCGCTACACGCCCGAGCGCTGCGAGGTCTGGGTGCCGACGCAGGATGGCGAAGGCTCGTTCGCGGCGACTCTCGCCGCCTCGGGCCTGCCGGCGGACAAGTGCGAGGTCTACAAGATCAACCTCGGCGGCGGCTTCGGCCGGCGCGGCGCGTTCCAGGACTACGTCACGCAAGCGGTCATTATTGCGAAGCAGATGCCCGGCGTGCCGGTAAAGCTGCTGTGGTCGCGCGAGGAGGACATGCTGCACGGGCACTACCACCCGATCATGCAGGCCAAGCTCGTGGGCGGGCTCGACGCCAACAACAATCTCGTCGGGCTGCACGTGAGGCTGTCGGGACAGTCGATCCTCGCCGCGGTGCGGCCGCACATCGTCGAGCAGCAGAAGGGACGCGACCCGCTCACCTTCCAGGGCCTCGCCGACACCGGCGAGCACTCGTTCGGCTACACGATTCCAAATTTGCTCATAGACCACGCGATGCGCAACACGCACGTGCCGCCAGGCTTCTGGCGCGGAGTCAACATCAACCAGAACGCCGTGTTCATGGAATGCTTCATGGACGAGCTGGCGCAGGCGGCGGGCCAGGACGAGCTCGAGTTCCGGCGCAAGAACATGCAGGGGCTGCCGCGCAACCTGGGCGTGCTGAACGCGGTCGCCGAGCGCATCGGCTGGAGCAAGCCCGCACCGCAGGGCGTCTACCGCGGCCTGGCGCAGATGAAGGCCTTCAACAGCTTCGTCGCGGCGGCTTGCGAGATCTCGGTGCGCGACGGCAACAAGGTGAAGGTGCACCGCATCGTCGCGGCGACCGACCCGGGCTACGCGGTCAACCCGGCGCAGATCGAGCGCCAGGTGTCGGGCTCGTTCGTGTACGGCCTGTCGGGCCTGTTCATGCAGGAATGCACGGTGAAGGACGGGCGCATCGCGGAAGACAACTTCCACACGTATCCCTCGATGCGCATCGCCCAGATGCCGAAGGTGGAGACGATCATCATCGCCAACGGCGGCGGCATCTGGGGCGGCATCGGCGAGCCCACGATCTGCGTCGCCGCGCCGGCCGTGATGAACGCCTTCTTCAAGGCCACCGGCAAGCGCCTGCGCGAGGTGCCGCTCAAGAACCAGGGCATCGAATTGGTGTAGATGAGGTTCGTGTGAGGGTGTGGGCCACCGCCCTTCTCCTCCTCGCCAGTACTGCTGCCGCAGATGATGCGATCCCGTCGTCCCTCACCGGGACGACGGGAGACGCCTCGCGCGGCCGCGCCATTGTGTTGGATAGGCACGTGGGCCTGTGCCTGCTATGCCACAGCGGGCCGTTCCCGGAGGAGCAGTTCCAGGGCAACCTCGCGCCGAGCCTCGCCGGCGTGGGCAGCCGATTGTCGGCGGGGCAGATCCGGCTCAGAATTGTGGATTCGAGCCGCGTCAATCCGGACACGATCATGCCGGCCTATTTCCGTACCGAAGCACTGCAACGGGTGGCGCCCGCCTATCGCCGCAAGACCGTGCTGACCGCCCAGCAGATCGAAGACATCGTCGCCTTCCTCGCAACACTGAAATGAGCAGTTTCATGATCACGCGCCGCGCGTTCCTTTTCCTTGGACTTTTCGTTGGAAGTGCAAGGGCACAGCTGCCGCCCAACATCGGCGAGCTGCGCAAGAAAGCGCTGGACGAGGCAATCCGCAAAGTCGTCGGCAACGCCCAGGTACGGACCGGCAAAGTGAAGCTCGAGCTGCCGCCGCTCATCGACAACGGCAACACGGTGCCGCTCTCGGTCTCGGTCGAAAGCCCGATGACCGCCGCCGATCACGTAAGAGCGATCCATGTCTTCACCGAGAAGAACCCGCAGCCTTACGTGGTGAGCGCGTACCTCGGCCCGCGCGCGGGCCGCGCGCGCATCAGTACGCGCGCGCGCATCGCGGACACCGGCGTCGTGACTGCGATTGCGCAGATGAGCGACGGCTCGTTCTGGTCGGACAGCGTGAAGGTGATCGTCACCCTCTCCGCCTGCCTCGAGGAAGGATTGATCTGATGGCACGCGTCGTGGTCAACGTGCCGGCCCAGGCCAAACGCGGCGAAGTCATCGAGATCCGCACCCTCGCCGGCCATCCGATGGAGACCGGCTTCCGCCGCACCCAGCTCGGCGAGCTGATCCCGCGCGACATCATCCGCAGCCTCGTCTGCACCTACAACGGCGCCGAGATCTTCCGCGCCGATCTCCACCCCGCGATGGCCGCCAATCCGCTCATCACCTTCACCACCGTCGCCACCGAGAGCGGCACCCTGGAATTCCGCTGGACCGGCGACAACGGCTACTCCGCGACCCAGACGGCGGCGATCAAGGTCGTTTGAGGGTTTGCTTCATTCTGATGTTGGCAGGTCTTCCCGCTGCAGCTGCGGGCGAGATCCCGCTGGCCGAGCGCCGCAGCGGCTACGAGTTCATGAGCCGCGAGACGCGCGCCATGCAGGACGACGCCGTCACCGGCCCGGCGGTGCTCTGGCTGCTCGACGGCGAGGCGCTGTGGGGCAAGCTCGGCTGCGTAAGCTGCCACGGCGACGCGAAAAACAGCATGAAAGGCGTGGCCGCGCGCTACCCGGCGCTCGTGGACGGCAAGCTCGTCAACCTCGAGCAGCAGGTCCGCCATAAGGCGCCTGCGCTTGCCTACGAGAGCCGCGAGCTGCTCGCTTTGACTGCCCATGTGGCGCGCCAGTCACGTGGGATTCCGATTCAGATCAATGAAAAGACAAAGCCGTTCATCGATGCCGGACGAGCCTTCTTCCATCGCCGCCAGGGGCAGCTCAATCTCGCCTGCGCGCAGTGCCACGACGACAACTGGGGGAAGAAGCTCGCGGGCAACACCATTCCGCAGGCGCATCCCACCGGCTATCCGATCTATCGGCTCGAATGGCAGACCGTGGGCTCGCTCGCGCGGCGCTTCCGCAACTGCCTCACCGGCATCCGCGCGGAGCTATACGCGCCCGGCTCGCCGGAGTTCCTCGAGCTCGAGCTCTACCTCATGTGGCGGGCGCGCGGCATGAAACTAGAATCCCCGGCGGTGCGTCCATGAAGCGGCAAAAAACCATCACTCCGGTCGACGGCTCGGTCTATGTGGAGCGCGACCTGGCGGCGAACCCGGCCATCGAGCGCGCTCTCTTCATGGCGGAGAAGGCGCAGAAAGCCTGGAAGCAGGTGCCGGTCGCCGAGCGCGCCGCGATCTGCCGCGGCATGGCCGAGTGGTGCGTCTCCCACGCGCGCGAGCTCGCCACGGAGCTCAGCTGGCAGATGGGACGACCGATCGCGCAGACCCCGGGCGAGCTCCAGCGCGGCTTCCGCGAGCGCGCGATCTACATGTGTGGAATCGCGGCGCAAACCCTGTCCGACATTTCGATTCCGCAAAAGGAAGGCTTCCAGCGCTTCATCCGGCGCGAGCCGCTCGGCGTCGTCTTCGTGGTGGCGCCGTGGAACTATCCCTGGCTCACCTCGGTGAACGCGGTGGTGCCGGCGCTGCTCGCCGGCAACAGCGTGATCCTCAAGATGGCCGCGCAGACGCCGCTCGTCGCCGAGCGCTACGCCGAGGCGTTCAAGGCCGCCGGCCTGCCGCAGGGCGTGTTCCAGTTCCTGCATCTCGACCACGCGCAGGTTGCCAACGTGATCGCGGATCGGCGCATCGCCTTCGTGGCATTCACCGGCTCGGTTCCCGGCGGCCAGGCGGTGCAGCGCGCCGCCGCCGCGCGCTTCATCGGCACCGGCCTCGAGCTCGGCGGCAAGGACCCGGCCTACGTGCGCGCCGACGCCGACCTGCCGTTCGCGGTGGAGAACCTCGTCGACGGCGCGTATTTCAATTCCGGGCAATCCTGCTGCGGCATCGAGCGCATCTACGTGGATCACAAGATCCAGAAAAAATTCGTCGAGGCCTTTGTCGAGCTCGCGCGCCGGTACCGGCTCGGCAACCCGCTGGAAAAGGAGACCAACCTCGGGCCGCTGGTACGCACTCAGGCGGCCGACGCGGTGCGCGCCCAGATCCGGCAGGCGGTGAAGAAGGGAGCGAAGGCGCTCCTCCAGCTCAAGGACACGCCGCGCAGCCCCTATCTGCCGCCCGAGGTGCTGATCAATGTCGACCACGGCATGGACGTGATGGTCGAGGAGAGCTTCGGCCCGGTCGTCGGCATCCAGCCGGTAAAGGACGACGAGGAGGCGGTGAAGCTGATGAACGACAGCCGCTACGGCCTCACCGCCTCGATCTGGACGCAGGACGCCGACGCGGCGCTGCGCATCGGCGAGCGCGTCGAGACCGGCACCTGGTTCATGAACCGCTGCGATTACCTCGATCCCGCGCTCGCCTGGACCGGGGTCAAGGACTCCGGGCGCGGCTGCACGCTTTCGAAGCTCGGGCTCGAGACGTTCACGCGCCCGAAGTCGTTCCATCTGCGGCTTGCGGTGAAATAGTGAGGACCCCACCCGGGCCGCTCATGCTCGCCAGGAGACGCCGTGGATCTGCCTGAGAAGCTGAGATACACCGAATCGCACGAGTGGGTCGCCGACAACGGCGACGGCACCGTCACTGTCGGCATCACCGCGGTGGCGACCGAGCAGCTCGGCGACCTGGTCTACGTCGAGCTGCCGCAGGCCGGGACGCGCGTCGCGCGCGGGGCGAATTGCGCCGTGGTCGAGTCCACCAAGGCCGCTTCCGAGGTCTACGCGCCGGTCGGCGGCGAAGTGCTCGAGGCGAACACGGCGCTGTCCGCGCACCCGGAGCGCGTCAACCAGTCTCCCTACGCCGACGGGTGGCTGTTCAAGATCAAGCTTGCCGATCGCGGCGAGCTCGACGGCCTGCTCGCGCGCGACGCCTACGCCAAATCGGCGGGCTTGTGAAAGAACTGCTGAACAGGGAGGAGTTCGCCGCCCGGCACATCGGCCCCGACGAGGGCGCGCAACGCGAGATGCTCGCAACGCTCGGCGTCGCGTCGCTCGACGCGCTCGTGCGCGAGGTCGTGCCGCACGACATCCTGCTGCGCGCGCCGCTCGCGCTCGGCGAGGGGAGGACCGAGAACGAGGCGCTCGCGGAGATCAGCGCGCACGCGGCGCGCAACGAGCTGTGGCGCCACTTCATCGGCACGGGCTATTCCGGCACGCATACGCCCGCGGTGATCCAGCGCAACGTGCTCGAGAACCCGGGCTGGTACACCGCGTACACGCCCTACCAGGCCGAGATCTCGCAGGGCCGGCTCGAGGGCCTGCTCAACTTCCAGCAGCTCGTCATCGACCTCACCGGGCTGCCGGTGGCCAATGCGTCGCTGCTCGACGAGGCGACCGCCGCGGCCGAGGCGATGGCCATGATCCGCCGCAGCAGCAAGAGCAGGGCCGCTGCGTTCTTCGTCGACGCGGCGGTCCATCCGCAGGTGCTCGGTGTCATGCGTACGCGCGCCAAGTGGCTCGGCATCGAGCTCGTGGTCGGCGATGATGTTCAGCCGGACAAGGTCTTCGGCGCGCATCTGCAGTATCCCGACACCTTCGGCCGCATCCGCGATTTTTCGGAGGTCATCCAGAGGGTCCACGCCGCCCAGGGCCTCGTGTCGATCGGCACGGACCTGCTCGCGCTGCTGCTGCTGCGCCCGCCCGGCGCGCTCGGCGCCGACATCGCGATCGGCTCGGCGCAGCGCTTCGGCGTGCCGATGGGCTACGGCGGCCCGCACGCCGCGTTCATGGCGTGCCGCGACGAGCACAAGCGCGCGATGCCCGGCCGGATCATCGGCGTGTCGGTCGACGCGGCCGGCCGGCCGGCGCTGCGCATGGCGCTGCAGACGCGCGAGCAGCACATCCGGCGCGACAAGGCGACGAGCAACATCTGCACGGCGCAGGCGCTGCTCGCGAATATGGCGGGGTTCTACGCCGTGTACCACGGACCGCGGGGACTGGCGCGCATCGCGCTGCGCACGAACTACATGGCTCGCCTACTCGCCGCTTGCATGAAGCCGGAGGGCGGGTATTTTTTCGACACGTTGGTTTTCTCGGTGGCGGCCGAGGAGGTGAAGGCCCGGGCGAACGCGAAACGCATCAACCTGCGCTATCTCGACGGCGCCCGCGTGGGGGTGAGCTTTGACGAGCTGACCTCGCTCGATGACGTGGCAGACGTGGCCGAAGCGCTTTCAGGGACAAAACAAAACATCGAAGCCAAGGCGAAGGAATTGCCTGTAGAACCCACTTCCATCCCGCCCGCATTGCGCCGGACCGACGCCGTGCTCTCGCACCCGGTCTTCAACCGCTACCACACCGAGACCGAGATGATGCGCTACCTCAAGCGGCTGGAGAATCGCGACCTGTCGCTGGTGCACGCGATGATTCCGCTCGGCTCGTGCACGATGAAGCTCAACGCCGCGGCCGAGCTCGCGCCGATCTCCTGGCCGCGCTTCGCGGCGATGCATCCCTTCGCGCCGCGCGAGCAGGCGCGCGGCTACGCGGGCATGCTGCGCGAGCTCGAGGCGATGCTCGCCGAGATCACCGGCTTCGACGCCGTATCGCTGCAGCCGAATTCGGGCGCGCAGGGCGAGTACGCCGGCCTGCTCGCCATCCGCAGCTACCTCGCCTCGCGAGGGGAAAGCGCGCGCGACGTATGCCTGATCCCGGCGTCGGCGCACGGCACGAATCCCGCTACCGCGCAGATGATGGGGCTGCGCATCGTCGTCGTCGCGTGCGACGCCAACGGCAACGTCGATACCGCTGACCTCGAGCGCAAGATCGTCGGGCACGCGAGCCGCATCGCGGCGCTGATGATCACCTACCCCTCCACGCATGGCGTGTTCGAGGAAGCGATCGTGCGCATCTGCTCGCAGGTGCACTCGGCCGGCGGCCAGGTGTACATGGACGGCGCCAACCTCAATGCGCTCGCCGGCCTGGCCAAGCCGGCGCTGATCGGCGCCGACGTGTGTCACATCAACCTGCACAAGACCTTCTGCATCCCGCACGGCGGCGGCGGCCCGGGCATGGGACCGATCGCCGTGGCAGCTCACTTGAAAGAATTTCTCCCCGAGAGGACGGGCCCGGTCTCCGCAGCACCCTACGGCAGCGCGCTGATCCTGCCGATTTCCTGGATGTACATCCGCATGATGGGCGCGCAAGGCGTGCGCCGGGCGACCGAAATCGCGATCCTGAACGCGAACTACATCGCCGCCCGGCTCGCCTCCTGCTTTCCGGTGCTCTATAAGGGAGCGCGCGGGCGCGTGGCGCACGAGTGCATCCTCGACCTGCGCAAGCTGAAGGAGACCTGCGGCGTGACCGCCGAGGACGTAGCGAAGCGGCTCATGGATTACGGCTTCCACGCGCCGACGCTGTCGTTCCCCGTGGCCGACACCCTGATGGTCGAGCCGACCGAAAGCGAGTCGAAAGAGGAGCTCGACCGCTTCTGCGACGCGATGATCTCGATCCACGCCGAGCTGGAGAAGATCCGCTCCGGCGCCTGGGACCGCGCCGACAACCCCGTGAAGAACGCGCCCCACACCGCGCTCGAGCTCGCGGGCGACTGGCAGCACCGCTACAGCCGCGAGGAAGCCGCTTTCCCCAAGCCCTGGCTGCGCTCGGCCAAGTTCTGGCCGCCGGTGAAGCGCATCGACAACGTCGCCGGCGACCGCAACCTGGTCTGCACCTGCCCGCCGATCGAGTCCTATGCCTGAGCGGAAGACCGTCCTGCACGGTCTTCATGCCGAGCTTGGAGCACGCTTCGTGCCGTTCGCCGGGTTCGAGATGCCGGTGCAGTATCGGGAAGGGCTGCGCGCCGAGCACCTGCACACGCGCGGCACGGCGGGACTTTTCGACGTCTCGCACATGGCACAGGTGCGCGTCACCGGCCCCGCGCTGCACGAAGCGCTCGAGCGCGCGCTGCCGCTCGATTTCGACGGCTGGCCCGAGGGCGTGCAGCGCTACTCGCTGCTCCTCAACGAGCGCGGCGGGATCGAAGACGACCTCATGGTCACGCGGTTGCGCGACGAGGTGCGCATCGTGGTCAACGCGAGTGGCCGGCAGAAGGACCTCGCCCTTCTGCGCAGCCTCTGCCCCGGCCTTTCCTTCGAGCTCCTCGACCGTGCGCTGATCGCCCTGCAAGGGCCTGCCTCCGAAGAAGTGCTTTCGTCCCTAAGGCCCGAGGTCAAGAAGCTCGCGTTCATGTACGCCGGGGTGTTCGGCGACTGGCTGGTCTCGCGCTCCGGCTACACCGGCGAGGACGGCTTCGAGGTTTCTATTCCAAAGGAAAGCGCTGAATCAGTGGCCCGCCAGCTGCTAAAGAACCCCGCCGTCAAACCCATCGGCCTTGGCGCGCGCGACACGCTGCGGCTGGAGGCCGGGCTGCACCTCTACGGCCAGGACATGGACGCGAACACCACCGCGCTCGAAGCGAACCTGGGATGGGCGGTCGCGCGCTCGCGCCGTCCCGGCGGCAGCAAGGAAGGCGGCTTCCCTGGCGCCGAGACTTATCTTCGGCAGGCACGCGAAGGGGTCTCGCGCCGGCTCGTCGGCCTCGTCGGCGCGGATCCCGTCCCGGTCCGGCACGACAGTCCGCTCGTCGCCGAGAATCGCGAAGCCGGCGTGGTCACGAGCGGGACCGTTTCCCCGTCTACCCATCGCGCCATCATGCTCGGCTACGTGGGCGTCGAGTTCCTCGACAAGGACCTGTTTGCGGTCGTGCGCGACGCACGGCGGCCGGTACGGATCGCGAAGCTGCCGTTCGTGCCGAAGCGCTACAAGAAATGACCCGGAGAAAGTGAGACCCGCCATGGCCAAGCTGCGTCACATCGCGATCACCGTCCCCGACCCGGAGAAGGCGGCCGAGTTCTACATGCGCGCTTCGGCCTGGAACGAGTCGGCGAGACCGACTGGGCCAACGCCCGCGGGGTCTATCTCAGTGACGGCACGATCAATCTCGCGCTTCTCCACTACAAGACCGAGGAGGCAGCCGGCGCGCGCGGCCGCGATTTCGTCGGCGTGCATCACATCGGCTTCCTCGTCGAGGACGTGCACGCTTCGACGAAAGCCGTGGTCGCGGCCGGCGCGAAGCACTGGATGGGCGAGCCGTCGGACGGGACCGGCTTCTACGAAGTGAAGTTCCACGATCCCGACGGCATCGCCTTTGACATCACCGCCAACGGCTGGGCCGGCGCCGAAAAGCTCGCGCGCTAGCGCACTGGCAGGCGCTCGCCCGGGATCCTCAGATCCTGGTCCATGCACGAGATCTTGCCGCGCGCGCCCTCCGGTCCGCCCTGATTGACCTCGCCCGCGGTATTCGGCGAGTTGTCGCGCCGGTTGCCGTCGGAATTGGCGGTGCAGAACTTCCTGCCCGAGAGCACCGGGCTGGTCGGAAACTCGAGGATGCGGTTGTTGCCGGCGGCCGCGTCGGCCGCATTCCTCAGGCCCGCCGCGTTCGGCGGGTTGCGGAACACCTCGGACACCTCGCCGTGCCTGCCGACCACGACGATGGCGTTGCGCTCGTTGGCCGAGTTCCAGATGTTGCCGGCGCGGTCGAGCGCGATGCCGTCGGTGCCTTCCAGGTAGGGGTGCGCGACGAAGACGCTGTCGAGGCACAGTGTGTTCGCGGTGAAGGTGGTGTCGCAGTTCAGCGCGTTCTTCAGGTTTCCGCGGCGGTCGAAGCGCGCCTTCCAGATCGCGCCGCGCGCCGTGTCGGCGATGTAAAGATCGCCGTCGTCGTCGAACGCAACCCCGTTGGCGACGAGATTCTGCGCATTCTCGAGCGGCACCGTGCGGGGCTCGCGCCCGACGCCGCGACCGGCGATGTCGCCGCCGAGGTCGGCGCCGTTGCGCATCGGCTGGATGCGGAAGACTTCCTCGATGCTTCCGGAAGACGTGATCTTCCAGACTCGTCCCAGCCCCGTGGTGCCGTCCCCGGTCCAGAGATTCCCGTCGCGGTCGAAGGCGAGGCCGTTGGTGCCCGGGACCCCGGTGGCGAAGGCGGTCGCGAGCGGCGGTGTCGTTGAGTCCGGCTTCAGCGTCCAGACTTGCCCGGCGCCGGAGGCGTCGGCGACATAGAGATTGCCGTGTTCGTCGAACGCGATCCCGGACGGGTTGCAGGCCGCCGCGTTGGGGATCGTGCCGACCACGACCAGCGAGGGCTGGGCGATATTGATCCGCCACACCGGGCAGGGCGTCCCGGTCGCGGCGCGCCCCGTCGTGTACAGGTTGCCGTCGCGATCGCCGGTCAGCCCCTCGATGGCGAACGGCGTCACGATCAGCGTGGTGAACGAAGCGTGCCTCGGGAATGGTGCATCGTGGTCGCCATGGGCTACTGCGACGGTGGCAAAAGCGGCAAGCAGGACGGCGGCGGCTACGGTTTTCTTGCTCATGGCTCCTCCTCTATCAGGCCAACAGGGCAAGGCCGATCGTATTCCTGCCGTGAAGGCCTAGCTACCCGTCAACCAGGAGAGGTGAAGACGGGGCGCGAAGCCAGCGGGTCCTGCGGGAAGACGCATGGACTGCTCACTGACTGGGCCGTGGCCGGTGACAATTTTCACGGATGCCGCCTCTAG
>Ga0208185_1000338_pt1 | contig 24344 bp, 37 predicted proteins | sample EasRivMeERMLT700_FD_187532 | JGI IMG/M metagenome (GOLD analysis project Ga0208185, IMG submission 187532) | Soil microbial communities from meander-bound floodplain in the East River, Colorado, USA - East River MetaG ERMLT700 (SPAdes) (version 2) | ecosystem: Environmental > Terrestrial > Soil... | reverse complement strand
AACAAATACAAATAATGACGGCCAGGACTAGAAGTATTAACACCAGGAATATTGTGATTCAATTGAATTGAATTAACACCAACAATTAATGGTCCTGGGACAAAATTCGCTGGCGATTGAATAGTAAAATTGAAATCGGTTGAAACTAATTTCTCAGTATTAGCAAATTCGTAACCAACTGTGTCGGGATTATAATTTCGACGAAGATATTGCCCTATACCGGTTGAAGTAACACCGACGTAATTGTTATCACCAATCGGATTTACTGGAAAGCCAGTTACATTAACACCGGTAAATGTATTACTTCCGGTCTTGTCAAGCAAAAGGCCCACTACGTTTGGTGTGAAACCAGCGGCTGGTGGTATAACACCGAATTCGTACTCAGTGGCTCCGCCAGTTATCTTACGCCGCAAATACTGATTTTCTGCAGCTGCGGCTACTCCAACGTATGGTCCTCCGGCTACTGGTTTAATCGGAACGCCAGTGACATTCACACCAGTCAAGTTACCATCGCCCGCTTGGTCAAACAAAAGGCCCGCCGCCCTAACGCCTGTTATTACTCCATTTCCAAGTCGATCGGAAAGAAGCCCCGTTACTCGCACACCCGTGATTGTTCCGTCGCCAGCCACATCTTGAAGAAGGCCAGTTACTTGCAGTCCAGTTATTACGTTATTGCCCAGGGCATCATAGTGAATACCTTTTACGACAACGCCGGTGATGTTACCAGTTCCGTCATCTTTCCAAAGGCCCGTTACTTTAATTCCGGTGTAATTACCATCACCATCTGGATCAGCAAGAATACCAGTTACATTGATCCCGACGATATTACCGTCACCGAGCGGATCATTCCAAATTCCTTGTACACGAACTGGAGTGATTATACCGTCTCCGAGTTTGTCTTGCAAAACGCCAGTAACATGGAGTCCTGTTATATCTCCAGTGCCAAGAGGATCGTAAAGTATGCCTTGAACAGCGGGTTCAAAGATATGACCTTCGTTCCAATCAGATGACTGGACTAGTGCTGCATTAAGACCATCGGGAATTGCAGAAACTTTTGAGTGCTTAATCATAGTGTAACTCCTGCCATCGCATTAACCAAAGCCGGCATTGGTCTGTCTCGTATTGCTATCTTTGAAGTGATTAGTTGTGAATGGAACTTGTCCCAATAAAACTGCGCTTTTGTCCACTCTTGGGCTTGTTCAAGCAAATCCGCCGTTGCATAAAATTCGATGCAGTCTTCACCCTGAATTGGTATCCGAAATACACCGTTGTCCGATGCAGTAGCAACGTCGTCGAATGCACGATAGAAGATCTTTAAATCAACTTGCGACGATTGTGCAACGGACGGTACATTAATCTGCTGTGGACCAATAAAAAGGTAATTTTGTGAGTGAATGAAGAAATATTCCGGCGGCCCCGGCCATACTTCGTAATTGCTGCGTAGGAAAACTAGCTCAATGCGGGATTTGTAGCGGAGAAAACGTTCACGAATGACATCGTAAACGCCAGTGACAGCGAAATGATCGGGGATGATCGTTTGGAGGTGGTAATACGGGCAGTCTTTTTGGAAGGAAATGTTTTTTGTCTTTTCAATGGTATTTGCAAAGACAGATGCCCAATAGTAAGCATCAAATAGTGAATCTTCAATGTCGGTTGCAGTAAAGAAAGTCACTGCATTGTCATCAAGGTTCGCTCTTACACGATCTTTTACTTCAGCACGGGTCATTCTGCGAAGGCTCCAATCGTTCGAATAATAAATATGTATATAGATTGGAGTACTGCGCTATGAATTACGCGAAGCGGCCAGCGTGTAACCAGCCGCTGCGCGGATGACCGAGTTTATTTAAAGCGCCTTAACAATCGCGCGAGTGCAAATGTTTGCAACACCGCCGACAGTTGAGGAAGCAATCGCAGCAGTTACGAGCGGCAGAATAGCAGGACCGACCGTCGTAACAGCGACAATTGCTGAAACCAAAGCGCCAGGAGCAAAATTGGCCGCTGCTACATTAACAGCGAGACCTTGCTCGGGGACCACTGCACCAGAACAGCGAACGTAATCAGTAACGCCGCTGACAAGTGCCATTCCTACTGCGCCAACAGGAATGTCTTGTGCAGCAACGCCAGCGAAATACGCTTGCGATTTGTTTGCACCGGCAGTTACTGAGTTAACAACGCCAAATCCATCGTCAGTACCGTTCATTGCGTATACGCACGGTGCTCCACGGAGGATCGGAATTGTGTCGTTGTTCTTGACGTGGTTATAAACGTTCTGTTTATTAGCACCTGGATCGCCATACAAAGTTTGAGTTTGCATTTGAGTTAAATTTCCTTTCTAATCTTTTTCTTTGCGTAGCAATTAGATGCCCGTCAATGTACGACCGATGTTGCCAATCACTCCGTGTGTACGGCGATTGGTCAATGTTACGGAACCGCGCCAGACAATGTACGAAACGTCAGCAAGTTGATCGACAGGCCGCATAAACGGCGTGTTGACAAAATCGCTGTCCTGCTCATAACGGATTTTGATATAATCCGTGTTGAGGAAGAACGCGCTGCCTTTGCCGGTTGCTATCGACGTGTCGAGGTTGTTACCAAAAACGTTCGGAATACGATCATCCCATGTTACCATCGCGTTCTTGAAGCGGAAATTCTCAAAATCAGGATATTCCGTGTATGACTTAATTTCGCGGTGATCAAAACGCATCGCCGATTCAAGCATCGCGTACGTTACGTCATCGACGAGAATGAGATCCGGGCTGCCTTCTGAGTTATTGGAACACTGCATGTACATAGCAGTGAACAATGCCAAAAATGCACCAGGTGTCATTGCAGCGCCGCCCGCATTAGCAGTCTTGTTTCTCCACCACGCGATGCCTTTATTGTTCACGGCGGTTGCTTGATTGATGCCACCAATTAGCATCGAGACGGTTGGGTCAAATTGGACGAGTTTAGCAAGCGGGTCGAGGCCGATGGAGCCGGAAATTACGTCTTGCGCGTTATTAATGATGCCGCCACCGACAACACTTCGCTCACGTCCTTGTAGGAAGTCACCGAGCCAATCTTCCTTGAGGCCCATTTCGGCTTGTTTAATCTTCGTCTGCAGAAGATCAAGAACTTTGGCTTTACCCTTATTCTTGAACTTTTCATCATCCGAGATCTGGATGTTAGCAGCGCACTGTGTCCAATCGTAAACGGCCTTCGTTACACCGTCGATTTGTTCACGGCGAAGAACATCGTAACCTTGGAAGTATTGCAAGCTGCCGAGCGCATACATCAAGTTCTCTTCAATCGCAATGCCGCCTTCGACTGAAGTGTAAGCACCCTTGTTTTTAAGCATCTTCATGATGACGTTGCGCTTGGAAATAGCATCATGAAGTTTCTTGTTGTAATTGAAAAGAGTGCTCGTAAGCATCTGATTCCAATTAATTGTGTATTGCGTTCGGTTAGGAGACGCGGTACCGTAAGTTGGCATTTAAGCTATCCTTTAATCTTTAAACTGCTCATCATAAGCCATTGCTGCGGCTTCTGCGAGCGAATTTGCAACCCTTGTTGAGCGTTCTTTTCGAACGCCATCGGACGGCATAGTGCCATCTTTGTTGGATCTTGCACGATCCGTTCTAGAATTGTCAACAGATTGCTTTGGTGCTACATCGACCAACTTACAGATTCGCTTTATGTATTCACGGGCGTTCATATTAGGAGATGGTGGGAACTTCTTCATCTCCTTCAGAATTAATTTGTTCTTTAACTCAAATTCGGGATACTCACTAGCAGCCCAAGTTAGCGCATCTTCAACAGCCGCTGCGCGAACTACTTCCTCATTTTGATTAAGGCGCGATTTAAGCGACTCTACCTCACGCGCCGCAGCATTTACTTTACCGTTGATGATTTTATTTAATGCTTTGCTAAGTCCCGCAGGGAGCAAGGCAAATTCGTCGCCAAGTTCACTACGAAGAACTGCTTCAACTTCGTCTACTACTGCGTCACGTTGTTCAGCATTAAGATTCTTAAGCTCGTAACCAGCTCGCTTTGCTATTGTACTGAGGACTTGTTCAGCAGTTTCAGGATTTGTTATTCGACGGTAAAATTGAAGAGCCTGTTCCTTTTCACGGTTCTCTGCTAAAGTATCTTCATCGTCTTCGTCTCCGCTATCTTCATCATCTTCAGCAGCTTTATCATCCTCGTCGGCTTTGCTATCTTTCTTTGTTGCTTTGGAAGACCTAGATGTTTCTTCTTCATCTTCGTTTCCTTCCTGAGCGGCATCATTCTCGTCGCCAGCTTTTTCAAGGGCTGCGCGTAATTCATCGTTGGAAGATTGTTCGGTTTCTTGTTCTGTAGCAGGCACGATTATTTCCCCTTATGGATTGTTTTAAGTAAAATTGCTCGGATGTCGCTTTTGATTTGCTTGGGAGTTGCCGTAATTTTAGCGACGGGCTTTGCGGACGGCTTTGATTTCGAATTGGTCGCCATTTGATTCATCTCCTTCTACAAGTGACTTAAGATACGTTTCTAACGCTTCACGCGCCGTATCCAACTCTTCGTCGGCTACTTGAACTGAGGCGCTTGCTTCAATAATGTTGTCAGTAAGTTGTGCGATTTTGTTCTTTTGTTGTTCGGTGATCATTGTGGAAGTCCTACTTGATTGTTAAGTTGATTGTTGATTTGCTCTTGTTGAGTCGGAGTCGCTTTTGCAACAGTTCGCTGTGCCATTGCATTACCTTGCGGTCCGCCTTCAACACCGCCAGCGTCGCCAGCCATTCCCGCAAGTTGTTGTTTTGCTTGCGCTTGAACGCCTAACTGCGCGACAAGTGCTAACTGTTGCATTTCCTGAATAACAGTTTCCATCCGCAAATCAAAGATGTTTGCTAAGTATCGGATGATTTTAGGGGAAAACGCCAACTGCGGATATTGATTCAGAACGGCTAAGAATTCGAGCAAGTTATTTTTGTTTTGCTCACGCGCAACTGGCGATAAGGATGAAACGTCAACATCCGCTTCAAATTCAAATCCATTTGAAAGCGACGCTACCGGGTCAATACGTTTCCAAAGTTGCTCGATGTGCTGAATTTCGCCAAGTGTCGGTTCAGTGTCAACAGTCGAGCGTATCCAAACTTCCTTGGTTAATCGTTCTTGCTGGATGATGGTAATTTCTCGGATAATTCCAGACATCCACGCGCCAACTTGTCCAAGTACTCGACTTTCTCGGATTCCTGCACGTGTAGCAACAATTTTGGATTTTGTTGCAGTTTCTCTATCGCTCGCAGGACTTACGTCTAAAGACGTTCCCGCAGCGAAGTTGAATTCGTCACGGGATGTAATAAGAGACTTGCCAAATTCTGCATTAAGGGCTGGATACGGTACAGGAGCCAATGACGCGTTAACATCAACGCTTTGCATCTTCGAGATGGTAAAAGGTTCTGGACTACTTAACTTGTCCATTTCTGCTTCATCGGTGAACGCTTGGTCATTCGCGATCCATTTAGGTAATGCGCGTTGACGATACGCCGCTTGTGCTCTATGCGCCTCGTTGTACTCATCTTGCGGCGCTTTCCAGGATTTGGCCGGCGGTATAGGAAGCCAGCCGTGATTAGCAGCTGGTTTGCTAAATCGCAGCGGAAAGAGTGGAAGACGATCAAATGACATTTCGCCAAGTTGAATACCGTTTGTTTTGGAAATTAGCAATTTAACTTTGCGACGTAGATCGAAGATGATTAAGCATTCATTCAAATCGCTACCAGTCTCACTGTTAGTGGCGCCTTTCTCTTCTGGTACAAAGTCGTCGCTGCGTATACTCGCGGCGCTTTCAGTCTTGTCAAGGAGCTTTGCAAACCGAGGATTTGATTCTAAGTCTTCGTTCCTGAAGTATTCTCGGTATCCAATCCAAGAGCACTGTTCCGTAATCCATTTATCGTTGCCACCAATTCTGACTTCTTTCGGAGGAATATGCTTAACAAAGATTCGCTCCTCTTCCGGCAGTTCTTCAGGCTGTTCTTTTGCAAGATTTTTCTTTGGTGATTCCGGCGCTTCGTCATTGCTTTCGTCAGTCAATAAAATCGGTTTGCGCGCTTTCGGGTTCTCGTACCAATCAGCAGAATATCCTACTTCAACAATGCCGAAGTAGAATTGGGAGTCGATGATAGCACTTTCCAGTACATCAGAGAAATGGTTTGCAGGATCGGTAACGAACGTGTTGACCATGTCCGTTCGTAAGTTGGCTTCTTGTATTGCAGCGTCGGGTTCCCAATCCATGCGGCCAGGTTTAGGTTTGATCTGCGCGATTGGATTCTGAAACGACATCAGTGGTAAACGTGCTTCAACAGTCGAATAAAATAAGTTGAAAACGAGCGGGTCCATTCCCTCAGGATAAGTAGCTGGATCGTATTGTTGACCTTCGTAGTAATCAGCTAAGTCCTTGCACTTATGACGAACTTCCCATTCCTCGTAGTATTTTGTTGCGCGCGACCATCTTTCAAGCCAAAGGTTCGCTACGGAAGTTTTTGATTCGTGATCGTCTTTAGCGGATGGCATAGCGTTTAAAATATCCAGTTTTCTTCAGAGCTTTCATCGTGTCCATCATGTGACCGTAAGTGCCGGGGCCTGGTTTAAGTATTGGCGGCTTCATCTGCTTGGCGTGATGTGCAATGTAGTAGCGAAGAGTGTCATAAGAATGATCCTCAATTGCGTCGTCTCTGTCGTCAGAGTAGATTGCTTTACCATTGATCGTGTCTAAGATTTTGCGCTTTTGTTGTTTCGTTTGCTGCACTACGTGAAAACAACCATAATTGGTACCAGCTATCGGATTGATAAAGTAAATTCCTCTACCGCCTGATTCATTTGTTAATGGATTAGTGAAAGTTACCGAAGGTTGGAGTAATTCATTGATTCGGTTTCGAGTACCAAGTTCGTTGTTGTCAGCGGGAATGCATAAAAACGGCGGCCCATCTATTGATTTGTCCAAGTACTCTTGAGCGACCGTCCAAAATGCACCGTTCTTTTGACTTGTCTTTTTGAAGATTTGAGGATCGGCGACTGTTGCGACATATTGTTCTCTAACCTTTCGCGTTGTTACTCCGTCGTTGATTGTAAATTCTCCAAGTGCATCAATTTCACGGCGGTGATAACTGATGACTTGTTTTGGCATGTAGTATTCACGGTAACAAAAATGCTGTCCTTTATAACATGCCCACCAGGTGCAGCTTGTTGGTGCTGCTTCTCCGTGATCAAGAGATCGGTAAAGAGCACTTTTGTTAAGTAAGTTCTCCAACCAGTCTTGTCTGACTGTAAGGATTGAATCGGCGTGTACGTTGTGTATGGCACCGCTACTTATTCCCCACTTACCTTGAAAGAAGCGATGTTGCCACTCTGCGTCGTGACTTTCTAACTCTCTCAGCGTCTCGCTGTCGTACGCTGCTCTGTCTGTTCCGCATTCAATGTAATCGTGACTGTCGCGATACTTTTGTTGCCACTCGACTGAATCATAATGATAACGTCTCCAGACCCAATGATATTCATAATCGGGATTAACAAGAATCATCATGTAGGAAGGCGGCCTTGGCTTACCGTATGAATCTGTTGGAAAGTCCTCAGGATTCATGTAGTCAGGCACTTTTGCGTGCGCCCATCGGCCTACGCGTGAATTCAGTGTTAAGTAAATGTTTTCATCAATTTCTTCTGCCTGGTCAATTAGAGCTAAATTTACTTCTTTACCACGTAGATTGTTCTCGTTGGCAGTGTCGAGGTGAATCCAAAAGACAACAGAGCCGTTCTTGAATCGAGTGATTGCATCAGTTTCGTTATGTGACTCAATGTAAGGGGAAGATTTTCCACCTTCAAGTTGCGCAAAAAAAGTCTCCATTGTTGAGGATTTAAGACTGCTAAGTACTCGTCTTGCTATTATTGCTCTGTAGCCAGGAAACGCTAAGAGTAAGAATAAAGCTTTCTGACACGCAACGGTCGTCTTGCCATTACCAATTCCTCCGCTGAAACATTGATTACGCTTTGTGAATCCAAAGAACGTTTCGCATGCTTCGTTGAAGAAATTTATTCGGATTGACATTGCCAGTCTTTAGATACTTTATTTTCTTCTTCAGGATTCGTACTAATGCTTCCGCTTCGTTAATTGAAAAACAAATAAAGCCTTGACCATTTTCATCGATGTCAAGGTCGTGATGATTAATTACTACTTCATTTCGGTCGTTCGTTCCTATTTCAAGGAAACCGGAAACATTCTTTTCTATCGTTATTTGTTTCATTAAACAATCCTAGGATTAATTGAAATTGTATGAGAATTGGTACATTCTTCTATTCCCAAGACCATGATAGTTTTATCAGTGAAATTCAGGAAAAGTTCGTTGCCTTGAAATCCAACGGAATCTATCGTCTTTCCGAGAATGTATTCAAGAAGTTCTTCTCGCAATTGATTAGAGAGGAGAGAATCTGGCATATTTACCTCTGCGACATTCTCTTCTTGCACTTAATACAATAACTCGGTTCTGGGTAAGAAAACCAAATATGCGAACAAAAGAATTGTCGGATTCGTGTCATCTTATTGGTCGTATCGGCTGACTCATCGGTCCAAGAAGTCCAAAGATTGAAATGAGCCAGAGAATTAAGGCGATCGTCGCGATGACAACAATTGCCGTTTTAATCTGCGGCGCCATTGGAATGTAGGTCGTGATTAAGTAGAGAATGAAACCGAAGACTGCGAGCGTCAGAAGTAACATTAGAATTGACATTGTGTTTTCTTTCGCGTTAGCGGGCACCCTCGGTTAAAGCATAATCGCAGGAATAGGAAGGTGATTACGCGGGGTGCCCTTACATAAAAATAACCGGACTAAGTAAAACGCTTTTGAGGCAATTTACTCAATCCGGTAGAGAGATAGTAGCAACGATCAAAACTTAATGCGGCCCCGACTGACGTTATTGCTGCCGCAGGGGCCGGTTATTTTACAATGCCGATCCTCTCACAAACCGGGTTGCAAAACTCACAAATACTTAAATTCAAGTAGTCTCATCGTATGTAGTTCCTTTACGCAAATGCGTTATTAAAGGATCTTCTGTTTTCGCTGTGCATTTACGATCCAGTTTATCAAATCGATGAATCCAACACTGTGCATCGACTGACCATTCCGGATCGTTCATTTCGCACCATTGACATTTCATAAGCCGTTTCGATTAAGTAGCAGGGCCATTCTTAAAAAGCTTTGCTCTTACGGCACAGTCCTTTGATTCAAGAAGCTTTCTGAGCATAACGGTTGTTTCAGGATTCATTGGCAACAGTGAAACCATTTGCTTTGCTAAGTCTCCGAACGGTTTTGAGATTTCCTGCAAGTGCGCGGGAAGATGTTCGTATTCAAAAAATTGGATAAGATTCATGATTGTTTTCTTTCTCGTCGGTAGGATTGGGACTGCCTTACTCGGTGCAGAGTTTAACAGCCCCGTTCCGTTTATTTGCATCCTTACGGCGCAAATCTTGTCCGTACTTAATTCGAAGCGGGAGTCGCACAGTGGCTTAGGGTAACTTTACGACTCCCGGCTTTATTACGGTGCCGGTATGTTGAACACCGTAAATTCACGAAAGTAATTGAGCATTTACTTCCGTTTTCCGATTGGGGGAGGCGGAACTTCTTCATCGTCACAATACTTAATCACAGCAGGTCCTGCTCTTTCGTTATTTCAATTACTCGGAGCAAATCAGGATTGGTGTTTAGCAGCACTAGCAGCTCTTCCAGTTCAGTTTTTCGAGTAGTCTGCTCTGCTATAATCAAAGCGCATGAGTCAATTTGCGCTTGTATCGATGCGAGGTATGCTGCTGTGTCCATTGCTTCGCAATCTTTCTTTTAATTTAGATGGAGGGGCAACCTACCGAAACCCTCCCGAGTTTTAAGACAACGAGAAAGAAGGTCATCCATGGGCCTTTTGGATTTGAGTATATGGATAGTAAGCAGCTACCCTATTCAAACCGTCGCTCGTGGTAGGTTGAATTTTATCTGGACTCTAATATTTTACGCTCGTGCTCATCATGCCATACTTAAATCCTGACAGTCTATAGTGGGACACTCTTCAGTTTGATTGCTTAGATCGATTTAAGTAGAGGACATCGGTTTTGCACTCGCCTCACTCGTCGGTCATGACAATATTTCTATCTCATGTGCGCTGGGATTTGTGAACTTTCTACCATGAGGAAACCTCACAGAGTCATTAACTTTCGTCAATGAATTAAATTAGAGTCCAGAGTCGGTCGTGGATGGGCGCCGCGATTAAGTCTTGACCGATACTTAATTCCAACGCTCCCGTCCACTGAACCTGTTCTGCGAATCTGCGAAGCTAAAGTCCAAGCTCCCGCATTAAATCCAAAATGCGAGCAAGATCGGGATTTTGACTCAAAAGGCTGGTCAATTCCTGAACTTTCTCGCGGCGATTAAGGATATCTTTTATGGAGTAATTCTCTTTTTCAAGCTTTTCGAGAATTGAGGGAAAGTAGCGTTGTTTATAACCGATCGGTTGTTCGGCGCTTTGCGACCCGACAAGACCGCCCATGTTCTGCATCACAGGTTCATGCCTACGTTGCTCTTCCTCAAAAGCAAGGCGCGCCGCTTCTTCCGCTTCATTATATCGTGCCATTACTTAATCCTGACCGTTCCAAGCATCCGTAACTGCATCGTTCCATGCAACACTGACTCCTGGCATGTTGCTAATACGTGCATTAATGTCATGCTGTGGTATACCAGGGTTGTCGTTTGCAATCATTCTGTCAATTGCTCCCGCGGTGTTCGGTTGCATGTCCTTGACCCACTTAAGATGTTGACCGACGTTAATGAAACTGCCAACTGACGGAACGGCTTCGCTTTCAGGATTAGGAATGTCATCCATGTATTGAATATGGAAGTTCATCTTGACGCCGTTTGCAATGCTGTCGCCAATTCCCGAGACATTACCAAAGTCGTCGTCCTTAATAATCGAGCCGTTGTTAGCAATCAGTGCGATGCTGAAAGAATTAAGCTGAACAAGGCTCCGTTGACGAGTAAGTCGCTGTGCTTCTTCGAAAGTGCTATTATAAACATCGTTTGTGCTAACGTAGAGGTCCATGGATTGTCCTTTTGGTTTTGAGTATTGGGAATTGCTACTTCGCAGCGCCCGTCGTTACCTTTGGTGGCGGAGGAGAAGTTACTGGCGCTGGATTTTTAAAGCTGTCTTCGCCGTTAAGTTCAAAGAGGAGATCGCTAATTTCTGGACAAAGTGTCAAGAATTGGTAACCAAGTTGGTCGCAATACATCTGACAGAACGCTTTTGCTGCACTGAAACCGCCTTCAAGATAAACTCGTTTTGTTACAGGTACTTGTGTTCTGGATTGTTTGACGCTAAGTACATAGAAGTTCCTCCAAAACGGAATATTCTGAGGCGGTATTCGTGCATTGTCATAGGTCTGTGCTTGTCTGATGGATTCGTTTAAAGTATTGAGGTGGATTGTTGACATTATTTATTTTCTTTCACGGAGCTAGTAGTAAGTTTCAGTTGAATTCTTTCGCTGTAGACTCGGATTTAAAACGTTTGCAAGATTTACCTTATCGGATGTTTGAATCATTATCTGAACAGTTTGAGGCGCCGGTTCTACTTTTGTTGTCGGTGCGGCGTTATGTAAAAGTAGTACGTCTGCTACGGCTCGCCTTCTGACATCTGCTCGCTCGTGTACGTTCTGAATAATGAAGCTAAGTACTTCGGCGCATTTGTGTAGAGTTGCACCTTTTTCATTTAGCGCTTCTCTTATTGTTACGTTCGCTCTTTCAGAAGCCAAAATGCGGTTTTGTTGCAGCAGTGCTAGTGTTGCCTCTTCTGTGACGTCATTAGCATCAACGCGATTTGACTGAGTGCGACTGTTAAGTGCTCGCCGATGTTGCTCCGCAGGAGGATTCGCAAGAAGCGTTTCAAGCTCCGCCGCTAGACTCATCGTATTCGTTTGAGTGCTCATTATTGTATCCTAGTAATTGATGGAGTGGACTATTATTAACACGAGTGATTGCTTGCTCAAAATCAAAACTTGCTTGTGCCGATTCCGCATCTTCTCTGTCAATTTCAATCTGTAACTGTTCCAATATTTGTTCATCTTGCTGATTGAGTGACATTTGTTGAGTAATGGAAAAAGCGGGTTTCGGGTTGGAATATGGTACTGCGTTTCGACCAAAAAAGCAAGGATTATATTTGCTTTGTTTTCAACGGTTTGGACTTAGTGCCCTAGTTAGTAACTAGTCGTCTGGACTTAGTAAGTACCCTGAAAATAGTTACTTTTATTGGCTTTTTGGCCTATTTTGGTACCCGTATGGCCTACCCGTCTACCCTTGGGCAGTCGGCGTACTCGTCACTACTTAAAATCACTATTTTTGTTGTCAACGAGCGTTGTTACTCAGCGGCCTAATCGGTTAGTTGCTTCCTCGTAACCTGTTGATTCTAAAGACCTAAGAAGGTTAGCTAAGCGCTTAGTTAGGTGAAAAGTGACTTTACTTAAAATGGTAACTGGTTAACATACCGCAATTTGAAATAAAATATTTTTTAGGCTGGCGTTCTAGTACAATTGCAGGATTCGGACCGGTACTATGAGTTGGGGGAGTACCGGTATGGCTATGAGTACTATGAGTACTATGAGTACTAGACGTACTATACGTACTAGTAATACTATGAGTACCATGACTACCATTACCACTAGTACGTACATTACTACCATGACTGCTATACGTACCATGATTAATTACGTAACGTAGCGTAATGTATCTATATCGTTACGTAACGTAGCGTATCGTTATGCATACTTATGCATTGGTAGTATAAATGTGTTGTAGCAATTCAAGGGCCATATTACGTTACTTAGTAGTCACTAACTACAAGTTAGTGTTCACTAGGTAGCGTGTGAAATTTCAGATTTCAGATTTCAGAGCCTTCGCCTAACTTTCGCCTATTTGTTAGCTAAGCGCTTAGGTGGAGTGTCTAAAATTGATACAATAATTTCCATTGACAACGTATATCCTTCTGTGTTTCTTCGCTTTAGTTTCGCTCTTTATTCGCCATCAAAAAATGGTGCTAAGAAATTAGCATATGGCGTTTAATGGGGCGGATTTGGCTCGCCACGCGATTTGTTTACACGCGCATGTCTAGCTACCTTGCGAGAAACGGCCACGCTACAGGCCGTCTAATCGCCTAGAATCGCCTATGCTAACTTTCTAGCATCACCAAAATGGCCTACTAATGAATTAGTATGTAAATCGCCTAGGACGCGCTGCTATATTTGCCTATACTCCCCTACCAGAAAACTGAATTGTCGCGCTGGCGGGCCATTAAAACGCAAGGAATCGGCAAATGTACCTTGCGATACTCAATCCGATAAATTGATAACGTTACGTAACGTAAAGTAATTGGTGCTGCGCTACTCATTACGACAATTGTAGTTCTACACGGCCGCCGATAAGTGTATTAGTGTTCTAGTGTATCGGTTTATTAGTACACTAATTGCAGACAATAAAAAACCGCCAGCTTTTGACTGGCGGTGTTTGGTGAAACGAGCGACGCTGCTAAATCACCTTAGTTGTGTCAACGATCCACCGTTCATTGGGATGTGCTGCGAAGTAGGCTTCGGCGCTGCGTTGATCCATCACCTCATGCATAATCTCGCGAAATGCATCAGCCTGTTTTTCACGCCCATCCAAATCGCAATCACACGCGACAAAGGATAGCGCGTAGACAATTGATTCAATCTGCTTATCGGTCAATTCAAGTTTCATGGTGTTTGCTCCTGAGACGATTATGGCACAGTCCATTGACAACGCAACAAAAAAGTTTGAGTATTTTCACTTGCAAATCAGTTGCAAATAGAAAATAGCGACAAAAATGGGCGACACTTTTTGAGTATCGCCCAAGTTTGAGTACTACGCCGTTTTAAGCGGCTGTAGTTTCGGTCGGCGTTTCCGTAGACTCGCCAGATTCATCCGTTTTAACAGATTCGACAGTCGCGCCCATCAAAAAGCCCGGTTTTGTCATATCGACCTCGAACGGTTTCGCATCTTCCGTTTCGCCGTCAAACGCAGATTTGAGGTGCGAAAATTTCGGCTTGGCGATTTGGCGCTTCAACGATTCCTTTTGCGCGTCCAAATATTCCGTAGACTTGCGATTGATAACCAATTCTCCCTCATCGTCATAAGTACCGCATTCGGCCTCAGCATCGCGCTTTGCAATTTGAAGCAACAAAGCAACCTGAGCAGAATCAGACTTTGACAACCCGGCAGATGCGGCGCGAAGATCATTGTTTGACATTCGCTGCGCCAAAACAGTGAGCGACCAATTCAAGTGGCGAACAATTTTGTCCGTTCCAAAAATGTTGACCGCCTCTTGAAGAGCAATCGCGCATTCTTCCTCAGTGTACTTGTCGTTTGCAGCCTTTTCAGGATCGGGGCCAAACTGAGGAACAATATACTTTCCTACCCTTGTCGTTTCTTTCCCGGTGAGTAGCGCGGTTACCTTCTTTGAAAATTCTCGTTCGATGCTAAACATTTGATTAATTTCTCTAAACTTTCCGCCCGCTTCGCTGCTTTTCGTAGTCAAGCTGCTTGGGACACTTTTAGAATAGCACAGGCATTTTTAGAGTCAATCATTTATTTTGAGTATTTTTTGGTTTTGAGTAAATGGACTTTGGCCCTTGAATTGCTCTTACGGGCACGGTTCCTTAGAATGGCTATTGCTACCCTCCCTTCGGGCCTAGAATGGCCATTGCTTCGCCGGAAATGGCCCACCACGCCATTGCCGCGACTTTGCCGTGGGTAACTGCCCCCTCTCCCCCTAACCCCCTACCGCGCCATATCCCCTAATACTCAAATGGCCTTAAAATTGCTCCCCTGCAATTTAGTGGCCACCGATTCTTTTAATAAACCTTAACTTTTAACTATAGTTAACTTGGACTCTAAATCAATCCCTACTAAGACACTACTTTTACACGGTTTCAACATGAAAAATGCTCAGTTTGGTACACGCTGGGTGTATATTTCCAAACTGTAACTATCTGTGTTTTCTATCACTTGATCACTTTCAAACGGTTTTTGGATAGACCCAAAAATGTCTTTACCCTTCGGCTAGCCCAAAATGGGCCAAAATAGGGGTATTTTACCCGGATAAAACTACTATTAGTTTAACTACTACATAGTTTGGTTATAGAATTGCGCGTTTTGTAAGTAGTAGTGTTTCTATATATATACAGACTATATTATTTTTACTTATATATTTGAGATTGCAACAAGGTAATTTTTACCGTATAAAATTTGTACACTCCGGTAATTTTTACCTACCTTACGCCTTCTCTTCTCCCCTTTTTACTGTCTAAAATTTAGACACTACCCTAGGGGAAGGGTAAAGCCTTTTTTGGCTGTCCCGCCTAACAGCCAGAAAAAAGCTAAGTGTCTACAAATAGGACACTTAAACCTGTGGAAAAGTCCAAAAACATGTAGAAAACATGTTAAACCCATGCTACACTCGTACCACGGCATGTTGTAAGCCGGGCCGATTTATTGGCTACTCAAAAATTTCGCAAATTAAATCACAGAAAGGAATTAAGTAATGGCATACGAGAAAGCAAATCCATTTTCAATACTCGCACCAATCTACTCAATATCAGTAACAACATTTAACTCTTACAATTCAAGAAGAATGCGAGAAGATATTTACCTTGTTGTTGAAACCGCAAAACAAATCATATTGCATCCAAATGGTAATCCAAAAATTGATAAAATTCACATAATGCGAGAACGTGAATTAATCGCCAAATTATTTGAAACTGAAAACGGTATTGAAATAAACTGGCACAATCGAATCGTAAAAGCAGAATATGAACGAAGAGTAAATGAGGAAGAATAATATGGACTCTCCAACACGAATTGATATTATGCAAGGCGATAAAATTGTAGCATCCGTAATTAAAACATCAACTGGAACCGAAACAATTTGGTATGATGAATCAGCACGAAAAGAGTATATTAGATTAGCGCATAAATACGAAAAGTTAAAGGACAAATAACTCAATGGAACTAAAATTAAACTTTCCACCTACGGCAACAAAACAGTCGGAAACAACAGAACCTCAATACATTGCACCGGAACAAATTTCAATGGACGTGGCCGCGAGCGTAACAACGGAAACTGTTAAATCAGACAACGCTGCTATTCTCTGCCAAAATTGCCACGAAGCGCCGCGAGCAAATTCTCAGTCACTGTTATGCGACACTTGCAAAAAAGGTACATTACCAGTACCTACGCAAGTAGAACAAATCAACGCAACAATGCCAGTAACCTTTACTGACAACTCAAACAACAACGTTCGACAAATTGACTTTGCGCCAATGTCAATTCGTTATGAGGGAAAACAGCTTGATGAAATAGCATGGAGCATGTTACCAGCACTCCCCGATGACATGCTAATCGAGATGCGCGCCAAAATGAACGTAGTACTTCGTGACATTGCAGAAAAGGAACCAACAATACAGGAGCTTGATTTAATCTCAGAATCATTTCGCTACTTGTCCGATTTTACCAAGCAACTCAGCGTTATCAAAAAAGACAAGCTGATGTTAAGTGCCCGCCCGGAAATGAAACGTCTCGAAAAGGAGCGTAAACAAGCTGAAAAAGAGAAAAAAGTTCAATCGTCAATTCCCAAAGACACAATCTCTCGCCATACTGCAAACATCATCCTAGCAGGTATCGTTGAAATTACAGCACCGCTTGAAAAGGAAAAACAGGCAATACTCAAACGCTTCCTTGACCACGTCCAGTTGCAGAGTCAAATCGAAGAAACAATCGACCGCGAATGGATTAAAGCAAATCTCAACAAACCGAACTATGCTCCGTTGAAACCGTACCTACAAATTAAGGAACAGGAAAAGGCAAGTTAATGACAATGGAACAATTACCGTTTCCCAAGTTTGCGGGAATTAAGCATCAACGCGAATATGTCACGCCCGAGCACCTAATTCTAAGTGACATATCAATGCCAGGATTGCTAACAATCCCAGCGGGAACTACAATCAAGCTACACGTTATGCGAGATTATGGCGTGGTACAGATTCCAAAAGAAGTATCACAAGATAAGTCGACAATTTGGCGCTACTGATTTAACACCACTCAAAACTCAAAACACAATGCCTGCTATGCTTCAATGCGTAGCAGGCTAAAAGTGTTTCAAGGCGACCAATAAATTCCCTTGATAGAAAGGTACCTGCGGTGATAACAACCCATGAGAATTAATTTAAAGTGTCCGACTTGTCAGGCCCAATTGCTAACCGTCGAAGAAAAAGTAATTGGCAACATGCTAATGAGCAATCTTCAATGTGGTCATAAGCTAATCAGATTTTTGAGTGATGCGGAAAAGCGTAATCGTCAACGGAGCACTGAGGGTGCAGAGCCAAAGATTAGTGCAGAGCAACAAATTAAGTCAACAGAGCAGGCGAACGGAACAAGCTCAGTGGACGGGACCGCCCCGATTAAATCAATCAACCCTACTCAAATCGAAGTGGATGATACAATCAACGAAATTGAGGCAATCGAACGTTTCGCTGAGGCTGACAACTTATTGGAAAGTCTCATACACGGCGATGACACTCCTGAAAATTGGCGCAATGCATTTCCTTATCAACGTGAGGGCGTAGAATTTGCCGAGGGAGCAAATTTAAGGATGCTACTTGGTGATGAACCGGGACTTGGTAAAACAGTCCAATTCATCTTAATGCTCGATCGTAATTGGGAAAAGATGACGCCGTGCTTAATTGTATGCCCGCCGTCAATCACTACTCACTGGGAGCGATTTTTGAGGAAATGGCTGCAAGATGGAAAATTGCACGAGAAACATACTCGCAGCATTTATATCCACAAAGGCCGCAATGTACCGTTACCAGAAGATTTTGACATCACTATCGTAGGTAATAATTTAATTTCCGGAGTGTTTGCAAAAGACTCCATAATCGAAAATAAGTATGCTAGTCTCTGCCTGGACGAATGTCATCACTTCAAAAACGAGAAGAGTGAGCGGACAAAATCAGTAATTGAATTCGCCGGATCAATACCGCACGTCATTGCAATGAGTGGCACTCCGATAATGAACCGCGTAGATGAGTATTTCCCGGTTCTTCATATGATCAAACCGGAACATTGGCCAACTCGACAAGTTCTTAACAACATCTGCGAAAAGAATAGCAGAGGCCAAGCGTTAGCAATACGTCAATCATTCCGACCTTGGTTCTTTGATAGGACTAAAAGTTATGTTCTCCGTCGCAAGAAAAAGGATCATCTCCTAGGATTACCAAAATTCACGCGCATCGCAGAATTCTTAAATCCCGAATCGTTAAATCCAGTCGCTGCTAAAAGATTCGCCCAAGCATACAATATGTTGACGGATCAACTTGAGGAAGAACTAAATAAGAAAGAGCATAGCAATATCCTAGGCGTTATGAGTACCATGAGACGCTTAACCGGAGAAGCCAAGGCTCAATCAGCGGTTGAATATGCGCTGGACTTGTTAGATGCAGATGAGGAAGGAACTGAGAAATTAATTATCGGCGTGCATCATAAGAATACGGCAATACTTGTCAAACATTTCTTTGAGAAAGCCGCTCGTGAAAGAAACGATCCTAATCTTATTCCACTTGAAATGGGTAGTGGTGACGGTGCATATAAGGATCAAATCAAGCGCCAATTTGAAGTAAAACCAAATCGTGTACTAATCTGTTCAATTTTAGCATGTGCCGAAGGATTAGACGGACTCCAACTTATTTGCAGCCGAATGTTAAATCTCGAGCGAGAATGGAACGCCAGCAAAGAAGAACAATTTGAACAGAGAATTGACAGACTAGGGCAAACTGTACCAGTGCAAGCGATATATTTCATGATGCTGAGAACAATCGACGAATGGCTACATGAACTAGTAGAACTTAAAAGGGCCGTGGTAGGATCAACGTTCGATGCTAATTTCGAATCGGATGCTAATATGATGCGCGACCTTGCGCAGAAAGTAGTACAAAATCGGATGAGAATTTTGGGAAGTTAGCAATGATCCAAATAAATGATCGTGTACGAGTCAAATCTAGTGGGCGTTTTGGCGTAACAGTGAACGTTGATTTAACAGAATCGCACGGCGGAGTCACGGTATTGACGTACTGTGACTTTGTTAAGTACGAACGACCGCAATGGTTCACATTTGGACAGTTACTGATAGGGAATGCTCTTACAAAAGAGCGTTCCTTGTCAGAAGAACTTGAATTACTGTTGAAAGGAATGCGATAAAATGGCAACCGATAAAAAGCCACGAACAGCAGCACAATTAATAGCTAAGTTCAAAACCAAAAAAGCTCACAATATTCCTCAACACGTCATAGACTTATGGGTAGAAGCAATGACACGCGAAGGCAAAACGTTACAAACAGGGAGTTCAAATTGGCAACGACCAAAGTCAAAACGACTAAAATAGATAAGAAAGCGGGAATCTTAACGTTTCATACGCCGTGGATTAATAGACTACGGCTGAAAAAAGCTATTTTGACAAATCCAAACCAAACGATAGCAACTGTATTGAACTTAATCTTCCCAAACGCTATCATAATCGACGAAATTGAAAACGAACTCAATTTGTTTAAAGGAACTCTCCAGTCTTTACGAGAGAACACTTTTGCAAATCAGCAATTTAACATTAGCACAATCGACAAATCAGTAGATTACGAAAAGGAGTTAGGGCAAAGTGACAACAATCGATACTCAATCGCAAAAACTTAACAACGGCGATCAGATTAAATTGCACAGTGACTTAATTGTAACGGTAATTAATGATCGCGGCTACTGTATAAGCGTCAAGTCTCCTCATCCGGCGTGGACAGGTCGCGTGTTCTTTATTGAGCGCGCCGAAATTAAATCAATCGAGCATGCTAATGACTGACGAAACGATAAACCAACTCATTCCGATAGTCACTCTAGCTGTTGTAGCACTAACACTTGTTGCACTCGAATGGAGACGTGGCAAAAGATGACCGACAAAGACCGAAAGTATCAACACATTAGCGGCGCAATCGACATCTTTGTTGATTGGCCACTGATTTTCTTAAAACAATATCCTCAAACTGCAAACGTCCCGCTTATTCTTAGCGTTGACGAACTCGAAAAGATCAACGAAGTAGTAAAAATCGAAACCAAAAAATACAAAGAAAGAATACAGGCACAATCAGATGAATCCAATCGCACAATCTAACCAATCTAATTCAATCCTCGACCAAGTTCTTGAACAGCCCGTTGGAACAGAAGAAAATATTGAGCTTCTGCCTTTTACTGAGGATCAAATGTTCTACATGGAACGCGAGATTGATCTTAAGTTCAACTTCCTTGATAATAAGACAAGATGCGGTTCACAAACTAACAACGACGTGAAACTTAAAATCAGAATTGCCTCAGGTACTAGAGATTCCTTAGGCTTTGTATTTGACAACGCAATCTTAACCAAGCTTCACACTGCCCTAAATGGTGCAACCATGACAACAAGCTGTGAGGAACTAGCAATATTTGCAGCAACAATGGTGAAAGACAACAGCAGGACGCCGCTTAAGTGGATCAGCGTCGCAGTGCAAACCGATTTTCCAGGTTTCATCGGCTTTACTTGGAAAGAACGCGAAGAAATGCCTTCCGTAAAGCTATTAAAGTACATTTGCGAAACCGAAGCCGATAAACTTAAATCCGGAGGCGGAACGGTGTATAAAATCGAACGGCAAACTGACGCATCTCCGTTGTTTAGGGGATGTGGACGCTGAAATTAAGTACTGCGAGCGAGCGCAGCGAAGCTACAAAGGATAGCAATGACATTTAAGGAAGCATTGATAATCATTAAAGCAGGTCACAAAGTTCATCGTGTAAAATGGACAATGCGTAAAGGGCCTAGAAACGATCATCGTTGGATATCTTTACGACCTGAGAATAAAACCGAAATTCCTGGTATTGTTATTTGGGCTTATGAGCATTATCGCATAATACCGTGGATACCAAGGAAATCTGACATAAGTGCTAAAGATTGGCAACTCTACGAAGGCAAAGTTTTAGAAGAGATTCCAATTGTAATTAAGGATACTTGGCAGATTAAACAATTGAAACGGCTAATCTCGCCTTACAACATAACAATTAATTGAGCGCAGCGAGCGAGCGACAATGTAATGCAATGCTATGCAATAGCAAAAGGAGAATGATTTATGGCCGAGATGCTGATTAGGATTCAACAGAATACTGGGGAGGACGATAAGTTCCGACTTGGAAACAGAAACATATTTAACAAGTACGGTGTACGTTACTACGCTGAGAATGCTGATCCGACGCCGAATGACACTGAAAAGTATTTTCATAAGAACTTTTCTCAATTGCAAATACTCCCGACGTTTTACCTTTCAAAAGTTAGATTGTTGTTAGCATTGGCCGCTAAAGGTCACACGCTTTTTGACAACGGTGAGCCATCGTTTGACTTACTGGACGTTGATTAACAACTACGAAGAAAGCGGCAACAACAGCAACAACAGCGGCTCTACAAAGAAATGAATAGGGCCGCTTGAATTAAGGAATGCACAATGATAATCTTCATAGCAACAATAATCTATCTACTAATTTTAGCCGCATCTGCAATAATCACACTAATTCTAGCAGTCGGCTCACTAATCCACTTATGCTGCGGGGAATTTGACGGCAGCGCGATATTTACGTGGTCGCTATTTGCAATCGCGTGCTTTTTGTGGCTTTGTTTCCTCAATTAAAGGAGAATTCAATGATAGACAACAAAATCGAACTCAAACGCTTCATCTTTGAATGCATTGCAGAATACTTGGAACTTCACACATTCGATAATTATGGCAATTGTAGAAGTTGTCAATTACATAAAAATGATGATACTCGTAAATGGGTGAACATCGATAGTCTCTGTAAATCGTGTGAGGAACGATAATAAATTCTATGAAAATCACCACAGTCCAGCGACAAATCTTAATCAATGCATTAATGGCCGAGCTAGATGTATACAAAGCTCTCAAAACAAAACCTGTACCTGCTCACATGCACTTATTGTATCATAATCAAGAGCACGCGACACTTGATATGCTCGATCTAATACGACGATCTACGCATCTCATCCTCAAAGGAGACGACAACGATGTTAAACCAAATTAATAGCTTGTTACGCTTCATACACCTGTGCGAGAGAATCTACTGTATCTACATCCACACGAAGATAACAAAACCAGTTTCGTTAAAAGGAATCAAGCCGCATTACTATTGTCTAGAGTGTGGGCGTAAATATGAGGTAAAATGGTAATGAGATTAGCAACTGATCTACGAACAACTGTCCAAGCAATCCTACTGATTGAAAAAGGAATAATCATCGAACCAGACTTTGACAAAGTATGCGATTGGATTGATGATTATGTTGACGCTTTTTGCACAATTCATGGCACTGACAAGATCGGTCATTGTGACATTGAAAACGCATTGAAGGGTGTGCATCTGGCGTTTTGGATAATGCTAGACGAATACTCAAAATTTCCCACGTCACCGGATGCATTAGCTCAGTTAATGGAAAAGTGTTTTTCGTTCATGACTGATCCAGTTGAAAGTAAATTAAAGTTTGTGGAACAATGCCACACAGAATTAAGTGAGGACAAACTGCTATGGGTATCAAATCTTATCCAATTCAAATCGGAAAATTACAGTCTAATATACAGTTGCCTGTGGACACTGCTAGTCCTTTGGGACTACGTTCAAAAGCAGGAAGAATTTCGCAGCGAGCTAGCCGAAAAAAGCAAGTACTTGTTTTAAATTCTCACTCGCTCAGTGATTACCAAAGATGCCCAAAACGCTACGAGTTTAACAACATAATCCAAATTGAGCCAGCTACGCAAAAAGAAGTATTTCGACTTGGAACTTACTGGGGCAAAATGTTAGAGATTTATTATCGCTATAAAATCTCTATCAAAGATAAGTACCCGATCCAAAAGCAACTCGAGCGAATGGCTACGCTGGTACAACGGCTACGAAAGTGTGCTGATAATGAGGACAACGGCTTTGACGATGAAACGCGTAATCTGTTAGCAACGAGGATAGTTGCGTACTACAAACGCTATTTAAATGAGGATTGGGAGCCGTTGGGTGTAGAAGTCGGATTTTCGATAATACTTTACGAAGATAAGTACAATATCTTCATCTACGAAGGCCGACCTGACCGCATTCTACGTATTAAAGACCCATTTAACCCTGGCCGCCGTGTTATATGCGTTTCTGATGACAAGACACGTGGACGTAATGATGATCTAATCGACTATAACAACCAAGTGAATGGTTATCTAGTCGCGGCGAAAACAAATTGGTTCGTGTATAACTACATGGGCAAACAGAAAGACACTCAAAAAGCATTTGACAGGCAACTTGTACACAGAAGCGACATCGCTTTAGAGAAATGGAAACAAACTACAATTAAGTGGTACTTCAAGATATTGGCTGACCGTAACCGCGAAGAATTTCTCGAAAGCATGCAATGTCCCGGTGAATACTCTGCCTGTGAATTCCTGTCACTTTGCAGTTCTAAGGACGACAGAGAATACAACGCAGTAATGAACGCCAAATTTAAGAAGCGACCAGAGGCTCGCAAAAGCTGGTAAAAGTTTATGGTAACAGATGAAACAGAACTGGACAAAGAACCAGAATACGAATATATGACAATCACAATACTCAAATCCAACTTTCCATGCACACTCGTTAATTATCAACGCAAAGGATGGCGATGTTGGACAACCGAATCAATTAATCCGCGAGAGGTCAAGCTCTTTCTGAAAAGACCGCGACGGAAATGAAAGGAAATCAAATCAATAATGGCAAAATCACAAAAAGATAAACCAGATAAGCACTATCACACATTCGAGCGAATGAAAAGCGCGTCAGGTCGTAAGGACATGTACCGTTGTATGCATCCTGACTGCTCATTCTACGCGCCCGTTTCAATGATAATGGGCAAATTTGCTAATTGTCACTTGTGTCATACGCGCTTTGTTCTGACAGCAAACTCGCTACGACTTAAACGACCACATTGTGGATGCAATCAGCTTTCTGTCGAACAACGCGACCGATTAATGGCACTTGGCAAAACAGCAGATGATCAGCAAAGTGTAGCGATGGAAATACTTGAGATGACTCTGAGGAAGGGAATTAATTAAAGGAAGCTATGAACCTACTTGACGTTCAAACAGAAACCGAATCGTTCTCACTGTTCGTTGGTGAAAGCGGTTCCGGCAAAACAGCAGCGATAGCGAGTTATGCAA
>Ga0208185_1000335_pt1 | contig 24546 bp, 24 predicted proteins | sample EasRivMeERMLT700_FD_187532 | JGI IMG/M metagenome (GOLD analysis project Ga0208185, IMG submission 187532) | Soil microbial communities from meander-bound floodplain in the East River, Colorado, USA - East River MetaG ERMLT700 (SPAdes) (version 2) | ecosystem: Environmental > Terrestrial > Soil... | reverse complement strand
ATCTCCAACTTCCCGGTCGAGCAGATCACGGTGGTCAATCCGATCACGGGTTACTCGACGCTCGCCGGGCGGTAATGCGCACCGCGCTGCTGCGCGCTCCGCGCAAGCTCGATCTGGTGGTGCGCGAAAAGCCGCGGCCCGGACCGGGCGAGGTGCTCGTGCGCACCGCCGCGACCGCGGTGTGCCACACCGACCTTTCCATCTATACCGGCGCGCACCCCGGGGTGCGCTACCCGGTGGTGATGGGGCACGAGTCGACTGGCACGGTGGACGCCGTCGGAGAAGGCGTAGGGCTTCGCATTGGAAGCCCCGTGATCATCAACCCGATCATCGCCTGCGGCCATTGCGACCCGTGCCGGCGCGGCGCGGGCAACCTGTGCCGCAACGCCGGCCTCTTCGGCCGCGAGGTCGAGGGCTCGCTCAGCGAGTACGTGAAGCTGCCGTCGCACTACATCTATGAGCTCCCGGCGGGGCTTTCGCTGGAAAAGGCGACCCTCATCGAGACGCTCGCCACGGTGCGCCATGCGCAGAGCCGCGCCGGCCTCGCGAAGGGCGAATCGGTGGTGGTGCTGGGGCAGGGCACCGGCGGGCTGCTGCACACGCGGCTCGCGGTGCTGACCGGCGCGAGCCCGGTGATCGCGGTGTCACGCACGCGCTGGAAGCTGGAGATGGCCGAGAAGATGGGCGCCCAGCACGTGGTCGCGGCCTCGGCCATCGACGCAGTCGAGGAAGTGAAGCGCCTCACCGGCGGCAAGGGCGCCGACCTGGTGATCGACGCCGCCGGCGGCGCCGAGGCGCTGAAAGCGGCGCTCGCCATGCTGCGGCCTGGCGGGCGCTTCTCCGCCTACTCGATCAGCCACGAGCCGGTGCACGGCTTCTCCACCTTCCCGCTGTACTTCGGCGAGATCAGCCTGATCGGCTCGCGCGCGCTCACGCCCGCGGACATGGCGCCGAGCATCGAGCTCGTCGCCTCCGGCAAGGTCGACGTCGACGGCTTCGTCAGCGCGAAATATCCGCTCGCCGACACCGCAGAGGCATTCAAGGAGTACGAAGGCAACCCCGGCAGGATCCTGCGCATCGTGATCGATTCGACGAAATGACCTTGATTCTTCCGCTGAGCCATTCGCAAGCCGCCGACGCCAAGCGCTTCGGTCCCAAAGCTGCGAGGCTCGCCGCGCTCGGTCACGCCGGGTTGCCCACCCCAGGTGGCTTCTGCGTGGATGCACAGGCCTATCGCCTGCAGCTCGCGCACCTCGGACTGGAAGAGGCGGCGCGCGGCGTGTTCTCGGCCGAAGACCGGCCGCAAGCGCGGCGGCACGCGCTTTCAGTGAAGACTCCGTAGTGCGCTCCTCGGCGCTGGTGGAAGACCAGGCCGGCGCGAGCTTTGCCGGCCAGTTCCAGAGCTACTTGGGTCTCGAGACGGAGGCGGACTTCCTGACTGCGGTCCGGGCCTGCTGGGCTGCGCTCTGGTCTACGCGTGCGCTGCGCTATTTCGCAGCCAGTGACCTGGATCCTGCCGCTACCGGGATGGGATTGATCGTGCAGCCCCTCGTGCAGGCGCGCTGCGCGGGCGGCGGCCTGTCGCGTACTGCCGATGGCGACATGCTGGTGAATGCCGCCGCGGGCCCCGGCTCGGTGGTGGCGCAGGGCGACGTCGTGCCGGACAGCTACGTGCTGGATCGGTCCGGCGACCTCAAGGAATCCACCGTCGGAACGAACTACCACAGCATGAGCTGCAAGCACGGCCGCCGCGCGTTTTCGCGGTTGCTGGCCGCGCCGGCCCTGGATACCGAGCAACTCGCCGAGCTCGGCCTGCTGATGCGCAAGGCCGAAGCGCTCTTCGAGCATCCGGTCGAAATCGAGTGGGCACTGGACGACGCGGGCATCAAGCTCTTGCAGGCGCGGCCACTGCGCGTGGCCGAGGCGCCGGTGCCGGACGAGATCTGGCTCAAGCATCCGCGGCTCTCGGGCCAGCCCGGCGGCGCCGGCTGGGGCACGGGACGCGCGCGGATTGTGAGCTGCGAGTGCGAGCTCGAGCGCGTCGCACCGGGCGACGTGCTCGTCACGACGGTGGCGGGGCCCGCTCTCGCCGACGTTTTCCATCACGTGGCGGGCATCGTGGCCGAGCTCGGCGGCAGCACCTCGCACCTCGCGTCGCTCGCGCGCGAGCGCGGCATTCCGATGGTGCTGGGCGCGGCCGATGCCACGCGCCGCATTCCCGACGGCGCGCTGGTGGCGGTGGATGGCGTGGCAGGGATCGTTCGCTGGATGAGGGCCTGATGGCAAAAGCGAAAGTCGTGCTGACCGACTACGTCTGGGAATCGCTGGACGTGGAGAAAAAGACGCTCGAGGGCCTCGCGGACCTGGTGGCGCTCAAGACCAAGAAGCCCGAGGAGTTCCTCGGCGAGGCCGCGGACTGCGACGCGCTGCTCAACACCTACGCCGGGCCGATCACCGCGCAGGACATGGCGCGCATGCCCAAGTGCCGGATCATCGCCCGCTACGGCATCGGGGTCGACACCATCGACCTCGAGGCGGCGACCGCCGCCGGCATCATCGTCACCAACAACCCCACCTACTGCATCGAGGAAGTGGCGGAGCAGACCATGGCGATGCTGCTCGCCTGCGCGCGCAAGATCGCGTTCTACGACCGCCTGGTGCGCGCCGGCCGCTGGGAGGTGCCGCCGGGCAAGCCGATGTTCCGCCTCGTCGGGCAGACGCTCGGCCTGGTGGGCTTCGGCAACATCGCGCGCCAGGTCGCGATCCGCGCCGCGGCGTTCGGCATGCGCGTGCTCTACTTCGATCCGTTCGTGAAGGACGCGCCGGGCGCGAAAGCTGCCGATCTCGATGCTCTCCTTCGAGAGTCAGACTTCGTGTCGCTGCACCCGCCGCTGACCCCGCAGACGCGCAAGATGATCAACGACGAGGCGTTCGCAAGCATGAAGCCGACGGCGTTCCTCATCAACTGCTCGCGCGGGCCGGTGGTCGACACCGACGCGCTGGTGCGCGCGCTCGATGCGAAGCGCATCGCGGGCTGCGCCCTCGATACCGTCGATCCCGAGCCGCTGCCCGACCCGCATCCGCTCCGCGGGCGCGAGAACGTCATCGTCTGCCCGCACGCCGCCTGGTACAGCGAGCAGGCGATGCGCGGCCTGCAGGCGGGCGCGCCGGGCGAAGTGCGCCGCGTGCTGACCGGCGAGTGGCCGGTCAACGTCGTGAACCGGAACGTGAAGGGGAGGAACCGTGCGGGCCTATAGGTTGCTTTTGATCTTCCTGTTCTTTACGGGAACTGCATTTGCACAAGGCAAGTGGGTCAAGCTTGCCCCGTTCCCCGAGCCCGCCGAGGAGATTCTCGGCGTCGCGGCGAACGGCAAGCTGTACGTGTTCTGCGGCCTCGCGCCGGGCTGGAAGCCGATCGGCATGGTGTACGAGTACGACCCGGCGGCGGACCGCTGGACGAAGAAGAAGCCGATGCCGCTCGCCTCGCACCATGTGTCGCTCACCGAGTACCGCGGGAAGATCTACGCGTTCGGCGGCTTCGTGCTGCCGCCGTCGGGGCCGCCGGCCTGGGTGCCGATCGACAACGCCTGGGAATACGACCCGGTGAACGATTCCTGGCGCGCGCTCGCGCCGCTGCCCACGAAACGCGGGTCGCCGGTCGCGGTCGCCGTGGGAGAGCGCCTCTATGTCATCGGCGGCGCGATCACCGCGCACGACCATTCGAACGTGCACCCGGCGCGGCCGCATGCCTCGACCGGCGCGGTGGAGGAATACGATCCCGCGGCGAACACCTGGCGCGCGCGCGCCCCGATGCCCACGCAGCGCAACCATGCGGTGGCCGGCGCGGTGGGGAACAAGGTGTACGTGATCGGCGGCCGCGTCGGCGGCGCGTTCATCACCGGCCCGAGCACCAACACCGACATCGTCGAGGAATACGACCCGGCGGCGAACACCTGGAGCTTCCGGGCGAAGATGCCGACGCCGCGCAGCGCCATGGCGGCCGGCGTGCACCAGGGGCGAATCTATGTCTCGGGCGGCGAATACCAGGATGCGCGCATGATGGCCACCTACCGCGCGCTGGAGGCCTATGACGCGGCGAAGAACACCTGGAGCGTGCTGCCCTCCATGCCCACCGCGCGCCACGGCCTCGCGGGTGCCTTCGTCGGCAATCGCCTGCACATGGTGAGCGGCGACGTGCAGTCGGCGCTGAGCGGCATCAAGGCGCACACCGAGGCGCACGACGCTTTCGAGCCCGAGGGCGCGGGCAAGTAGCTAGCGGGTCGTGCAGCGCTGTTCCTTCAACGCGCAGTCCTTGGCGTGCCGGGTGCAGGCTTTCATCGCCTCGGCGTCGGCGAGCGCCTGCGTCGCGCCCCATCCCCAGCCGTAGACTTTCGGCCCCGTGGCGAGAGCGCCGCAGGCGTTCTTGAACCACACGACGGTGCGGCAGTCCTTCGCATGCGTCCTGCAGCCCGAAAGCGCAGCGCGCTCGGCGGCTTGGCGCGAGGGCTGATCGTTCGCCCAGCCGTGCGCGCCGCTGCTCGGCGAATAGGCGATGGCACCGAAGTAGTCTTGGGCGAGCGCTGCTGCCGGGATCCACAGAAAAAGAATCAGAATCGCTTTCAATCGCAGCGCCCCCGCCACCCCCGTCTCACGTCGCCGAGCGTGACGCCGGGCGGAACCGGCCGGTGATTGCCGCGCACGTCGACGCCGGCCGGCCGGCAGTGGTACTGCCAGCCGCTCAACGCCATCGAGTCCGGATAGGGCGCGACCGCCTCGGCCGACCAGCGTCCGCTGACGCTGATGACGAGCAGGCCCGTGGCGACGTTACCCGTGGATTCGGCCTGAAAACGGTAATCGTTGCCGGCGCGGTCGATGCTCCCCTGGACCTTGCGGATGCCGATCTCGCGCAGCAGCTGGATCGGCTTGCTGTCGGGGGTAAAGAGAACGGGCGTGGTGCCGTTGGGCAGGTCGGACGGCGCGCGCTCGCTCGCGACCAGCGCAACGAACGGCGTGATCAGCGCGAATTCGAAGAACAGGAACGGGTAGTGGTTGCCGATGTTGGTCGAGTCCTCGCGCTCGAGGCCGCGAAAAAGCCGGTAGTGGTCCCCGAACAGCACGGTCTTGACGCTCCCCGGCTGGCGCTTCTCGGCGAGCCGCTCCCCGTTCGCGAACACGACGAAGCGCGCGCCGAACGGCTCTTCGTCCTCGATACGCGACGTGTACACGACTTCGCCGTAGCACTTCCATTCCTCCAGGGTGCCGCGGTCCGGCCCCGGGCAGGGAGCCGCTGCGGCGATCATGGCGCCGAAGATGACCAGGGAAATCACTACGGTATGAGCGGAAGGAGGAGGTGGGAGGCGCGGCTGCCGCCGGCGTAAATGGTGTTCGTGCCGGAGTTGTAATCGGCCGAGTAGTGGGTGTAAGGCGCGGAGCCGATGCCGTCGCGCGGCTGCACGTCGAGCCGGATGCGATGCCCCTTGGCGAACACCATCGAGGTCGGCCAGATTTCCACTTCGAGTTTCACCACTTCGTTCTTGGCGAGGAATGCCCTTGTTTCGTGGGCATGATACGGCCGCCACGGCAGCGAGAGCTTTTCGTCCAGCGCGCGATGCGAGGCGCGCAGCCAGCCCTTGGCGACCGGCACCGGCTGCTGCTGCTGTCCCAGCTCGAACACGTCCTTGCCGTCGGGGCCGATGTTGCGCAGCGTGGCGAACACGTCCATGTCTTCCGTCGAGCTCGACACCCAGAGCACGAGGACGATGGGGCCGGTGATTTCAACGTTTTTTGTCATTGGTTTTGTAACGAAGAAGACCCCCATGTCCGGGAGACTTCCCGCCAGCGCGGTCGAGGTCCACGACGCGCTCGCGACGCCCGCCTTGGTCATGCCGGAGGCTGGATAGGAGATCGAAACGGCCTTTCCCGCTTTCTCAGTCAAAACGCCTTTGCCGAGATAGAAGCGAGTCCATTTGGTACGAGCGAGCGGCCATTCCTTCTCCTGCCGCCATTCATAGTTCCCGGCGCCGCCCTTGCGGATGAGGAGCTTCACCGGCGGCTCTTTCATGATCCCGGTGTCCTTGCCCTTCAGCCAGTGATCCAGGAAGCGCAGCTGGTCCTCGCGGCCTTCTTTCGTATAGAAGGCGTGGTAGTGCGTGCCGGCATGGATGCGCAGCTTCTTGTGCTTCGAGGCCGAGCGCATGTAGCCCTCGGTGTTGCCGCGCAGGTGCAGGCCCATGCCGCTCCAGTTGCCGACGCTGTAGAGCGGGCAATCGATGTTGCGGTAGATCGGCCGGCGGCCGTGGTACCAGTCGCTGTCGAGGTTGTGGTGCATGTATTCCCACACCCAGGGCGTGGCGAAGGCGTCGGGCGCGCTCGCCTGCGGCCGGCCGAGCAGGTGGTGCGCCATGTGGTTGTTGTACCAGTTCACCACGAAGCCGAAGGAGAAGATGCCGCCGTGGTAGCCGAACTCGCGGTACATGTCGGCCGCGCCTTCCCAGGGGATCATCGCCTTGAGCGAGGGCGGCTTGAGGCTCGCCGCCAGCCACTGGGTCATCGCGTAATAGGAGATGCCGTTGGCGCCGACGCGGCCGTTGCTCCACGGCTGCCGCCCCGCCCACTCGATCGCGTCGCAGAAGTCGCGCGCCTCCGAGGGCGAGAACGGATCGGTGCGCCCGGGCGATTTTCCCGAGCCGCGGCCGTCGACGCGCAGGCAGGCGTAGCCGTGCGGCACCCACCACAGCGGGTTCACCGTCTCCCAGTTCATGTGGGGATTGGGCGCTTCCTCCAGGTCCGGCGGCGGCACCCACAGCTTGTCTTTCTGGTAGGAGCCGAGGTTGATGATGACCGGGTAGCGCCCGGCCTTCTTCGGGCGGAATACGTCGGCGCGCAGCCGCGCGCCGTCGCGCAGCGGGACCTCGAGGTCCTTTTCGATTATCACTCGATCCGGATCTTCGCCTCGCGCAGGAAGTCGGCCCAGGTCTGGGTCTCCCGGCGCACGAGATCGGTGAACTCCTGCGGCGACTTCGACAGCTCGACGCTCATCATCTGCTTGGCGAGGTTTTCCTTCATCTCCGGGTTGGTCAGCACCGCGGCCACCGCGCGGTAGAGCTTGTCCACCACCGGCTTCGGCGTGGCGGCGGGCGCAAACATTCCTTGCCACGCATTGGTGCCGATGCCGGCGAAGCCCTGCTCGGCCATGGTCGGGACGTTGGGCAGCTCGGGGAGGCGCGACGGCGCAGTGGTAGCGATGGCCTTGAGCCGCCCGGAGCGCACGTGCGGCAGCGTCGAAGCAAGGTTGAGGAACGCGACCGGCGTCTCGCCGGAGATGAGCGCCGGGATCATCTGGCCGGCGCCGCCCTTGTAGGGAATGTGCGTGAGCTTGAAATCGCCCGCGCGCTGCAGCCGCTCCATGTCGAGGTGCGGGTAGCTGCCGAGCCCGGCCGAGGCGTAGTTGATCTTGCCCGGGTCCTTCTTCGCAGCCGCGACCAGCTCGGCGACGTTGCTCGCGGGGAAATTCGCGGTGGCGGCGATGATGTGCGGGATCTCGATCAGCTTCGCGATGCCGACGAAGTCGCGCGACGGCTTGATCTGCAGCGTGTGCGCGAAGGTGGTCTCGTTGATCGCGTTGGTCGACACGTTGCCGACCAGCAGCGTGTAGCCGTCGGCGGGCGCCTTGGCCACGGTCTCGAGCGCGAGGTTGCCCGAGGCGCCCGGGCGGTTCTCCACCAGGAAAGTCTGGCCGAGCGAGTCGGTGAGCTTGGCCGCGACGATGCGCGCGATGATGTCGGTCGCGCCGCCGGGCTGGTACGGAACCACGATCCGGACGGGCCGGCTCGGGTAGGCGTCTTGGGCGAGCCCGGCCTGGGATAAGAGCACGGCCAGCGCCGCGAGGGCGAGTTTCGCAATGCGCAGCATGATTTTTCCTCCTCCGGTGCCATGATAGCGCGCCAAACCCAGGGAGGGACCGTTCCGATGATGTATAGCTGTGCGCCTGCAGGAAGAGGTTCGACTGCCGTCGCAAAGAAAAAAGGCAAGAGCCTGCGGGTCGATATTCATTGCCATTACCTCAACCCCGATGCGGCGGCGAAAGTGGCGCCGCTCAATCCCGCGCAGCACGAGATGCAGGTGAAGTTCGCCAACGCGCTCACGCGCGAGACCAACAAGAAGCAGCACCAGGAGCGCGCGCCGAAGCTCTCCAACATCGAGGTGCGCCTGAAGGACATGGACCGCATGGGGATCGACATCCAGGCCGTGTCGCCGGCGCCGCAGCAGACCTACTACTGGACCGAGCCCGGCATGGGCGCCGAGCTCGCGCGCATGGTGAACGAGCGCCTGGCCGAGATCGTCGCGAAATGGCCCGACCGGTTCGTGGGCCTCGGCACCGTGCCTCTGCAGGACCCCGATCTTGCTGTTTCAGAACTTACTTATCTTGTAAAAACGTTGGGGATGCGCGGAGTCGAGATCAACGGCAGCGTGAACGGCATGGATCTCACAGACGGCCGCCTCGGCCTGGACAAGTTCTTCGCCAAGGTGCAGGAGCTCGACGTCATCATCTTCATGCATCCCACCGGCTACACCCAGGGCGAGCGCCTGCTCGATCACTACTTCAACAACCTGATCGGCAACCCGCTCGAGACCACGGTCGCGGCGAGCCACCTGATCTTCGACGGGGTGATGGAGCGCTTCCCGAAGCTGAAGGTGGTGCTGCCGCACGGCGGGGGGTTCCTTGCCCACTACTGGGAGCGGATGAACCACGGCTGGAAGGCCCGCCCCGATTGCAGAACCATTATCAAGCGCAAGCCAACAACCTATCTGGAGAAGTTCTACTTCGACACCATCGTCTTCGATCCCGAGATGCTGAACAGCCTGGTCAACCGGTATGGCGCGGACCACGTTGTATTGGGGACCGATTACCCGTTCGACATGGGGGTGGAGGACCCGGTGGGATTCGTCCAACAAGCGAAGTTGTCGTCCCTTGATCGAGCCAAAATCGTGGGCGGCAACGCCGCTCGCTTGCTGAAGATTGACTACAATAGCCGCACGAGGAGGAGGACATCATGAAAGGTTCCAGACGCAAGGTATTGAAGGCCGGCGCAGCGCTTGCCGTTGCCGCGGGGCTGCCGCGCGCAGCGTTCGCGCAAGCGGGGCCGGTAAGGATCGGCATGAGCATGCCGCAGACCGGCTCGCTCGGCGCCGGCGGCCAGGCGGCGCTGGTCGCGCTGCGGCTGTGGGTCGACGACGTGAACCAGCGCGGCGGCCTGCTCAACCGCAAGGTCGAGCTGATCGCCTATGACGACCAGACCAACCCGGCCAACGTCCCGGGCATCTACACCAAGCTGCTCGACGTCGACAAGGTCGACCTGCTGATCGCCCCCTACGGCACGGTGCCCACGGCGCCGATCATGCCGATGGTGAAGCAGCGCGGCCTGCTCCTCATGGGCAACTTCTCGTTCCAGGTGAACGCGAAGGTGCAGCACGACATGTGGTTCAACAACTCGCCGTGGAACGACGCCTCGAGCTGGTCCGACGGCTTCATCCGGGCCGGGCAGAGGGCCGGCGCCAAGACGATCGCTGTCCTGGCCGCGGACCAGGAGTTCGCGCAGAACCTGGCGAGCGGCGCGCGCGAGCTGGCGAAAAAGGGCAACATCAAGTCGGTCTACGACCAGAACTATCCGCCGGGGACCACCGATTTCTCGTCGCTCATCCGCGGCATCCGCGCGGCGCGCCCGGAAATCGTGTACGTCATGTCCTACCCCAACGATTCGGTGGCGATTATCCGCGCGGTGAACGAAATCGGGGTGGGCCCGCAGGTGCAGGTGTTCGGCGGCGGCATGGTCGGGCTGCAGTTCACGCCGATCATGACTTCGCTCGGCAGCCTCCTGAACGGCGTGCTCAACTACAACTCGTACGTGCCGGGAATGAAGTACCCGGGAATCGAGGACTTCCTCGGCCGCTACGCCAAGCGCGCGGCGGACGCCAAGGTCGACCCGCTGGGCTTCTACCTGCCGCCGTTCAACTACGCGATCGGCCAGATGCTCGAGCAGGCGGTGAACGGCACCAAGAGCCTCGACCAGAAGCAGCTCGCCGCCTACCTGCGCAAGAACGAGATGAAGACCGTGGTCGGCTCGATCCGCTTCGACAAGACGGGCGAGTGGGCCAACCCGCGCGTGGTGCAGGCGCAGTTCCGCGGCATCGTGGACAAGGACATGGAGCAGTTCCGCCAGCCCGGCAAGCAGGTCGTGATCTACCCGGAGGAGTACAAGACCGGCGAGGCGATCACGCCCTTCGAGAAGGCGCGCTCCGGCAAGTAGGATTCTTCGACGCGGACAAACGGCGCGGCACCCCCGCGCCGTTTTCTTATAGGCAGGGATCAAAATCAGGGACAGACCACGTTTTCCCGGCGCCGCGCAGGATGGCGTGACCCAGCCAAGCTGGCATGCGGGACCCAGGGGACGGAAAACGTGGTCTGTCCCTGATTTCGTCCGATGATCTTTTCGTTCGATCTGCTGTTCGAAGCGATCCTGTTCGGCATCCTGCTCGGCTGCTTCTACGCCGCGGTGAGCATCGGCCTGTCGGTGTCGTTCGGCCTGCTCGACGTGCCGCACGTCGCGCACCCGGCAATCATGGTGTTCGGCTCGTATTGCACCTACGTCGTCGCGGGCTGGGGGCTCGACCCGATCCTTGCGGGCGTGGTGCTGATGCCGGCGTTCTTCGTGCTCGGCGTCCTGATCTACCGCTTCTACTACGAGACCTTCGAGCGACGCGGCAGCGAAGCCGGAGTGCGCGGGCTCGCGTTCTTCTTCGGCCTCGCCTTCATCATCGAAGTCGGGCTGATCCTCGGCTTCGGCGTCGATCAGCGCACCGTGCAGGCGCCCTATATCGGCTCGAGCCTCGCGCTCGGCGAATACCGGATTCCCTATCGCATGTTGGTGGCATTTGGAGTGGCTTTGGTGCTGACAGCGGCTTTGACGGTGTATCTCTCGAAAACTTTCACCGGGCGCGCGATCAAGGCGGTGGCGCAGGACGAGCCGGCGCTGCGCCTGATGGGCGCGAACCCGGTGCGCATCAAGCAGTGGGCCTTCGGCATCGCGACCGGCGTGTCGGCGCTCGCGGGCGCCATGCTGATCATCGTCGGGCCGGTCGAACCGGCGCTCGACCGGCTCTACATCGGGCGCACCTTCTGCGTGGTGGTGCTCGCTGGCCTGGGCAGCATGACCGGCACGCTCGCCGCCGGGCTGATCCTCGGCGTCGCCGAGTCGCTGGTGCTGATGTTCTTCGGTGCCTCGTGGGCGCCGGCGGTGGCCTTCGGGCTCCTCCTTGTCGTTTTGGGAATCAGACCCCAGGGGCTGTTCGGCCGATGAAGTATTGGATCGGCGCCGCGCTGCTTTTTATCGCTGCACTTGCCGCGGCGCTTTCCCCGGTCAATGAATACTTCTTCTACGCCGGCTACGTGGTGCTGACCTTCGTGGTGCTCTCCACCGCCTGGAACATCCTCGGCGGCTATGCCGGCTACGTGAATTTCGGCACCGGCGCGTTCTTCGGCCTGGGCTCCTACAGCGCGGTGGTGCTGTTCAAGGCGCTGAGCGCGCCGCTCGCGGTGCAGATCGTGGCCGCGGCCGCGGTGGGCGCCGCGCTCGGCTTCGGCGTCGGCATCATGACCCTGAGGCTGCGCGGCATCTTCTTTGCCATCGCCACGGTGGCGATCCTGTTCATCATGGAAACGCTGATGGTGAACTGGCGCTACGTCGGCGGCGCCACCGGGCTGCAGCTCCTGCGGCCCGACGTGATGGCGCCGTTCTCGAGCTACACGCGGATGCTCTTCGTGGTGATGGCGCTTCTCGCGGTGGTGGCGGTGTCGGTGGCGCGCTACGTCCAGGTGTCCTGGATCGGGCGCGGCCTGCGCGCGATCCGCGACTCGGAGGAGGCGGCCGAATCCTCGGGGGTGCCGACGCTGCGGCTCAAGGTTTTCGCCTGCACCATTTCCGGCGCCCTGATGGGCGCGGCCGGCGCACCGATGCCGATGTATCTTTCCTTCATCGAGCCGGCGTCGACCTTCAGCCTGAACTGGGGCGTCTCCGCGCTCGCGATGCCGATGATCGGCGGCACCGCGCACTGGATCGGCCCGGTGCTCGGCGCGCTGCTCCTCGGCTCGATCCAGCAGATCGTCACCGTCACCATCTCCAACGAGATCAATGTGCTCGTAGTCGGGGTGCTGCTCGTCCTTTTCGTGGTACTCGCGCCCGACGGGATCGTGGGGCTTTTCAAAAAATGGGTTCGTTACTTCAGGTAAACAACGTCTCGAAGCATTTCGGCGGCTTCACGGCCCTTGCCGGGGTGAGCCTCGAGATCACGCAGGGCGAGCGCTTCGGCCTGATCGGGCCGAACGGCTCGGGCAAGACCACGCTCATCAACTGCATCGCGGGGTCGCTGCGCAACGACGCGGGTTCCATCCGTTTCCAGAACGCCGAGATTTCGAGATTGCCTGCCTACAAGCGCACGCGGCTCGGCATCGCGCGCAGCTTCCAGATCCCGCGCCCGTTCCACAGCATGAGCGTGCTCGAGAACCTGCTGGTGCCGCTGCAGTACGTGGCGCACGGCAAGGAGGAGGAGGTCTTCGCGATCCTGAAAAAGATCGGCCTCGCCGACAAGGCGGATGCGCTCTCCAGCCAGCTCTCGCAGGTCGAGCTGCGCAAGCTCGAGCTCGCGCGCGCCATGGCGGCGCGGCCGCGGCTCCTCATCTCCGACGAGGCGATGGCCGGGCTCTCGGGCGCCGAGGTCGACGAAGTGCTCAAAATTCTTTTCGACCTCAACGCGGAGGGCATCACCATCATCATGATCGAGCACATCATGCACGCGGTGATGCGCTTCTCGCAGCGCGTGGTGTGCCTCGACGCCGGCAAGATCATCTGCGAGGGAACGCCGGCCTCGATCGTGCAGAACGCCGACGTGCAGAGGGCCTACCTTGGCGCTTGACCTCGAAAAAGGGGTCAGGACCCTTTTCGCGCAAAAGGGGTCAGGACCCTTTGTTACCGAAAAGGGTCCTGACCCCTTTTTCTGGCGAGGGTTGCGTGGCGCTTGAGCTGAACATTGCCGGCGTCGACGCCGGCTACGGCGCGGTACGCGCGCTCCATGGGGTTTCCATCCAGATCAAGGACGGAGAGACGGTGGCGCTGCTCGGCACCAACGGCAACGGCAAGAGCACGCTCATGAAGTGCGTCATGGGCATGGTGCGGCCGACACGCGGTTCCGTGATGCTGACTCTGGAGAATCAGAAGCACGATCTGACGAAGCTCTCCACCGAGGAGATCGTGAATCTCGGCGTCGCCCTGGTGCCCGAGGGGCGGCGGCTGTTTCCCAAGCTCACGGTGGAGGAGAACCTGCTGCTCGGCGCATTCCGGCCGCAGGCGCGGGTCGACATCAAGAAAAATCTCGCCTTTTCCTACGAGGTTTTCCCGGCCCTCACCGAGCGCCGGCGGCAGCTCGCCGGCTCGATGTCCGGCGGGCAGCAGCAGATGCTCGCGATCGCGCGCGCGCTGATGTCGGCGCCGAAGCTCCTGCTGGTCGACGAGCCCTCGGTCGGCCTCGCGCCGATCCTGGTCTCGAGCACGATCACCCGGATCAAGGAGCTGAAGGAACGCACCGGCCTTACGGTGCTGATGGCCGAGCAGAACTTCCACCAGGCGATCCGCATCGCAGACCGCGGCTACATCATCGTACACGGCGAGATCGTGTTCGAGGGCGGCGTGCGCGCGCTGGAGCAGAACGAGCTGGTGAAGAACTACTACCTGGGGACGAGCGTATGAGCAGGTTTGCCGTTGCCGCGCTTCTATTCTTCACCGCCAGTGTTTTTTCACAGGATTACCCCGTCCGTCCCGTCCGCCTGCTGGTCGGCTTTCCGCCGGGCGGCGCGATGGACACGATCGCCCGGGTGCTCTCGCCGAAGCTCGCCGAGGCTCTCGGCCAGCCGTTCGTAGTCGAGAACCGCGCCGGGGCGGCCGGCGCGATCGCCGCCGACGGGTTGGTGAAGGCGGCGCCCGACGGCTATACGCTGCTGCTCGCCGAGAGCGGCACGCTGATCGTGCCGGCGATCAATCCGAAGGCGGCCTACGACCCGGTGAAGCAGTTCGCCGCCGTGGCCGGCGTGTGCGCGCTGCCGCTCGCCATCGTGGTGAGTCCGTCCTTTCCGGCCGCGAACATCCAGGAGCTGATCGCAGCGCTGAAGAGCAACCCCGGGAAGTACAGCTACGCCTCGCCGGGCATCGGCACGCTCCAGCACCTCGCTTTCGAGCTGTTCAAGCGCTCCGCGGGCGTGGACGCGGTGCACGTGCCTTACAAGGGCGCGACGGCGATGATGCCGGACCTGATGAGCGGGGAGGTGCCGATCGGCATGATCAGCGCGCTCGTCGCAGTCTCGCAGTCGAAGACCGGCAAGATCCGCGCCCTCGCGGTCACCAGCGCGCAGCGCCTGCCGAACGCGCCCGAGATCCCGGCGCTCGCCGAGACCATCGCCGGCTTCGAGGCGGCGCCGAATGTCTTCGTGGTCGCGCCGGCGGGGTTTGCCAACGAAAAGCTTTCGAATGCGATCCGAGCGGCGGTCACCTCGCCCGACGTGCGGGAAACCTTCGCCAAGCAGGGCGCGAGCCCTATGCCGGCCGGCCCGGCCGAGCTCGGCGCGCTCATCGCCGCCGAGTCGCGCCGCTGGGCGGACCTGGTGCGCGCAGCCAATATCCGCGCCGAGTGAATCTGCGCGCGCTGCCCATCGGTTTCTACGGCGCGGTGATGGGCCTGGCGGGGCTGGGGCTCACCGCGCGCGCGGCGGCGCCGCTCTTTCCGGGCGTGGTGCGTGCGCCGGCCTATTTCACCGAGCTCTGGGTCGGCCTGGGGACTTTGGCTTTCATCCTCCTCGTGCCTGCTTACGCGGCAAAGCTCGTGCGCTATCCCAAGGCAGTGAAGGACGAGTTCACCGATCCGGTCCAGCTCGGGTTCTGCAGCTCGCTCCCGGTCGGGATGAGCCTGGTGGCGGGCGGGATCGGTCCCTATTCGCCGCTCGCCGCAAGCATCCTGTGGTGGGCCGCCTTCGTGGTGCTGCTCGCTTTCCAGGGATGGGCGCTGCTGCGCCTGCTCGGCGGCGGCATCGAGCTCGCCCAGGTGAACGCCGGCTGGCTGATCGTCTTCGGCGGCGGCTTCGTGCTGCCGGGGCCGGGGATCGGGCTCGGCTACGTGGAGGCTTCGCGCTTCAGCTTCGGATTCTCGACGGTCGCCGCGGCGCTGCTCATGCCGCTCCTTCTCTACCGCGCGTTCGCCGCGCCGCCGCTGCCCGCGGTGCTGCGGCCGAGCTGGTTCATCCTGCTCGCGCCGCCGACCCTCATTTATGTCAACGGGCTCGCGCTCTACCCGGAGGCTGCTTTCCTGGAGATCCTCTACCCATTCTCGCTGGTGCTGGCCGCCGCGCTGCTCCTCTACGCGCGCCACTTGGCGCGCTGGCCGTTCGGCGTGCCGTGGTGGGCGTTTACCTTCCCGCTCGACGCGCTTGCCTACGCCGCGGCGCGCTACGCGCTCGACCGGCAGACCGAGCTCTGGAGGGCGGTCGCCGGCGCGACGCTGCTGCTTGCGACGCTGTTCGTGGTGATGGTGCTCTGGAAAACTCTTCGCAGCGCTGCATCGCGGCGGGCGTGAACTCGGCCTGCGGCTGGTTGCCGCCGATGATGAACATCAGCAGGTGCTCCTTCCCGGGCTCGTCGTAGGTCACGTTCATGAAGCGCCGGGCGACGCCGACGGGAAACGAGATCACGTCGTAAGGCTCGAGGTCGACGTGCTCCATCGCCGCGCCCTCGTTCCACTCGCAGCGCCAGCGGCCGGTCAGGGCGATGAAGGTCTCGTTGGTGTCGTGGTTGTGCATCAGCGGGCCCTTGCCGGGCCTTGCGCGGCAGTAGCCGAGGTTGAAGCCCTCGGCGATGGAAATGGCGGGCATGGCCGACGCGTTGGCGCCGACCGGGGAATCTCCGGTTTCAGGGGGCTGGAAACCGATGACGGCGTAGAGCTTGCGGCGGCACTCGGGGAGCTTGCTGTCCGGAAGCCCGCCGTCGGAGCCCTTCAGCTTCCTGAAGCGCGCCACCCGCTGCAGCATTTCAGCGCGGGACCAGTTGCGGGTCGTTCGCCAGTCCTTCATGGGTCTATTATGTATCGAGGAGGACACACCTATGCGCGTCGTGCTGCTGGCCCTGGTTCTTTTTGGTTGTGCAGCGCAGCCGCCGGCGCCGCCCAAGCCGGTCAACCTGATCGTGTTCCCCGGCGGCTTCAACTGGCCGATCTGGGTGGCGCAGGAGAAGGGGCTGTTCGCAAGGCACGGCGTCGAGCCGAAGATCACGCCGACGCCGGGCTCGGCGTTCCAGCTCACCGGGCTGATCGAAGGCAAGTTCGACATCGCGATGACCGCGATCGACAACCTGATCGCCTACCGCGAGGGCCAGGGCGAAGCGAAGATTCTCGGCCCCGACCTCGTCGCGTTCATGGGCGGCGACAACGGGTTTCTCCGCCTGGTCGCGGTTCCCGAGGTCAAGACATTCTCTGATTTGAGGGGCAAGACGGTCTCGGTCGACGCGCTCACCACCGGCTATGCGTTCGTGCTGCTCGAGCTGCTGGAGCGCGGCGGCCTGCAGCGCGAGCGCGACTACCAGGTGGAGCGCGCGGGCGGCGTCATGCAGCGCTTCAATGCGCTCATGGAGAAAAAGCACGCCGCGACGCTGCTGCTCTCGCCGTTCGAGGTGCAGGCGGAGGCGCGCGGCTATACGCGTCTTGCGGACGCGAGCAGCATGCTCGGCGCCTACCAGGGCCTCGTCGGCGGCGCGCGCAAGAGCTGGGCCGATGCGAACCGCGCAGCCGTAGTCGGCTACATCCGCGCCTTTTCGGATGCCGTCGACTGGCTTTACCAGTCGGCAAACAAGGACGAGGCGGTGGCGATCCTCCGCAAGAACCTTCCGGCAATGAACGAGCAGGCGTCGCACGCGGCGTACGCCGTCCTCCTCCATCCGCGCGACGGCTTCCAGCGCAAGGCGCAGATCGATCTCGAGGGCGTGCGCACGGTGCTGCGCCTGCGCTCGAAGTACGGCCAGCCGCAGAAGACGCTGACCGACGCGGCGCGCTACTACGACGACAGCTTCTACCGGGCTGCCATGCGGTGATGAGGCGTTAGTCGCCTACGCGGCGGCCTGGCGGTTCGCGGCTAGGCGCTCGTCCACCAGCGCGACGATTTGGTCGACTTCGGCGTTGCGCAGGCCGCGGTGGGCGGCGATTCCCTGCACCAGCTTGTCCACCCGCTCGATGTAGGGGACGCCGGCGAAGATCGCGCGCGCGGCGGATGAAGGCGCCGCGAGCCCGGCGGCCGCGGCGGCGTACTTGTCGAACGGCACGAGGTCCGCGGCATCGGCGCCGAGAGCAATGCACAGGCCCTGCACCCATTCATAGACGGCGCGCGAGCGGGCGAGGTCGGCGTGCACGGCGTCGCGGATGGGGCGCAGGCCGCCCGGGGTGATGCAGCGATAGTTGCCCGCGAGCAGCATCGCCCACTTGGCGAGCGGCACGAACAGGCTGTCGTGCACCTTGAGCTTCACCGGCAGCTCGACCTGGTCGATGTCCGCCTCGAGCCGCCGCAGCATCGCGGTGTGCGCCTCGGAGGCGAAGCGCGCCGCCTTGAAGTTCGTCGGCAGCGCAGAGAGTCAGCGCGCCGGGCTCGAAGCCCTGCCACACGGTCGCGTCGGTGTAGCAGCCGCGCAGCGCGTTGGCATCCACCCCCGGCAGGCGCCGCACGTAGGGCAGCGGCGGCATGTTCATCAGCGACAGGCAGGGAACTTTCGCATGCGCCGTGCGGTCGAGAAGCTCGCGCACGCCGCGCGAGCCGTATTGCGGCTCCTGCATGGCGAGCACCACGAGATCGTACGCGGCGGGATCGGCGGCACCCGGCGGAGTCGCCGACACCGTTCCCGGCAGGCTTTGCGAACGGAGCTCGACCGTCCCCTGGCCTTTCACGGGAATACGGACCCGAGTGCCTTCGCGGTTGATCAGCTCGGCGGTCGCGGGGAGGCATACCAGGGTGGCGTTGTGGGCCATTAGCGTAGTGGGCCCACCTGCCCAGGGCTTCGCACGGGCTATCCGCTGATCGGATCAGGCTATGATCGGCGACGCATGAAACCGCATCCGCAGCTGTGGCTGCTCGTCGCGGGCACCGTCGCGCCGATCGCCGTCTTTGCGGTGGTTGCGGCGCTGCTGCTGGTCCGGCACGAGCGCCAGTCCCTGGAGCGCGATGCGATCGGGCGTGCGCGCGCGGCGATGACCGCGGTGGACGCCCACCTGCGAGGCTCGATCGTCTCGCTCGAAACGCTCGCCGCCTCGAAGAGCCTCGAGGCGGGCGACATCGCGGCGTTTCACGAGGAATCGCAGCGCGTGCTGCGCACCCAGCCCGGCTGGATGAACATCGGCCTCGCTTCGGCCGCGAAGGTCCAGCTTTCCGACGCGGTCTATGTCTTCGGCAAGCCGGCGCAGTTCTCTGCCGGCGACGAGTCCTTCGAGGCCGTGCTGCGCGGCGCCAAGGCGGCGATCGGCGGCGTCATGGCGGGCAGCGCAGTCCGCAGCCCGACCGCGCGGGTGCGGGTTCCGGTCATCCACGGCGGCGAGGTGCGATATGTAGTGTCGGCGCCGCTGAACCCGAAGCACTTTGCCGACCTGCTGCAGGCGCAGCGCCTGCCCGAGGACTGGGTCATCGGTCTCGTCGACCGCGAAAAGCGCATGATGGCCCGCATCCCCGCGGTCCCGCCCGGCACCCCGGCGTCGGACAGCTTCCGCGAAGCGATCGAGCGCGAGCCCGAGGGGTGGTTCTACGGCCGAACCATGGAAGGGCGAGCCACCTATACGTCCTATGTCACCTCGCAACTGAGCGGCTGGGTCCTCGGGATCGCGATCCCGGCGGCCACCGTGGAGTCCGAAGCGCGGCGCATCTTCGCGATCCTGGGCGCGGGCGCTCTCTGCGCCTGCGCCGCGGCGGCGCTGCTCGCGTGGCTGATCGCCGGACGGATATCCCGGTGAAGCTGCGCTCGCACCTGCTCTTGCTGTCGATCGCCACGGCAGCGCCGGTCGCGCCCGAGCGCCTGAGGCAGGTGATGGCGGGATTGCAGTGAGCAGGCGCCTGCTGGTCGTCGACGACAACGCCGACATGCGCCTGACGCTCAAGCTCGCGCTCGAGCTCGAAGGCTACGCGGTCGACGTCGCGGCGAACGCCCGCGAGGCGCTGGCGTCCCAGCGCGCGCAGCCGGCCGACGTGCTGATCACCGACATCTTCATGCCCGACGCCGACGGCTTCGAGGCGATCGACGCGTTCCGCCACGAGTTCCCGAAGACCAGGATCGTCGTCGTTTCCGGCGGCGCCCAGTTCACCAAGCGCGACTACCTGCCCGACGCCGAGCTGATCGGGGTCGACGCCACGCTGCAGAAGCCCTTCGAGATCGATACGCTGCTTGGCCTGCTCAAGTCGCTGTAGATGGTCTCCATTAGTCGGCGGCGGCCGCGAGCAGCAGGGCGATCAGGGTACCCAGCCCGGCCGGGATGCCGTAGCGCTCCCAGCGCGACACGGCGTTGCCGGCGATGATCTCGACCGGTACCGACGTCAGCTCGAGCACCCGGTTGGTCGTCGAATTCTCCACCAGCCGCGTGAGCGAGTTCTTGCGCGCTGCGCTCATCACGATATGGTCGCAATGCAGCCGGTGCGCCGTCGCGGTAATGCATTCCGCCCTGTCGCCGATCTCGATGTGCACCGCGTACGGAATGCCGAAGCCGTCGAGCATCTGGCGGATCGGCCGCAGCGCCTTGTGCGCCTCGTCCTGGTGGTACTCGCGCACGTTCTTCCGGCTCAGGAATCGCGTGATGTAGCTGGTGAGCGCCGGCTGGACGTTGAGCACGTGGATTTCCATCGCCGTGTTGTTCATGAACTGACGCACGACGTGCTTGATCGCGAATTCGCAGTTGCGCGAGCCGTCCACGGGAACGAGTACCTTGAGCATAGAGTGCCCTCCTGAAGCTTCCAGGGAGATCGCGGCCGCCTGGCGCTGCTCGGCCCCCTTCGCGGAGCGGTGACGGAAGTAGAACTTGAGCAGCTCCATGGCGATCGCCGAGGCGAAGAAGAACGGCAGCATCATCAGCCAGTCGTCCGAGGTCAGCGGCACCGTGTCGAAGAACGGCTGCAGGAACGGCACGTACACCACCATCAGGACGAGCAGCAGCGACGCGCCGACCGCCCACACCATCCAGCGGTTCGAGAACACGCCGATCGCGAAGATCGAGTGGTACTCGGAGCGCGCGGTGAAGGCGCGCACCAGCTCCGAGGTGCACAGCGTCACGAACGCGAGCGTCTGCGCGGCCTCCAGGTGGCCGGGATAGCGCTGCAGGCCGAGGTAGAACACCGTCAGGATGGCGATCGCGTCCACCAGCGCGATCACGCCGATGCCGATCGCCATGTCGCGGTTGATCACCGGCTCCTTCGGCGGCCGCGGCGGGTGCGTCATGATGTCCTTGTCGCCCTTTTCCATTCCCAGCGCGAGCGCGGGCGCGCCGTCGCTCACCAGGTTCAGCCACAGCAGGTGCACCGGCCGCAGCGGGATCGGCATGCCGAACAGCATCGCGCCGAAGATGATCAGGATCTCGCCGACGTTGCAGGCGAGCAGGAAGTACACGAACTTGCGGATGTTCGAGTAGATGATCCGTCCCTGCTCGATCGCGGCGACGATGCTCGCGAAGTTGTCGTCGGTGAGGACCATGTCGGCGGTCTGCTTCGACACGTCGGTCCCGGTGATGCCCATCGCCACGCCGATGTTGGCGCGCTTGAGGGCAGGGGCGTCGTTCACGCCGTCGCCGGTCATCGCCACCACGTGGCCGTTGGCCTTCATCGCATCGACGATCCTGGTCTTGTGCTGGGGCGAGACGCGGCAGCACACCTGGAGCTTCTCGGCCTGCGCCGCGAGCTCGGCGTCGGTCATGCGCTCGATCTGCGGACCCGTCAGGACCACGCCGCCCGGGGTCAGGATGCCGATCTCGCGCGCGATCGCCTCGGCGGTCTCCTTGTGGTCGCCGGTGACCATCACGCTCTTCAGCCCGGCGCGATTCGCCACCTTGACCGCCTCGATGACCTCGGGGCGCGCCGGGTCGATCATCCCGAGGAGGCCGACGAAGGTCAGATCCCTCTCGACGGTCTCGGGGGTGGGGTTGCCGGGAACCTCCGAGAGGGGGCGCTGGGCGACGGCCAGCACGCGCAGCGCGTGGCTTGCCAGGTCGCGATTCTGCTCGAGCACCTCGGCGCGTCTTGCCGCATCCAGGGCGACGGTTTTTCCGTCGTCGCGGATCTGCGTGCACAGATCGAGCACGACGTCCGGCGCCCCCTTGACGAAAGCGAACGGCGCTCCCTCGGCGGCGTGGATCGTGGTCATGCGCTTGCGGTCGGAATCGAACGGAATCTCCTGCACGCGCGGCAGGCTTTTTTCGAGCGCGGCGCGCTCGAATCCGGCTTTCACCGCCACCACCGCCATGGCGCCCTCGGTCGGATCGCCGATGATGCGCCCTTGATCCAGCAGGGCGTCGTTGCAGAGCAGCGCGCCCTGCAGGAGCAGCTTCGCATCCGGATCGGCGCCCGCGTCGAACGGCTTGTCGTCGAGGAGGAACTCCCCGCTCGGGCTATAGCCTTCGCCGGTGACCTTGAAGCGCTTGCCCGCGGTCCATCCCTGCACCACCGTCATCTCGTTCTGGGTCAGCGTGCCGGTCTTGTCCGAGAGAATCACGGTGGCGCAGCCCAGCGTCTCGACTGCCGGCAGCTTCCGGATCAGCGCGTTGCGCTTGATCATCTGCTGCATGCCGAGCGCGAGGCAGATGGTGACGATGGCCGGTAGGCCTTCCGGCACCGCGGCGATCGCCAGGCTGACCGCGGTCATGAAGAGGTTGATGATGTCCTTCTGCTCGGCCCGCAGGTACTCGACCAGGCCGAGGCTGAAGATTTCCGTCAGGCGCGTGTCGCGGAACAGGCCGTAGACGAGCACCACCCCGCAGATGGCGATGCACGCCGTGCCTAGCACCTTGCCGAGCTGCTGCAGCTTCAGCTGCAGCGGGGTGTCCTCGTCCTCGTAGGACTGGATCATTTCGGCGATCTCGCCGATCTGCGTGTTCATCCCGGTGCCGGTGACCAGCCCGCGGCCGCGGCCGTACGTCACCATGGTGCTCATGAACGCGGAGTTCTTGCGATCGCCGAGCGGGATCTCCTGGTCGAGCACGCTCGCCGCGTTCTTCTCCACCGGGACCGATTCCCCGGTGAGCGACGCCTCCTCCACCTTCAGGTTGACGCTCGCGACGAGGCGCAGGTCGGCCGGCACGTAGTTGCCGGCCTCGAGCAGCACGATGTCCCCCGGCACCAGCTCGCGGCCCGGGACGGTCACCGGATGGCCGTCGCGGATCGCCTGCGCGTTCGGCGCCGCCATCTTCTTCAGGGCGGCGAGCGCCTGCTCGGCCTTCGACTCCTGGATCACGCCGACGATGGCGTTCAGCACCACGATGCACATGATCGCGACCGAGTCGACCCACTCGCCGAGCGCGAGCGCGATCAGCGCGGCGATGATCAGGATGATCACCAGGTAGTTGTTGAACTGGTCCCAGAGCAGGGCGAGGAACCCGGGCCTGGGCTTTTCCGTCAGCTCGTTCGGGCCGAATTTCTGCAGGCGCTCGCGCGCTTCTGCGGCGCTCAGGCCCTGGTCGAGGCGCGCCTGGAGCGCGGCGGCGACCTCGTCGATCGGCTTGGCATGCGCGTGCTTGTCCTGCATGAAAACCTCCGCGTGGTGACGCGGGAACTATGCGGCTGCCGGGCGAAAACGAAAATTTGAGCTTGTTGATGCATGCCATTACGTTTCGTAATGGATGGCCCTTACTTGAAAGACCCTGATGAAGGTGCTATTAATGTCGCGTCCCCGGCCTGCGCCGGGGAGATCCCCTGCAAAGGGGAGTAGCTTGGGCGGCCGCCAGGCCGCCGTGGCGCGACCGTCACCCGGGCTTACCGCCCCGGTCGCGCCGGCATCGCGCAGCGATGCGAGCGAGACCTTTGCCGAAGAGCGAAGGACTCGTTCGAGGAGCGATAGCGATGACGTCACCCGACATCCGGCGATACCTGAGACACGGCACCTTGCCGCAGTTGCGCGCCTTCGAGGCCAGCGCGCGCCTGGGAAGCTTCACGCGCGCCGCCGACGAGCTGCACATGGCCCAGCCCACGGCTTCGGTGCAGATCAAGAAGCTCTCCGAGACCGTCGGCCTTGCCCTGTTCGAACAAGTCGGCAAGCGCATCCTCCTGACCGAAGCGGGGCAGCGCGTGTATGCAGGGTGCGGCGAAGTGTTCCGCGCGTTCTGGAATATGGAGCAGGCGCTGTGCGAGCTCCGCGGCGTCGCGTCCGGGCGCCTGCAGTTGGCGGTGCCGTCGACCGCGCACCACTTCGCCTCGCGGCTGCTCGAAGCTTTCCTGCAGCGCAATCCGGGCGTCCACGCCTCGCTGCAGGTGCACGATCGCGCCGCCCTGGTCGAGCGCCTGGGAAAAAGCGAGGACGACCTGTGCATGCTGGTCGAGGCGCCCGAAGGGCGCGAAGTCGTCGCCCAGGCCGTCGTGGCGAATCCGCTGGTCGTCCTCGCGCACGCCGATCACCGGCTCGCCCGCGAGAAGGACATCCCGTTTGAACGGCTGGCGGGCGAGCCCTTTCTGATGCGCGAGCCCGGGTCGGGCACGCGAATGATCGTCCTGAGGCTGTTTGCACGCCATGGGATCGTCCCGAAGGTCCGCATCGAGTTCACTTCCGACGAGGCGATCCGCGAGGCGATCGTCGCCGGGCTGGGCGTATCGATCCTTCCTCGCTATGCGCTAGCGGTGGATCCCATGCTGACCAGGCTCGTCTGCCTGGACGTGGAGGGATTTCCGCTCGAGAGCCACTGGCATTTCGTGTATCCGGTCGGCAGGCGTCTTTGCGCCCCCGCGCGCGCTTTCATGGATTTCGCACGCGCCGAGGCGAAGAGCGTGTTTCGCGACTGTCTGCGGGGCGCTTACGCGCCCGGGGGACCGGACCTGGCTATCGCCGGCGCCGCTGCCGGCGATGCCCGGCCATCGCTTCGATGACGGCGCACACCGCTCCCGTATCCTGGCGCGCATAGCCCTGCGCCATCGCCGCGTTGTACACCGCGGCGGACGCGTTGAAGAGCGGCGTCGGCGCGCCGAGCTTCGCCGCGAACTCGCCGATGATCTTCATGTCCTTCTGCCAGACCTCGTTCTTCATCGTCACGTCGCGGTAGCGCCCGGCGACCATCATCGGGCCGCGCACCTGGAACATGCGCGAAGTGCCGGCGCCGTTCGCCTGCACCTCGTAAATCATCTTCGGCGAGAGCCCGGCCTTCATGCCGAGCACGAACGCTTCGGCGGCCGACACGTTGTGGATCGCCACCATCAGGTTGGCGACGTACTTCATCTTGCTGCCGTTGCCGAACTCGCCCAGG
>Ga0208185_1000334_pt1 | contig 24617 bp, 25 predicted proteins | sample EasRivMeERMLT700_FD_187532 | JGI IMG/M metagenome (GOLD analysis project Ga0208185, IMG submission 187532) | Soil microbial communities from meander-bound floodplain in the East River, Colorado, USA - East River MetaG ERMLT700 (SPAdes) (version 2) | ecosystem: Environmental > Terrestrial > Soil... | reverse complement strand
CTGGTCGACGACAACGGCAACCTGCTCGACGAGCGCGCGCTGGCCGCCATCGGCGCGGAGCTCGAAGGGGTCCGCGCTCAGCTCGCCGAGGCCGGATTCGAGCCGGGGAGCGAGCTCGCGCTGCGCCTGTTCTCATGAGCGTGCCGAAGGCCGCACGCAGCCGCGCGGCGGCGCTGCGCGCCGAGCTCGAGCGCCACAACCGCCTGTACTACGTCGAGGACAGCCCCGAGATCGGCGACGCGGAGTACGACCGCCTGTTTCGCGAGCTGCAGGAGCTCGAAGCGAAGCACGCCGACCTGGCGACGCAGGATTCGCCGACGCGGCGCGTCGGCGGGGCGCCGCTCGCCGAGCTCGAGCCGGTGCGCCACCCGCTGCCGATGCTGTCGATCCGCACCGAGACCGATACCGAGGACAGCGGCGCGGCCAACTTCGACGCCCGCCTGCTGCGCGAGCTGGGCGCGGCGGCGGCGCCGATCGAGTACGCGGTCGAGCTCAAGTTCGACGGCGTGGCGATCAGCCTGCTGTACGAGGACGGCGTGCTCGAGCGCGCCGCGACGCGCGGCGACGGCGAGGTGGGGGAGAACGTCACGCAGAACGTGCGCACCATCAAGGGCGTCCCGCTGCGGCTGCGCGGCAGGGCGCCCGGGCGGCTCGAGGTGCGCGGCGAGATCTACATGAACCGCAAGGACTTCGAGCGCTTGAACCAGCGCCAGCAGGCCGCCGGGCTGAAGCAGTTCGTCAACCCGCGCAATTCCGCCGCCGGCGCGGTGCGCCAGCTCGATCCGAAGCTCACCGCGCAGCGCCCTCTGCGCTTCTTCGCCTACGGCGTCGGCGTGAGCGTGGGCTGGAAGCAGCCCGCGACGCAAAGCGGCGTGCTCGATGCGCTGGAAGCGTTCGGCCTGCCGGTGAACGCTGAGCGCGGCGTGGCGCGGGGGCCGGAAGGCCTCATCGCCTACCACAAGCGGGTCGGCGAGCTGCGCGAGCGGCTGGCGTTCGACATCGACGGCGTGGTCTACAAGGTGAACAGCCTGGAGCTGCAGCGGCGGCTGGGCTTCGTTGCGCGCGAGCCGCGCTGGGCGGTGGCGCACAAGTACCCGGCGCAGGAGGAGGTCACTGACGTGCTCGGCATCGATGTCCAGGTCGGCCGCACCGGCACGCTCACCCCGGTCGCCCGCCTGCAGCCGGTGTTCGTCGGCGGCGTGACCGTCACCAACGCGACGCTGCACAATGAGGACGAGCTGCGCCGAAAGGACGTATGGGTCGGCGACAAGGTGGTGGTGCGGCGCGCCGGCGACGTCATCCCCGAGGTCGTCGGCGTGCGCGAGAAGGGCCCGCGCCGCGCACAAGACAGGTTCCAGATGCCGGGCCGCTGCCCGGTGTGCGACTCGCCGGTGGTGAGAGTGCCGGGCGAGGCCGCGACGCGCTGCACCGGCGGCCTGTACTGCAAGGCGCAGCGCAAGGGGACATTGCTCCACTTCGCCGGCCGCCGCGCCATGGACATCGAGGGGCTGGGCGACAAGGTGGTCGACCAGCTGGTCGAGCGCGACCTGGTGAAGAGCCCGGCCGACCTCTACCAGCTCGACGTGGCGACGCTGGCGGGCCTGGAGCGGATGGGGGAGAAGTCGGCGCAGAACCTGGCCGACAGCATCGACAAGTCGCGCCAAGCCGAGCTGTCCCGCTTCATCTACGCGCTCGGCATTCCGGGCGTCGGGGAGGAGGTGGCGAAGATCCTGGCGCGGCACTTCGGCGCCCTGGAAGCCCTGCTCGGCGCCGATTGGGCTACTCTCGCGGCAGAGAAGGAAACAGTAAGGAAAGAGAATGTCCGGCGCAAGAAGAAGGGCGAGCCGGCGCAGGCCGTGCCGCTGGAGGGAATCGGACCCGAGCTGATGGAAAGCATCGAGAAATTCATGCGCGAGCCGCACAACCGCGAGATCATCGAGCGGCTGACCGGCGTGGTTTCATTTTTCAAGGAAAATGCCGCTGCAAAGCTGCCTGATGCGAAAACCTTCGTCCTCACCGGCACGCTCGCCGGCATGAGCCGCGACGAGGCGCAGGCGGCGATCGAGGCGAAAGGGCACAAGGTGGCGGGCTCGGTGTCGAAGAAGACCGATTACGTGGTGGCCGGCGAGGACGCCGGAGCCAAGCTCGACAAGGCGCGCCAGCTCGGCGTCGCCGTGCTCGACGAGAAGCAGTTCGCCGCCCTGCTGAAAGCGCTCTGACCGACATGTCCGCCAAAAAGCTGAAGAAGGCCGTGTTCCCCGTCGCCGGCATGGGCAGCCGCTTCCTGCCGGCGACCAAGGCGAGCCCCAAGGAGATGCTGCCGATCGTCGACAAGCCGCTGATCCAGTACGCGGTGGAGGAGGCGGCGGCGGCCGGCATCACCGAGATGATCTTCGTCACCGGCCGCAACAAGCGCGCCATCGAGGACCATTTCGACAAGGCCTACGAGCTGGAGACCGAGCTGGAGAAGAAGAACAAGACCGTGCTGCTCGACATGGTGCGCTCGGTGCTGCCCGAGGGCGTGAGCTGCATCTACCTGCGCCAGGCCGAGCCGCTCGGCCTCGGCCACGCGGTGCTTTGCGCCCAGCCCGTCGTCGGCAACGAGCCTTTCGCAGTGCTGCTTGCGGACGACCTGATCGATTCGCAGCCGCCGGCGATGTGCCGCATGTCCGAGGTGTTCGCCAGCACCGGATCCTCGCTCCTCGGGGTCGAGGAGGTGCCGCGCGAGCAGACGCAGAGCTACGGCATCGTCACCATCGACAAGCTGCAGGGCGATACCGCGCGCATCCACAGCATCGTCGAGAAGCCCAAGCCGGCCCAGGCGCCGTCGAACCTCGGCGTGGTCGGCCGCTACGTGCTGACGCCGAGAATCTTCGACCTGCTGGGCGAGGTGGTGCCCGGCGCCGGCGGCGAGATCCAGCTCACCGACGCCATTTCCGCGCTGCTCGCGCACGAGCGCGTCCTCGCGGTGCGCCTCCCCGGACGGCGCTTCGACTGCGGCTCGAAGCTCGGCTACCTGGAGGCGACGGTGGAATACGGGCTGCGCCACCCGGAAACCGGAGAGGCCTTCGCGCGCTATCTGAAATCGCGGAAAGATGCCTGACACGGAGAGCGCCTGGGCGTTCCTCAGGGACTCCGACCTGATCGCGAGCGCCGCGGAAGTGCAAGCGGCCGTGCAGCGCGTCGCCGGCGAGATCGAGCGCTCGCTGGGCGAGCGCTATCCGCTGGTGCTCGCGGTGATGGGCGGCGCGGTGGTGTTCGCCGGGCAGATCCTGCCGCTGCTGCGCTTTCCGCTCGACTTCGACTACGTCCACGCCTCCCGCTACGGCGCAATGACCCGCGGCTCGAGGATCGAATGGCGCGTTAAGCCGCCGGCGCTGGTCCGGGGGCGCGCGGTGCTCGTGCTGGACGACATCCTCGATCACGGCGAAACCATGAGCGCCATTCGCAACGGCTTGCTCGAGCTCGGCGCGCAGACTGTCCATTGCGCCGTACTCGTGGAGAAGACGCTCAAGGAGGCGAAACCGATAAAGCCTGATTTCGTCGGCCTGAGAATTCCCGACCGGTTCGTCTTCGGCTGCGGCATGGACGCGAAAGGCTTCTGGCGCAATCTCCCCGAGATCCGCGCCATGAGGGAATAGCCGTGCTGGCGATCATCGGCGGAAGCGGACTCACGAAGCTTGCCAACCTCGAGGTGGGCCGGCGCAGGGTCGCGCGCACGCCATACGGCGATCCCTCCGGCGCGTTGACCTTCGGCCGCATCGGCAGGAACGACGTGCTCTTTCTTGCTCGCCACGGCTACGGCCACACCATCGCACCGCACGAGGTCAACTACCGCGCGAACCTCTGGGCGCTCAAGCACTCGGGGGCCGATTCCGTGGTCTCGGTCGCCTCGGTGGGCGGCATCCGCAACGACATCTGGCCCGGAACCATCGTGCTACCGCACCAGATCATCGATTACACCTGGGGCCGCTCTGCCACCTTCTTCGAGGGGCCCGGCGCGCCCGTGAACCACATCGACTTCACCGAGCCGTACTCACGCGAGCTGCGCGCCCGCGTCCTCAAGGCCGCGGCCGCCTGCGGCGAGCGCGTCATGGATGGCGGCGTCTACGCGGCGACGCAGGGCCCGCGCCTCGAGAGCGCGGCCGAGATCAACCGCCTCGAGCGCGACGGCGCCGACATCGTCGGCATGACCGGCATGCCCGAAGCCTCGCTCGCGCGCGAGATCAGCCTGCAATACGCGGCCATCGCCGTGGTCGCGAACTACGCCGCCGGACGCGGCGACAGCGAGCGCGCGGTGCCGCTCGACAAGATCGAAGCGGTGCTGGACGAAGCCATGGGCCGGGTGCGCCGCATCATCGAGAAGCTCTGCGAGCAGCCATGATCCGCGACGTTCTGCGGATGGGCGACCCGGGTCTTTGGCAAAAGTCGTTGCCGGTAGAGGAATTTGGAACTCCCACTCTTTTTTCCCTGTTGCAAGACATGCGCGACACGATGGCACACCTCAACGGCGCCGGCCTCGCCGCGCCGCAGATCGGGGTGCCGCTGCGCGTGGTGATCTTCGGCGTCACGGCCAATCCGCGCTATCCCGGCATCGAGCCGGTCCCGGACACCGTGCTCATCAACCCCGAGCTGACGCCGCTCTCCGGCGAAATCGAGGAAGAGTGGGAGGGCTGCCTGTCGGTGCCCGGCATGCGCGGCTGGGTGCCGCGTTTTCAGAAATTGAGGTACTCAGGGTTCGACGAGCACGGCCAGCGGTTCGAGCGCGAAGTCGAAGGCTTCCACGCGCGCGTCGTGCAGCACGAGGTCGACCACCTCGACGGCATCCTTTACCCGATGCGCATCCGCGACCTGACGAAGTTCGGCTTCAACGAAGAGCTGTTCCCGGGCGCGAGCCTGCCGCCGGAGGACTAACCCATCGCTCGCGCGGTTTTCGACAAGCCCGGAGAGAAGGTTCGCCTCGACGAAATCTCTCCGGAGCCGCCGGGAGGCATGACGAAGGAAAAGGCGCAGCGGCGTTTCACCGAACTCGGGGAAGCGCTGTTCGCGCTGCAGGATTCCATGTTCGGCGCCAAGACGAACAGCGTAATCGTGGTGCTGCAGGGCCGGGACACCGCGGGCAAGGACGGCGCGATCAAGCACGTCGCCGGCTGCCTCAACCCGCGTGGCGTCAGCGTCCTCTCCTTCGGCGTGCCGAGCGCCGAAGAGCGCGAGCACGACTTCCTCTGGCGGGTGCATCGTCATGCCCCGCGGCTCGGCGAGTTCGCGATCTTCAACCGTTCCCACTACGAGGACGTGCTGGTCGTGCGGGTGCACGACCTGGTGCCGCGCAAGCTGTGGCAGGAGCGCTACGGTCACATCGTGGACTTCGAGGAGCTGCTCGCCGAGCATGGCACGATCATGCTCAAGTACTTCCTCCACATCAGCAAGAAGGAGCAGAAGGAGCGGCTGCTCGAGCGCGAGCAGACCGCGCAGACCGCCTGGAAGCTCAATCCCAACGACTGGAAGGAACGCGACCACTGGGACGAATACACCGAGGCCTACGAGGACGCGATCTCGAAGACCGCGGCCCCGCACGCCCCGTGGATTGTCGTGCCGGCGAACGCGAAGTGGTACCGCAACCTCGTCGTCGCGGAGTCGATCGTCGAAGCGCTGCGCGAGCACCGCAAGGCCTGGCGAAGAACGCTCGACGAAATGGGCCGCAAACGCCGCGCCGAGCTCGCCGCCTATCGCGCGCAACGGAAAGGCTAGCGCAGCGCTGGTTCCAGTTCTCGAAGCGTGAGCTCCTCGAGCAGGTCCTGTTCGAGCTGCAGGACCGTCTTGGAATCCCTCAGAGCCTCGCCTGAGATCAAGAACACATCTTCGGCGCGATCGCCCAGCGTGTTGATGCGGGCGGTCTGCAGGTTGATGCGATAGCGCGACAGGGTGCGGGCCACGCCGTAGAGCAGGCCGGGCCGGTCGGAGGCCACGATCGTCAGCGAGTGGTAGGCGCCGCGCTCGTCGGGGCGGATGTTGACCGCGGGCGAGATCGGAAAGTGGCGCACGCGGCGCGACAGGCGCCCGCCACGCGGCGGGCCGAGCGGCGCGTCGGATTGCAGCTCCGCGGCCAGCTCGGTTTCGATCATGGCGATGCGGTCCTGGTAGTGCGCGTCGCGCCCCTGTCCCATGATGACGAAAGTGTCCAGCGCGTATCCGTTGCGCGTGGTGTGCACCTTCGCTTCAACGATGTTGAAGCCGGCGCGCTCGAAATAGCCGCAGATGCGCGCGAAGAGCGCCTCGCGGTCGCGCGTGTAGATCATCACCTGCAGCCCCTCGCCGAACGGGGCGAGGCGCGCCTTGACCGCGGGCTTGTCGCCGTCGACGCGGTAGTGGAGGTTGCGCGTGTGCCAGGCGATCTCCTGCGCGTCGTGGCGCAAGAAGTAGGCCGTGTCGAGGCTTGCCCACAACCGGTCCTTGACCGCGTCCGACAGCGCGTAGAGCCGCAACAGGCGCGCGGCTTCGGCCTGCTTCTCGGCCAGCGCGGCGTCGCGCGCCAGCGGCTCGCCGGTCAGCACCCGGCGGGTCGCGCGGAACAGGTCCTCGAGCAGCTTTCCTTTCCACGCATTCCATACCTTGGGGCTGGTGCCGCGCACGTCGGCGACGGTGAAGAGGTAGAGCGCCACCAGGCGCCGCTCGGTGCCGACCAGCTCGGCGAAGGCCTTCAACACCTCCGGGTCGTACACGTCCTGCTTCTGCGCGACGTGCGACATGGCGAGGTGGCGCTCGACGAGGAACTCGACGAGCTCGCCGTCCTCCCCGGAAAGATGATGCCTTCTTGAAAAGCTGCGGACATCCCTGGCGCCGAGCTCGGAGTGGTCGCCGCCGCGCCCCTTGGCGATATCGTGGTAGAGCGCCGCGACGTACAGCAGCCAGCGGCGCTCGAAGCCGTTCATGAGCTCGCTGCACAGCGGGAACTCGTGGGCGAACTCCGGCATGGTGAAGCGGCGCAGGTTGCGCATCACCATCAGGATGTGCTGGTCGACGGTATAGACGTGGAACAGATCGTGCTGCATCTGCCCGACGATGCGGCCGAACTCCGGCAGGTAGCGGCCGAGGATGCCGTACTGGTTCATGCGGCGGAACTCGTGCACGATGCCGCGCGGCTGCTGCAGGATGTGCAGGAAGAGCAGCCGCGCGATCGGGTTCTTTCGAAACGACGCGTCGATCGAGAATCTCGCCCGCCAGAGCGCCCGCAGGGTACGCGCGGTCATGCCGCGCGCCTCCGGGTGCTGCATCATCAGCAGGAAGCATTCGAGGATCGTCGTCGGGGTGCGGGCGAAAGTGTTCTCCTGCTTGATGTGCAGCAGCTCGCTGCGCACCTCGAAGCGCTCGTTCAGCGGCCGGGGCGGCGTGTCCGGCCGCGGCGCGAGGCGCGCCTCGAGGTTCTGCAGGAGTATCGCGTTGAGCTGCGTGACTCCCTGGGCGGTCTGGTAGTAGCGCTGCATCATCGCTTCGCTCGCGCGGCGCGCCGGCGTGTCCCGGTGCCCGAGCTGCGCCGCGAGCGCCGTCTGCAGATCGAACACCAGGCGGTCCTCGCGCCGGCCGGCGAGGTAGTGCAGCCGGATCCTGAGGTCGTGCAGGTGGTTTTCGAGCTTGGCGAGCTGGCGGGCTTCGCCTCGCTCGATGAGACCGTGCGACACGAGATCGCTCCAGCGCCTGCCCATCCCGCTCGCTCTTGCAATCCATTGAATGACCTGCAAGTCGCGCAGCCCGCCCGGGGCTTCCTTCAGGTTGGGCTCGAGCGAGTAGGGCGAGTCCTGGTGCTTGGCGTGGCGCTGCTCCTGCTCGAGCTTCTTCGCCTTGAAGAACGCGACCGGGTCGGAGACGCTGTCCAGCCTTTGGATGAGTTCCTTGAAAAGGGCGCGGCTGCCGACAAGATAGCGCGACTCCAGCAGCGTGGTCCGGATGGTGATATCGCCGGCGGCAGCCTCGATGCAGCCCTCGACCGTGCGCACGCTGTGGCCGATCTCCAGGCCGATGTCCCAGAACCGGCCGATCAGGCGCTCGAGCGCCTCGCGCTCGGCGTCGCTCGGCTCGCGCCCCAGCAGCACCAGCAGGTCGATATCGGAGGAGGGGAAGAGCTCGCCGCGCCCGTAGCCGCCGGTCGCGACCAGCGCAGCGTCGGCCGCGACCCCGGTTTCGCCCCACAGCGCCTTTATGGTGCGGTCGATGAGCTGACTATGCTTGCTGAGCAGCGCGCGAGGGTTCGGCCGCTTCAGGTACGCGTCCTTGAGGGCCTGCCGTGCGGCAGCCACCTCGGCGCGGAGGTCGAACTTCATGGGGCCGCTTGCGTTCCGTTCGACCGGGTCATGACTTCGTATCCGGACTCGGTGACGGCGACCGTGTGCTCCCACTGCGCGGACAGGCTGTGGTCCTTGGTGACGATGGTCCAGCCGTCGGCCAGTTCTCGGATTCCCGGCTTGCCGGCATTGATCATCGGCTCGATGGTGAAGGTCATGCCCGGCTCGAGCGGCACGCCCGCGCCCGCCTTGCCGTAATGCAGCACCTGCGGCTCCTCGTGGAACTTGCGCCCGATACCGTGGCCGCAGAACTCGCGGACCACGGAGAAGCCGTGCTTCTCGGCGTGGCTCTGGATCGCGGCGCCGACGTCGCCGAGCCGTGCGCCGGGCCGCACCTGGCGGATGCCGAGCCACATGCATTCGAAGGTCACCTCGACCAGCCGTCTGGCCTGGATGCTCGGCTCCCCCACGTAGAACATGCGGCTGCAGTCGCCGTGGTACCCGTCCTTGATGACGGTGATGTCGATGTTGAGGATGTCGCCCGCCTTCAGGACCCGCTCGCCCGGCACGCCGTGGCAGACCTGGTGGTTGACCGAGGTGCAGATCGATTTCGGGAATGGGCGATAGCCCGGCGGCGCGTAGTTCAGCGGCGCAGGCACGGTGCCCTGCACCTTGACCATGTGCTCGTGGCACAGATCGTTCAGCTTTCCCGTCGTGACGCCTGGCCTGACGTGGGGCGTAATGAAGTCGAGCACCTCGGAGGCGAGCCGGCCGGCAATGCGCATGCGCTCCAACTCTTCCGAGCTCTTCAGGACCACGGCCATTAGCCTGATTATGCTAGAATTTCGGGCTCAAATCTTCCGGCGCGTTCGATAAGGGTCTCTTGAGGAAAACTCCGGGGCAGAGCGCGTCGCAGACCGAACCCTAAAGGAGAAAAGAAGTGTCGGTAACGATGCGTCAAATGCTGGAAGCCGGGGTCCATTTCGGACATCAGACCCGGTATTGGAATCCGAAGATGGCGCCGTACATCTTCGGCCACCGCAACAAGATCCACATCATCAACCTGGAAAAGACCCTCGAGCTCTATCAGGCCGCGCTCAAGTTCGCGCGCCAGCAGGCGGCCAACCGGGGAATGATCCTTTTTGTCGGCACCAAGCGCCAGGCGCGCGAGATCGTGCGCGAAGAGGCGGTGCGCTGCCAGATGCCGTTCGTCGACCATCGCTGGCTCGGCGGCATGCTCACCAACTTCAAGACCGTCAAACAGTCGATCAAGCGGCTGAAGGAGATGGAAACGATGCAGCAGGACGGCACCTTCGATCGCATCTCCAAGAAGGAGGCGCTCGGCCTCACGCGCGAGCTGGCGAAGCTCACGCGCTCGCTCGGCGGCATCAAGGAGCTCACGGCGCCGCCCGATGCCCTCTTCATCATCGACGTCGGCTACCAGAAGGGCGCCGTCGCCGAGGCGAACAAGCTCGGCATCCCGGTGATCGGCGTGGTCGACACCAACCATAACCCCGAGGGCATCGCCTACGTGATCCCGGGCAACGACGACTCGAGCCGCGCCATCCGCCTGTACGCGCGCGGCATCGCCGACGCGGTGCTCGAAGGCCGCACCCAGTCGCTGGAGGAGGTGGTCGCCGCCTCGCGCGACGAGTTCGTCGAGGTGGAAGAGGAAGAGGGCGCAAAGTAAATTGGTTTTCGAATCCAGAAGAAAAAGGGGCTTCGGCCCCTTTTTTTCAACCCGAAGGAGCCGCAAGTAATGGCAGAAATCAGTGCAGGCCTGGTGAAAGAGCTGCGCGAGCTGACCGGGCTCGGAATGATGGAGTGCAAGAAGGCGCTGACCGAAGCCGGCGGCGACCTGAAAAAGGCCGAGGAGCTGCTGCGCATCAAGAGCGGCGCGAAGGCGAGCAAGGCGGCGAGCCGCATCGCAGCCGAAGGTGTGATCGGATCCTTTGTTTCCGCGGACGCAAAGCTGGGCGCGCTGGTCGAGCTCAACTGCGAGACCGACTTCGTTGCCCGCAACGAAGACTTCCTCGCTTTCGCGAAGTCCCTCGCCGAGACCGCCGCCACGCGCGATCCGGGTCCGGCCGAAGAAGACAGGCGCCAGAAGCTGGTGCAGAAGATCGGCGAGAACATCACCATCCGCCACTTCAAGCGCGTGCAGGCCAAGGGCAAGCTCGCGCTCTACGTTCATGCCGGAAGCAAGATCGGCGTGCTCGTGGACTACGAGGGCGCCGACGAAGTCGGCAAGGACGTGGCTATGCATATCGCGTTCGCCAAGCCCGCGTACCTGACCAAAGCCCAGATTCCTCAGGAGATTGTTCAAGACGAGAGAAGAATCCAGGAGGCGCGCGCGAAGGAATCGGGCAAGCCGCCTGAGATCGTGGTCAAAATGGTCGAGGGCGCCGTCAACAAGTTCTTGAGCGAGAAGACGCTCGTCGGGCAGCCGTTCATCAAGGACGACAAGCAGACCATCGAGAAGTTGCTCGCCGCGAAGAAGGCGAAGGTCCACGGCTACGCCTTCCTCGTGGTCGGCGAGGGCATCGACAAGCCCGGGACGAGCGTCCACTGACTCCGAAATACAAGAGGGTCCTGCTCAAGCTGTCGGGGGAAGCCCTGATGGGGGACGATCCATTCGGGATCAACCGCCAGAGCATCGAGTCGATCGTCGAGGAGGTGGCGCAGGTGTCGCGCCTCGGGGTCGAGCTCGGCGTGGTGATCGGCGGCGGCAACATCTTTCGCGGCCTCGCCCCGGGAGCGGCCGGCATGGACCGCGCCACCGCCGACTACATGGGAATGCTCGCCACGGTGATGAACGCGCTGGCGCTGTCGGATGCGATGCGCCAGGCCGGGATCGCGAGCCGCGTGCAGTCCGCGCTCAACATCGAGCAGGTGGTGGAGCCCTACATTCGCGGCAAGGCGATCCGCTATCTCGAGGAAGGCAAGGTGGTGATCTTCGCCGCGGGCACCGGCAACCCGTTCTTCACCACCGACACCGCGGCGGCGCTGCGCGGCGCCGAGATGGGCGCGGAGATCGTGATCAAGGCGACCAAGGTCGACGGCGTCTACACCGCCGATCCGAAGCGCGATCCCCGCGCCGAGCGCTACGCGAAGATCAGCTTCGACGAGGCGATCGCGCGCAACCTGCGCGTGATGGACGCGACCGCGCTCACCTTGTGCCGCGACCAGAAGCTGCCGATCGCGGTGTTCAGCATCTTCAAGCCCGGCGCGCTGCGCCGCGTGGTGCTGGGCGAGGACGAGGGCACTTTGGTTCACGTATGATGGCGAGGAGGTCGCCATGGTGATTGCAGAGCTCAAGAAGACCAGCGAGCAGAAGATGGACAAGAGCGTGCAGGCGTTCAAGGGCGACCTGGGGAAGGTGCGCACCGGACGCGCGCACACCGGACTGCTCGACCACGTGACGGTCGACTATTACGGCACACAGACCCCGATCAACCAGGTGGCCAAGATCATCCTGCTCGATGCGCGCACCATAGGGGTGACGCCCTTCGAGAAGAAGCTCATTCCGACGGTCGAGAAGGGCATCCGCGAATCCGACCTGGGCCTCAACCCGGTCACCAGCGGCGACACTATCCGCTTGCCGATGCCGGCGCTCACCGAGGAGCGGCGCAAAGAGCTGGTCAAGGTGGTGCGCCACGAGGCCGAGAACGCCCGCATCGCGGTGCGCAACCTGCGGCGCGACGCGATCCAGCAGCTGAAGGACGCGCTCAAGAAGCACGAGGTGTCCGAGAACGACGAGCGCCGCGCGCTCGACGAAATGCAGAAGATGACCGACCGCCACATCGCCGACATCGACCGGTTGCTCCAGGAAAAAGAAAAGGAGCTGATGGCGGTATGAGCTCGACACGCGAAATCCCGCAGTCCAGCGAGACCCCCCGGCACATCGCGATCATCATGGACGGCAACGGCCGCTGGGCGCGGCGCCGGCGCCTGCCGCGCATCGCCGGCCACCGCCGCGGCGCCGAGGCGCTGCGCGCCACGCTGCGCGCCTGCGCCGAGCGCGACATCGAATATCTCACGCTGTTTGCCTTCAGCTCGGAGAACTGGCGCCGGCCGCCGGAGGAGGTGGCGCTCCTCATGAAGCTCTTCAAGACGGCGCTCGAGCGCGAGGTGGACGCGCTGCACGCGAACGGCGTGCGCCTGAAGGTCGTCGGCGACACGCGGCGCTTCGACCCCAAGATCCGCAAGCTGATCGAGCGCGGCGAGGAGCTCACGGCGCAGAATCGCCGGCTCACCCTGACCATCGCGGCCAACTACGGCGGCCGGTGGGACGTGGCGCAGGCCATGACCCGGCTTCTGAAGGACAAACCTTCAATCGATCGGATCGATGAGGATCTCATCGCGCCCTACCTCGCCATGAGCTACGCGCCGGAGCCCGATCTGTTCATCCGCACCGGCGGCGAGCAGCGCATCAGCAACTTCCTGCTGTGGCAGCTCGCGTACACCGAGCTCCACTTCACCGACACGCTGTGGCCCGATTTCGACTCCGCGGCGCTCGATGCCGCGATCGCCTCGTTCCGCGGCCGCGAGCGGCGCTTCGGGCGCACCAGCGAGCAGGTCGAGCAGTCGAAGCGCCCCGAAGTTGCCTGACGAAGTTTCCCCGCGGTTGCCCGATCCGCTGAGGCGAGTGGGCACCGCGGCGGTGCTGCTCGCCATCCTGCTCGCCGCCTTGTTCTTGCTGCCGCGCGCAGGCGTCGCGGCGCTCATGGCGCTCATCGTCGGCATCGCCGGCTTCGAATGGGGGCGTCTCTGCGGGCTGGGCGTGCGCGCCGCGCGGCTCTATGCAGGGGCGCTCGTGCTGGCACTCTTCGTGCTCTTCGGGCTCGGCATTTCGAGCCCGGTATTCCTGCTCGGCTGCGCGCTGTGGATCGTCGCCGTCCCGGTGTGGCTGTGGCTCGGCGTGAAGGCCGAGCACCGCGCGGCGCTCGCCGCGACCGGCTTCCTGGTGCTCCTGCCGCCGGCGCTCGCCATGGTGGTGCTCGCGCCGGGCGAGGCGCTCCTCGTGCTCGCCGTGGCGTGGATTGCCGACACCGCGGCCTACTTCGCCGGCAGGCGCTGGGGACGGCGCAAGCTCGCCCCGGCGATCAGCCCCGGCAAGACGTGGGAAGGCGCGGCCGGCGGCCTCATCGCCGCGGCAGCCTACGCTATGATTCTTTCGGTACTTCCCGCAGGGGCTCAGGCAACCCGGATGGCGGCTTTTCTCGGCGCGGCAGCGCTGCTCGTGATGGTGAGCATCGTCGGCGACCTGTTCGAATCCGCCGCCAAGCGGCAGGCGGGGGTCAAGGACAGCGGCACGCTGCTGCCGGGGCACGGCGGCATGCTCGACCGCATCGACAGCGCCACCGCCACGTTGCCGGTCGCCGCGGTGCTCGTTCCATGGCTCAGAGCATGAACCTCGCCATCTTCGGCGCCACCGGCACGATCGGCGCCAACAGCCTCGATGTGGTGGCGCGCCACGCGGGACGGTACCGGGTCTTCGCCCTCACGGCGAACGCCTCGGCCGAGCCGCTTGCCGAGTTGTGCCGACGCCACCGTCCGCGCTATGCGGTGCTGTCGGGGGTTTCCCACAATGCGGAGATGGCGCGCCAATTCGCGTCCCTCGGCGTCGAGTTGCTTTTCGGTGCAGAGGCGCTTGAGGTTGTCGCGCGGCATCCGGAGACGCAGACCGTGATGGCGGCGATCGTCGGCGCGGCCGGGCTCGCCTCGACGCTCGCGGCGGTCCGCGCCGGCAAGCGCGTGCTGCTCGCCAACAAGGAAGCCCTCGTCATGGCCGGGCCGCTGGTGATGCGCGCGGCGAAGGAGTCGGGCGCGCAGCTCCTGCCAGTCGACAGCGAGCACAACGCGGTTTTTCAGTGCCTGGGTAGCGCGAAGAATCCCCGCCGGATCATTCTCACGGCTTCCGGCGGGCCGTTCCGCGCCACCGCCCTGGAAGGCCTCCAAAACGTCACCCCGGAACAGGCCTGCGCGCATCCCAACTGGGTGATGGGGCGCAAGATCTCGGTCGACTCCGCGACCATGATGAACAAGGGACTCGAGGTGATCGAGGCGCGCTGGCTGTTCGACCTGGCCCCGGACCGCATCGAGGTGCTGATCCACCCGCAGAGCGTGGTCCACGCGCTGGTGGAATACGCCGACGGCTCGGTGATCGCGCAGCTCTCGAATCCGGACATGCGTGTGCCGATCGCCACTGCGCTCGCCTATCCGGAGCGCATGGAGTCCGGCGCGCAATCCCTCGATCTGGCTTCCGTCAAAAGCCTGTCCTTTGAAAAACCGGATCTGGTGCGCTTTCCGTGCCTTGAGCTCGCCTACTCGGCGCTGCACGCAGGCGGCACCGCGCCGGCGATCCTGAATGCCGCGAACGAGATCGCCGTGGAGGCGTTCCTCGCCGGCCGGCTTGCCTTCACCGGGATCGCCGGCGTGATCGCCGATACGCTCGCGGCAGTACCCGGGAGAGCGGCCGACGATCTCGCGGGCGTCATGGAAGCGGACGCGCAGGCGCGCCAGGCTGCGCGCTCGCGGATCCTGGCGCTTGCCGCATGAGCTTGCTGCACACCATCGTCGCTTTCATCGTCGCGCTCGGTCTGCTGATCGTGGTGCACGAATACGGGCACTACCTGATCGCGCGGTTGTGCGGGGTAAAGGTGCTGCGCTTCTCGGTCGGCTTTGGTCGTCCTTTGCTGACCAAAGAGATCGGTGTGGATCGAACCGAGTGGGTGATCGCCGCGATTCCGTTCGGCGGCTACGTGAAGATGCTCGACGAGCGCGAGGGCCCGGTCGAGCCGCGCGAGATGCACCGCGCGTTCAACCGGCAGAGCGTCTGGCGCCGCTTCGCCATCGTGGTCGCCGGGCCGCTGGCGAACTTCCTCTTCGCGATCGCGGCATACGCGGGCCTCTTCATGTACGGGCTGCCGGAAGCGCGGCCGGTGCTCGGCGCTCCGCCCGAGGGCACGGTCGCGGCCGCCGCGGGGCTGCGCTCGGGCGACACGGTGCGCTCGGTCGAAGGCGAGCCGATCACCACCTGGCAGGAGCTGCGCTGGCGCGTGCTGCAATCGGCACTGCAGCGCTCGCCTCTGCGTTTAGAGATAGTGAATGACCGTGGTCATCTCAATACCCTGACGCTCGACCTGCGCTCCTTCCCGGCCGACGACGTGGAATCCGATGCCCTGGATCGCATCGGCCTGCGCCTGTATCGCCCGCCGCTCGACCCGGTGATCGGGCAAGTGGTGCGCGGCGGCGCGGCGGAGCGCGCCGGCCTCACGCCCGGCGACCGCGTGCTGCTGGCCGACGGAAGACCGGTCGATTCGTGGGATGCGCTGGTCGCCGCGGTGCAGGCGCGGCCCGAGATGCCGCTCAACCTGACGATCGAGCGCGGCGGAGTGCGGCAGTCGGTGGAAGTGGTGCCGGCGTCGGTCGCGGCCGGCCAGAAACGCATCGGCCGCATCGGCGCCGCGCCGCAGGTGCCCGCGTCGCACGCCGAAAAAATGCTGATCCGGGTCCAGCACGGCGTGGGCGAAAGCCTGTGGAAGGCGCTCCTCAAGACGGGCGACATCGCGGTGTTCAGCCTGAAGATGCTCGGCAAGATGCTGCTCGGCGAGGTGTCCTGGAAGCACCTGTCGGGCCCGGTGACGATCGCCGATTTCGCCGGCCAGTCGGCGCAGATGGGCTGGGTCTCGTACCTCACCTTCCTCGCGCTGATCAGCATCAGCCTCGGGGTGTTGAATCTCTTGCCGATCCCGCTGCTCGACGGCGGGCACCTCATGTACTACGCGATCGAAATCGTGAAGGGCAAGCCGGTCTCCGAGCGCGCGATGGAGCTCGGGCAGCGCGTCGGCCTCGCGCTGCTGCTGGTCATGATGGCCTTCGCCTTCTACAACGACCTGAACCGCCTGCTCACCGGCTGAATGATCTTTAGGGGTTTCGCCACGGCCCTCGCCGTGTTTGCGCTCGTGGGGGCCGCAGGCGCGCAGGACTTTCAGCCGTTCGTCGTCAAGGACATCCGCGTCGAGGGCCTGCAGCGCACCGAGCCCGGCACCGTGTTCAGCTACCTGCCGGTCAAGGTGGGCGAGACGATGAACGCCGACAAGGCCCGCGCCGCGCTGCGCGCTCTCTATGCCACCGGCTTCTTCGCCGACGTGCGCCTCGAAGTCGAGAACGACGTGCTGGTGGTGTTCGTGCGCGAGCGGCCGGCGATCGCGCAGATCGATTTCTCGGGCATGAAGGAGTTCGAGCCGGACAACGTGCGCAAGGTGCTGCGCGAGCTCGGCATGGCGGAAGGGCGGATCTTCGACCGCGCGGTGCTCGACTCCGCCGAGCAGGAGCTCAAGCGCCAGTACCTGTCGAAGGGTATGTACGCCGCTTCGGTGCAGACCACGGTCACACCGCTCGAGCGCAACCGCGTCGGCATCAGCATCGCGGTGACCGAGGGCCCGGTGGCCAAGATCCGCGGCATCAACATCGTCGGCACGCAGGCCTTTCCCGAGGGCGAGCTGCTGGGCCTGTTCGTGCTGCGCACGCCCGGCTGGCTCACCTGGTACACGCAGGCCGACCGCTATTCGCGCGAGCGGCTCGGCGCCGACCTCGAGACGCTGCGGTCTTTCTATCTGAACCGCGGCTACCTCGACTTCAGCCTGGAATCGACCCAGGTCGCGATCACCCCGGACCGGCGCGACATCTACATCACGGTGAACATGGCCGAAGGCGAGATCTACACGGTGTCGGAAGTGAGCCTGGCCGGCCAGATGCTGCTGCCGCGCGAGGAGCTTGAGAAGCTGATCGAGCTCAAGCGCGGCGACGTGTTCTCGCGCGAGAGGCTCGCCGCCAGCACCAAGGCGATCTCGGATCGCCTGGGCAACGAGGGCTACGCCTTCGCCAACGCCAACGCCATCCCGAACGTCGACAAGGAGAAGCGCACCGTCGCCTTCAGCATCGTCGTCGACCCCGGCCGCCGGGTGTACGTGCGGCGCATCGACGTCGCCGGCAACAGCAAGACGCGCGACGAGGTGGTGCGGCGCGAGATGCGCCAGCTCGAGGGCGCGTTCTACGACGCCTCGAAGATCCAGCTGTCGCGCCGGCGCATCGACCGCACCGCCTTCTTCAGCGAGGTCACGGTCGAGACCCTGCCGGTGGAGGGGAGCCCGGACCAGGTCGATGTGCTCTACACCGTGAAGGAGAAGGCGACCGGCGCGCTGCTCCTCGGCGTCGGATTCTCCAGCGTGGAGCAGATCGCGCTGTCGGCCTCGATCACGCAGTCGAACGTCTTCGGCACCGGCAAGTACCTCTCGGCCAACATCAACAGCGGCAGCGTGAACCAGGTCTATTCGCTGTCCTACATGGACCCGTACTACACCGTCGACGGGGTGAGCCGCGGCTTCGACGTCTACCGGCGCGTCACCGACGCGTCCAACCTCGACACCGGCGCCTACAAGACCGACTCGCTCGGCGGCGGGATCAAGTTCGGCTATCCGGTCTCCGAGCAGATCTCGGTCGATTTCGGCGCCGCGATCGAGTCGGTCGACCTCGAGATCTTCCCCAACAGCCCGCGCTCGTACATCAATTTCGTCCGGGACTTCGGCTCCCAGTACACCTACGCCTCGGGCACCGTGGGCTGGGCGCGGGACTCGCGCGACAGCCTGATCACCACCACCGCCGGCACTTATCTCCGCGCGTCGGGCGAGATCGCCGGCGGCGACCTGCAGTACTACCGGCTCGCCTACCAGCAGCAGTGGTACTACCCGCTGACGCGAACCTTTACCCTGCACCTGGGCGGCGAGATCGCCTACGCCGGCGGCTACGGCGACAAGCCGCTGCCTTTCTTCAAGAACTACTATGCCGGCGGCCCCGGATCGGTGCGCGGCTATCGCTCGTTCTCGCTCGGTCCGAAGGACGAGAACGGCGACGCCACCGGCGGCAACCGCAAGCTCGTGGGAGTCGCGGAGTTTCTGTTTCCGATGCCGGGCGCCGAGCAGGACCGCTCGCTGCGGCTCGCCGCGTTCGTGGACGGCGGCCAGGTCTACCCCAACAAGATCGAGCTCGGTGAGCTGCGCTTTGCGACCGGGATCGCGCTGTTCTGGTCCTCGCCGATGGGCCCGCTGCGGCTGTCGTGGGCGCATCCCCTCGGCACCCAAAGCGGGGACCGGAAGCAGCAGTTACAATTCACCTTCGGAACAGGGTTTTGATGAAACACATCCTCGCGGCTGCAGCCCTCGCGACGCTGGCGTTGCCCGCGGCGGCGCAAGCGCCTGCCGCTCAACCCACGATCGGCGGCAGCAAGTTCGGCTTCGTGCACACCGAGCGCATCCTGCGCGACTCGGTGCCGGCGGTGCGCGCGCAGAAGAAGATCGAGGCCGAGTTCCAGAAGCGCGACCGCGAGCTCGCGGGCATCGCCGACCAGCTGAAGCGCATGCAGGCGGAGCTCGACAAGGACGCGATGACGATGGGCGAGACGCAGCGCCGCGCCAAGGAGCGCGAGTTCGGCGAGCTGAACCGCGAGTTCCAGAGGAAGCAGCGCGAGTTCCGCGAGGACCTGAACCAGCGCCGCAACGAGGAGCTGGCGCAGGTGGTCGAGCAGGCGAACCGCATCATCCGCATGATCGCGGAGCAGGAGAAGTTCGACATCATCTTCCAGGAGATGCCGGCCTACGTGAGCCCGCGCATCGACATCACCGACAAGGTGATCAAGGCGCTGGAAGGCAAGCCGCCCGCGAAATAGAGCCGATGCCGGGGCCGTTCACGCTCGGGCAGATCGTTTCGCGCCTCGGCGGCCGCGTCGCCGGCGACTCCCAGACCCTGATCCGGCAGGTGGGCTCGCTCGAGCGCGCCAGCGTCGGCCAGATCACGTTTCTTTCCAACAGCAAGAACAAACCAAAACTTGCGCAAACGCAGGCCGCGGCAGTCATACTCGCACCCGAGAACGAGAAGCTCACCAAGCTGCCGCGCATCGTTTCCGACAACCCCTACGCTTACTTCGCCCGCGTGTCGCAGTTGTTCAACGCGGTAGTCAGCCAGGCGCCCGGCGTGCATCCTTCCGCCGTGGTCTCTCCGAGCGCGAAGCTGGGAAAGGGCGTTTCCATCGGCGCGGGCTGCGTGATCGGCGACGAGGTCAGCGTCGGCGACGACAGCTGCCTGTATCCAAGGGTTGTGATTTACAGGGGATGCAAGATCGGCTCTCGTGTGGTTATCCATGCGGGAGTCGTGATCGGCGCCGACGGCTTCGGCATCGCGTCCGAGGACGGCCGCTGGGTGAAGATCCCGCAGATCGGCGGCGTGCGCATCGGCGACGACGTCGAGATCGGCGCCAACACCACGATCGACCGCGGCGCGCTCGACGACACGGTGATCGAGGAGGGCGTCAAGCTCGATAATCAAGTGCAGGTGGGCCACAACGTGCGCATCGGCGCGCACAGCGCGGTCGCGGGCTGCGTCGGCATCGCCGGCAGCGCCGACATCGGCCGGCACTGCACCATCGGCGGCGCGGCCATGATCCACGGCCACATCACCATCGCCGACCACGTGCACGTCTCCGCGGGCACGCTGATCTCGCGCTCGCTCCTCAAGCCGGGCACCTACACTGGGTTCTATCCGTTCGACGAGCACGAGGCCTGGAAGCGCAATGCCGTGCAGCTGCGCAGGCTGGGCAAAGTGAAGAGCAGGGGGAAAAAAGATGGCTGAGATGGACATCTACGAGCTCCTCAAGTACCTGCCGCAGCGCTACCCGGTGCTGATGATCGACCGGATCAAGGAAATCGAGCCCGGCAAGCGCATCGTGGCGCTGAAGAACGTCTCGGCGAACGAGCCGCATTTTCAGGGGCACTTTCCCGGCCGGCCGATCATGCCGGGCGTGCTGATCCTGGAGGCGATGGCGCAGGCGGCCGGGGTGCTCGCGTTCAGCGCCAAGGGGCCGCTCCACCAGAACGACCGCTTCGTCTACTACTACGTCGGCATCGACAACGCGCGCTTCAAGAAGCCGGTGATCCCCGGCGACCAGCTCGAGGTCGAGGTGACGATGGAGCGCTCGCTGCGCGGCATTGGCAAGTTCGGCTGCATCGCGCGGGTGAACGGGGTGACGGTGGCCGAGGCCACGATCCTGTGCTCGGTGCGACCGGTGGATCACGAATGAGTCACTCATGATCCACCCGACGGCGCTGGTCCATCGAGGTGCCCGGCTCGCCGCCGACGTCGAGGTCGGTCCGTACTCGGTGATCGGCGAGCACGTAGAGGTCGGCGAGGGCAGCTGGATCGGGGCGCATGTGGTGCTCGACGGCCACACGCGCATCGGCCGCCGCAACCGCATCTGGCACTCCGCGTCGATCGGGGCGCCGCCGCAGGACAAGAAGTACGCGGGCGAGCCGACCCGGGTCGAGATCGGCGACGGCAACACGATTCGCGAGTACGTCACCATCAACCGCGGCACGAGCCAGGACGCCGGCGTGACCCGCGTCGGCGACGATAACTGGATCATGGCCTACGTGCACTTCGCGCACGACGTCCAGGTCGGCAGCAACACGATCTTCGCCAACCTCACCCAGCTCGCCGGCCACGTCACGGTCGGCGACTGGGTGATCTTCGGCGCAAACACGCTGGTCCACCAGCATGTGCATATCGGCGCGCACGCGTTCACGGGGATGTGCACCTACCTGGCGCAGGGCCTGCCGCCGTATGTGATGGCCGCCGGCAACATGGCCCAGCCCTACGGCATCAACAAGGAAGGGCTCAAGCGACGGGGGTTTTCGCCCGAAACCATCAACGGGCTCAAGCGCGCCTACAAGACGCTCTACCGCAAGAGCCTGGCGCTGGAAGAATCACTGAGAGAGCTCGAAAAACAAGTGCCGGCGTGCCCCGAAGTGCAGCACTTCCTCGACTTCATCAGCCGCAGCAAGCGGGGAATCATCCGCTAGTGGCCGACCTCCTGCGCGTCGCCATGGTGGCCGGCGAAGCGTCGGGCGACCTGCTGGCCGCGCCGCTCATCACGGCGCTCAAGAAGCGCCGCAATCCCATCCTCTTCGCCGGCATCGGCGGTCCGCGCATGGAAGCCGAGGGGTTCGAGTCGCACTACCCGATGGAGAAGCTCTCGGTGCGCGGCTACGCTGAAGTGCTCAGGCACTACCGCGAAATCATGGCGATCCGGCGGGGCATTGCGAAGGCGCTGCTCGCCGAGCGGCCGGACGTCTTCATCGGCGTCGACGCCTCGGAGTTCAACCTGGGTCTGGAGCGCAAGCTCAAGGAAGCCGGCATCCCCGCGATCCACTACGTCAGCCCTCAAGTCTGGGCGTGGCGCGGCTGGCGCGTGCACAGGGTCGCACGCTCGGTGACGCGCATCCTGGTGATGTTCCCGTTCGAGGCGCCGCTCTACGAGAAAATCGGGGTGCCGGTCACCTATGTCGGCCATCCGCTCGCCGACCTCATCCCGCTCGAGCCGAACAAGCTCGAGGCGCGCGCGGCGCTGCGCCTGCCGGCGGGCAAGCTGATCGTCGCGCTGCTGCCCGGCAGCCGGCGCTCGGAGCTCCACTACATGGCGAGCTCGTTCGTCCTCGCCGCCCACCGCTTCCGCCAGGAGGTGCACGACGTGCACTTCGTCTGCCCGACCGTGACCCGCGACACGCGCGACATGTTCGAGCGCGCGGTGCACGAGCACCAGCGCTCCGACCTGCCCCTCACCTTGCTTTTCGGCCACTCCCACGAGGCGCTCGCCGCGGCCGACCTCGCCCTGGTGGCGAGCGGCACCGCGACCCTCGAGACGGCGCTCTTCAAGACCCCGATGGTGATCGCCTACCGGCAGTCTCCGCTAACATGGGCGCTGATGCGCGCGATGCTCTACCTGCCGTACGTCGGCATGCCGAACGTGCTGGCCGGCGAAAAGCTGGTGCCGGAGCTGCTGCAGGACGAAGCGAGCCCGGCTGCGCTCGCCGGGGCGCTGCTCACGCTGCTGCGCGACGCGGCGGCCCAGCGCCGCCAGATCGAGCGCTTCCACGAGTTCCACCACCTCCTGCGGCAGAACGCGGCGGAGAAAGCCGCCGACGCGGTTCTCGAAGTGCTGAAAAATGAAGCTCGTCTGCGGCGTCGATGAAGCCGGACGCGGGCCGCTCGCGGGGCCGGTGTATGCCGCGGCGGTGATCCTCGACCCGGCGCGGCGCGTCAACGGCCTCGCCGATTCCAAGGTGCTCACCCCCGAGCGCCGCGAAGTGCTCGCCGAAAGGATCAAGGAGCGCGCGGTCGCCTGGGCCGTGGCGCACGCCAGCGTCGATGAGATCGACCGCATCAACATCCTGCGGGCCTCGCTCCTCGCCATGCGCCGTGCCGTTGAGTTGTTAGAGATAGTTCCTGAAGAAGCGTGGATCGACGGCAACATGTGTCCCGACCTGCCTTGCCCGGCGCGCGCGATCGTCGACGGCGATGCGACGCACAAGCCGATCTCGGCGGCCTCGATCCTCGCCAAGACTGCGCGCGATGCCGAGATGTGCGCCTTGCACGACCGCTTCCCGCAGTACGGCTTCGACCAGCACAAGGGCTATGCAACCGCCGAGCACCTCGCGGCGGTCGGGCGGCTCGGGCCGTGCGAAGTCCACCGCAGGAGCTTCCGCGCCGTCGCCGTGTTTTTCCAGGGGAATCTGTTCAGCATGGCCGAAGCGCTGCGCATCCGCGGCTACCGGCTGTATTGCGAGGCGATGAAGCTTTCCAGCGGCGTGAAGGTCCTGGCGGACTTCGACTATCGCGCGAAGCGCCTCAAGCGCGAGTACGCCGACGTGTTCGGCTCACCCGACGCGGGGCCGCACGCTGACCTCGTGCGCACGCTGCTGCGCGATACGCGCGCCCAGCTACGGGCAAAGTAACGCAGGAACGCTGGTCGTCGCCGGGCGCGAGGTCGCGATCTCGAACCCGGGCAAGGTCCTGTTCCCTAGGAACTTCTAGGATGAGAACATGAAAAAGTCGGGCGCGAGCCAAGGCCAGTCGGCACCGGAGCTCATTTCGAAAAGAATCGCCGAGCTCGGGGACTGGCGCGGGAAAACCCTCAGCAGAATGCGCAAGCTCATCAAGGAAGCAGACCCGGACGTCGTCGAGGAGTGGAAGTGGATGGGCACTCCGATTTGGTCGCACGACGGCATCATCTGCACTGGCGAATCCTACAAGAATGTCGTGAAGCTCACCTTCTCCAAGGGCGCGTCTCTGAAGGATCCGGCCCGTCTCTTCAACTCGAGTCTCGATGGAAACGTACGCCGCGCGATCGACATCCACGAAGGAGAAGAAGTTGACGAGTCCGCCTTCAAGGCGCTCGTTCGCCAAGCGGTCGCCCTCAACAGTTCCGGCAAGTCGAAACCTTCGAAGAAAGCGAAGTCCTAACCGTTAGACTTCATGGCCGCTAACAGCGCGCTCATTTTTTCCGTGGCGGTGGTTTCCGGATCATGGGTCCTGTCCGCAGCCGCGTTGGACAGAGATGGAGCTATCGACGCAGCCAAACGTCAGGTGAAGAACCGGTGCACGACTGCAACCCCTTGCACGTTCACCGCGAAGCCGGAAAAGGACAAGTGGCACGTGCGGGTCGAATTCACAAAGCGCAACTCGCCACAGGAGAAGCCCTTCGCGTATCCAGGCGGGCACGCGATATTCATATTCGACGCAACCGGCAAGCTCATCGGGCGGGTGGAAGGCGAATGAAGCCTGCCAGCCGGTTGCGGACCGGCGCCTCCCGGTCTGCGCTGCGCGCCTCGTTGCTGATGGCAGCGATCGCCGCGCTGGTCGTGCAGCAGGTAGCGGCCCAGCCGGCGGTGCCGAAATTGCGCTACCAGCCGCCGCCGAATTTCTACCGCAGCGCGATCACTCCGCCGGACGACTATTCCGCCAACGAGTTCAATGCCGGGCTCCAGGTCTATCCGTTCCGGCCGTTCAGCGGCAACATCGAGCAGGCGTTCCGCCAGAGCCTGCTTCGCGAGTGGATCGATCCAAGGTACCGGGAGACGAGCATCGCCGCGCCGCCGGAATTCAACCCTGTCGCGATTCCCGGTTCGCAGATCGCGCTGAGCGCGCGCTTTGCGGAGAACATCGCCGGGATCCCGAGGCAGCGCATGCGGATGCTGATCGTTGCGGGGAACGCGGCCGCGATCGTCGATGCCTCGGCCAACAACATGACGACATGGCAGCGTGCGGTGCCGGCGTTCAATGCCATGGCGGCAACGCTGCGGGTGGAGGCGGGCGCGCCGCCGCCGAGGATGGCCGCGGTGGCGCCAGCCGAAGGCCGCGCCATCGCGGGGCTCTACATGGGCACGAAGCCCAAATACATCGTGGATCTCAACCGGCCCGCGGGCCGGTTGAGATCCACGATGTATT
>Ga0208185_1000333_pt1 | contig 24642 bp, 25 predicted proteins | sample EasRivMeERMLT700_FD_187532 | JGI IMG/M metagenome (GOLD analysis project Ga0208185, IMG submission 187532) | Soil microbial communities from meander-bound floodplain in the East River, Colorado, USA - East River MetaG ERMLT700 (SPAdes) (version 2) | ecosystem: Environmental > Terrestrial > Soil... | reverse complement strand
GCAGCAGCCTGATCAGGGCGGGCCATCTTTGAATGAGACGGTATCTGAGCCGTCACGAGACATCTCTGATGTAATGAAGTTTGACCCGTTCGCCCCTCCGAAAGCGGCTCCAGCGCCTGCGGACGGTACGGGCGAGGGTGGAGAGGCGGTTCCAGGGCAGGTTCACCCCGATACTGGTGCTGCCGTGCCTCCCGCGCCGGTGGTGCCACCAGCCCAGACGCCGCCGGCGCACACTCAGCAGACCCCAGATCAGCTCGCCGCAGCGATTGCAGCCAACACACAGGCAGTTCGCGACGTTCTGGCAGGTCAACAGCAGCAGCCCCAGCCGCAGGCACAGCCCGGCCCGGAGGCACCGAAATTCAATCTGGGAGTTCCTGACCAGATTGTCGCGGCAATGGGATCAGAGGATCCCAAAGAACGCTCCGTTGCAATACATGCTTTGGTCAACGGAGTGGCTAATCACGTTTGGAAGCAGACGGAGAATGCGCTACGAGAGACAGTGCAAGAAATGCTGCGTACCGTTCCGCAGATTGTCCAGACCCACCAACAGCTGGTGCACAAACAGCAGGAAGTGGCTCAGGACTTCTACGGAACATACGAGGTGTTCCGGCAGCCAGCGTTTGTCCCGCTGATGCAGAATATCGGTATGCAGATCGCACAAGAGATGGTCTCTCAAGGCAGGAATCCGACTTGGAACGCTGAGATGAGAGATGCTATCGCTGGACGGATGTTTGCCATGTTCCCAATGCTGAAGGCCCAGCACGATGCTGCGGCAGCGGCGGGAGGCAATGGAGCAGCGCCGGTGAAGCGTCAGCCTTTCACCACGGGAGCTGGAGCAAGGCCTGCTGCTGCCCCGTTAAACGAGATGGAGCAGGTGCTGAAGATCTGGTAGGACTTCAGCCTGCCCGAAAGGAGTTGGCATATGCCTATCCAAGGGTTGCGCAACGACGAAAACTTCCTTGCTGCACAGCGTCCGCAGAACTGGAGAGAGACGATTCTCCGGCTGTATCCCAACAGCGCCGAAGCCGCCAAGGCCCCTCTCACAGCCTTAACGGCAGCGATGAAATCGGAAAAGACTGACGATCCGGTCTTTCACTGGTTTCAAAAGAAGCTCGACGCCCGGCGACTGAAGCTGCTCGGCGCTCACACCAACGTCGTGGCGACACTGACGATCGATCCAGCCTATATCTCTGGCTCGACGCCTGCGACGGCGTTTGGAGTGAAAGCTGGCGACGTCCTGCGGATCGAGCAAACCGGCGAGTATGTGCGTGTCAGCGCAGACCCGTCCGCGAACAACCTCATTCCGGTCACTCGTGCCTTCATGGGCTCGGCCGGTACAGCGATCGATGCGGCGGTGGCAGGGACCAATCCCTTCGCTATCGTCATCGGTAGCGCTTTTGAGGAAGGCTCACTCGCCCCGACCAGCATGTCGATGGATCCTGTGGAACTGAGCAACTATACTCAGATCTTCAGGTCCACACTCGGCATCACTCGTACGGCGCAGAAAACCCGTCTTCGCACAGGCGATGCTGTGGTCGAGGCCAAGCGAGAGTGCCTCGAATACTTCAGTGTGGACATGGAGCGTGGCTTCTGGTTCAATGGAGCCAAGACCATCGGCACGCTGAATGGTCAGCCGATCAGGACGACGGCGGGGGTACTGTCACAGATCACCGCCGCTGGTGTGACGCCCTGGGCGGCGACGACAGCCAACGGCCTTGCCACAGTCGGCATCATCGACATGAACTGGGTTGAAAAGGGCCTCAAGGACGTGTTCTCCTTCGGCAGCAGCCAGAAGATGGGCTTCGCCTCCAACCGCGTGCTCATGGCTATCGGGCAGGTGGTTCGAAAGAACTCGACCTACAACATCGAGTACAACGAGAAAGAATACGGAATGCGAGTTGCAAGGCTGGTGAGCCCGTTCGGCGAGCTGGTTATCAAGTCGCACCCGCTGTTCAATCAGATGACTGGTGGCTTGAACGGAGCCACTGCGTACACCGCCGTCGAGAACAACATGTACATTCTGGACATGGCGAATGTCCGGTACAGGTACATCGACGATGTGAAGTACGAGAGTGATCTGACGCCGGTAGGGCTTGACGGCATGAAGTCAGGGTATCTGGCAGAGTGTGGACTCGAAGTCAACCACGGCGAGACTCATGCGATCTGGACTGGCATCATCAGTGGTGTCAAGGACGCAGCGTAACCTCAGGGCTCGCATCCTCTGAGGGGGGCAGATCAGTGAGAAGGTACCTCCACCTGCTTGCTTGGTCTGCCCCATTTATTGATAATCAATAAACCGGGGTCAGTGTGCGATAATGAACCTGAGTGAGTTTCACAATCTCGTTTCAGTATCGCTGAATCGTGGGTCAACTCTTGACACAAAGATCCCTGCGATGGTGGGGCTAGCTGCGCAATGGCTTGAGCGCAACTATACGTTCAAGTACATGGAGAGATTCAAGCTCATTCAGGTGGTGGCAGGGGATAGAACAATAGTTCTGCCCTTGAACGTAGTTATTAAGGGAATGAAGTTTCTGAGATTTATTGGCTCCGATGGGGGCTATAGTTATATCAAGAAGATTGAACCGGAAGATGCTGTAGGTGTTGGGCAACAGCTGGACAGCAACAATATCCCCTCAAGCTATTGGATCGTGGGGACTACCACGTTAGTCTTTAGTGGTGTCCCGACGCAGGAGCTTAATGGGGAAGCTATGTGGTATGAATATACTGATTGGCCGAAAGAGCCCGCCAGTACCAACTTCCTTCTGCAAACTGGATCAGATGTCCTACTTGCACAGACGCTGCTGAACATGAGCGCATTTGTGACGCGAGACATCAGAATGGTTCAAGGCTACAAAGCCATGAGAGACGAAGGAGTTAACACACTCACTAGAGCCGCCGATGAAACGGCTTACGCTGGTGAGAGCTTGGCGATGCAATACAGGCCTGCATGAGCAACGTAAAGTCGTGGTTGAAGAATCGATCTGGCTTCTGCGACTGGCCTGCTGAGCATCAAACGCGGGATAGGAAACTTGTCAATCTTGACTGGCTTTCAGATAGTTCGGGATCGCTGGCGCAACATCCTGGCCCAATGCATAGTCTGCGTTGGTGTGTGGGTCTTGTGCGCCCCGGTGGTATTCTCTACGATCATCGAGGTTCCACAGTATCAGCAGGATTCTTTGAACCGCCTGTGCTCCCATCCAGTCAGTGGCTGGTTGGACGCAATATGCTGTCAGATTGGCTCAATACTTTTGAGACGAGAGACAGGAAACTCGTTGACCTCGGCAGAGATCAGGCTAGTCCCGCCCCTGTTACAATGCAATCTCTCAGATTCGTTACAGGATTTATTCGGCCGGGAGGGATTCTATATCCCAATAAGCAATCAAGAACGACTGTTGCGACTGCCGAGGATGACCTGCTGATGGATGTTTTGAGCACGGAGGAAGATCAATTCCTCATCACTGAAGACACTGGTGAGCCGCTTGGCTTAACCTAGGAGCCGGCTATGCCTGAATATGTATTTGGGAACTTCTTTGCGACAGAACTCACAGTTGGCATAACTGTGGGTGCTACGCAACTACAGGTTCCGCCGAGCGCGACATTACTGTTGCCAGCTTTCGCGACAGAGGATGATAACGAGGCGAGGCTCACGCTCTGGGATGGCCAGCTGCCCCCGGAGATCGTGGGCTGTACGCAGAATCTTCAAGATGGGACTCTGATAGTTACGAGGGCCAAAGAGGGAACCACTGCCCAGGCATGGAGTGCTGGGACGCAGGTTGTGTCAGCGCTGACGTCTGAAGTCATCAATACTGCACTTGAGGCATACTTCGATTTCAATGAGGTTCTGGCGGCGAGCTTCCTCAAACTGTCAGGAGGTGTGCTAACGGGTCCGCTGATTCTTGATGGTCCTCCACTAGATCCGTTAGGTGCTGCGACAAAGTTGTATGTTGATAGCGTCCAGGGATCAGGCCTACCGCTCAGCGGTGGCGTGATGCAGGGCGACATCAATATGAACTCCAACCACATCATCAACCTACCAACGCCGGGGGCTCCCAGTGAGCCAGCGACCAAAGCCTACGCAGATGCGTTGGTGACGTTCCCTGGGCAAGCTATTGACGACTTCGAGGGATCGCTGCAGGCTGGTGGAACGGCGTCAGCCTACACAGTTGTAGCCAACGTCCCTACACCTGTGTATGTGCATGGGCAGCGATTGTGCGTCAGATTCGGCGTGACGAATGCTGCCAACGCCACGATCGCGGTGTCTGGGTTGGCAGCGAGGCCAATACAGGTGGCGCCTGGCGTAAACGCCCCCGCAGGGACGCTGTTGCCAGGAGTTCCTACCGGCATGACCTACGATGGCGTGGCAGTTGCCTGGATCATCGCAGAGACAAGGGCGATGGCTGCATCAGAGCTACTGTTGCACGTTGGCGCAGCGCATACGGCACCATTGCTTATCGATAAGCTCGGCATCTGGGATGCGACAGCCCTGATAGGGAAGTCGATTCTTGTGCCGGATCTGTTCAAGGCGGTAGGGCTGTTGCCGAATAAGGCAGCTCCGCATCCGACTCAAGATCTGTTCCTGTTGTACGATGCCAGCACGGCTACCGCAAAACAGGCAACGCCGGCGCAGATTCAGTCGATTCTGCCGCCAGTTACGCTGCCGAAACACACATCACTGTTGAGTGGTTCAGGAGCTACTTTCAACGTCACAGCGGGTTGTCGGCAACTCCACATCAGAATGGCTGGTGGTGGCGGAGCAGGCGGTGGTGTTGCTGCGCCAGGTGGCAACGGAACATCTACTTCTTTCGGTGACTGGTCCTGCGACTTTGGTGACGGAGGTGGTACTGGTGGCGGGAGTGGCGGTGTCGGCGGCTCTGCTGGTGTTGATGGCACAGGACAACTTATTCTCAATGTCAATGGTGAAGCTGGACAAACCGGACAAGGCATTGCCACTAACAGTGCCAACGCAATGGGTAGCGCTGGTGGTGGTACGCCTTTTGGTGGTAGAGGTATATGCAGATTAAGAGATGTCGATGGTGGCAGCGCTGTTCCCAATACAGGTAGCGGTGGTTCTGGTGCTGGCAGCGGTAATTCGACTGCAACTCCTGGTGGTGGAGCGGGGCAGTATAAGGAGTTCATCATCAATACTCCGGCCGCGTCGTACACCTATACAGTTGGTGCAGGTGGTACGCCATCAGCTGGAATTGGCGTCGATGGTGGTGCTGGTGGCTCAGGTGTTATCCTAGTTGAAGAGATCTTCTGATGCCTGCAAAGGAGTATATCCTGCTCCGACCTGATCAGGGCCTCGTTACAGGGGTCATGCCGAGCATTGAGCCGGCGTCAGGGGCAGTATGGAAAACGTCCCGCAACGCCTGGTTTAAGGAGGCCAGTGTAGAACACGCGCTCGGCAGAAGTAGAATTGTCAAGACGAATGTGCAGTCGAAGGCACTGGCTAATGCCTTCACCAGCAATGGACAGAAGCGCCTCTATTATGAAGATTCAGGCGTCATCAGATATTCTCAAGGAGGATCCTCGACGACACTGATAGATTCATTGAGTAACTCTCCCGACGCGCGATACTGGCTGGAGCCTTGGGGTGACTGGCTGATAGCATCAGACAACATCAACCAGTTGAAGCTGTGGAAGAACACAGGCGGCTTCATCAACATCGGAACTGGACAATTTGCCAGGGCACGCATTGCTAAGAAGCTTGCACAGCACATGATAGCCTACAACACGGATGTCTTTCCGAGCGGCTTCCACTGGTGCAACGCCAATGACCCCGAGACATGGACGCCTGCTGCGACGAATTCTGCGCGGAATCTACCTATTCGCGGTTTGGATAGTGAAATTGTTTGCGTTACTGACCTTGGTGCTAGTCATGCTGTTTATAGCCGGAGCACTATGCTGTTAGTGAGGTATGTTGGACCAACGCAGTGGTTCGGGACACCGCAGCAAGCGTTACAGGGAATCGGAGCAGTCAGTACGTTATCGTGCATCTCTGTTGGACCATTAAACTACGGTCTTTGTAGGGATGGCATCTTCGTCACTGATGGGAACTCATTCCAGTATGTGGATCGTCCAGGTATTGATACATGGGTGCAGGAGAAAATCGACTGGAATCTCGCACATCAGATCGCAGGATTCTACGATGCACGACTACAGCTGGTTTCTTGGTCCGTGCCACTGCTCGTCGCTGCCCCGGAGTCTCACGCTGTGTTGGCGCTTGATACCAGACGACGTGAGCTTGCAGGATTTACGTATCTTGAGCCGGGTGGGGGAGTTGGGTTGCGTCGCGAAGTGTTTGACTATCCGGTTAGAGCTTTCGCGGACGCACTATATTTCGTATCGATCGCTGGAAGCCTTGTCGGAGACTTCTCATTAACATCTCAACTCATGGATGGGAAGGACAAGACCCATCAGAAATCATGGGATTACGCTGTCTTTGGAGGAACCCTTACAGGAGAAGTGCGATTCGGCTTTACAGATCTTCCCAATGACGACACTATCGAATGGGGGGACTGGATGCCACTAGAGACAAGGGTGCCCTTTGGGCCTAGAGAAAGTGTGTATATAGCTATTGAGATCAGAGCAACGTCAACGCTGAAACTGACGTCTGTACAGGTGTTTGGTGAAGAAGCTGGGAGTGTGAACTAATGCCCCGCGGACTACCAGAATGGCCGATACCAGAGTCCTATGCAGAGTGGCAGCTCTGGGCACATGAGATCATTTCCAGGCTCAACGACTGGTTGCTGGACGACTATGACGAAGTTGGAATGATTGCGAACTTCGCTGTGGCGCTGCCACAGAATGGTCGTTGGATACCAGCCAACGGAACTATGTTCCTGGCGGATAGCTATCCAGAACTGGCGCAGAAGCTTGGTACTACGTTCGGAGCTGGACTACCGGGGCCGCCTGTACAGATACAGTTACCAACAGTCACAGCTCCCGCAAACTTCGTAGCTGGAATAAGGGCTATATGATATTCGAGAGAATCAAGCTGCAAGAGGTCAACGCAGAAGATGTGAAGTGGCTTACTATTGGCTGTAGGCAAAGGTCGTGGGATAAGCAGACGCCTGCGGAAATCGTTCAGAACGCTGTAGACGGGAACTGTATAATGTATAGGCTACACGGCAACGCAACAGGGATCGTGGTGTTGACGATAGATAATACGAAAAGCCAGTTGTGGATTGACCTCGTAGCTGGCAAGGGTCTGATGAGACATCAGGAAGAATTCAGGAACCTGTTGAGAATGATGGCTCAAGGCATGGGACTGAAGTCGATCGCAGGACTCGTCTCACGCACTGCACTGGCGAAGTGGTATGATAAACATACTGCCGGGAAGCCAGTAGCAACGCTCTACGTCGAGGAGATTTGACATGGGTGGTGGAACTCCAGCCAAAACGACAGAACACTCTGTCGTGTCCAAGGATCCCTATGGGCCAGCGAAAGAGTATTTCCCGACGCTCTATGAGCGGGGAGCACAGACCCTTGCGGGGTTGCCAGAGAACTACGTTGCTGGACCTGTGCAGAAGCAGGTCATGGCTAATGAGCAACTGTACAACTTGGCAGGGGGAGCAGGAAGCACCTCAGGGACACTGCTGGACATGGCGCAGAGAATCGCCAGCGGGGAGTTCCTGGACCCGAGCAGGAGTTCGGCGTATCTGGGTGCGCAGGATGCCGTCACTAACCAATTGACAAGGGGCTTCACAGAGAAGATACTGCCTAACCTGACCAATACTGCTATCCAGGCAGGTGGTATGGGAGGTGGGCCAAGTGCATTCGGTGGGGCGAGCCTCGGCGTTCCGCAGGCGGCGGCAGTCAATGACTGGACGACGGGCACCGGCGATGTTCTGGCCAAGATGGCACTGGATTACAGCAAGTGGGGCGGATCGTTGATGCCTGTCGGATTGGAATACTCAAGAGAGGGCGAGGCTCAACGGCTTATGCCAGCGGCTATCGCAGCGGCGGCTGGGTCAACCGAACAGGGTTGGAATCAGGGCGCACTCAACAACGATATTCAGAAGTTCCAGATGGGCCAGACAGGACTGATGAACTTCATCAACATGCTCACAGCTGGAAACTACGGCACCAACACGACAGACTCGCTAAAGACTCAGACGGCGGCGAAGCCAGATGCCTTCACGCAAGCCTTGCAGGCCGCAGGTGGTATTGCTGGTATCGTAGGCGCTATGTACGGGGTGCCTGCCGGTGGTGGTGTGAGCGCTGCGAGTAATCTGATGTCCATGTTCAGGGGTTCACCGGAGCCACAAGCGAGTTCGACATCTTGGACCGCACCAGGCTACGTATAGGAGCTGACAATGAGCGACCAGTATCGCCCCTATGGCAGAGGCAATCCGCCTCCGGCGTCGAGTGCCTTTGATCCGATAACAGCTCTTTTGCAGAGGCTGTTCAGTCCGGAAAACAGGCCTAAAACTGATCCAGTTGCTGATGCTGGCGCTAGTTTAGCAGATCCGCTGAAAAGGGTTGCAGCCTTCTTGGGCGGCACTGGCACGCCAGAAGCAGGTGGCATGGCGAATCCTCTGCCAGCGCCGGACTGGTTGAAATCACTGAGCGGTACCACAGCAGACGTATTGAAAACTATATTCGTTCCTTTCTACGGCGCCAACAAGGCGTTGAATCCGCCTGCGCTCCCGACAAGGGAGGCGGTTCCCCCAGTGCCAAGCTCCGGCAATCCTGTAGTCAGGCCAATCGCTACGAGAAGCACCACTAGTGGCCCTGGGCTAGGTGGACAGGCAATAGCATCGTTTCCGCAGCAGACACTACCGGCACCGCCAGAGCTGCCACCGCCACCTGCGAGAGGACAGAATCCTGCAATCGACTTCAGCAGGACAGAAGAATGGCTGAATAAATCGGCCCCAACTCCAAGTGGGCAACTGGCGGCAGTACTGGGTGGATTAAGTCAGGTAGGGCCACAGAGAGAGTTCGCTGTAGCTCCGACCTTCTCAGAAGTCCTTGCCAGTATGGGTGCGGGGGCGAGTAAAGGCTTTGCCGAAAGCTCTCGTCAGGGGGCGGAGTATGCCCGCAATCGCGCCGGCGTGAGTATGGACCAGACGAGACTGACACACGAAAACGACAAGGAGAACAATAAAATACTTTATGAGAATGCGCAGAGAACTTATGACACCAACATCGCAAATAAGCTTGCTGCATATAAGCATCAACTCGAAGTGGCTGGGCTTAATCAGCCGACTGTCACCAGTGCACCTAATGGCGTAATCATCAGGCAGCCTGACGCCGCTACTGGGCAGAACAGAATCTCTTTCCATGAGACAAAACCTGCGATAGCACAGTCGGACAGAATAGCAGAAATCTATAAAGTGCTAACTGGTTCGCCAGCAGGCCCTGGACCAGAACTCATGCAGGCACAATACATGGCGAGCATGTACAACGATAATCCTGTCCTCGGAAGAGCCGCAATGATGCAACTGGCTGTGTCACAAGTAGTGAACCGTGGTACAGGACAAGCTGTATTTGGTAATCACTATGCCAATGCTGTAGAGACTGCGAAAAGGGAACTGCAGCAGTTCAATCCTGGTCTCCTGGCAAAGCCAGACGAATACTCTCGTCAGATGTATCAGCGTGTTGCAGCAATCCTGCAAGCTAATCAAGATATTATGGCAGGGACGTGGCTGGAGAGGGCAACCAGGCAGAACATTGGCGCTGCAATGCTTCTACGCAGTGGACAGGAAACGGTCTACGATCTTGATGAACAGGGACAACCGAGACAGCCGGCGGCAACTCCACCCACTAATTGAGTACAGACATGGCACCTAAAGATCCATTCCTTGCAGGCAGCATTGACGATCCCAAAAGCTCTGGGGATAGTGTCATTGACTGGGGGATGAGCTTTGGCAAGAGTGCGCTGGAGAGTATTCCAGAACTCATCGGCATAACTCCATCTACAACGACTCAAGAGTTTAGGCAGGACAATCCTATCAGCGGAGTTGTTAGTCAACTCGGCGGCTTTGCTGTACCGTATCTGGGCTGGTACAAAGCTGCCAGTATGGTGCCGAAGTTCGGGCAAGCTCTCAATGCAGTAGGGAACCTACAGAAGCACCCCGCACTGACAACTGCTGCGAGGGAGGCGCTGAAGATTGCGCCCTTCGAAGTGGGAAGGGTCGGCATAAGTCAGCTCCCCGGAGTAGGAGATAAGTCATTCGGAGACATGGCCTTTGAAGGTGCGCTAGGCATCGCCGGGGCTGGCGGAATCGGAGGCATCATTGGGGCGATAACTGCTGGTGGGCAGCGGAACCTATCAAAAGTAGCCAGCACGTTCCCTGGCATAGACCTCGCAATGCCACTTTCGCTACAAGCTAGAAAGATGCGGGAGATCATTGCGAGTGGGAAGCTGCAAGGTGATGATCTGGACAGGGCGAATAGCCTCCTATTCGAGACCCTACGCAATGCTCGTGGCGAAGCACTGTCGGGAACTAGTCGTTATGTTGGAGATATTGATCCGACATTCTTGCCAGGAGCAGATACTAGAGAGTTGCAGAAACAATTTAACAGGCTTATGAGAATACAGGATCACAACCCGAAGAACTTTCTGGAGAAAAGGGCTTTCGCTGTTGGACAGTCAAGGAATTTTAGTTCAGCAGCTGAGTGGAAAGACGCAGCCAACAGAGCAGGCTTTACTGACGGCTTCGAGGAGTTCGGGCAGTACTTCCGCCATGTCAAGTTCGACTCGACAAAGGTCAAGAACAGCAAGGTTCCAGGAAGTATCGATGAGAACCTTACCAAGAACATGAGTCCTGTCAGTGCCGATACCTTTATGTCGAGGGAGGCTGACGATGGCATGTTCCTGATGGCGAGGAAGATCGCTGGCAAGCCCGGAAAGGGGGATAAGACCGACGAATGGGTACTGTGGAAAACTGACCAGCCTGGGAAGTTCTTGCCTGGGCCAGATCTCTGGGCAAAATCCACAGTGGCGCAGAATTCGTGGATTCCTGGGGCCAACGTCGCAGCAGATGGTGGAGCGATCTACAATTCCGCCAAGGGCTATACAGAAATGTTCCCCTTGGACAATGCCAGAGCCTTGGGTGGGGCACCAGATCGCATCAGTAAGTCGATTGATAAACTACTACCTGAGGGAATAGTAGGGAAAGGGTCAGAAGTATTCGCAAGGGCCAAGGAAGTCATCAGGGAATACCTTGCGCCGAGGCAGTTCCAGTTCAAGAACTCGCCGCGGGCGAATTGGCTCATGAATGGGGTAAAAACTACATACGAAAACGCTGAGACTATGGTTCAGAAGCTGATGTACGGCGAAACCAAGGTAGATCCTGGGAAGAACCTTCTTCTGGCAGGACTCACCAAACAGCAGACAGGGGCATTGGGATTTACGCCTGTCCGTGATGCTGTAATGTCTGTATCGGAGGAGAACTTTCCCAAGTTTCACAGGATCTGGAGGGAGGGACTCACAACCGACAAGATTAACGAAATCAAGAAGGCCAAGGGGCATACTCCTGAGACAGACTACTTGTTCAATCCGGAAGTGAACAAGCTAGTATGGGAATTGGAGAGGGTTAACGAGTTCGTGAAAGCTGGGATAGGTAAGGCAGAGAACGCTGTCGGCAAAACCCCCACAGAAACGCCGACGGGGCATCTTGGCTTGGCACGGAAGTGGGAGGGTGATACCAGGGTCATCATCAAGAACGAATCTGACGAAATCGTGGCGCAGGCGGGAGGACCGAACAGGAAAGCGGCACTAGCCAACGCTGATGAACTGGTTGCCAAGAACCCCGGCTGGAAAATCGACAAGGACTACCAGATCAGCCAGGGCAATCTGCCCGCCGATGTCAAGCCGGTAGTGTTTGCCCCGAGCTTCATGCTGGAGAAGCAGGGATTGAGGGGGTTCTCTTACGACACTAAGCCGTTCACGAGAGAAGAATTCATCAAGTCCATGGATGAGCAGCTCCGCGCACAGCAGAAGTATCAAGCTGGCATGGCTGTGGACGACGTGTTCGGGGCAGGATTAGAGCGCATCCAGCGTGAAGATCCAGCTGTCTATCGCATGTTGCAGTCTAGGAAAGATGCTTACGCTGGGCAGCCATCGAAGTTTGAAGTCTTGCAGAACCAGGTAGTGGATAGTGTATTGGCACCAATACTTGGACAGAACAGTGCAACGACGATAGTACGGAACACCAATACAGCGCTCTTCAATCTACAGCTTGGCTTTGGCAAAATCTCGTTTCCGATATTGAATGCCCTGACGTTTATCCAGAACGTCATTCCAGAAAACGCCTTTGTCATGGGCAAGACTCTACCTGAACACTTGGCACCGAGGTATAGCCATTTTGCAGCCGGCGGCACCAATGGCCCTGTCGGTGGAATGGCGGTGCTGAACCCCGTCAAGATGATCTATCACTCTTTCAAGGAGATGAAAAGCCCCTCTCCAGAACTCTCTCATGCTTACGGACGAGCAATGACGGAGAGGGTGCTGGACCCGAAGATGGTCGAGGAGTATGTGGGGGCGAATGCCTCCTCCGTGACGGACCTGAAAAAGGCTTTCTCCAGTGCCGGTGGTTTCGGGGGCTGGGTAAGAGCGGTGTCAGAATGGATGCCGAAACATTCAGAAAACTTCGCCAGGACTCAAGCCTTTACTAATGGCTATATCGCGGCGAGAGACTTTCTCAAGACTAAAGCCGGGCAATCACTCAATCAAGAGGAGATATACAAATTTGCAAAAGAATTCACAGAAAACACTATGTATATGTATGCAGCTAGCGATCGTCCCAAGATCTTTACTACACCTCTCGGGAGTTCGATGGGTCTGTTCAAAAACTGGCTATTCCATTTCATGGGAGCTACATTGGAGTACACTGGAGAAGGACTCCGCCATGGAAACTGGAGTCCCCTCATGTGGCAGACCGCCGGAACCTTTACGCTTGGAGGACTGGCAGCCACCCCGACATGGTGGGCAGCGAACCAATTCAGCAAAGCCTGGAGTGGGAAAAGTGCGACCGAACTAGCCTACGATCAAATGGGCTCAGGGGCGGATGGAGTGCTGTATGGCCTCCCGGCAGCGATGACTGGGATCAGCCTCTACAGCAACGTCGCTACACCATTGGCAAACCCTACAAGAGATGCATCACAGCTCTTTGGTGTCGTAGCCTACGACAGGATGAAGCAGATTAGCAAATTGGCAGGAGCGGCCTTCGATCACTATGGTGCAACAGGCGTGCATCCAGCGCAAGACGTCAACACTAAGCAGATGCTGATAAGGGCATTTGCCCCGACCACTATGTATCGGGCATTTGGGGCGTTTAGTGAACCTGGCTCTATCATCCAGATGGGAACGGATAGACCCCAGCTAAAGAACATGACTCCGATGAGTAGGTTCTTCTACACGTTTGGCTTCAATCCGGTGGAACTGGACAGGGCTACACAGATCAGTCAAGAACTGTACTCTCGCCATGCGAGTCTCAAAGCGGCAGAGACAAAACTCGGCAACGCCTGGGCCGACGCACAGCAGTCTGGGCGAGGCGAGCAGATGGGCCTGATTATGCGCCAAGCTACAGTCTGGGGAGTGGACATCAGCAAGGTTATCAGCGAGGGCGTGAGAGAAACCAATCGTCGCAGACTGGATGTGATAGAGCGGACGATGCGGCCTGGAGATATTCCCCTCTATCAGTCAGCTATCCAACGGCATCAGGACGATGCAGCGGCGAGGGCAGCGGCACAGAACCTGCCGAAGGAGTAGTTCACCGGGGTTAATTGATAATCAATAATTCCGCAGAGGAACCTTCCGCCCCAACTTCCAGTAAATACTCCCATCTGGGTGTTCGTGCCAGGTCGTGCGATTCAGCGGACACCGGCAGCCCCCGTTACTCCAGGCCATGCTCATTTTTAGGGCGAGGGCGGAAAGAGCCCGACCCGGCGTCCCTGTCGAAGATGTTAGCCCTAACGGCAATGTCAAGGATTCGCGGGATCCTCTCCGACGGGGCACGTGCTGCAAGAAAGTTGATGAGTCTTGATTCATGGAGGGGTCTCCTATCTTTGATCCACTGTTGCCATGCGAAGAAGTGTAGTTCTTGGATGAGCTGGATATCGGAGTGTTGAGTCATCTCTCTAAAGACGTCTGGCATTCGTACCTCAGCATCGAGCATCCAATCCCTAGCGCGACCGAAGTCTTGTAACGAGATAAACTTACGTCCGGCCGATACAGCTGCCACCAGAGAAAGCTTAGCGACGTGGAGCAGCCTTCTGCCATTATAGTGTTCGAGGCGAGAATGCTCCGGGATCGGATCGCAGCCTTTGTCATACCAGCGTTCAAATTCAGCGGTGGCTGCTGCATCGAAAGTCACCTCCCCATACATCTTGGTCATGTCGCGCAACCTACGAAGTAGATTCTGGTTCACTTCGTAGGGCTTTCCGTTAGGCTTAAAGAGTTGGACTTTCTGTTTATCTCTTGAGTAGATCATAATCACGCGACTCATGAACCCCATTGCCCAGGCTTCTTCGGGCAAGAGATTAGCCAAGTAAGCAGGCTGTACCCCAGCTATGATATTGAGCTGAGGATTGATGATGTCGATAGGCTTCTTCAAAGAGCGTCGCTCCTGTCTATGCGCAGGTGGATTGTCATAGATCCTGTTAAGGGTAGACAGGAACTCTAGGTCATGACTGGGCATTAGTACCCCAAACTCGTCAGCAGGCACCAGGAGACTATTGTACTCAAGTAGAGTAGTGCCCCCATTACCAGTCTGCAAGACCATTTTTCTTGCTGCTTTATCAAGGCTGTCGACGAGAGACGCTTTCGTGACATCATGAGGCGCCATGTGGAGTTCAGATATTCCGTGCCACAACTCTGTTGTGTGTTCAATCGCCTGGGACTTGCCGGTGGCTGGGATACCTACCAACAGAGCATACATGTTGGGGAACACAGGTTTCCCAGCCAGCCGAACCCAGACTCTTCTCTCCAAGGCCCCTGCAATCGTGGCAATACCAGACCATAAGCGAAAGACTTCTGGACTGGGTATGCCTGACGTGTGATCTAGGAAGCCATTGAGCCAATCCTCATCCTGCCCCGACACTATGCCACCATGCTATGGACACCTGACAGACGTTTACGTCCTGCCAGTGATCCTTTCCATTTCGATAACCCGTTAGGGTTGTGCACTTTGCCTCTAGAAGTTTTGATCGTCTCGTCCGCCCAGTTCCAGCCCACTTTGGCATCGACTGGAATAACTAGTGCCTTCCCATTCATACGCAAGGGGAAGGTAGCAAGTCTTCGAGCATTTGCGATGGCCCTTGGTAGATCTGATTCGTCAGACTGAAAGCATATTGAGTCATGTACCTGCGCGAGTAACTGCGCTTCCGGGCAATATCTCCAAATACGCCACAAAGCACAGTTAAGAATATCTCCAACAGTGCTTTGCGGAATGTAGGCGATAGCTTCACGGAGGGTAGCATCGTCACCTGGACGACCAAAGAAAATCCGGCGTCGTCCCAGCGGAGTAGTGAGTTCCTGATGAAGCCCGATCTCCCTCGCAACCCAGTGGTGATATTCTCGAAGCCCCGGAAAAGCCTTGAAATAAGCAAGTTGAAACTCCGCGGCGACTTTCTCCTCAATCTTGAGATTACGAGCCATCGTTGGCGGCGTGCCATAATAATTAGTGAGATGGCCGCCCCGCTTGGACATGTCTCTGTATGAGAAATGGCGATAGAATGGGCGTTCCGCGACTTCCCTGTCATGAAGAATCTCCCCGTTCCAAGGAAGGTGTGGCCAGCAGAGCCTGGCGACAGCAGTATGGACATCGCCGGACTCATTGGCAAGCAGGTAAGATGGATCACCTATCAGTGACCACATCAGTAGTCCCATCACCCTGGACTCTGCTTGTTCTTCGTCGATGTTGCAGAGGACTTTACCTTCATCTGCAATGAACATTCGTCGAACTTCGTTAGTGATGTTTTGTAGATTAGTGCCTGAGCCAAAGACAGACGACGACGATGACCAGCGTCCCGTTTCAGTTCCAGCCACATTGTAACTGGTACGCATACGACCGTCAGGGTCAATTTCTGTCCTGATTGTAGAAAGGAGCTTTGCCGTATCTCGTACAGTGAGTATCGCATTGATGATGGGAAGTACATGATGATAAGCACTGAGCTTTTCCAGTGCCTCCCTGTTGACTGTGACCTTTCTCTCACCCTTATCAAATCTGAATTGCTCAGGCAGATTATAGAAGGTATAGAACAGCTCTTTCAGGAACGGGCTTCTAGCCTTGATCGGCTTCTCCCAGGTAGCCATTCCATACTGATTCAGTATACCTTCTACCTTGACGACTTCTTTCTCTAGTCGGGAGATCTGGACATTACGCTGATAGGTGTCGATTTTGAAACCCCTCTGCATCATGTCCAGTGCGGGGCCACACATGCCCCTTTCGAAATCGTATATAAGTCTGGCAGAGGGATCGTTCTGCTTGACGAGTTCCTCTTTGACTTTCTCAAAGACCTCGAAAGTGATGCAACAATCAAGGCCGTTGTATATCGACTCCCGATCCGACTCCCTCAGGGACGCGATCTTCTGTTCTGTCAGTTCGTGCGTCTTGATCCACGGCATCAGGGGCAAGCTCCTTAGCAAAGTCATTCATGATTTCCTCAATCGAGCGGCCATTCTCAACAGGGCGAGCCACCAGATTGCGACCTAGCCAACGGCGTTCTATGTGAATGCCGAGGGCGAAGGCATGGCACAGGGCCTTCTGCATTCCGGGGCTCATGCCGAGGTCCAGATAGAACACGATAGAGTCTGCGTCGGTCCAGCGGTCATAGCCGAGCTGAATCCCTAACGATCTATCAGCGGGGTCAGCATCATCCATGAACTGCGTGTAGAACAGGTGTGATGCAAAGGGGTTCTCGCCCCTTCTCACACAGTCCCGGCAGGCGTCCCTCACATACGAGACATTGGCCTTACGGATCTCAATATCGTCAGACCCGAAGGGGGATTCCACTATCACCTTTACTGCGGGCATGCGAGGTTTCCTTTCCTGGACAGGTTTCGCTTGCAGTACTGGTTCAGTCTTGTTAAAGATCTTTCGCATCTTAGTCCTCTCGTTTGATTACCTTGCTACGTGGACGCAGCTTTTTCCACGCCGTCTCATTGGTGTGGATAGAGCCAAGGAACGCCAGCGACTTCGGCATTTCTGGATACAACGCATGCTGGAGAAGCATTGTATCCTCACCCATGTTGGACAGTCGATAGCCCTCTCTCAGTAAGTGCTGCATATCGAACATGCCGTTCTGAGTGATCTTACAAACCCTCTTAGAAGAAAGGACCTCCCCGATCTTCAAGCGGATTTGTACTTCGTCCTCCTGTGACCAGTAGGAACCGTTAGTGGTTCTCCTGGAGAAGAAGGGAATTATGATAGCACGGTCAACTGACGGCGCAAAGCCCAGATGTGTGATAGTACCGATAGGTGTCTCAACGTCTACAGTCACCATAGAAGCTGACAGACACTTATTCAGGAACTCCATCACTTCATCATAGGTCGGGTCGACCAGTACCTCGCGAACAGGGCGTCTAATTTCAGGGTAATCCATTTCAACCTTAGCCTTGAGTAGGTCAGCCTTGATAATAGTTCTGACTGACCAATCCCTGAAAAGGTACGCGGGATGGTATGTAGGCAGCACCTTGCCATAAGGGCTTTCAGTGATCGTTCCTCGAACAGCGGAGATCTTGCTATTACCAAGGGTAGCCCAGGCGGGGACTCCGCCCCCGGCGATGATGAGGTTTGGCTTGACAGCACGAAGCTCCTCCGCAAGGCGCTGCAGTTCTGGCAGAAGGTCTGGGTGTAGATACTTCCCGTTGGATATAGGCGGCAGCGTGTACCCAGAAGGACACTGTTCTTTCTTAATGCAGAACGAATCCAGCTTGTTGTTAGGCGGACGTGTGAACAGAACATTGGTGAGGTATATCTGTGACCTGTCCAGCCCGACCTCATCGAATAGACGGTCCAACTCCTGACCACTGGCTCCGATGAAAGGAACACCGGTAAGCTCCTCCTGTTCGCCAGGGGCCTCGCCGATGAAAACTACCTTGGCGTTCTTCGGGCCTATGGCCTTGATGCAAGGATTATATAAAGTCACCTACTCGCCCCGCAGTTTGTTGATTACGTTTGTGCGCGCAACTAGATCATTGCGCAGCCGCTCGATCTCATCGGCCGCCTCTAGCCGCAGGCTGGGCGTGTCGGAGCACTCTTGATTCCGCAGGCGCTGCACTACGTCACCCGCCATCGGTAACGTCGGCTTGGTGGTGCCGTCTTGCGGGGAGAGGATGGCGAGTACGGCTTGTGCTGCGGCCTTATACCCGCCCTGATCGACGGCGCACTTAAGTCGGCCTCCCTGTGATGGCCATTGGCAGCAGTCGATCCCCTGACACGATGCTGATTTGCAGATGGCCTTAGCGATCTCCACCTCGCTCGGCATTGCTCCCGCCCTGTTAGCGCGTAGTCGCTCGATCTCGGCCACCATCGCTAACGTCGGCTGACCCACGTCTATGAGGGCGAGCCTGAACACTTCGCCCATTGCATTGCGGATGCCCTTGGCTTCGTAGATACGCCCGCGTGCGAATGCGCCCTGCTTTCCCTCTGTGTCCTTGGAGGCAACGCTTGCGCACCGTTCCTCCGTGTCCTCGCAGAGCGAGAACAATTCAGATCGGAGGCGCTCGATCTCATCGCTCGGTAACGCCCTGTAAGCGCTAGCTTCGATGGGGACCAATCTTTCGGCCGCCTTCTCGATGCGATCTATCCGCGCCAAAAGCTCGGAAACAAATGCCTGATATTTTTCAACGATATTTCGCGCCAAGTCCGGCGTGAAGTCGCTGTCGTCATCCGGTATGGGGGGCAACGCAGTGGTGTCGTCAGTCATCACATTCCCTCCGCAGCAGAGGATTTTCGTTCGGCTCCTCGTAGAAGCCTTGAGCGTCTGAGGGCTGTTCGGGCTGCGGCGACTGTGTCCCCGTTGATTTCGAGGCCGAAGGTGTACGCAGCGCTGAGGCTCTCAGCCGCTCGGATTGAAGAGCCTGAACCACACGTAGGATCCAGCATTCGCGTGTTCTCGTCCACGAACATAGCAAAGAAATGACGCAGGACGGGTTCTGGCTTCTCCGACTGGTGGATCTCTTTAGATGTCGGAGCACCATAGGCGTCCCCGACGCTTCGCAGTATATGTCGATCTCCCCTGGACGCAATGAGGGCGGTTTCGTAGACATGGCGGGCGCGTCTCCTATGGTCAGAGAGGATGCCCTTGCCATCGGTCTTGTGCCAGATGATAGGGATAGGGACAAAGTCCAGGGAAGGAGCAGCAGACTGAAAGAAGTCAAGGGTCTTGTTCATCATCCTGCAATCGGACGAACACCAGAATAGCAAGTGCCCAGACTGCATCATTACCCTATCGATATTATCGCACAAGGCTCGACAGAGAGTCCAGTACGTTGCTTCGCTATCCTCATATCCGCCCCAGGTCTTGGTGTTAGCCTGTTCACTCTTGTCAAGGTTTAGGCCATAGGGGAAGTCACAGTGGATGAAGCTGAAGGGCTTGCCTCTGTACTGCTCAGCCCACTTTACGAAGTCAGTCTGGACGATCGTCTCAGGACTGATAGGATTGGGTATCGGCTGTGGATGCTGAACCCTGATAATACCACCAGGCTTCGCAGATTTGACCTCCTCCAAATCGACCACGCCCTCGCCGACGATAGCATATCCGTGACCAGCGACAACATCAAGCCCCTCCGACAATAGATCATTCATCGCGTCAGCGATCTGGATACCTTCATGTCTGGAGATAATGTTATAGGCTGGACGGTAGCCCTGGGCTTCCAAGACGAGCTTGTTCCCTGCCAGGATCTCCTCAGCAACCCTGATCATCATCGCCACGATCGACTGATTCATGCCGATAGACGAAGCGGTTTGAGCCTGAGTCCAGGTAGTATTCAGTTCGCAGTACAGAATATGGATACGCCTGACTGCCCGAGTCTCGTCCTTCCAGTCAAGGTCTTTCCGTTTGACATTCTCTTCGAGTTCGAGGATCTGCAATTCTATCGGATCGACCTCATGAACAAGCCTGGATGGGATGTCAGGGATATTGAGTTTCTTAGACGACGTGAAACGCCGCTCCCCGGCGATCAGCCTGTATAGGTTAATCGTCTCATCCCATTGTACCAAGATGGGTTGGATGACGCCTCGATTCCTGATGCTGTCATCGATGTCAGTGGTATCGATCTCTGTTCTCTGACGCTCGTCCCTCTCGACGAAGATCTGGTCGAGGGGTATGCGTCTATACTTGTTGGTTATTGGCATGTGGCCTCCCAGCCAATGTGAAAGAAAGAAACCGCAGGCAGGGGGTGGTGGCGTTCATTCTGCCTGCGGCTCCGTGCCCCTACTGCTGTCGTTACTGCAGAGGCTTACGACCCACTAACGACTGTGGGTTAGGCGCCGCGCATATCACCAATGCGGTTGGCGATACCAGTCTCGCCGGACTGAGTTTCATAGCTCTCCTCAGTCACGTCGAACGAAACCGGCTGGTTCACGAGTTCAGGAATGACCTCGAGAAACGACCGGCCCTCCACCTTCAGCTGACAAGACTCCATCAGCTCACGGAGTCGATACTTTGCATCCTCTGTAAGGTAGTAGTCCTTACCGGGGTTCCACTTGTCGGCGCCGCCCGCCTTGTTGAAACGCTCAAACAGGGCAGCGTCACCAGTGATGCCGGCACCCGGCTGAACACCCTTCAACGTAAGCCTGACGAAGGGGGTTTTCTGCCGAGCAGATTCCTGGAACTTGAATGCCGAGATGGTTCCAAAGTAGGGTCCAGCGGGGCGAGGTTTCGGGCGTTCTGCTTCGGTGACGGGTGTGTTGAGAAGTGCCTTGAAGTCAACGGCCATGAAGGCCTCCCTTATCTACGAGGTAATGCAGCTTCGATGGCTGCCATCCCCGCGTCTGTAGCCTTTGCCCCGGCTACTGGGGTCTCGCCACGGACTGCGGCGAAATACTGAGCCAAGCCGGTATCCAACGGATATTCGGACTTGACTAAACCTGGAGCTGAATTCTTCAGCCCGATATTACCATGTGGCTGTGTCCTGATCAAGCGTCTTGTGGCGGAACCGCTGCCAACGATGTCAGCCAACAGAACAGAGTTGAAGAACCTCCCCACGACTGGCGACATGGCCTTGCCCGCGCCGGTTTCAGGATACATCTTCTCAGTGCCCTCCACTCGCATCTGTATCACATTCCCTTTGGCATTGGTCTGTTCACGGGTCTGTGAGATCTCTCGCATGTGGGTCAAGACGATGACGTTGCAGCGGACGGCTTCATCGTATAGCTGCGCACAGAGACCCTCAATCATGCGTTGAGCATCGAAGTAGTCTTGGATCTGCGGAGGGACAGCCAGCCGATTATTCAGTTTCGCTATGAATCGCATCGCCGCTCGACCAGCGAAGTTCATCGAGTCCAGGACCAGAATGTCCTTCTCCCCGAGCTTCTGCACTGGGCCGACACCTGGCCACTCGCCTAAGAGCTTAACCATTCGCGTCCAGGCGGTAGCCTCCTTCGGAACTAGATGAGAGCCGGAGGTCATCATGGGATCGGTAAGGGTGTAGACATCAACATTCTGCAAGAGGTCAGGGCGACCTGCTGTAACAAGCAGGTTCCTGATAATGTCTACGCCGTTATCGAAATCTAGGATATAGAGTTTATATCCAGCAAGCACCAGCGATACCAATGCCCCGGTCTTGCCTGTGCCGGAGTCCCCCATGAGCAGAAGCTTCGTACAGACAGAACTGGAGTGTACATCAAGTGTCGGCATGGGTCTTGTCCTTTGAGTTATACCGCTGTGGTTATCCGCTCTCAGTCTCCACAGCGGCCCTTTTGTCCAAGTCCGCCAAGCGGGGCAGCCTAGCGTTGCGGTGGAAGCCCTTTAGCGACGACGCGAGCGACGGACTTCATCAGGACTGTCGGTCCCGCCGACCTCCTCCATCGGCTTCGCCTCAGCTGGGTCAGGATAACCCATTGCCTGAGTCAGACCCGCAGGAGCGGTGAACGAGAACATCTGCGGCTCAGTCTCACCGAGAAGCGTGCGAACCTTGACAGGGACTTCAGCAGCCCCTGACGCGGTGGCAGGCCTCACGAGGGTAGTGACCTTGGTGGCATCGATGAAGGTGGTAATTTCGTCACCTCCATTGAAGTTGATGTGACTGTAGCTCGGGGAGAAGTTGGTCCCGATACACTCCAGAGTAAACTCAGCGGCGCCGACCTCAGCAGTGACGGGATTGAGTGAAGTGAGGGTCGGAGGCTCAGTCGGTTCCGGTACTCCCGGAGGCGGAAGGATGTCCTTCCAGCCAAAGAACTTCGCCACGTTCTCACTGGTATGTGAGTCGGCCTCGGCGACCTGTTGGAAGTAGTTAGCCTTGTCGAGGTCGCTCGCGCCCTGCATATCCACAAGGCTGTTGATCGCCTGGCAGATCGCTACACATCTCTCTTGTAGTCCAGACATAGTTGTTACTCCTTGTTAAGATTTCAGACATCACCCCGAATTTCTAGAGGATCCCAGTTGCGATGAGCAAACTTGACCTGTAGCCAATGGTCACGGTCCTCTGGGGACCGACCACAGATGCCGCGGAACGGGCAGCCTCCGTAATTGCCACAGCTCGCCTCATTCATCGGCCACTTCTGGTCAGTGGCGAACCTGTCGATCTGTTCAAACCAATAGCCCAGGTTATCGTACCACTCAATCCGCTGGGCTTCAGTTCTCTGCGAGAAGCCCCTGCGATAGTGTGAGAAGTTGACCATGATCTGTGCAGCATCGATGATGATGCCGGTGGTCTTGTAAGGGGTCACGATCTGGCCAGCGAAATCGTACGTTGACATCTGGTTGTGCGGGCTATAGTGCTCGAAGAAATTGTCTCCGTCGATGGAGTTCTTGGAGGTCTTACGATCTACCACCCAGTAAAGGCCGTCCATTTCAGCAATCTTGTCGATGTGACCGCAGATGGAAAAGTGTTCGCCGTTGCTGGCTTTGTAGTGGGTCTGGAATTTGAAGCTGATCTCGACGGCAGGCTTGCCATCGGCAAGGATAACGGTTTTGAGGTTGTCCTTTTTGAATCGCTCCAAGTACCACACTACAGAACGGATCAAAGTGTAACGGTTCTTGTTCTTATCGTCAAGGACTATCGAGCGGTTAAGCTCCTTATCCCATGTGGCCTTCAACAGATGCCAGGTAACAGCAACGACAGCATCGTCATGGGTGGAGTCTTTCGCCATGAGCCTGTCATACAGTTCAAGACCCTCGTGGTAGAGGATGCCGAACACCAGATGGACAGACATGATCTTGGGGACGCGACCATAGAGGATGGCGAGTTGATATTTCCTGGGGCACTCCTTCAGCATGTTCATGGAATGGTTATCCCATGCGAGCTGTAAGATGGGAGTCACATTCGAGAAAGCTGTATTGTGGATGGGAGTGAGTTCGCTCATTCACTTGCCTCCAGCTTTTTGCTTAACCAGCCACGCATGACGCGAGCATGGCGCATAATTTGACAGAGGTCATAGTAAGCCTGTTCCGGTTGTTCCGACGTGAGAACACGTTGAGAGAAACTTGTAAGATGCTCTTGAATAAGAGCGGTACGTTCAGTATAGCCTGCGCCTTTCTTTCGTGCATTCATGGCCTGTCCTCGTTCTGGCGCTTAATATTTTCCAAGCGGATCTTGGCGAGGAAATTAGTCCCCTCCTTGAAAAGCTGGTCCAAGCTATCCTTGCCGAGGACCATCTCTGCAAAGGCTTCACCTGCGTCGTCGAACAGTACCACATGAAGGTTGGGACAGTGGCCGCAGGTGTACAACTGCCAGTCTTTAGCAGTCGGAATCTCCTGACCACAGAAGTTGCGATAGCGGCGGCTCATAATCCCAAGTCCTCTATCGACTTGATCCCGGTGCTGTCAGTGCTCTTACCGCGCTGCTTCTTTACCTTCTCAGGTTCGAGCAGGAATCGTTGGCGATCGGCCTGGAGCTTTGCAACTATCTTCTTCACATCTTCCACGTTAAGAAGATTGGGATCGCGGCTCCAGATCAGTTCTAGAGAGTCAGATTGGACCTCCATCAGCGGCGATGGTGTCTCCGTGCTCGATGTTGTTGACGAGTCTGTCATCGATGTCCTCCTCGACAGGCCGTTCCATACCAGCCTTGGTTGCCTCAATTCTGCGAATCGTACGCCGCACCAGCGCACGGATGAAGGCAGTGGGTGTCACGCGAGTAGATGCCAGCAGGACTCTCAAGTCCTCCCAGTCACCCTTATACAGCACTATATCGTGCCGCTCAAGCGCTTCGCTTTCTCTGCGAGGCATTGGCAGCTCCTTTCACAATCCACAAGTCCCCATCAGGGCGAAGGCGTACCTGAAGCCCGTCCAGTGCAGGGTCAGCAGCCTGGGTTCGTGCCCTGTACAGTGCCTGTCGGCAAGGCTCCTGTTCGGTGACAGCCAAGGCTATTCCGAAAGGACTTCCTAAAGCGCTGTACCAGAACTCTAACCAGTTGATTGATTGCATGAACGGGCTCCAAGCGGAACAGACTGACCAATGGGGTAATCAGCCTGTTCCATAGCGGGGACGCACTACCAGCCCCGTATTACAGACCGATGGCGTCC
>Ga0208185_1000332_pt1 | contig 24691 bp, 35 predicted proteins | sample EasRivMeERMLT700_FD_187532 | JGI IMG/M metagenome (GOLD analysis project Ga0208185, IMG submission 187532) | Soil microbial communities from meander-bound floodplain in the East River, Colorado, USA - East River MetaG ERMLT700 (SPAdes) (version 2) | ecosystem: Environmental > Terrestrial > Soil... | reverse complement strand
GCACTTGCTGGAGGTAATGGGCTTGAACTCCCATCCAGTCCTTGTCCGCCCGGCACGCGGGCGGGAGCAAGCTAAGGTGGAGGTCACTGATAGCAATGGCTATTGGATTTGGTTCCCGCATAGTGGACATTTTTCACCTTTCGTTTTCCGGCCGAACTCCTCCGCTTTCTTGAATAGTTTATCTGCGCTGGTGCCAACAACTGCCTGCCAATTCTCAGCTCTGTCAATCAAACTAGCGAGCCCGTTCCGTCGATCCTGGGCGGTCCGGCAGTCCTTGTAGGCTTGTTCAACGGCACTAAAGTCCGGAGGCGGTTGAGCTGCCTGCTGGTGCGCGATAATCCCCGCAATAAGGTCCGCCAGGGACGCGGTCGCCCGAATGAGGCGCATGGCCTCCTTGGCATCGACGAAGACGTCCGCAAGTTCTGCCCAGCGGGTTCGCAGCTGAGCCGCTTGATTGGAATGGATACGCTCAAGGAGTTCTTCCAGTCGACTACAATTACCCGCTGCTTCTTTTGCATCCTGTTCCTTTCGCTTGAGTTCATTAAATTCTGCCACCCGCACCTTCTGGGAGTCCAGGCGCCCGAGTTCCGTCCTAGCCTCCTGGAGTCGTTCCTCCGTCGTCGCCTTCCGCTCCGTGCACTGCCGGACTGCCGCACCAATATTGGAAAGGGCTAGATCAATGATTGTAAGGTCAATAACCGCGTTGAGTTTGCGCGACACTTCCCCAGCTGTCTCGGAAAACCAGAACGGTGCGTCATGCTGCAATTGGAAGTTGATTTCGTTTAGCTGAAGCAGTTGGGCGATGTCCCGCGGGACGCCTTGCCCGAAGGAAACAAACTCCTTCCCATCGAGGGAATAGGTGTTTGCTTTTCCTTTCGTGCGGACGATTGTGTGGCTCCGCTTCCCGTCCGTAATGACAAGCTCGACGCAAGTCTCCTTTGCGCCCTCGCGGATAAACTCCTCGCCCGCGATGTCGTTCTGTCCCACCCAGCCTAGGGCCCGGAGGATTGCCGTTTTGCCGCGGTCCGTGGGTCCAATGATAGTGGTAATGCCCGGAGCAAAGTCGACTGCTAGACGCTTGTGCGCTTGGAAGTCCACGAGCCGTAGAGATGTGAGTTGCACGCTTTATTATCAGTTGTGGACCAGTGTCCAAGGACAGTTGATCAAAGATGGACAGTAGCCAACCCGCCCGATCGGGCCTGGCACTTGCTGATAATATTATCATGACAGTTAAAAGCTTAATAGTAATCGCAGTGGCAGTGGCCGGACTTTGCTGGTTCTTGTGCTGGAGCTTCGATGCCGTGCAGAAGGCTAGCAAGGCGGGAGTCCAAGCCCAAGAACAAGTGTTGAACGATTTTGCGAAATAGTTCTTGAACATCACCCCGGACCCTGTTACTCTTACTTCAATGACGACGACAACGATGACAAACGAAGCCCGCGAAGCGGGGATCGCCCAAGCCGCAGCCGCCGCACTGGCCGCCGCCTCCGCTTATTACTTTCAAGCCCTCAGCAACTGCGAAGTCTGGGAAGTGTCCGCGGACGAGGTTACAATCCGGGCGTGGCTATCCGACGACGAAAGTGTTTTGTGGTCCGCTTACCTCCCCTGGGCATAACACCGGCTATTAATTACTCATATGCACTTAGACGAAATCGAAGAAATGGAATACCAGTTAAACGCCCGCGCCGACTACTTGTCGGAAGCGTTCGGAGCCGAGGCCTGCATGCTCGACGCACAAGCGCGGGACGAAGAAGCAGTGTATGCGAAGGACTGCGGGTTCGCTACGGCGGAGGGACATTCCGCCTCCAGCCGCGCCACCCGGGAAAAAGCTCGGGCGTCCGAAGCGATCGCACAAGCCCACTCACCCGTAGATGATTGCCCGTTTTGAGGGTCTGTTATGACCAAATTCAACGATCATACGCCAAAGCCAAACTACAATGTCCTCCTCGCCGCTTGCGTCCAGTGCGGGACCAAGACCACCCGCCAATACGCCCGCGCCCACGAGGGCAAGTGCAAGCAATGTATCGAGAAGAATTCCAACTTTATGAAAGTTCCTAAATTCATCATCCGGTCTGTTTCCTCCGGACGTTATCTAGTTGCTGTGGGCGACACCGGATTCAAGCACACGAATCGGGAAGCCGCTGCCAGCCGCTTCAAAACTCTGAAGGACGTGTCCGAGTTCAAGTCCGAGCGCGGGATCACGTGGCCCACCACCGTCACCCTCATTTCGGAGGAGGGATGAAACGAGTCATTACGGTTAAGATCAAGAAGCACGTCCTCCCGGGCCGGTGGATAGCCTTCAGCGACAACATAGGCTGGACTGGCCCGTCTTTCCGAACTAAGAAAGCAGTCCGGGAATGGGCGTTGAAAATAGGCTATCAAGTATCCGAAGAATAAATTTATGAAAGAACCGACCTTAATAGACCACGACACCCGCGTGATACGGGTTTGTGCTTGGTGCCACCCGGCACAGAGCATTTACAAACACTATCCGCACTTGAGGGATCTGGGCTATAAGTTGAGCCACGGCATCTGTGAGGGCTGCAAGGCTAAGCTGATGGAGATGCCCTGCGAGACGCTGAAGCCCTTGTCCTACTTCATCCGCAAGTATGGGGCGGACTTCATACGCAAGCTTCCGTTCTACGCTACGGCGAAGCACGGGGACGCCCATGTGGAAATGATGGACGTGAATGTGAGTATGCTGCGAGCACAAGTAAAGCGGGCGGGCGGGGAAGTGTTCGAGTGCGACGTGCGGGAGCTTGACAACTTTGTTCTCTAAGTTATTTTTCCAGCGCACCTGAGAAGTGGCTGGAGCCGGGGTCGTTGCGGGCTTTATTCATCTTCACCGCAACGACCTCCTCTTTGTGTCGGATGCAAGCGTTTACAATGTCCCTTGGGGACGCTACCTTCAGGAAAGTCCTGAGAGGAATAGCGAGAAAGCGGAGTCGGGCAACTGGACGGTAGAGCTGGACCCGCAGCGTGGAGAACTCCCGGGCTCCGCCCTGCCACCAGTCTCGGAACAGGAAACCCGTATTCCAGTCCAAGTAAACCATCGGCACCCGCCGGTCGCGCCGGCAAATCAACATCCAACCCATTGAACCGGACTCCTCCTTGCCGCGCATTGCCTGGCGCAACGTTGCTTCGAACGGACTGGGCGCCTTGCCTGCCGGCGGGATCGCATCCAGCAGGTCGCCCGGGCAGCCGTGCGAGCGTCCCCGCTTCAGCTCGATGCAGAACATTTTCAGTAGTGGCTGGCCGATCGGGTCTACGGCAGCAATGTCCCCGTATGATCCGAACGTTTTCTGTCCCTTCTTTGTCCTCTGTGTCGCCCGTCCGCCGCTTTGGCTGGAGCGCCAAAACACATCGTCGCGCTTGCCACCCGTCCACCATACTGACAGGCACTTGCAGATTTCCCGTTCGAAGTTACTTCCCTTGCTCATAGTTCAACTTTCTAGTCGCAATGGGCGGAAGCCCAGCGATGGATTTCATTCCTAGCAAATCACAAACCTCCCGCCACGCTTCCCGCGTGACACAATCCGGCTGGAGCACCGGGCGCGGGCAGCTGGAGTAAGGCAGTTGGACGAGCGGACGGTTCCGCCTCACAGTCGCCTTGCCTGCTGGGGAAGTGATCGCTTGGTATTGGAGAGTCTTTTGCGGGAGCTCTCCCTTGATGTATTTGATCGCGCTCTTGTCCCCGACCCCGCGTATCCCTTCCACCTCGTCGCCCTTGCAGCCAGCAATCGCTTTCACTACGGCCCATTGGGGCGGAGTGATTCCGAGCTTGCCGACGAACTTGTCCTCCGTCCACAGCTTGCGCTCAATGGGAGAATAGATGTGCACGTTGCGGCGGAGGCACTGGAGCAAGTCCGCATCCCCGGTCACGAGGATGGCCTCTTCATTGTCCGGGCAGTCCCGCGCCAGTGCGGCCATGATGTCGTCGCTTTCCATCCCGCGGAAACAAAAGACGTTCTTGAATCCGATCCGGGGCAAATAGTTTTGGTGGAGAGCAGCGATCTGGGTCTTGAGGCTCGTGTAGTCCTTGATCTCCTCCGGCGTCTTCTTGTGGGTGTGCCGGCGCCGCTTGTAAGCGGGATACACATCACGGCGGAAGAGGTGCGGATGCTCGAAGCAGAAAGCCACCTGGTCGGTTCCGAACTCGTCCTTGAGGTAGGAGATGGATTTCAGGAATCCGAAGATCACACCCGTCGCCCGCCCCTTCCAGCTTAGTTCCTTGGGATTGGAGTGGAACGCCCGGTGGCACAAGTAATGAACGTCGATGACGAGCAACGGGGGTCTCACTCGCGCATCTCCCAGCGTTGCTCGTCCACAAGCCAGCGGCCAATAGCCCGCGAATGGCTTCCCTTGTTTTCGTAAATGCGGCTGGCGCTGCTCTGGCCGTCCCAGGCGCGGGCCTCCTTAAGTGTGGGGAAGGGCCCCGCGTAGAGTCCTTCCTTCTCGCCCACCGTGTAAGTCTTGCCCGTAGTTTCCAGCTGGGCGTCCCGCTTGCCTACGAGATAAAGCGCGAGGCATTTGATGTGCTCCGGCCAGCCCTGATGTTTTTTAATGGCTTCGAAGGGGATAGCAACCCGCCGCCATATTCAATCTCCTCGTCCACTAGTTCGTTGTAAACGGTGTCGCTTATCAGCGGCTTCTTATAAACGAGATGAATGTATCGATACGCCCAGATCAAGTCGAGCTTGGGGGCCAGGACGTTCAGGTTCTTTACCTCCGCTACTTGTCCGGAGTGGTCTTCAATCTCGCTCACGTCCCGCGCGAGGACCCGCGCCGTCAGATACGGAGCGATCTTTTTCTTGCGGTGCGCTGCGATGATTAACTTCTCGTTAGTCGTAAGCCGCTTCCCCTTCCGGCTGATCCGCTCCACCGGCTTGTAGTTAATCACCCAGTCCCGTTCATTGTCGCGGTAATAGTCAATGCGGCGGACGATAGCCTTGGGCTTGCGCTTGAACTCGGCAGCCAAGGCTCCGGGCGAGCCGCCGGCCAGGTGAGCATCTAGCAAAGCGTCGTCCTCCTCCGGCTTCCAGACTTCGTTAGCGTGCTCGGTTCGGGGGATCTGGCTTTCAGGAATAAGACTTTTCATTCTGAGGTGGGATTGTAGTCGGGAGGCGGTGGGACGGTGGTCAGGTGATGTGGAGGCAGTCCGCCGATGCAGGAAAGGTAAACGGGCCCGCCCGCGTTCAGCCGCGCCAAGTCCTCCGCGTCGGGCAGCCAAGCCACTACAACCATCTCTACCCCATCGCAAGGCCCGCCTACCACTTGATAGCGGCTGGCGGGGATGGGAGCCACTTGGGATTCAGCAAAGCCCGGCGGCGGGCCATACGTCGAGTTGGCCCCTTCAAACATTACCGGTTTCACGGGTCCCTCCTGTCTACTTGCCTCCGGCAGTGATAAACACGGCCACCGCGAGGAGTAGGACTGCCACGGACAGCAAAGGCCATTGCGGCTTGAAGAACGAAAGGACCGCAAGCAAACCGGCCACCGCTGCTAGAATCGAACTTGGATTGTTCATGCCGGCAAGTTAACACCGGTTGGGACAGGCTGCAATTCACTCCTCCCTCCACGGTGGAATAGGAAACGGCTCCCACTCTGGATTGCCTTCGTAAAGCCCGCCCAGCTTCCACAGCGTCCCATCATTGCAGAGGGCCATAATGAAATACTTTCCATGGCTGTCAATGCTGGAAGTGATTTGCACTACCTTCCGTATAGGCAAGACTAGGGACATGGGTTGATGTGGATTACTCATATTTCTTTAACCGCATTTATGATCTTGCTCCAAATAGCCAGCCTCATCTTCAGCACTTCGACGGGGGTAGGGATCGCTTCTTCTTTCTCCACTTCTATGGGCAGGCCAGCGGTCAGTGTGGGTCTCTTCTGACTCATAAGTTTGAGTTGGAACGTGACAGCGCCTTCGGTGCGGAAGTGCAGGACGCCCAGCTCAGCTAATGTGATCGGAGGCTTCCATCCAGTAGCGAGGGAGTTCAAATAATATCGCGCGTGGGTGATTTGGATTTCAGTCCAAGTGGAATGTTGATATTTCAACGTGTTGAATCCATGCGCTTGCATGTAATGTATCAGTCTCCCCGCTTGTCCGGGATAGTAGTTGGCCATCAGCTTGCGTGGAAGTTCAGAGATGCCGTGGGTCCCGCGTGGGATGCGGGCATTGATAAATTGGAAGCCCTTCCCGGCTAGCCGGTGGGACCAGGTGACCCACATCTCCTCTGGGGTATAAAGATCACCCCTTCCCCTTTTGATCACGAGTTTACTGTCTGCGTATCTGTTCCAGTCGCTCCTTTTATTCATAACGTCTCTTCCTCCGTGGCTCGCATTCCGATTCTATTTGGGCCCACACCTCTCCGGCGAGCTTGCGGATTTTAGACTCGAGCTTCTCCTGCTCAATGTGGGCAATGAGCTGGCCCCGGCTCCCTTTAAATTCCAGTTCCGGCGCGTGAAGCAGTTTGGTCGTCTTGTTCCCCTTGGTAACCTCCTTCGCGGACCAGTGCTCCTCCCCTACTAGATAGTCGACAATGCTGCCCACGTCATCGATGCCCATTCCATAGTAGATAGGAATCTCCACTTGCCGGTCCTTGCCTATCTTGCCAGTGACGCGGTTCTTCTTCACCTCTGCTAGGCACCGGGCGCCTATAGTGCGCGGCCGGCCGCGGACGGTCTTTTGAATCTTCTTAAATACGGAAGTCCAAATCTCCAGCTGGGCATAGAAGCGCAATGCCTTGCCACCGCTGCGGGTTTTCTTTTCGAACCCGAAGCCCAGGTTGTCGCGTGTCTGCCCGATGATGATGAGGATGCTTTTGAGAGCCCGCAAGTCCGCAAGGACCTGGCGAATATTTTCACTGTGATACTTGGCCTTGCCATCCCCGTAGGACCCGGCCGCCTCCTCGCCCTTCTCGTCCGCTTGCCGTTGCTTGCTCACCTTCTTGGCCGCGGCTTTGGAGGTCAGTGCATCCTGGGAGTCGAGCACGTAGACAAAGGGCTTGCCTGCCCGCGCCAGCTTAGCCAGCGTGGCGTAAAAGCTCTCGATCGTGGTGGACTGTTCCGGTTTCATCCGGCGGGCTACCTCCTTGCCGAAATAGTATTCGACATCCATCTGGGCTCCGCCTTCGACATCATCAAAGATAAGGAGGTAATCTTTGAACGCCGGGTTCAGGCACGCTTCCGCGAAGCAAGTCAAGCTGGTCCACGTCTTGCCCGACATGCTATCCCCGACCAGATAGTAGTAGCCTCCTTTCATGAAGGCGAAGTCGGGGTGGTCGGTGCAAGCTAAATTGAGGAGAGTGCTCCCAGAGGAGAGTGCTCCCACTGCTGAGAGCACTCTCCCGGTCTAGCTGGATCTTCGGCCGCTTGGCTGTCAATGTTTTGATCACGGCTTTAGTATCCATATAGATATCCTAGCGGCGCCGCTTGGGTGCGGGCTCGTCCTCTTCCTCCGCAGCCGGACGCTTGCGCTTGGGTGCGGGCTCGTCCTCTTCGGCGGCGGGTTTTTTCTTGGGCTTGTCCTCATCGAACTTATCCCATTCGTCATCGTCGTCGGATTTCTTCTTGGGCTTGTCTTCGTCCTCGTCTACGGGACGTTTACGGCGGGGAGTCTCCTCCTCCTCTTCAGCGGCGGGTCGCTTGTGCTTGGGTTCCTCCTCGTCCTCAGTGTGGCGTTTCTTGCCGCGCGGCTCCTCTTCCTCCTCTGCAGCTGGCTTCTTCTTGGGCTTGTCCTCATCGAAGTCATCCCAATCGTCGTCCTCTGCAGCTGGCTTCTTCTTGGGCTTGTCCTCGTCCTCGTCTACCGGCCGCTTGCGCTTGGGTGCCTCGTCCTCCTCTTGCTCCCGACCCCGGTCGTCCTCTTCCTCCGCATGACGCTTCTTGCTGCGCGGAGCTTCGTCGTCTTCTTGCTCCCGGCGGTGGCGCGGTTCTTCCTCGCTCTCATCGTCGTCGACGCCCAGGTAGAGCTTCTTCAGCTTGTCGTAGGGCAGTTCAATCAGCAACTCGTCGAGGCAGTGGGACTGCTCTAGCATATCGCTTTCGTAAGGCTCCCGCTTCTTGAAGTCAATCCGGCCGGCCCGCACGAAAGCGTGGCCGCTGAAGGAATCGTCCTCCATGGAGACTTTGAGGGTGAAGCCATCTTTCAAGTGGAAGAAGGCATCCCAACGGTCGTCCTCGTCAGAAGCGCGGATGGACTTGTCTAGCTCCTCCCCGAAAAGATGATAGCTAATATCCCAAATCTGAATCCCCGCATCCGGCTCCTTGCGGTTGATGAGATTAAAGAGCTGGCGTTGCCTGGGCTCCAGTTCCTTGGCCAACGCCTCGGAATCATCGTCATCCTTGCGGGCCAGGACGGCCTTGCGCTCGCAGATGGGACACCGCCCGCCGCTCGTCTTGCGGGGACAGAGCATCATCTCTTCGTTGGGTCCGATGTTGCGGTGGACAAAGAACGTCCGCTCGTAATACTTCATTCCTTCATCCGCGAAGGGATTATTCACGCCCGCCCGGAACGGCATAATGTCTAGCAGCACGATGCCGGCTTTGGGTTTGAAGAGCTTGACTCCACTGGGGAGTTTGATATAGCCCGCCCGCGATCCGCTCCCCGCTTTCTCTGCGCGGTCGCGTGCGGAGGCGTATCCTCCTCCTCGTTCTTCTCTTTGTGATCTACTCATTGGTGGTCCTTTTGTTTTTGTTTATTGGTTTCCCGTTGCTTGGCGCGGAAATACCCCGCAGTCCCAAATTTCACTATCATGTAAGACAAGACCGGGAGCACGAAGACCCCGAACAAGCCTGCTAGGATGAACTCTCCCAGAGTCATTAGTCGTCGATGGGCCGTCGGGCCCGACGTTGCATCTGCTGTTCCACGGCCCGCCGGCCGTCCTCGCTGATCTTGGGAGCGGAGAAGTATCCCATGCCGTGGAGTTCGACGAGCATTGTCAACGCTCGCTTCTTGTGCTCCATGGCCCACACGAGTGCCTGGGCGATGTCGGAATTGTAGTCCGCATCCTGCTGGGCTTGCTTGGCCTTGCGATAATGTTTCGAGGTTATGACCGCAGCGTTGACCGCAGCCTCGGTGACTTTTTCAATCCCAAAGCCTACTGGGTCGCCGCGGATGACCTTGGCCAAGTCTGCTTCGATCACGGCCAGTTGGTTCTTAGCTTCCACCGCATCGCGCTTGGCTTCGGCGGATTGAAAGGCGGCCCGAATGTATTGCGTAGGCAGGAGAATACACTCCCGGTCTAGGTTCTTGTCGTCGATTGCTACAACGGATTCTGCTTTGCTTTTGTCCATGCTTTATTATCTCCTATGGGCCCTTAGCGATTACTTCTTCCCGCTCCCGCCAGTGGGCTTCAAAGTCGCCCAGCCGCCGGTCCATCTGCGCTTCGCTCTCGGGGAAGAGGTGGGCGTCATTCACGAGCTTCAAGTAGGTTCGGTGCCACCAAGTTTGTATGCGCGGGTCCTCGTGTTTGTATCCCAGTATCTCGGCCGCGTGCATAAAATGCAATTGGAAATGATGCGGCATTTCGTCCACGTGCCGCAAGTATTCCTCCACTGCCATATCCATCTCTGGTTCCCAATCGTTCGTGGCGCCCGGGCAACTGGGCCCGGTGAAACTGCCGCCTCCTGGCTCATGCGGGTTATCGTAGGGCCGGCGTTGGAAGGCACTGAACAAGAAACTCCGCCGCAGCCACCGGCAAAGCACTTTGGAGCAATGGTCCTTGCGGAGCCCGTCGGGCCCGCGCACCGCAGCAATGAGAACGCTCTGTTGCATGAACGTGAGCCCGTGCACCCAGTCTTGGAGCACGGAACGGCGGACATTAAATGGAACGGGGTCTTTCATTTAGCGTGAATCACCTCCCAGCAGGCCGCGGCCAGTCCCGCTTGCTTGCTGTCATAAAAGTTGCGGCTGAAGATGTCGATTACCATATATGCCCGGGCGCCTAGCTTGGGGTTGGGCGGTTTGCCTTCGCCTCCGACCATGCACGCTCGCGCATACCCCAGCACACAATAGCGGACGCCTTCCGCGTCCTCGTCCTTGAGGCTCCGCAAGAGCTTGGCACAATCCACCCAGGCGGCCTGCCAGTTGGTCACGAGCAAGCGGGCCAGGTCTATCGCCACGTCCTTGTTGATCGTAGTCGTGCGGATGGCAGCGAGCTGCTTTTCCGAATCCTCCAAGCTAGCAATTTGGTCGAGGATGACCAGCGCCTTGCGGGCGGAGGAGTCTGCGGCTTCGATAATTTCGTCCACCACCGACTCCTCCACCGTGAGTTCGGCTTTGGTAATAACCCGCTGAAGCACCTTGCGGAGCGCCGGAGCACCTAGTCCGGAGAGCTTTACCTCCGAACAGCGGGTGTGAATTGTCTTAATGAGCTTCTGCGGGTCCGTAGTGCAGAGCACGAAGTAAGCGTGGGCGGGAGTATCCTCCAAGATTTTGAGGAAAGCATTCTGGGCGTCATTGGTGAGCTTGTGCGCCTCGTCAATAATCCAGAGCCGCGTCTTGCCCGTAATAGGCGCCAGGTTCATGCTGCGCCGCAGGTCCCGCACCATGTCGATCCCTTTGAAGTCAGCGCAATTGAGTTCGACGAAATCGTTATCCCCGCATTCCAGGTGCTGCTTAAGGATGCGGGCGATCGTCGTTTTGCCGCAGCCGCTGGGCCCGGTGAGGAGCACGGCATGAGGAACAGCGTTTCTCTCCATCATCTTGGAGATGGAGGCGACGGCTCCCTCCTGCCCCTCCACTACTTTGAGGGAGCGGGGTCGGAATCGTTTATAAAGTTCAGTCATGAGTTGCCTTTCCTAAAGCCCGCACGAACCGTTCGGAGTCCGTGGTGGACTTGTCTGCTTGTTGAGGGTGGGTAAACCGCCCTTGTTTAAACTTGAATTCTTTCTTCTGGAACCAGTTCCCGCCGGGCGGGCATATTTCATATTCGATTTCCGGCGGGACGTTGAGCCAATGCCAATGCCGGGGAAGCTGTTTCATCGTCACATCCTCCACAATGGAAAGGTAATCGCCCAGCTCGCCTACCTTAACATCACCTAGCAAGCTGTCGTGAATCTGTCCCACCACCTTGCTCTGCATCTTCCGCTTGGCAAGCGTCCGGTTGATTTGGATAAGCGACCAAAGCAGGCAGTGGAACGCGGAGCCCTGGATGGGATAGTTGGTGACTGCGTTGCGGGCGAAGGCGCCGGCTACGCGGAAGCCCGTCAGCAAATCAAAGGAACCCTTCTCCAGATAATCCTGATACCATTGCTTGCGCCACTGCCCGTAGACTTTGAATCTGCGGTTCCAGAAGTCGTCCTCCACTGCCTTCACATGCTTCTCGAATGAACGCGGCAGCGGCTTCTCCTCGGGATCGCAGGCGCCCAAGCGTTCTATGCCTTGCTCCTTTAAATGCTCTCTCAGCGGCTTGCCGTCCGGGCCCTTTAGCTTTCCCGTCCGCATCCATTCCCACAGCGAGCGGGCACAAGAGACGTAGAAGTCGCCGTAAAACTGCGGGAATACGAACTTGTTTTTGGCGCCATAGCGTATGTCTTTATCAACTTGCTTGGGCTCAAGTAGGTAAAGCTGGGCCGCCATGTCGCGGTGCATATCTTTACCGGGCGTAGTGATGTAGTCGATGAAAACGGGATCGTGATGATATGCGGCGGACAGGGCGACCTCAATGCCTTTGAAGTCATTCTCCACGAGCACGCAACCCTTCGAGGGAATAAACAGGCTGCGGATGATCTCTGCGATCTCTTTGTCGCGGACGGGGAAGTTCTGGAAGTTAGGCGAGTCGCTGGAGGAGCGATAGGTTCGGGCTAAGTGCAGGTTGTAAACGGGGTGGAGCCGGTCGTCTACAATTTCCCTTTCGATTCCTTTGATGAAGGTTCCCAGCGCCTTTTGATATTTGGCCAGCTGGCAGAAGGTGCGGACGTCAGGATGGTTTATTTTCTGCAATGCCTCTTCGTCTGTGCTCGGCTTCCCGCCTTCCGTCGTCTCACCCACCTTAAAGCCCAGCTCGTCGTGGAGCACAGTGGCCAGCTGGTCCCGGGAGGTCAAACTTGCCTTGGTCGCGAAGCGCCGGCGCCACACTTTCCACAGCTCGGAGGTTTCTAGTTCCTCCTTCAGCTTGCGTATCTTGTTCGTCAAGACATCTTGAGTGGACGCTAGGCGCCTGGTATCAATCCGAATGCCGTTGGCTTCCACTTCCGCTAGCGCCACGATGCCGTCCTGAAGCAGCTCGTAACCTTCCTTCCTAATTGGATCAATCCTCATAACACTTTCTTGGACGGAGCTCTCCAACAAGGCACTCTCCGATTCAGAACCTGCTGGGAAGATGGCACCCAACAACAATTCCTAGGTTCATAATCTCCATCATTATTCTTCCGTTCTATCGTCATTCCAGGTGGCCGCAGTCCCATGTCTTTCAAAAAGTTGGGGAAGGAGTTCTTCCAACGCTCGCAAACTGTGACACCTCTCCCTCCATAGTTTTTCCAATCTACAGCGTGTGGGTTGAAGCATCGTGTTTTTATTGCCTGCCAACAACTATACTCAGTCGTCTTCTTTCCATTCTTGCTTCTGTGCCCATGAATGTAATGACGAGCCCAAGCAGGAGTCGGGGAAGGGTCCAATGGAACTTCCGTGAATTTAGTCATCACAATATCCCATCTCCTTCCGTTGCTTTCGCGCCAGCCGCCACTCTAGCAGGGCGTCCATGCCGTTGTAGAGCAGGAGCGATTTGATATCGATTTCTCCAATACGGTTGTAGTGGCCGGACCCGCTGGAAAGGTAAGGCTCAATGTTCTCGTTGTAGACGGGAACGCCCAGCTTGACCAGCGACTGGAACTTGAGCGAGCAGATGCCCGGGCGGTTGTCGAGGCAGTGCGCGGCGAGCATTGTATCCCATCCCCAAAAGGTTACTCCGCACCCAAACTCCCGCCGCGTCCAACGCTCTTCGAACTTAAGGTTGGAGGCGATCTTGCGGGTGGTCGGGGACCGTAGGAACATGCCGGTGGCTACGATTGCCTTGCCCGTCCACGGGTATGCGATCGTCTGCTTCCCGTTGGAGATGGCACAGGAGACGATGCGGGCTTCCGGATACTCGGGCTTCAGGCAGTTCGTTTCGTAGTCCACGGCCACCCAGCCTCCGCGCTCGTTTATTGCCCGGATGGCTTCATATATCTCCTGCTCGTCATAAAGGATTTCGATGGCGCTTTTGTAGTCGCTTGCTTGGGGTGGGTCCTGTTCGATAGTAAAAGCCTGTTCCAAGTGTTCGGCAAATAGCCGATCCATAAGCGGATTCCGCATGCGGAGCAAGTAGCTGGGGTGATACGTCGGACAGAGCCAGTGGTTTTCCAGCGGGATGGGCCATCCCACCCACCGCTCCAAAGGGCCCGTATCGCGCCAGTAAGGGGCCAAGGCGCTCGCCAAAGCACTTCGCCCGAGGGTGAGGACCACCCGGGGCTGAAAGCGTTGTATAGCGTTAAGCAGGTTGGGCCGGCAGTATCCGATTTGCCTATCGTCCGGGGTGGCGTTGTGAGGCGGACGGCATATCAGGGCGTTCGTTGTCCAGGCATCTTCATCCAAGTCGATCTCCAGGGCTTCCAGCTGGGTGCGGAGGAACTGGCCCGCCTTTCCGATGAAGGGTCGTCCCTCCTCGTCCTCCGTTTGCCCGGGCGCCTCCCCAACGACAAGCACGCGGCTTCGGCCTTTGCCGTAGGGCTCCATCTTGGGACTCTCGCAAGTCTTGAACAGTCCGCAACTTCCGCACTTGGGCAGCAAGGAGCCGGGCTGGTCCCGCAGGACCACGTTAGATGGAAAGAAGCCTTTCAATCTTCTTCCTCGCGCTTGCGCTTCTTTGGTGCTGCTTCTTCGTCTGTGGCTTCCCCGTTGTTGGCCGCGTCGGCGGTGGGCGGGCCGAGGACGGTAATGTAGGACCAGTGACCGCCGGAGACTTTGAGCTTCTCTGGGTTGATGATTGCGTCGGAGTATTCTTCGGAGATGTGCTTTAGCAAGTCGGGAGCGATCAGGAAATCCAGCTGCGGGCCTTTGTAGGCAACGCTCTTGATTTCCTTATACCAACCGGACAAGCCCTCGCCGGTGATGCGCAAGGCGCCCGTCTTGAGGGTAACCGATACGAGCGGGTCGCCTGCTTTGTCGGAGGCAAAGACGGAGGCGCGGTCAGCTGCCTCTGCGAGTCCCTTGGGAATAACTATCGGGTGGCCTTCCACTTTCAACGCGGCGTCGAAGGGCGGGAAGTCCTCGGTGTAAACCCGGCAGGAGAAGATGAGCCCGCTCTCGTTCCGGAAATGAATCCACGACTTGGTGCGGGCTACCTCGCTCATCCCCAGCAGGAGGATTTGGGACATCGAAGCGCCGCGGACGAGCACGGGATTCTTGAGCCCGCTCTTAAGGCTGTAACGCATGAGCTGGTGATTGTCGCAAGCCTCGATGTAGTCTGGGTGCAAGTGAATGCACGTTAGCAGGAACTTCGACTCATCGGTGCTGACGCAATGCTGGACGAGGCGGACCGCATCTAGAAACTTCTCCGGCAGCGGGTGCCACTTGTCCTTGTCCGGCGTTTCTACGCGGTCGATGGGCAAAAAGATTTCTGCGTCCCGAGTGACGCCAAAGGCTTTCTTGCTGCCGCGAAACTCCAATTCACCTCTCTCATTCTCCTCCACCGTCAGCTCTTTATCTTCCAGCTTGCCCAGGATGTCGAGCAGGCTTTGAGCTTGGACGGCTCCGGTGAGGGATACCTCGATGGGCTTGCGGCAGGCCACCTCGTCGTTGAAGGTCATGACCGTCTTGTTACCGAACGCGAAGCAGGAACTTTGCTCGATAAACTCGCGCGGGGACAGACCCGCCCTCACCATTTCCAAATCTCTAAGGAATTGCTCTCGGTTGATTTTCATATAGGGTTGCTCAATGGGCTACTAGGCGGAAGAACATCTTCTCCGCAGACGCTGCCGGAATGGTTACCGGATTGGTGGATGTTAGGCTGATAGGATTGTTGGTGGTGCTGCCGCGGACTGTCCGACGCGCGAGTTCCAACCCGTGGGGAGAGGTCGCCTTTAACACTCTCCAGTCGGGGCCCGCGGCAGCGTCCGCTGAAAACGTAGCAAGAGTAGTCCACTGCCGCAAGTCCTCGCTGGTTTGCAAGTCGCAGGTGGGCGCGGGATTAGTGTTGATGAGGAAGAGAGGCCGTCCCTCGTTCTTAGCGACTCCGGTGAAAGCAGGGTAGGGATCAGTGGGATCTTCTGGTGGTGTATTGTTGTTGACGGGCCTTATCATCTGCGAGCACTTCCACAGGCAGTAAATAATGATTCCCACCACAACGACAATCACGATCACGACAATCCACGCCGCAAGTCCTTGGATGAATTGTGGTGGAGCGGACTTTAGTGCGGCCAGAACTTCTCCCCGCAGCTCAGCGGGTATTTCGTCGGGCAGAACAATGGGCTGGCCGGCAGCGGGAACTAGAACCATGACGGAGATGGTGCGGACGGAAGGACCCTCGCCGGAGTTACCGGACAGGGGAAGCAACACCAAGCAAGCGGCGAGCAGTAGTGTGATATATGTTTTCATTGCTTTGTAGGTTTGAATAGTGCAGTGACGGCGATGACGAAGGTCACAACGCCCAGGGTGTTAAACACGAATTGGGCGTCGTATCCATCGGCGAGCTTGCTCTTAAGCGCAAGCGTGACTGTTACCACAACGGCTCCGTAGCCGAGGCAGAACAGAAGGATGGGCAATACTGTTTTCATTTCTTCTTTTTCTTTCGTTGCGCTAGATGTGCTTTGAGCCGGTCCCGGGTTCGGTTCTCATCGATCGTATAAAACGTCAGCATGATGTGCGGCTTGCGCTCGGGCACCAACGCCTCGGGCACGTCCGCCGTCCCGCCGCCGCCGCTAAAATATATTCTCATTATAGGCCAAAGGTGAATTGCTTGGAACGCATGTGGATGATTTTCGGGTCCAGCGGGACGGGCCACGCGGGCATCGCCTCCTCCAAGTTCTTGAAGTAATGGAGGTTCACAATGGCCCGCGCCCGAAAGCAGGAACTCACCCCGTCCGCTATGATCGCCTCCTCCCAGGCTTCCGGAGTCTGCAAAGAACCCAGCAACTCGCTCATCTGTTCTTTGGTCGTCTTCTTCTCTTCAAAGGCGCCCATGGGTATTTTCAAATAGGCCAGCCAGCGGTCCACCCGTTCCTGAACTAGGATTGTGGTGGTGTCATACCAATTGTCTTCTTGCTGCCGCGGGCTCTTGCCCTTGCTGCGAAGCGAACGGTGCATTCGAGGCGTGGGCTTGCGGCTCATATTGATTTGCAGCGGAGACTTGTCGTAGCGGAACCTTTTGCCCTTCTCGTCGTAGGGCGGAACCAGTATCCAGCCATAGGCCGCATACTTGATCCAGCTCGTTGAGTCTACACTCCACCACGGCCAGCGGGTCATATATTCCCAGGAGGTCACTGCAAAGCCGTGGACTTTTACGATGGGCTTATACTCGTTGGACTTCGGGCAGATGTCGCAGAAAGCATCATCCACCCACTTGAGGAAGGGACGGACTCCGCCAGCGAGTCCGCCCAAGCCGATGAGCGGATATTTCTTCGGCTCCTCCAAATAGCGGTGGAGGTAACGGAGGTCAGCCCCGCCATGGATGACAGGCACGGGGTAGAGCCCGTGCTCCTCCTCAAAATACTTTTGAATGTCCCAAGAGAGTTCAGCGTTTCGGATGGCGTCCACTGTAGCGAATATGATATCCCGTCCTTCGAAAAGGCGCATAAACGTGGCGTATGTGTCGCAGTAGGCACGAAACTCCGATCCTGGGGCTAAGCTGAAATAAGAGAAGTCATTACCCCGCCGGCTGCTTTTAGGTGGCGGGTCCAGCTTCTCCCCGCCACGCCGGTCCTTCGAGACTTCCATGTATCTCTCCGACGTCTCTTGTCCTTGGCTCTTAGCAACGTTGATAGCGTAGAGGGAGAAGGCGCCGGAGTCCATGAACACGGACTCCGAACCCAGCAGCTTAGGAATTTCAGTGGCCATTGGAATGTCGTGCTAGTTCGATCAGTTGGAAGAACTCAGCGCGGGCGGGTCCGATATCCCGGAATACGCCGCGCATCGCGCTCGTGACCATCACCGACTTGTGCTTCTCAACTCCCCGGCACGCCATGCACAAGTGTTTCGCTTGGATGACCACCGCCACGCCGCGCGGCCTCAGGTGCTCCTCCAGTGAGTGTGCAATGTCTTCAGTCATCCGTTCTTGGACTTGCAAGCGCCGGGCAAAGCATTCCACCAAGCGGGCGAGCTTGGAGAGCCCGACAACTTTAGGGATGCCTCTAGGAACACCGTTCACATCTCCCTCTGCGGGCAAGTAAGCGACGTGGGCATAGCCGGAGAAGGGGAGCATGTGATGTTCGCACATGGAATAGAATTCAATCCAGGAGCAAGCAATCACTTGGTCGTAGCGGTGGATCTCAAAGCTCTTCTCGAGTATGGCACCGGGGTCCTGGGAGTAACCCACGGTGAGTTCCTTCCACGCTTTGAGAACCCGCTTGGGCGTGTCCTTCAGCCCGTCCCGCACCGGGTCCTCGCCGATGTATTGCAGCAAACGAATCACAACGTCATCGGCGGACGTGTCGGACCCGGGCTCGCTCCGCTCCCACGGAAATACGATCCACTGTCCGGGGACTCTCTTGGGCTCGAGATAGTCCGCGAGCGCAAGGAATGTAGTCTCGGGAAACAAAGCGTGGTAGCGATCCCGCGTCCGCCCGCTGTCAACAATGTCATCAACAATCAGGGTTGCGTCGGCCGGGCTCCCCACCAAAGTGTCTTGCCCAACGTCCTGGCCCACCAGGTAAGCGACGGGAACACCACCGCGTGGGACGCCATACAGCCGCAAGCGTTCTTTGAGCAACGGTTGATGATTGGAGAAATAGTCCGCCCGCAATCGCTTGGCAGCCAGGTGGCACTCTGCTTGAGTCAATATTCGCTTTTCCATTTCAGTTTAGAAACCTTTCTTGAAGTTACCCCCTAGCGGAACTAAGGGCTTTGATCTTGAATCTAGTCTGTCTACTTGATAACACTTGTGAAGCTGCCAGCCTGCCCGGAACCTTCCCTTGCCGTCCTTTACCGCTTCACAGATGGCGTCCAGGACTTCGGGATTCTTATGCTTGCTCCATTCGGGGTGGAGCCAGATGGGTTTGGTGGACTGCTCGGTCATCCCGCAGCGGATCAACATGGAGTTATAAAATTCGATATCCTCGTAATCTTCGACAATGACTTTGAACTCGTTCGCCATCTGCACGCTTGCAGGCAGCGGCGGCTTCCACCGCTTGGGCGAGAGCGTTATCCAATCGAATTCTCCCTTGATGGCGAAGCCACCACTGGTCTCCAGGTGCGCCCGCATCCGGCGCTCGTGCAACGCATCCACCAGCGGAGCCAAGTCATGTATTGCCGGCTCGCCGCCGGTAATGACCACAATGTTGACGTTATGAGGCATCTGTCGAATTAGTTCTTCAGGAGTCATCCGGTTCACGTCCTGGGGAATCCAGTCGGGATGCCAGGTTCCCGCTGAATCGCACCAAGGACAGTGAACCGGACAGCCGAACGTTCTGATGAAGAATGCGGGCTTCCCCATGTGGACGCCTTCCCCTTGGAACGTGTCAAACACTTCGTGGATGGGATAGGTAACGCTCATGGCACATAGAGGCATGCGGACGTGCAAGTCTCCTCAATGGAAATGCCTTTCAGGTCCGGAATGATGCGCTCAAGGTAATTGTAAATCCAGCGGGCTATCTCCTCGCTGGTAGGGTTCTCCAGCTTAAGCGTCTCGTTCAAATAGTGGTGATCAAGATAGTTCTCCAGCAACGGGCGGACGGCTTTGCTAAGGTCCCCGAAGTCCACCAGCATCCCTTGCTTGGGCCCGCTAAAAACTAAATCAGTCCGCTGGACAGCCAACTTCATCTTCCAGCTGTGGCCGTGCAACCGCTGGCATTTGCCATCGTGATGCGGTAGCATGTGGGCTGCTTCGAACCTGAATTCTTTTGTGAGCGTGAACATAGTTACTCCTTGATGCGGTAAATGATTTGGTTTCGCTTTTCCACTTTGCCGTCCGCTACTATCTTGCGGAGCCAGCGCCGCGCTTGCTGTAACCCGATCCCCGCCTCCTTGGCAATCTTCTTATCCGTTTTCCAAGCAACGGTCAGGACTGAGTTCACGGAAGCCTTCATCGTCCCGTGCGGAGCGCCGTCCTTGTCGCGCGTGGGTTCGGGAAGGGTTTCGTCCTTCTGCTTCGGGCGTCCCTTTGGCTTCTCAGCCGGCAGGCCGTCCTCGCGGAGAAACTCCACGTCCGGATCGTCTTTCAGCTCTTCGTAGACGGGCATGACGGCGGTTGGGACGTGCTCTGCGGGAATCCGCGTTGTGACTTGCGCCAAGCGGGCAATCAATTTGGCGTCGTCCCACTCGTCCGCTTTGGGAAAGCCAACGGCAGCGAAGAACGCAATTGCTTTAGTTCGTGTCATTTTCATAGGTTCGTATTTATTATCTGTTAAAAGGAGGAGATGATGCAAGGACAAGCAACGGCCAAGTTGCCCGCAGTCCACACGACCTTGGATTCAGACCACCCGCCGCCGCGCAAGACTACCCAATTCAAGCGGTAGACTCCTAACTCTTTTTCCGACGGGCTCCCGTTCTCGGACTTTTCCATTTGGTTGATCCCGATCATGCCAGTGACGTGGGCATTCTTGCGCTTGTCCTCGGAGAAGTCCTTCTTGCGTATCAGCCAGGAGCCGTAGGCGGTGGACGCCGTCTGGGTCGCGGTAACGACGAGGCAGTGATAGCTCAGCGCAATGCGCCGCATGGTCATCCACGAGGCGTTCATTTGGTGCCGCACGTCCTGGCGCTTGGTGTGCTCCTCCACGGCGAGCAAGTCCGCATAATCGATGACGACCACGTCCGGGGCCCATTGCTCTTGCTTGGTCAGCCGGATGATATCCTGCTCGATCCCGCTGGCGGAGACTTCCATGCCGCCGGCAATCCGCAGCCGGAGCCGCATGGAACTGCTCGCTGTATCCTCCTTGAACTTCTCGATGCCTTCCCAAACTCCGCGGGCGGAGATGCCCTCCCGCTCCATCATTCGGAAACGGATGTTCGCTTCTCCGTTATTGGGAGCTATCGACACAGGCCGCTTGACTGAGCCTGTTTTCCAGGGACGCCGGAGCAAACGGCTATAGAGGCGCCGGTGGACTTGCTCCTCCGACATATCGCCCAAGACATAGTAGAGCACCTTGCGCCTCTGCTTCAATGCAGTGTAGACGACTTCTTGCAGCCAGTAGGACTTGCCTACTTTGTCCCGCCCGCAGAAGGAGATAAAGCCCGTGCGTTCGAAATGCGGGGACAGGAAATCACCCAGGGCTCCGTCGAACTGGACGATCGTTTGATCTTCCTTGTGGCTGAATGTTTTCTTGATAGCTGCCTTGGAGAACGGGTCCTTCCAGGCGCCCGAGGAGAAGTCTACTGGCGGGGAGGCAAGTGCTTCCCGCGCCTCCTTCACGTCCCCGCGTTCCAGGGAAGATTCGAGCGCATCGCGTATCCGCTCCAACCGAACCCGTTCAAAGTAGTGGGACGCTAAGTCGATGACATACGCTTCATTGAGGGCAGGCGCCGCTTCGTAGTGGTCGCTGAGGGTCCCGAGATACTTCTCAATCAAGTCCGCCACTGCCGGGTCCGGGGCATGCTGGGCCCACTTTAGGAATAGCTGCTGAATGTGTTGCCCGGGTGCCTTCTGATATTTAGCAAAGTAGCTGAAGCACCACTTGGCTATTTGATTGCTCCAGCGGTTAGGAAACGGATCGTCTACAGAACCGAGGGCGAGCGCCACGGCACCCAGGACCCCATCGTGGGTGATCAAGGCCGCCAGGACGGTTTGCTCCTCCTGCGATTTGAATTTCTTGATCTCCATGTTAATAACTGAGGTGGCGGTGGCGCTCCACTTCCGCTTTGTCTTGTGCGTCCCGCTCCTCCTGTTCCGAGGTGGAGCCCACACCGTCCCGGGCCGCAGCCTCTTTGATCTGTCTGTATTTCTCCGCAAAGCCCATCAAGGACCCGCACTTGGGAACATACTTGTCATGATGGTGTTCGAAATACCAATCCATGACTTCTTTAATAGCGGAGGGACTGTGGACGTTAAGCAGGGTGGCACATGCTTGCAGCCAAGTGTCTTGGTTTATTTTGATGTCATATTCCTTGCCCGTGCGTCTATCTACACCCTTGTGGAGTTTATGGCGCTTGATGAACCTCTCGAAGTGGGTGCAAAGCGTGCCCGCTTTAGTGGAGGGGAAGCTGCCATCAGAAAAAACTAAATCACACCCGGCGGCGCCAGCCGCACGGCGGGCCGCGCCAGCGGCGCCGCCAGTTTCCCTTAATTCCCTATTCCTAGGCTGTTTTGGGCCGTTGTTTTTGGCCCTTTCGGTCCGTGTGGTCGTTGATGAACGCTGCCGTATGGCCATTGGTGTGCCATCGTAGCTGTCTCCCGCCCAGGACACTTGGAGGATACGGCGGAGCCGATGCCCGTCCTTCAGCTGGAAGGAACGGACAAGGCCAAGCTCTAGGAGCACGGGGAGCCGGCGCTGGACGTGGCGGGCGGTGCGTCCCCATCTTCGTGCTATCCATTCGGAACTCGCCCAACACCCTTGCTTCTTGGGGTCTTGCATCATGTTAATGATCCCGAGGAGAACTAAGTCCTCGCCGGTGAGGGTGTGCTCCTCGATTACGAGCCGGATGATAGAGACAGGGAAATACCACCCGCGTGCATACCCATCTTTGTGGACCACTTCATCATCCGCGTAGGCTTCCATCACTTGTGCCCTCGTGTTCTCGGCCGCCAGCTTGTCGAAGTATTTTTCTTCTGCTGCTATGCTGCCCGGACTTCTATGAATAATGAATCCCATAAGCTGCTAAACAAAACGCCGCCGGACCAGTGGGAAGTAAGCAAGTCAGAGGGTCGAATCCTTTAGACATCTTCCACGCCTGGTCCGGCGACAAATTCCAAATTCGAACCTCTACTTCACTTGCTTGCACATATAATCACGCGATCCGCGGACGCGATGCAAGCAAAAAAAAAGCCCTGGGGTTTGAATCCAGGGCGTTGATGGGTTGAGGGTCGCTTACTCCGCGCTAGCGTCCACTACTTCTTCGTCGGTGTCGGGTGCGGGCTCCGCATCTTCCTTTGCGGGCTTCGCGGCGGGCTTCTTCCCGTTTTTCTTCGCAGCGGGCTTCGCGGCGGCCTTGCCACCCTTCGCGGCGGCAGCTTTGCCCTTCTTGGCGGGCTTCGCGGTGGGAGCGGCTTTCTCCGGGGCCTTGGCGCTGGAGACGAGCTGCTTGAGCTGTGCAGCGGTCAACTCTGCGGGCGGACCACCCTTGCCGCGTCGTCCCGCGTTGACCTGGATGCTCACAGTGATGTCGGAGGTTTCCACGTCTTGCGCCTTCATGATCTCCCGCGCGTGGGCCGTGGCCACACCTGCTTTGCCGAGGGCGCGGAGCACACTGGTCACAGAGTGTCCGAAGATTCCGCCCAGGAGGCCGGTGTGGGTTTCGGTTTTCTTGCTGTCCGTTTTGGTCGATGTTGCTTTGTCTTTCATGTTTGTTTGTTCTTCCGTTGTTGCTTTGTTTTTGTTTGCGTTTACTAAATTCTTGTCGTGTCGGATCACCATGTCGGGCTCCAGGCGCGGAGTAATGTTCATCGTCTCCGCTGTGCCCGCGAACGTCCGGGTGACGTCGTGGATGCGATCTTTAACCGTCCGCATCTTGCGGGTGAGGCAGCGGCATCGGGCTCGGCAGTCATTCACCATCTCTACGACCCACTCCGCTCCGCCGCTTACGATCACATCTCCTACTCTGAGGTAAACCAAGTTCATAACGTTTTATCTATTTATATGTTCAGTCTGTCCAATCTATTCTTGCACTATTTTCTTCCAGTCGCATCAAGCATATCTCAGGCCCGATTACAGACCTGTAGGCTTATTCCAGTCTTCAATCCCCCAAGTGCCGTCAAAGTGGTGAATGATGATATTGCAGCGGCGGAGAGTAGGATGGGTGAATAGCCAGTCGCCTAGGGATTCTCCCGCCCGCACCCAGCCGCGCTTGCTTAAATAACTGGCGGCGGACTTGCGGGTCTTGTGTATGCGTTGAACTTTCATGTGAGTATTGATAGCAAGCGCCTGGCCCACATGCAAGTTATTGATATTCATCGGAGCCGTTTTCGCTGAAGGTAAAGCGGGTTGACACTTTTTCTTTACACTTGCGGGATTGGGCCCGCTTGCTCTATCAATACCAACCACTTCCGTTGATAGGAAAAGAGTGTCAAGTTTTGCTGTCGTTTTACACTCGCAGCGGGTGCGAGCGTTGACTATAGTAATAGGCGGAGCACGAGGTCCAAAGATGGACCTCTGTCCTGGGCAACAGGTTCGGAGATGGACCACTTCCCCGGACGCCCAGCTGGAGCCGGTGGGCATAGTAATTGCTGATAGACTGTCATGACAAAGAACGATAGAAAAGCAATGGACGCCTCGAACAAAGCTGCCCGCAATTACTTTCGCAGCTTGCTCCGCGGGACCAAAAAGAATATCAAGAAATAACGAGACAACTTGAACAGACTGATAGACACTCCTTGCATATGAATAAGCAAACCATCGCAGCATTCGCCGAAGAAGCCCGCCAGTGGCGCCTCACGGCCAAGAAGAACGAAGCCTCGGGCAACATCACCGGTGCGGAGTATGCCTTCACCGCCGCACTCACCATCGAAGCAACGACTATCAAAGTTGCCCAGCAATTCCTGCGGGCAGCGGCGTTCGACGTCCCGCGGTTCCGCCAGTCCTGCAACCCGGACCTTCCGAACTACTGGGCCTAACACCCGCTTATCAATACGCATATGAAATCAAATTTGAACGTTGGAGATAAAGTGAATGTGTTCTTCGCTTGCACCGAGCGCGAGGATGGCGACCCTTGCACTGTCACCAAGTTGGTGGACGGTGTGGCCTACGTAGTCCAGGACGAGTATGCCACGCTCGACATTCCCGGCATCCCGATCTGTTTGAATGGTGCCCGCTATTACGAAGACGTCACCCGCAGCTAATTGCAGATAACCAAGTAACCAAGAAAGAAAACCGAAGATGAGCAACAATAAAGTTAGCGACGAAGTCATTGAGAAAATCCGCAAGTGCCTTGCCCTCGCGCATGGGCGCGGAGCGACCCAGGGCGAAATGGAAGCCGCGATGGGCAAAGCCAAGGAGATTGCCATGCGCTACCACTTGGAGATCGCGGACCGGACATCTCCATGGAGGACAAGAGCGGGAAGAACAAGAAGGGCAGCATCACCACGGACAAGAATTCCGTGAACATCCGCTCCAAGCACGTCCGCCCGTATCATCGATACGTCACAGCCACCCTCATGGAAGTGTTCGGAATTCGTGTCATCCAGTCCTACCGGAGTTTCATATTCATTGGGGAGACTTTCGACGTGGCGGTGAGCTGCGCTTTGTTCCCGTGGCTGGAAGAAGCGTTCTGGAGTTGTTACTGGCAGATTCGGAAGTCCTACGGCGAGACGGAGTATGTCGCGGGGACTGCCAACGGAGCCTACCTGGGATTCTACAACGGGCTCTTGGCCGCGAACAAGCGGGCGGAAGCCACACTGACCTCCACTGAGA